>Ga0113563_10002101_pt1 | contig 11824 bp, 9 predicted proteins | sample Mud3Dept3metaG_FD_80117 | JGI IMG/M metagenome (GOLD analysis project Ga0113563, IMG submission 80117) | Freshwater wetland microbial communities from Ohio, USA, analyzing the effect of biotic and abiotic controls - Mud 3 Core 4 Depth 3... | ecosystem: Environmental > Aquatic > Freshwater >...
CGCGGTACGCGCTCTCACATGACGGACGTCGAGTGCGTCGTCGTTGGCGCCGGCATCGCGGGCCTCGCCGCGGCCGCGACGCTGCGGAGCAAGGGGTGCGCCGCGGTCGTGCTCGAAGCCGGTGCGCGCGCGGGCGGCAGCGCGTGGAGCGAGCGCATCGACGGGCATCTCGTCGAACGCGGACCGAATACGTTCCGCGTCGCGCCGGCGATGGACGAGTTCGCGCGCGAACAGGGCCTCTCGCCGCTCTTGCTGAAGGCGTTGCCTGCGAGCGGCGAACGCTTCCTGGTGCGCGGTGGCCGACTGGTGGCGGTGCCGATGGGCTTGGTCGCCTTCGCCCGCACGCCCCTGCTCACGCGCGGCGGCAAACTGCGACTGCTCGCGGAACCCTTCGTGCGCGGCAGCGACGCGAGCGGCGAGTCGGTCGCAGAGTTCGCGACGCGGCGCTTTGGCGGTGAAGCGCGCGATGCGCTGATTGCTCCGTTCCTCACCGGTGTCTACGCGGGCGACGAGCATCAACTCGGCGCCGAAGCCGTGTTCCCGAGTCTGGTCGCCGCCGAACGGCGCAGCGGCTCGGTCGTGCGCGGGCTGCTGGCGCAGGCGTTTCGCGGCGGTCCGAAGGCGCGCGCCGGAACCTGGTCCGGCGCAGCCGGGATCTCGTCGCTCACCGACGCGCTCGCTGCACCGCTCGGCGACGCGCTGAGGCTGTCCGCGCGGGCTTCCGCGATTGCCTTCGAGAATGGCGCCTATCGCGTCGAAATTGAAACGGAATCCGGTGCGCAGACGGTCCGTTCGAAAGCATTGGTGCTGGCGCTGCCCGCGGATCCGGCGTCGCGCTTGCTCGGCGCGCTGGATGCGGAGGCTGCGAAGGCGCTGGGCTCGATCGAGTCGGCGCCCGTCGCCAGCGTTGCGCTTTCGGTGGCGAGCGACGCGACGCGCGTTCCAGTGCGCGGCTTCGGCTATCTCGTCCCGCGCGGCGAGGGAGAAGTGCTGCTCGGGTGTCTCTTTTCGAGTCGGCTCTTTGCGGGTCGCGCGCCAGCGGGTCGCGAGCTGTTGACGCTGCTGGCGGCCGGCCGCCGCAAGCCCGCCGCGATCGATTGGAGCGACGACCAGCTTCTCGCGGCGCTGCTCGCCGAGGTCGATGCGGTGCTCGGCCTGCGCGAGGCGCCGCGCGTGCTCTCGATCACGCGCTGGCCGCGCGCCGTGGCGCAGCCCGGTCGCGATCACCCGCGGCTGGTCGAGGGTGCGCGCGCGCGGCTCGCGCGCTTCCCGCGGCTCGCGCTCGCGGGCGCCCATCTCGACGGCGTCGCGTTCGGCGAGGCACTCGCGTCGGGTGCGCGCGCGGCGCGGCAAGTCATGGAGGAACGATGAGCAGCAAAGCCGATTGCATCTTCTGCAAGATCGTCGCGGGCGAAGCGGCAGCGACGAAGATCACCGAGACCGAACATGCCCTCGCGTTCATGGATCTGTTTCCCGCCAGCGAGGGTCACGCGCTGGTGATCCCCAAGATCCACTACGAGAATCTCTTCGAAGCGACGCCCGACACACTGCCCGAAGTGCACCTGCTGTCGCGTCGCGTCGCGCGCGCCATCAAGGCGGCGCTCGCACCGGACGGTCTGATGGTGTTTCAGCTGAACGGGGCGGCGGCCGGCCAGAGCGTCTTCCACTACCACGCCCATCTGATCCCGCGTACGACGGGAAGTGAATTCAAGCTGCATGGCCGTGAGCGCGCCGACGACGCACAGCTCGCCGCGCTCGCCCGCCGCATCTCGAACGCACTCGAGTAGCGACCGCCACTCCCGCGTAGCGAGCCGCATTCCCGCGCAGCGAGGCCCCATTCCCGCGCAGCGAGCCGCAGGCGAGCGGCGACCGACAATGAATCGCCGATGCCCGAACCACCGGGAACCCCGTTTCCCGCGTAGCGAGCCGCAGGCGAGCGGCGACTTCATGAGTTGCCCACTGACCGATACCTGCCTTTCGGTCAGCGAAACCGCTTGCCCCAGCGGGTGACGGGTGTGAGTGTGCTCGCATCCATCGACAGAGCCTGGGGGTGTGGCGCTGCTCGACAAGATTCGTGAGCCGGCTGATCTCCGGCGGCTGCCGCGCACGATGCTGGCGCGCGCCGCAGCGGCGCTGCGTGAAGAGCTGATTGCGCGAGGCGCAGCGCGCGGCGGCCATTTCGCCGGCAGCCTCGGCACCGTCGAACTCACCGTTGCGTTGCACTACGTCTTCGACACGCCGGCCGACCGCGTGATCTGGGACGTCGGCCATCAAGCGTACGGACACAAGGTGCTGACGGGCCGCCGCGCGGCGATCGCGCGGATCCGCCAGCAAGACGGCCCGAGCGGCTTCCTGCGGCGCAGCGAGAGCTGCTTCGACGTCTTCGGTGCGGGCCACGCGGGCACCTCGGTGTCGGCGGCGCTCGGCATCGCGGAGGCGTTGCGCCGCCGTGGCGATGCGTCACAGGTGGTCGCCGTGATCGGCGACGGCGCCGCGACCGCGGGTATGTCCTTCGAGGCGCTGAATCACGCCGGCCAGCTCGCCGACCAGGCTCCCGCGCTGCGCGTCATCTACAACGACAACGGCATGTCGATCGCGCCGAACGTCGGCGGTCTCGCGCGCGGCGGCGACGTGCGCGGCTACGCGGAAGCGCTGGGCGTGCGCTACGCCGGCCCCGTCGACGGACACGACCTCGACGCACTGGTCGATGCGCTCACGGCGATGCGCGAATCGCCGGGGCCGACGCTGCTGCACGTGCACACGCGCAAGGGCTGCGGCTTCGCGCCGGCCGAGGACGATCCCTTCCGCTGGCACGCGACGACACCTTTCGACGTCACAACCGGCAGGCGTCGCGCCAGCGCCGCGGGTCCGCCGAGCTGGACCGCCTGCTTCGCCGACGCGCTCGCGCGCATCGCGCGCCGCGATCCGCGCGTGGTCGCGATCACCGCTGCGATGCCCGACGGCACCGGCCTCGACCGCTTCGCGAAGGAATTTCCCGAGCGCGTCTACGACGTCGGGATCGCCGAGCAGCACGCCGTCACCTTCGCCGCCGGTCTCGCGGCCGAGGGCCTGCGTCCGGTCTGCGCGATCTACTCGACGTTCCTGCAGCGCGGCTTCGACCAGATCGTGCACGACGTGGCGCTCCAGGAGCTGCCGGTCACCTTCGTGCTCGACCGCGCCGGTCTCGTCGGCGCCGACGGCCCGACCCACCACGGGCTACTCGATCTCGCCTATCTGCGCGCGATCCCGCATCTGGTGATCGCCGCGCCCCGCGACGAGAACGAGTTGCAGCACCTGCTCGCGACCGCCATCGAGTCGGGTCGTCCGTTTGCGATCCGCTTCCCGCGCGGCGCCGCGACGGGGATGACGCTCGATCCCGATCCGAAGCCGCTCGCGATCGGTCGTGGCGAGCTGCTGCGCGATGGTTGCGACGCGGCGATCGTGGCGCTCGGAAAGACGGTGCCCGCCGCACTGGTCGCCGCCGAGCGGCTCGCCGAAGTGGATCTCTCGGTCGCGGTGGTGGACGCGCGCTTCGTGAAGCCGCTCGACGTCGAGCTGCTGGCCGACGTCGCCGCGCGCGTGCGCGTGGTGCTGACGGTCGAGGATCACGCGCTCGCCGGCGGTTTCGGCAGCGCGGTGCTCGAAGCGCTCTCCGACGTCGCACCCGGCACGCACGTGCACCGGCTCGGGGTCGGCGATCGCTTCATCGAACACGCCGAGGCCGACGCGCAGTGGCGCCTCGCGGGCATCGACGCCGACGCGATCGTCGCGCGCACGCTCGACGCGCTGCAAGTCGGCACAGCGCGGCCACGCCGCGCGATCGCGAGCTAGCCGATGGCGGCCGAACGCCTCGATCCCGCGCGGCTCGCTGCCTACCAGCACTGCGCCGAGGTGGTGCGGCGCAGCGGCTCGAGCTTCGCGGCCGCGTTCTGGATGCTGCCGAAGCACCGGCGTCGCGCGCTGCACGCGATCTATGCGTTCTGCCGCCTGGCCGACGACATCGCCGACGACCCCAACGTGCAGGGCGATCGCGGGCGCCTGCTCGCGCGCTGGCGCGAGGAACTCGCGGCGGCTTATGCAGGACGCGCAGAGCACCCCGTCGGCATTGCACTCGGCGACACCGTTCGGCGTTTCCGGTTGCCGCAGGACGTATTCCTCGAGCTGTTGCGCGGCGTCGAATCCGACCTGCACGGCGAGACGATCGAGACCTTCGCCGACCTCGAGCGCTACTGCTATCGCGTCGCTTCGACGGTGGGCCTGCTGCTGGTGCGCGTGCTCGAGGCGCGCCATCCCGATGCGCTCGAGTACGCCCGCCAGATGGGCATCGCCGTGCAGCTCACCAATGTGCTGCGCGACGTGGGCGAAGACGCAGCCTCGGGTCGCATCTACCTCGCCCGCGAAGACCTCGCGCGGATGGGCGTGCACCCCGCGAGTCTGCGTGAGGGCAAGATGACCGAGGAGATCCGGCTGCTGCTCGCGCTCTATGCCGAGCGCGCGCGGATTCGCTACGAGAGCGCGGCACGCCTGCTCCCCGCCGAGGACCGCAACGTCCTCCGGCCAGCCGAGGCCATGGGCCGCATCTACCGAACCCTGCTCGACGAACTCCATGCGCGAGGCTTCCCGTGCCTCGGGCCGTCGCTGCGCTTGTCGAAGCCGCGGCGTTTCGCGATCGCGGCGGGCGCGTTCCTCGGCGTCAGCGCGGGTGCGCGGGCATGAGCGAAGTCCGCGAGCGGAAGCTCGCCCACCTCGAACTGTGCATCGAGCGCGACGTCGAGTCGCAGCGCTCGACGCTGTTCTCCGAAGTGCAGTTGCTGCACGAGGCGCTGCCGGAGCTGGCGTGGCACGAAGTCGACGCGTCGGTGGAACTGCTCGGGCGCCGGCTCCAGGCTCCGATCGTGATCACCGGGATGACGGGCGGCGCGCCCGAGGCGCGCGCCGTGAACCTGGCGCTCGCGACGGCGGCGCAAAAGGTCGGACTCGCGATCGGCGTGGGGTCGCAGCGCGCGATGTTGCAGGATCCTTCGCTCGCCGATTCGTACCGGATGCGCGACGCCGCGCCCGACGTGCTGCTCTTCGCCAACCTCGGTGCCGTGCAGGCGCGCGAAGCCGGGCCCGAGCGGGTCGCCGCGCTGGCACGGGCGATCGGCGCCGACGCGCTCTGCATCCATCTCAATACGGCCCAGGAGTTGGTGCAGGACGAGGGCGACCGCGACTTCCGCGGCCTGCTCGCGACGATCGCAACACTCGTGGAAGAGCTGCCGGTGCCGCTGATCGTGAAGGAGACCGGCTGCGGCTTCGGCCCGGCGACGCTCACGCGGTTGCGCGCGATCGGCGTGGCGCTGGTCGACGTGGCGGGCGCCGGCGGTACGACGTGGACGGGCGTCGAGGCGCTGCGCGGCTCGGCGCGCCAGCGCGCGCTGGGCGAGACGCTGCGCGAGTGGGGCATCCCCACGGCGGCGTCGCTGCTGTTTGCCGAGCGAGCGGGCGTCGCGGCGATCGCGTCGGGCGGGATCCGCAGCGCGCTCGACGTGGTGCGAGCGCTCGCGCTCGGTGCGCGCGCCGCCGGGCTCGCGCTGCCGTTCCTGCGCGCCTACGCCAGCGGTGGCGCACCGGCGGTGCTCGAGAGTGCGGAGCGACTCGCGGAGTCGGTGCGCGCGGTGATGGCGCTCACCGGAACGCGTCGCGTCGAAGACCTGCGGCACGTGCCGCGCGTGCTCGGTCCCGAATTGGCGCGCTGGGCGGCGCTCGAAGAGGTCCCGTCGTGATCCTGCCGCCGATTCCAGCCGAGACTCCCGAGGAGCCGCGTCCGGCGCGACCGCGCCGCGCGAAGGCCGACAAGGATCGCACGCAGCAGCGCATTCTCGATGCCGCAGCGGGGCTCTTCGCAGCGCGCGGTTACGACGGCGCCAGCATCACCGCGATCGCAGCGCGCGCCGGCGTGAGCCGCTCTGCGGTGTTCTGGCACTTCAGCGACAAGAGCACCCTGTTCCGCGAGACCTTCCGGCGCATGCTGGTGCCGTTCGTCGAAGAAGTCGCGCGTTCGCTCGAAGACAGCGACCCGACGCAGCGGCTGGTTCAGCTCTTCGGCGTCTACGAGCGATTCGTCGCCGAGCAGCGCCCGGCGATCCAGGCGATCGTGCGCTGGGTGATCGAATCGGAGACATTGCGCGCGTCGTTGCGCGAGCCGATCTTCGTGCTGCACGACCAGTTCGCGCGCGACGTGCGAGACGCGCTGCTGCCGCTCTACGACGAACCCGAGCACGCCGAAGCGACCGCCATGGGCATCGTCTCGATGCTGCACGGAAACCTGTTGCTCGCGATTCTCGACCCTGACCCGCGCAAGGACCGCATCCGCCGCGCGGGTTTGCGGCGGGTCGTCGCGCGAGTCCTCGAACCGGGCGAGCGGGGATCTCGGTGACGCAGGGTGCGGAGCGTTTGGCCCTCCGGAACATCGTGCATGGCGCGCAGCGCCTGGCCCTCCGGATCATCGAGCCCGGCGCCGTCGCCGCGCCCGCGATCGCAACGCCGCGCCGCACCGGAGACCCGGAGTCGCAGGCGCTGCTCGCCCGCGCGCAGTCGGAGAACTTCCCGGTGGCGCCGCGCTGGCTGCCGCGCGGGCTGCGCGACGATCTGCTCGCGATCTACGGCTTCGCGCGTCTCGTCGACGAAGCGGGCGACGCGGCTCCCGGCGACCGGCTCGCGCGCCTCGACGCGATCGAGAGCGACCTCGAGCGAGCGGCCCGCGGCGCCGCGCAACATCCGCTGCTGCGACGCCTCACGCCCGCGCTGCAAGCCGGTCGCTTGCCACTCGCTCCGTTTCGGCAGCTGATCGCAGCGAACCGCCGCGATCAGTTCGTCGTGCGCTACGCGGACTGGGAAGAGCTGCTCGGCTACTGCGCGCTTTCGGCCAACCCCGTCGGCGCGCTGGTGCTGCACGCGGCGGGTGCGGCGACGCCGACGCGCGTCGCGCTGTCGGACTCCGTGTGCACGGCGCTGCAGGTGCTCGAACACTGCCAGGACGTCGCCGAGGATCGCGCCAACGGGCGCGTCTACCTGCCGGCCGACGAGCTGGCGCGCTTCGGCGTGCGCGACGCCGATCTCGTGGCGCAGCCGGCGCCCGAGTCGCTGCGCCGCGCGATCGCGCTCCAGGTGGCGCGCTCGCGCGCGCTGCTGGCGTCGGCACTGCCGCTCGTCGGGTCGCTGCGGGGAGCAGTGCGCTTTGCGGTCGCGGGCTACGCCGCGGGCGGCTTTGCCGCGGCCGACGCGCTGCAACGCGCGCACTTCGACCCGAGCGGTGGCGCGCCGCGCGCGCGGCGCCGCGACGTCGCGCGCCACGCCGTCTCGATTCTGTGGCGCGGCAGGCGGCGCGCGCAGCCGTGAGCGAGTCGCACGTCGTCGTCGTGGGGGGAGGACTCGCGGGCCTGCAAGCCGCGCTCGAATGCGCCGACGCCGGTGCGCGTGTGACGCTGCTCGAAGCGCGGCCCCGGCTCGGCGGCGCCACCTGGTCGACGACGCGCGGCAACCTCGAGATCGACAACGGGCAGCACGTGTTCCTGCGCTGCTGCACGGCGTACCGCGGCTTTCTCGCGCGTGTTGGCAGCGAGGACCGTGTCACCTTGCAATCGAGCCTCGCCGTGCCGGTGGCGGCGCCCGGTCGCGGCGTCGCGTGGATCCGCCGTCATGCGCTGCCGAGTCCGGCGCATCTCGCGCCGAGCCTGCTGCGCTTCCATCACCTGCCGTTCCGCGCTCGCGTACACGCGGCGCTCACCGCGCGGCGCATCGCCGGTCTCGACCTCGGCGATCCCGCGCTCGACCGCCAGCGCTTCGGCGATTGGCTCGCGGCGCAAGGCGAGTCCGCGGCGGCGATCGACGGCTTCTGGGACCTGCTGGTGCGCCCGACGCTGAATCTGCCGGCGCGCGACGCGTCGCTCGCGCTCGCCGCCAAGGTCTTCCAGACCGGCTTCCTGGAGGAGGCCGACGCGGCCGACGTGGGTTGGGCGACGCTGCCGCTGCGCGCGGTGCACGCCGATCCCGCCGAGGAAGCGCTGCGCAAGGCCGGTGCGCGCGTGCTCCTCCGCCATGGAATCGAGGCGATCGAAACCGCGGGGAGTGGACCCGCCGTGCGCGTCGCGGGCGAATGGCTGGCGGCCGACGCGGTGATCCTCGCGGTGCCGCACGACGAGGCCGCCGATCTGCTGCCCGCAGCGGCGCGCGTCGATCGCGCTGGGCTGCGCGCGCTCGGCCGCGCGCCGATCGTCAACCTGCACGTCGTCTTCGATCGTCCGGTGTTGCCGTACCCCTTTCTCGCCGGTATCGACACGCCCCTGCAGTGGAGCTTCGATCGCACGCGCGCAGCCGGTCTCGAGCGCGGCCAGTACGTCGCGGTGTCGCTGTCGGCGGCGGACGCGTGGGTGGGCGTCGCGCAGGCGGAGCTGCGGAGCCATTTCCTCCCCGCGTTCGAAGCGCTGCTGCCCGCGGCGCGCGGCGCGCGTGTGGAGGATTTCTTCGTGACCGTCGAGCGCGCGGCGACGTTCCGGCAGGGACCGGGAACGCGCGCGGCGCGCCCGGGTCCCGACGTCGGTCTACCCGGCGTCTTCGTCGCCGGCGCATGGACCGACACCGGCTGGCCGGCCACGATGGAAGGCGCCGTGCGCAGCGGCACGAACGCGGCGCTGGCCGCGTTGCGCTCGCTCGCGCGCGCTCCGGCGCGCTCTGCCGCCTGAGTCGACCTCTCCCTTTCCCGATCCGCTTCGCAGAAGGAGTCCCCGACCGATGACCGCTTCGCTCGCCCAACCGTTCGTCTCTCCCGCCCGCCGCGCGCTCGAACGCGGGCGAGACCGACTGCTCGCGATCCAGCACGAGCGCGGCTTCTGGAAGGCCGAACTCGAAACCAACGTGACGATGGAGGCGGAGGACCTTCTGCTGCGCGAGTTCCTCGGCATCCGCGACGACGGCATCCTGCGCGACACCGCGGCGTGGATCCGCTCGCGCCAGGGTGACGACGGCGGCTGGGCGATCTTCCACGGCGGTCCGCCGGATCTCTCCGCGACGATCGAGGCGTACACGGCGCTGCGCGTGGCCGGCGATTCCGCCGACGCGCTGCACATGCAACGCGCCGCCGCGCTCGCGCGCGAACTCGGCGGGATCGAGCGGTCGCGCGTGTTCACGCGCATCTGGTTGGCGCTGTTCGGGCAGTGGCCGTGGGAGCGACTTCCGGCGCTGCCGCCCGAGGTGATCCTGTTTCCGTCGTGGTTCCCACTCAACGTCTACGACTTCGCATCGTGGGCGCGCCAGACGATCGTGCCGCTCACGGTGGTGGCGTCGCAGCGCCCGCAGCGCTCGCTCGGCTTCGCGCTCGACGAACTGAAGACCGGGAAGTGGTCGCGCGAGCAGCAGTCGCTCTCCACCTGGGCGGGTCGTTTCCAGGCGCTCGACCGCGCACTGCACGTCTACGAGAAACATCCCGTCGGACCGCTGCGGCGCCAGGCGCTCGCGCTCTGCGCCGAGTGGATCCTGAAGCGCCAGGAAGCCGACGGCTGCTGGGGCGGGATCCAGCCGCCGTGGGTGTACTCGATCATGGCGCTGAACCTGCTCGGCTACTCACTCGACCACCCGGCGCTGCGCGCGGGACTCGACGCGCTCGAGAGCTTCGCGATCCATGAGAATGGCATGCGGCGCTTCGAAGCCTGCCAGTCTCCGGTCTGGGACACGGCGCTCGCGATGGTCGCGCTGCGCGACGCCGGCGTCGCGAAGGACGACCCGGCGATGCTGCGCGGCGCCGCCTGGCTGCTGGACGAGGAAATCCGCGTGCCGGGCGATTGGTCGGTGAAGCGCCCGCAGCTCCAGCCGGGCGGCTGGGCGTTCGAGTTCGCCAACGACAACTACCCGGACATCGACGACAGCGCCGAGGTGATCCTGGCGCTGCGCGCCGCGGGCGCCGATCCCGCGCGCAGCCAAGCCGCGGTGCGGCGCGCCGTCGCCTGGACCTTCGGCATGCAGTGTCGCGACGGGGGCTTCGCGGCCTTCGACGTCGACAACACCAGCGCGCTGTGCGGACAGCTGCCGTTCTGCGACTTCGGCGAGGTGACCGATCCGCCCAGCGCCGACGTCGTCGCGCACGTGATCGAGATGCTTGCCGACGAGGGCCTGGCGAGCGACACGCGGACGTTGCGCGCCCGCGATTGGCTGCTGCGCGCGCAGGAACTGGACGGCTCGTGGTTCGGTCGCTGGGGCGTCAACTACGTGTATGGCACGGGAGCCGCCGTGCCCGCACTCGTACGCACCGGCATCGCACCGGGCCATGCGTCGATCCGCCGCGCCGTCCGCTGGCTCGAAACGCGTCAGAATGCGGACGGCGGATGGGGCGAAGACCCGCGCTCCTACAAGGACGCGGCGTGGCGGGGCCGCGGCACCTCGACGCCGTCACAGACGGCCTGGGCGCTGCTGGCGCTGCTCGCGGCCGGCGAGCATGGCCCCGTGGTCGAGCGCGGCGTCGCGTGGCTGGTGCAGGCGCAGCGCGCCGATGGCGACTGGGACGAGCCCGAATTCACCGGCACGGGCTTTCCGGGCGACTTCTACATCCGCTACCACCTCTACCGGTTGCACTTTCCGGTGATGGCACTCGGGCGTTACCTGCGAGGGGGAGAGTGAGCGCTGCGCTGCGACCCACGCTGCTCGTCGCAGCGCCGCTCGCGATCGAGGCGTTTGCCGTGCGCGCGGGCGTGCCCGGTCTGCGCGTCGTGCGCACGGGCATGGGGCGGCGCCGCTCCGAGCGCGCAGCGGCGCGGCTCGCGACCGAGCCGGCGGGCGCCTTCGCGGTGGCCGGCGTCTGCGGTGCGTTGCGCGACGACTGCGAGCCGGGCGACCTGATCGTCGCGTCGGCGCTGCTCGGTCCAGCCGGTGAGCGCATCGAAGTCGATGCGCCCGCGCTCGTGAGTGCGCTCGCGTGCGCCGGTCTGCCGGTACACGAGGGCGTGATCGCGAGCATCGCGCGGCTCGCGGACGGCTATCCGCGCGCGGAGCTGGCGCGCACCGGCGCGTGCGCCGTAGACATGGAATCGTTCTGGCTCGCGCGTGCGGCGGCGAGCCGGCCCTTTGCCGTGCTCCGCGCCGTCACCGACGGCCCGCGCCACGAGTTGTGGCGGCCGGGCATCGTGCCGCGTGGCATCAAGGCGCTGCGCCGATTGCGCGCCGCCGCGCCCGTGCTCGTCGCGTGGGCCGCCGCAAGCGGAGCGCGCAGCGAGCCGTAGGCGAGCGAAGTCCATCAGGCTCGCGCTGGAAACTTGTACCACCTCTGAGGTTCCGAAATGCCCGTTCCGATTTCACAGATGGCGACCGTCGCAAGCTACGTGTTCAAGCAAAAGCTGCTCGGGCGCAAACGCTACCCGCTGGTGTTGATGCTCGAACCGCTCTACCGCTGCAACCTGTCGTGCGCCGGCTGCGGGAAGATCCAGTACCCGTCGAACATCCTGAAGTCGCAGCTCAGCTACGAAGAGTGCATGCAGGCGGTCGACGAGTGCCCGTCGCCGATGGTGAGCCTTCCGGGCGGCGAACCGCTGATGCATCCCGAGATCGACCGCATCGTGGCGGGGCTCGTCGCGCGCAAGAAGTACATCTACCTGTGCACCAACGCGCTGCTGCTCGAGGAGAAGCTCCAGCTCTTCACGCCGTCGAAGTACCTGAGCTTCAGCGTGCACCTCGACGGACTCGCAGCCGAGCACGACGCCTCGGTGTGCCGGGGCGGCACCTACGCGAAGGCGGTTCGAGCGATCGAGAAGGCGCTGGCGCGCGGTTTCCGCGTCACCACCAACACGACGCTCTTCCA
>Ga0113563_10002102_pt1 | contig 11819 bp, 8 predicted proteins | sample Mud3Dept3metaG_FD_80117 | JGI IMG/M metagenome (GOLD analysis project Ga0113563, IMG submission 80117) | Freshwater wetland microbial communities from Ohio, USA, analyzing the effect of biotic and abiotic controls - Mud 3 Core 4 Depth 3... | ecosystem: Environmental > Aquatic > Freshwater >...
AATGAAGATGTCGTATGAGTAACCAGCGATTATACTTGCCATAACAGCAGTTCGTTAATATTATTTTTACCACGGTGTTACACGGAGTTCACACGGAGGTAACACTGTCTTGTCTCTTAGTCCCTTCGTCCCCAAGTCTCCCCCTCTCCCCCTCATTCTTCTGGCGGTAGCTGATGAAGATGTCGTAATTATATCCTTCGATTATGCTTGACATCTGAGGATTATTTAATTATGCAAGTTAAACCTTGTTTAGACAAAAGTCAATATGAGGTCCGATTATTAGAACAAAAAAGCTCCCTGAATTGATTTCTGAGGGCTGGTAACTATAAATTAGAATTTATTTTTGCTCCTAAGTATTTTCCTGCGAAGTCATTTTTGGTGTTGGAAAGGAACCGTGTCCATATACTATTTTCCAAATTCCATCAACTTTTCTAAACAGGGCAGAAATCGCATAAAAGTCTGTGCTATAAATTTCTCCAGTCTTATATTTACTTGAAGCTTTCCCTTGCATAGTATAAACTACTGCATCATGACTTATAACATCAAATTTCTCAATCAAGATATTGTATTTTTGATATTCTAATAATTTCCATACCTCTTTGTATCCTTCAATTTCAGAATAACCAGAAATTTGCCCATTAACAATTAATGTAAAATCTTTTGAATTCCAGTAGAGTTCTAACCACTTTTCATAGTTTAATTGCTCATTACTTTCCCATAATTGGGTAACTAAGGGCCTAATTTCTTCTATTATTTTACCTTTTTGTTCTTCAGTCAAAGGCTTATTTGACTGTTGCCCACATGAAAATAGGATCAGTGGAAATACAATAAAAAGTAATTTTTTCATAACTTCTGGTCTTATTTGTTAAATTGAAACTAATTTGTTTATGCAATTTACGCCACCAAAAAGCCAAAGTCAAATTTATTTTACCACGTATCTGCCATATATTGGTAATATAAGGGTATATACCTTTAACGGGTGGTTACCATTACCTAGACCTAATATGCAGATAAGGTAACCATATATAAGCCATAGGTGGATTAAAATTTGGGATACTTATAACTTTCGAGAGAAAAACTCCCCAAAATGAGTTCCGGGGGCTTAAAATAAGTATTATCCCCTGTTGTACTTAATCCCGAACATCTTTCTCATGTCATTTCTATCACGACACCCTGGTAATCGCCCACTTTGGGAAGGGTAATAAACAAAATATCTTTCTCACTTTTCTGAACAAGATCCTCCCTGACAAATGTGGTCACTTGTCTTACCTTCTTCCCGGCAGGTATCCTGAATTTTATGGTTACATTCTCCACTGCCGGAATATGATAAACATTCTGCCACATTCTTTCGCTCTGGCTCCCGGGCCAGTTGACCAGGTGAAACACTCTCTTATCACCATTCACAGTCATATTGGTTATTAAAGTTGAGTGCGGTGCTTCGATCTGATACGGCAGCGGTGCCGGACTTACATATTGCACTACATTTCCGATAAAATCCGAGTATTCCTTTATTCCGCATTGCAAATACATAGCACCCATTGCAGGAGCAATATAGGCTACTTTGCCTTTGCCGTGCCGCGAAATGATCAATCCGGGTACCAAAAATTCATTTTTATTGCCGGCCACTATGCCTGCAATCACCTGAGACCCCGGAAGCACTTCAACAGTCTCAAAAATATGGGCAGAGATAAGGTTACCGGAAAGTGGAGATTTAATTACTTCCTGCCCCGGAACGGTTTTCAGATATAAATCAATTACACTTCCGTGTTGCAAACGACCTTTTATAACTTTAGAAATCCTTTCATCCGGACTAAAACTTCGGACCCCTGCAAGTTTACCCAGCGCAAAGTCCGGACGCCTGTTCCCGTTCTCATCATACAACGAGGTAGCGTATGTCATAACCAAACCTCCTCCCTTTTCAACAAAACCTGTGATGTTTTCAATTTGCCTGTCAGAAAGGAAACAGATATCAGGAAGGTATAATACCCGGTATTGACCAAGCTTTTCAGCATCATCGAGATCAATTCCCAGTATGGAAGTCGTTTGAATATGTCCTTTCAGGCATGCTGAAAATGAGCCCAATGAACTTAAACGGGCATTTGTTTCCCAGAGATATCCACGTGATGCATGACCGGCAGGATCCTTATCATTCCAGACAACGGCACAAAACTTATCGGAATGAAAACCTTCATAAAATTCATGATTCCGGTCGATCAGCTCAAATGCTTTTGTTAACGGAGACCTGCTTTCAGGATGATCGGCAAAGAAGTAAGTGTGGTACAAAACAGGAGAACCACCGAATGCCACTGTAGTATAGATCTCCTGGATCAGCTCATGATTGAAATGAGGTATCCTTGGAGCCGGATCATAGGTGCCGACATAAGGCCAGACTATTATTCCATGGGCAGTTGCAAGGCTGACACCTTCAGCACGTTCAATCATGCTCTTGCCCCTTTCATATAATAATGCATCACTCTCTTCCATGATGCGCATATTGTTCTGGAACTTATCCAGTATGCGGGATGGATTATTGATATTATAGATAAGCGGTATATCTTTATAGGATTTGATGATCCGCTTTGTTTCCCTGAAAGCCTCATATAAATTATCAGCGTACCATCCGCGATAGAGATCTATTGTCTTTGTTTCATCAGAAGTATATTTATCACCTCTCTCCCTGAAAGGGATTTCCTTCCCGTGCGATTTCTTAAATCCCGTCCTGCACCCTTCGCAATAGCATACCTGGCCGGTAAATGAATAAAAAGGAAGCCATGAATCAAAATATACTCCATCAACATCATACCTGCTTACAACAGCTCTTACCAGTTCAAAAAAAGCCTGCCTGTAGGGAGTGTTCCAGCATACCGCCATGCTTGTTTCTCCATTTGGATTAATAACCTGTTCCCACCCGGGTTTCATAACCTCAGGTGAAACGGTTGCCCCGCATTGAAGATAAGGAAGCACTTTTATGCCAAGGGGCTTGCAGGCAGCTATGCTCTCGGCAAGAAGATCCCTGTTTCCGAGTTCGGCTGCAGTTGCAAATGGTGTTCCCGGTATAAACCAGTCAAGCCGACCTGATGTGGCAATGCGCAAAACATTTGCATGCATTTCATCCATAGCACGTGCTATTTTTCCAGCATCATATTCAATTTCAGGGTTAAGAGGATAATAGTATCCGTCTACTATGAACACCCGTGCATGCCTGAGCCATTCATGCTTAGATTGTGGTTCACCGGCAATGATCATATCAGGCATATACCTCACTGCCAATGTCATTCCTATACCGGCTGAAGCTGTATTTTTTAGGAATCTGCGGCGATTATAATTTTTTCTCATAAATGAAAAGCTGTATGTTTAAACATAAAAGTAGGTCCCCTTAATCATTAAGGTTCAGATAGGTTTAATCATTTCTAATTATTCAATTTATTATCAAAGTTACGCCACTAAAAAGCCAAAGTCAAATTTATTTACCCACGTGTCAGGTTGCATGTTTCCTACATAAGGCATATTGTTTCAGAGGTAAATTAGACCATTATCTGTAGGCACTACCCGTGAGGTTTACGCCTCAGCTATCCCAAACCGGATCATGAAATAATCCGCATTCTCCCTTTCTCGTCCTCCCGCACTCTCCCCCTCCAATTATTTTTGCCCGGCAACAGCCTTTTCTACTTCTTTTATATCATCTTTAAGATCTTTAACATAACCTACAAATTTATCGTCAGTTTCTTTTATATTTTCAGTGCCTCTTCGTGTTTGCCAGACTTATGCAATGCCAGTCCTTTCATCCAGAGCAAGAATCTGCTATCAGGATATTTATTAAGACCCTTCTGCGCCAATTCCAGACCTTCTTCAACATTAATTGGAAAAGCCAGTGGCATTGACCACTTTTGGCCGGAGTAAATTGACCATATATTATTGGAGATAAGTGCTTATAGTTAAGCCATGTTTGTTAATTGTCATTGAACTTGTCAACAATGGTCAAGATATCCGGCTTGTGCAGATAAGGTCCATCTTATTCCAAAAATCTTTGAAAGATATTTATTGATTATTTGCTGGAACAAGCAGGTCCTCTGAATTTTCTCAATAATATAATTCCGGAATGATATTCTAAAGACCAGCAATTTTGAAGTCAATCTATCTAAGCACTTTCCTGACAAAAGCCACAATAAAGTAGGCCATCAGGAACACCCCCATAAATCCTTCAATGCTGGATACTATTCTTGCTGCCCCAACAGGGTAATAATCACCATATCCTATTGTAAAAAAAGTTATTGCGCTATGATAGAATGACCTTGCTACCACACTAAGCTGATCTGGGGTTGCAGAAACGATATCAGAGCTTGTGAAATTGATCATCAGGATATAAATAATACTGAAAAGAAGATATCCGGCAGCCATTGAAATAAAGACTCTTGCAGGATTTGTGGCAAAAAGCCCCATGGCATCAAAAACAAGCCATTTGAAACCATGAGGGATGTAGCTTAATAATTTTAGAATGCCTCCTTTTTCTTTTTGTCCAATAAGCCACGATTTGGCTTCAAATCTTTTGAACATTACATAAGCTTTGTCCTCATCTGCATACTTGTCCGTACTGCTGAAGTTCTCCTTAAGTATTCTGAATTGCTCTGCTTTCTGTTTAAAGTTAGTTTTCTCCTGATTGATGATCATGTCCTTACATTTATTATTTTCCCAGTCGATATATAACTTTCCTATCAGGCGCATGCCAGACAAATCAAGAATTTTAATATCGACAGGGAAATAATAAGGTTCAAGATCAACAATATCACGGACTACCGTATCGGATATATCAAGCAGTTGAGATTTAGCTAATCTGAGGTCAATATAATGGTCCAGATGGCATGACCTTAAATAGATAGCATGAAATCTGGATTCATAAAAGGTGACATCTCCGTTACCGAAACTGGTCCTCTCAAAACTTATATCCGTGCTATCCATTTCCATGAGGCTGAAATTTATAGCGCCTGCCCCCAGTTCTGCTTTTTTGAAATGGAACTTACTTGCTTTGCAGAATGCTCCTTCAAAATCCACATTCCCATTCCCGAAAACTGACCGGTTGAAATTTATTCTACCCGATCCGAAATCGACGGTTCTGAAATCAACCTTGCTGTTTCCGAATTCAGTTCTTTCGAATGTAATCTCACAATTTCCGAAAACAGAATAATGAAAATCCACTTTCCCCCCGGTTATACGTGCAGTTTTGAAATTAAACCTGCCATGATTGAAACGGGTATTGATAAAAAGCAGTTCCCCTTTGCTGAAATCAGTATTTGCAAAACTTACTTCACCGTTCCCGAAATGGACATCCTGAAAATCCTTGATTCCGTCTTCTATAACAGCGTTGGTGAAAATAAAGTCACCCTCGCCAAAAGTGGAACCATTAAATTCAATATATCCGTACCTGAAGTAAGTATTTGAAAAGATCACATTCCCTTTACCGAATACTGATCCGGCAAAAACAACTTTCCCTTTAGCAAAATGCGAACTATCGAAGTTTATGTTACCATCTGAAAATGAAGCGTGTGAAAAATCAGTGCACACTTCTGACTCAAAAAAGGCTTTTTTTGCCGAAAAACTTTTTATCGGAACAAGTGCCTTACTATCAATATTATTATTTCTTCTGTAAGCTGATAAGGAGAAGTCGTAAACATAACAGTTATCAAGAATTATATCTTTACCTTCCTTTATCAACAAATAAATTGAATTCACGTCAATTGCTCCGAATAATTCAGAACCAATTTCCTTATTTTCAGAATCGGAATAGATAATTGACGCAGTCCGGCTATATATTCTTCCATCATCAGCTTGGAATTTGACATTTTTAATTTCTACCCGGTAATCTGAGTACTCTCTTGTCATCTGACGGGTTGTTAATTGGGCACCAAATTAAGAAAAATTATAATCAAATGATAAGTTGGAAAAGCCAGCGACCTTGACCATACTTGGCTGGAATAAGCTGATCATAAAAAGACAGAGTTAAGTGCTTGTTGTTAAGTTTTATATGATAAATGTAATCAGCCCGTCCAAGTGTGGTAAATACGCCCGGCTTTTGCAATATAATCAAAGTTACACCAGCAAAAAGCCAAAGTCAAATTTATTTTCCCCACGTGTCAGGTAGCATGTTACCTACATAGGTCATATTGTTTCTAGACGTAAATTAGACCATTATCCGGAGGCTTACGCCTCAGCCATCCTAAACCGGATCATGAAATAATCCGCATTCTCCCTTTCTCGCCCTCCCGCACTCTCCCCCTCCAATTATTTTTGCCCGGCAACAGTCTTTTTTGCTGTTTCGAGATGAAGATATAAATCGTGGTCATAACCAGGCAAATCCCAGGCTTTTTTAAGGATTTCCAGTGCTTCTTTGTATTTCCCCTGTTTATATAATCCCCAGCCTTTCCAATGTAAATAATTAATATTTGCAGGTCGTAATTTCACGGCTTTATCAACGAGTTCCAGACCTTCGCTGACATTCCGGTCAGCATCAATCAATAACATGGCAAGCCAATACAAATATTCCGGATTTTCAGGTTCCATTGTGAGTGCCTGCCTGAAATAATTCTCTGCTTTATCAAATAATCCTGTGTTATTATTAACCAGTGTACCTGCCTCCTGATAAATCTGACCTTGTCTAAATATTATCAATGACTCAGGCCTTGACAGAGCTTTCGCTTTAGATATTAATCCCCCAATATATTCATTTGCCGAAACAGTATCTCTTTCAATTAATGACAAAACAGCTTGATTGTAGGGAATACGAGGATCGTCGGGAAAATCCAGTTCTGCTTTCTCATATAATTTTCTCGTTTTCTTATACTGACCGGTTTTATTGTATGAATCTCCAAGGCTAATGTAGCTGGGAGACCATAAAGGCCTTATACCCCATTTCCTATAAATGTCCAGGGATTTTTCTAATTCAGGTATTGCTTTGTCATATTGATGCAATATAAAGTAAGCAGAACCTAATTGATATATCCAACCTGGAGCTTGATCATCATATTCCAGATGTTGTTTTACGTATATAATCTGTTCATGTGGTGATTCAAAGTATCCAGCATAAAACCAATCTATATAGATTTTCCCCAACAAGGTTGCACGATCCCTTTTTTCTTTAGCCTTGAGGCACCATTTAATAGCCTGATCATTCATACCCTCATTCCCATAAGCACAAGCAAGTAAAATAATTGCCTGAACAAAATTTGAGTCCAGAGCTATTGCCTCGCGGAGAGACTTCATTGCCGCTCGGTAATCTAAGTTAAAAAATAGTTTATTCCCCTGAATGAATGCCATGTAGGCTTCAGGAGAATAGGTCGGCAAATCCGAATCAGGGGGAATACTCCTTCTTGCAGAAGAATTCTCTTGCAAACTTCTTATAACAAGAAAATTCTTCACTATCGTTGAAAGTGAATCAATGATATGAAGGATATTGTCTTTAGTGCCATCTATTTGAAATGACTTAAACGTTTCTTTTGTTTTTGAATTAACTAATTGTGCATTTAAACGGATTGTAGCACCTTCCTGTATTATATTGCCGGAGATAAAAACATTTGCATCGAGTTTCCGTGAAATAGAACTGGCAATGGGTGGTGTGATCGAAGCATAATTAGTCAGACCTTCACCTTTAATCACACTGTTTATTGACTCTGTTTGTTTTATTTGCAATTCTTCTGAATTTGAAAGTGAAGTGATAAGGTTATCCTGAATCCCGTCCTGCCAGACATTCCAGGTAGTATCATTAGTCATATTCTGAAAAGGCATCACCGCAACAGATATTCTCCCATCCGCAGATCTGATCCTGTCAAGGTCGTTTTTCTTAAATATCTTTGGATAAAGGAGAAGGACCGTACCGATCAGGATCGCAGTGACAATTACAACCGGGACGACTGTAGAGATCAGCGATTTGAATATTTTAAATTTCCCGGTATGTTTCACAGATTCTGCCTGCTTTATAGTTTCAGTTCCAAGAGCTTCTCTAATATCATTATTGTCAATCGTCTCAAGTGTCAGCAACATTTTCACCACCTCGCATAACTTGTCAATGTGTTTTTCCAGCGGAGGTGTTAGAGCATCAAGCCAATGAACATCACTGACATAATATTCGAGTTGTTTTGACATAGGCACATCTTCCAAACGTAGAGGGATGATGGCCAGTTTATGGTGCACTGCCCGGTCTACTTCTTTGATAACCTGACTGGAATTATTGAGTTGGACGAATAAACAAGGACAAATACTTTTGAGGATTTTATACCGTCGATGATGGCCTCTGCAAAGGACAGCCCCGGGGTAATATTGCGTGGCGCCATCCAGCAACTTATACCGTTTTCTTCCAGAATTGAGCGTACCGCTTCAGCGGCATCTTTGTCTATGCTGGAGTAACTGATGAATACATTATGAGCCATTTGTTATTATTTCAATTCAAATATATTCTCTCACTAATCTCTCTATACCCTTTGTTATCTTTTTGGGGGTAGCTTAGGAAGACTTTGTCTGCCGGAGCTTTAGCGAACGCAGATGTCGTAATTATATCCTTCAATGATGCTTGGCATTCTGAGGTGTATTTATTTCAGTATCAAAATTAAACTATCCTGATGCCAAAGTCAAGTAATGGTCAGATTATAAGAATAAAAAAGCCCTCAGAGCTGATTTCCGGGGCGTACAATGACTGCAAAAAGAGAAAAATCACTTGAGTTGTCAGAATGTGACTTTTAAGGTAATCCCAGCAGGAATAACTCCTGTTTTATTGTAATAGGTAGTGTTGATATAGGGTTGTATTCGAAAATTGTTTGATGTCTTGTTTTTATCACGCCATGCAAGGTTATTTACCTTTGCAACACGAACTGCATCCAATATAGACCAGATATCAACGGTGAACATACCAATTGAACCTGCTACCATCATTAAAAGCCCTCCCTCGCGTGGCACATCACCACTTAGTCCGGAACCAATAGAATCAAAAGTTCTTATCATACCTATTGTAGTGGCAGCCACACATACTGAAAAACCTCCAAGGAATGCAACACCTCTTCCACCTTCACCTGATAACATTTGTCCTAATCCCGGTAAGATAAAGGATGTAACACCTGCTACCGGAGGATTATATCGATCACCAACCTGATAAGAATAAGTACGATAATCATACTTCGTCTTATTAATTCTGTACTGTGCATTGGCGAATGAACTAATAAAGAGTGCACTGATTAATAATAGGATGTATCTCTTCATGATAGTAATTATTTATTCTCCCATATCAAAGTTACACCAGTAAAAAGCTGAAGTCAAATTTATTTTGCCACAGGAAAGCAGAAACTGAATGTCAGGATTTATGAGTTTTGTTTCTTTATTGATGTTTTTAGAATTTATATGGCTATTTACTGCATTCTGGAGGGTACATCACCCGAGTGAAGGTTTTATATCACTTTTGGGAGTTACCTCAAAAAACCCTAATAGATGGCATTGAAAAAATCAGAAAAACCTAATAGATAAACGGATTATTTTGTGAGATCAAATCTGTATTGCGTAAATCAATAAATTAAAGCCCTCAGAGCTGATTTCCGTGGGCAGAAAACAGGTAATTGTTATAAATGATTAATTGTTAATTACAGTAATTAATGTAAGTGCCATTTTCCATGACCCGTCTGCCTGGCGTTCGCAGACATCCACCCATGAACCTTTTTCATATATAGTATCACCTATTTCTTTACGGATAAATGTTTCTGAGTATGAGCCTCGTACTGTAGCAAGGTCACCTGATATCCAAGTATCTTCAACCTTATTCTCGAGTTTTAAAATTGTTGTTTGTTTTGCATATAAATTAAATGCACCACGAATTGCCTCTTTACCCGATAATATCTTTTCGTGATTAATCCTTAGTGCATCCTCGGTATAAGATTCAACATTGGTTTCACCCTTACCCGCCAGGACATTCATAGTCCAATCCTCAGCAGCTAATTTAATCAGAGCTTGTTTGTCAGCGTCAATGTCATTTTTATTCTGGCAGGAATTTCCGGCAATAAGAATGATCGCAGTAAGAAAAAATAGTTTTTTCATGATAGCAGGCTTTAGTCTAATTTAAGAATTGAAATACTATTGTATCTGCCAATCTGTGTATTTGGCATCTGTCATTTTTATCAATTTCAATAATTCATCATATAAAGGCTTTAACTTAGCATTTGCTGCATTAGTTAATTCGGTAGCACCTCCATCCGGCTTCCAGTATCTTTCCATGTCTGCTTTTGTTTTCCAAGCCAGCATCATACCATCACAATTTAAACATTCACCTTTAATACCTTTTAGTACATAAACTTTCACTCCCGAAAAATTCTTTTCATAGGCAGGAATCCATTTAGTTTTACAGAAATCTAAATATTGATCCATAGTGACACCTGAATTAAGTGTTATAGTAAAAACATGCAGACCAAGAGTGTTCCCTTTTTTAAGGTTTTGACCATAAGTGGTTACTACCACAAGTATCAAGGTTGTAATAAAGATTAGTTTTTTCATAATGCTGAAGATTAATTGATTTGTTTAATCAAAGTTACGCCACCAAAAAGCCAAAGTCAAATTTATTTTGCCCACGTGTCAGGTCGCGTGTGTCCTACGTAAGGCATATTGTTTTGGCTAGTGGGTACCATTACCCAAGGCTGTTATGCCTTCATATGACCCATATATAAGGCACACGTCAAGTAAAATATCGGTATACTTTCCCCTCATACAAGAAAAAGATCACTTACTTTTTAATCTTGCTGAGGAAAAAGAATGCTGTCCTAAGCCAGTGGCATGCAACAAAATCGTCTTAATTCTGATTTGGATAGCCCTGATTATTGCACAGTTTACCGCCCTGTGGATGTTTGTTTGATAAGAAAAAGCTTTCAGTGTTGATTTCCGAGGACTGGTTTAATTTCAAGAAGCTATATTTCCCGGAAGTGGAATAATTCCATATTTTATTTTGCTTCAACAATTCTTTTTACGTTTTGCAGGGAATGTTCAATTATCCTAATCCATTCAGGTTGTGCAAACATCTTATCAATGAATTTGCCTCCAAAATAAAACGGGAATTTATAATTTTGGATAAAAGTAAACTCTGTATTACCGTTTGATTTTTCAAAAATCCATTGAGTTTGATGCGGTATACCTTTAAATGATTTCCCAATCCAACCTTCATTTTCTCTAAATTGGTGAAATTCAGTTCCTACAGTAACCTTCATTCCCAACACTTTTACTTTGTAAACAAACTTAGCCCCATTACCATGGATTGTTTCAGTTATGGGCTTAACGTCAGAAACTCCTTCAAAAAACTCCGGCCAATTTAGATAGTTAGAAGCATATTCAAAAACCTTATTTACAGGAGCTTTAACTTTAATACTTCGCTTTATTTCATTCATATCTGCCTCCTATTATTATTAATTCGGTTTAACATTTTTTACTGCCAATATCAATAGGCAAAGTTACACCACCAAAAATCCAAAGTCAAATTTATTTTGAGGTTGATGAGTGAAAAACGACCTCACAGGAATCCGCAGGATCAACGTCTCACCTCGATTTATACTCTGATATGGACTGAAATATGACGAATAGTATCCGGCCAGCTATTTGTAGAATTCAGGAATTTTTGCAATCTTGTAGATATGAAACCTTCATGTACAATCTTACCTAACAAGAAAATGAAAATAATGAAGGTTCCATGTGAACCACTTAATTTCCAACAATATAGTAATATTATTTTCACATGAAACCTTCATGTACAATCTTACACAACAAGAAAATGAAAATAATGAAGGTTCCATACGAACAACTTAATTTAC
>Ga0113563_10002103_pt1 | contig 11819 bp, 11 predicted proteins | sample Mud3Dept3metaG_FD_80117 | JGI IMG/M metagenome (GOLD analysis project Ga0113563, IMG submission 80117) | Freshwater wetland microbial communities from Ohio, USA, analyzing the effect of biotic and abiotic controls - Mud 3 Core 4 Depth 3... | ecosystem: Environmental > Aquatic > Freshwater >...
ACACGATTGCGCCCGGCGGCCTTGGAGGCATACAGCGCCAGGTCGGATTGCTGAATCAGGCTGGCGTAACCTGGCATGTCGGTTTGATGTTCGGTCACGCCCATGCTCACGGTGACGGGAATGGTGATGTTTTCGAAGATCACCGGCTCCAGTTCGATCGCTTCGCGAATTCTATCTGCAAATACCAGCGCACCCTCCAGCGGCGTTTCCGGCAGAATCAGCATGAACTCTTCACCGCCATAGCGCCCGATCACATCCGAGGAACGTAATTTTTCTTTCACCCGTGCCGCGATTTCGATCAACACTTGGTCGCCCGCGAGGTGGCCATAGGTGTCGTTCACTTTCTTGAAAAAATCCAGGTCGAACAATACCACCGAGAAGGTGCCGCCATAGCGCCGCGTGCGGTCGAATTCGCCGGACAGGCGCGTTTCCAGGTAGCGCCGATTGTAGATGCCGGTCAGGCCGTCGCGATTGCTGATTTCCGACAGCGCGTGCATCGCGTCTTTCAACAGGTTTTGCGCAATCGCGGTATCGGTGGCGTCGAACACCATGACGCACACCGCTTCCGGCTTGCCTTGCTCGGCCTTGAGCGGCAACAGCATGCAATTCTGATACATGTGATCGGCGCCGCCGGTGATCGGGCGGTTGTGCGCGAAGCGAAACAGGAAGGGGCGATTTTCCCAGGAAATAAAGGCAAAGTTGTTGAGCAGGAACACCGTGCTGACCTTCTTGGTAAACCACGGTTTGGGCAGTTCCGGAAAGGCGTCGAACAAATTCTTGCCGACGATGTCTTCCGTCGGCCGGCCGCTGTGGTGCGCCATGAAATTATTCCACAGCTGCACCTCGAAATTTTTATTCAGGACGAAGATGCCGACATCGACCCATTTGACGACGGTTTCCGCCAGATTGAAGGAGAATGCCTCATCGCTCATGGCGCAAGTCTGTTCTTAGAATGCCGCGATGAATTGGTCGATGATGCCGCGGATTTTTTCGATCCCCTGTTCCGGCATGAGCATGGTGAGGTGGGCGATGAAATCCCGGTTCTTGATGGTGAAGTTCACTTCCAGCAGCAGGGCGTGGCTCCACTGCACTTTATCCGGATCGATCAATTGTTCCGCCATCACTTGGCGCGCCATCACCGAGGGCATGGAAAAGCTGAGCTCGGCCGGGCCGTTGGTCTCGGTGAAAGCGCGGATCTGTTCCATCATGCCGCCCAGGCAAGCGCCGGACAGCACGTTCGCCACATCCAGCAACAGCTCGTTCTCGCCGCTCTCGCCCAGATCGCCCTCGAAGCCCATCAGGTCGGCCAGGGCCTGGCAACCCGGCTCGCCGAAGATGATGATGGCCTCGCCGCGCAGATAGCCCTGAAACGATTGCCGCACCGCGCTGACCAGATTGGTTTTGCCCACCAGCTCCGCCAATACCGGCGGCAGATCGACCACTTGCACGATGCGGATACGCGGCACCGATAGATCGACGAATTCGTCCAGCAAGGTCGCCAGGGACGCGCCGGCCTGACCCATGGCGATATTGGTCAGCTCCTGCAGAGCATCGCGCTGATCGTTGCTGAGGGCGGCCAGGCTCATATCACTCCGTATTGCTTGAGCACGTTGGAAATGAGTTCGGACGACACGGGTTTTTTCACGAAGGCGATGGCGCCCATGGACATCACACGCTCTTGCGCCACCGGTTGAATGTCGGCCGAGACCACGATCACCATGCTATTGAGATCTTCCTGGCGCAACGCTTCCAGCACGCCGAAGCCATCCAGCACCGGCATGGTCAGATCCAGAAACATCACCGCCGCCTTGCCGGCGCGATAGGCCGCAATGGCTTCCACGCCATTTTCCGCTTGGGAAATCTCCACGTCCCACTCCGGCGGTAGCGATTTGATCAACATTTTGCGCGCCATGGCGGAATCGTCCACGACTAGGATGGGCAGCGACATGATGAGTCCGGGATCCTCGAAATTTTTTGTTGGTTTGACCTGTATCGGCATCCAGGCTCAAAGCTTGAGTGCAAAAAATGATGCCAAATTACCTGCCGGGGCCAACCAGGAATACCCTTTATAATCAATCGAAGAAGCCGGATTCCACGAGTTCCAGCGTGAGTTTTGCGTAATCGCGCGCGCCGGGGCTGGAGGGGGCAAAGGCAAATACGTCCTGGCCATGGGTGGGGCTGGCGGCCAGGGAGACATTTTCCACTACCCGGGTTGCGCATAGCTCTTTGCCGTAGCGCTCTTGCAGCTGGTCGTAAATATCGTAAGACAGTTTGCGCCGGGCATCGAAACGGGTCAGCACGATGCGTTTTTCGATTTTGCGTTGCAGCGGCCCTTCCAGCGCCTTGAGCGCCAGATCCAGCTTGTTCACGCTTTGCATCGACAGGAAATCGGCCGACACCGGCACCAACACGCGGTTGGCGGCAATGATGGCATTCAGCGACATGACGCCCAGCATCGGGCAGCAATCGATCAGGATCGGCACGCCCTCGCGGCCCAGCTCTTGTTCCAGGCCCTGCTGTAGCCGACGCGCGGCGCTCGCGCTCTTGGCTTGCAGCGCCTCGATCTTGGAAATCTCCAGATGGCCGGGGATCAGTCGCAGATGCGACGGCAATTCGCGCGCCAGTTGCGCCAAGGTCTTTTCTTCGCGGAAGAAGGCCGCCACCGAATCGGCGCCGGCAACGCTACCCATGCCAAGCGAGATGGTCAGGTGCGCCTGGGGATCGAGGTCGATGGCGATGGGATCCTTGCCCATCCTGGCCAGGGCCGCCGCGACGTTGAGCGTCGTGGTGGTCTTGCCGACACCGCCTTTTTGGTTGAATACCGCAATGACAGCCACGCCTCACTCCATTGTGAACGGCAATGCGCGCTGGCGCGAAGCGGCGTCTTGATTTAACTCCATACCCGCATGGAGTTTACTCAACTGTTACGGATTTAGCCAGATTACGCGGCTTGTCCACATCCGTGCCCTTTTGCAGGGCGGCGTGGTAGGCCAGCAATTGCACCGGGATGGCATGCACGATGGGCGACAGCACGCCGGCGTTGCGCGGGGTGCGGATCACGTGCACGCCTTCGGATTCGCTGAAGTGGCTGTCCAGATCGGCGAACACATACAGTTCGCCGCCGCGGGCGCGCACTTCCTGCATATTCGATTTCACTTTTTCCAGCAACGCGTCATTCGGTGCGATCACCACCACCGGCATGTCGCTGTCCACCAAGGCCAGCGGCCCGTGTTTCAATTCGCCGGCCGGGTAGGCCTCGGCGTGAATATAGGAAATCTCTTTCAGCTTCAGCGCGCCTTCGAGCGCGATCGGATAATGCTGGCCGCGCCCCAGAAACAGGGCATGCTGCTTGGAACTGAAGCGCTCGGCCCAGAGCTTGATTTGCGGTTCCAGGTTGAGCGCATGCTGCACGCTTCCCGGCAGATGGCGCAGCGCTTCCAGGTAAGCGGCCTCTTGCGCGGCGCTCAGGCGTCCGCGCAGCTTGGCGAGCGTCACGGTCAAGGCAAACAGCGCGACCAATTGCGTGGTGAAGGCCTTGGTCGAAGCCACACCGATTTCCGCACCGGCGCGCGTCAGAAAGGTGAGCCGCGAGGCGCGCGGAATGGCGCTCTCCTGCACATTGCAGATGGAGAGCGTCAAGGTTTGTCCGAGCGCTTGGGCGTGCTTCAAAGCTTCCATGGTGTCGAGGGTTTCGCCCGACTGCGAGATGGTCACGATTAGGTTTTTGGGGTTGGCCACCACGTTGCGATAACGATATTCGCTGGCGACCTCGGCTTGGCATGAAATGCCGGCGATATCTTCCAGCCAGTAGCGGGCCACGGAGGCGGCATAGTAACTGGTGCCGCAGGCGAGGATTTGCACGCCCTCGACCTGTTCCAGGACTGCTTGCGCATCGGCGCCGAACAGCGCCGGCGAAAAGCCTTCTTCCAAAATCGGTTCGATGGTGTCGGAAAGCGCTTTCGGCTGCTCGTGGATTTCCTTCTGCATGAAGTGGCTGTAGGGGCCGAGTTCGAGCGAGGCCAGCGACACGTCGCTCAGATGTTCCTTGCGCGCAACCACGGCGCCACTGCGGTCGTGGATGGTGACGCCGTCGCGCACCAGTTGCGCGACATCGCCGTCTTCCAGGTACATCACGCGCCGCGTGCTGGAGAGCACGGCCGATACGTCCGAGGCGGCGAAGTTTTCGCCCTCGCCGATACCGATCAACAAGGGGCAGCCCATGCGCGCCACCACCATCAAGTCCGGCTGGTCCAGCGCGATGACCGCGATGGCGTAGGCGCCGACCAATTCGCGCACTGCGGTTTCCACTGCGCCGTAGAGATTGCGGCTTTGCAGGTAATAATGGTGCACCAGATGGGCGATGACTTCGGTATCGGTCTGCGATTCGAAGTGGTAGCCGAGCGCCTTGAGTTCGGCGCGCTTTTCTTCGTGGTTTTCGATGATGCCGTTATGCACCACCGCGATCAATTCGCCGGATACATGCGGATGCGCATTCGGCTCGGTCACGCCGCCGTGCGTCGCCCAGCGCGTGTGGCCGATGCCGACTTGGCCGCTGAGGCCTTCAGCAGCAGCAGCGGCCTCCATTTCCGCCACGCGCCCGACGCGGCGCACGCGATTGATTTTGCCATTGATCACAGCCACGCCGGCCGAGTCGTAGCCGCGATACTCAAGCCGCTGCAAGCCTTCCACCAACATCGGCACCACATTGCGATTGGCGATTGCGCCAACGATTCCGCACATAAAAACTCCGTTATCCGTGAATGGTGATCGGCGATTGGATTGCGCGCGCATCCCTGCGCGAATCACCGATCACCATTCACTATTTACTTTTTTTCGTCGGCCGTTGCCAGCCGTTAATCGTCATTTGCTTGACCCGGGATAGGGTCAACTCTCCCGCCGGGGCGTTGCGCGTGAGCGTCGTCCCGGCGCCGATGGTCGCGCCCTTGCTCACCGTCACCGGCGCCACCAACTGGGTGTCGGAACCGATAAACACGCCATCCTCGATCACCGTGCGATGCTTGTTGGCGCCATCGTAATTGCAGGTGATGGTGCCGGCGCCGATATTCACGTTCTTGCCCACCGTGGCGTCGCCCACATAGGACAGGTGATTCACCTTGCTGCCGCTGTCGATCTGGCTGTTCTTGATTTCGACGAAATTCCCGATATGGGCATCACTAGCCAAAGTCGTGCCAGGGCGGATACGGGCGAACGGGCCGATGCGGCAATCGGCCCCCACCGTGGCGTCTTCGATGTGGGTAAAGGGCTGAATTTTCGTGCCTTGTGCCACCGTCACCTGCTTCAGCACGCAATTGGCGCCGATCGAAACATGGTCGCCCAGCGTGACCTTGCCTTCGAACACGCAATTGACATCAATGACGACATCCCGACCGCAGATCAATTCTCCGCGCACATCCAGGCGCGCCGGATCGAGGATGTGGGTGCCGAGGCCGGCCAGTTGCTCCGCATAGTTGCGCTGGTAGATACGCTCCAGTTGCGCCAGTTGCAGCTTGCTGTTCACGCCCAACACTTCCCATTCGTGGTGCGGATGAGCGGTCGCAATTTCCAGCCCATCGGCCGCCGCCATGGCGATGGTGTCGGTCAAATAGTATTCGCCCTGGGCGTTGTTGTTGGAGAGTTTAGCCAGCCATTGCGACAGTTTTGCGGTCGGCGCAACGATGATGCCGGTGTTGATTTCCGTAATGGCGCGCTCGGCCTCCGTGGCGTCCTTCTGCTCCACGATACGCGTGACTTTGTCAGCTTTGCGCACCATGCGGCCGTAGCCGGTGGGATCGGCGAAGTGTGCGGTGAGCACCGCCAGCTTATCCTGCCCAGCGTGCTCCAACAAGCGCTGCAAGGTGCTCAAGCGCGTCAACGGCACATCGCCATACAGCACCAGCGTCATGCCGGACGGATCCAAATGCGGCAGCGCCTGCTGCACCGCATGGCCGGTACCGAGCTGCTCCTTTTGCTCCGCCCAAACGATGTCTGGCGCTGCAAGCGCGTTTGGCACGACATCGCCGCCGTAGCCATACACCACGCAAAGTTTTGTCGGCTTGAGACTGCGCGCCACCTCCAGCACATGCCCCAGCAAGGGCTTGCCCGCCAAGGGGTGCAGCACCTTGGGCAGGTCGGAATACATGCGCGTGCCTTTGCCGGCGGCGAGGATGACGATGTTGAGGGGGAAGGTCATGGAAATTGCTTTAGAACAAAGAGGTTAATGGGCAGATTATAAACAAAAAGGCAGCGTTGCCGCTGCCTTCCAAATTATGCCTGCTGTGAGCCAAGCAAATTACTTCATCTTGCGCAGCTTCTGAATCGCCGCCAACTGCGCCGCCGCTTGTGCCAGCTCGACTTGGGCCTGGGCGATTTCCATGGCGCCGGTCTTGTTCTTCATGGCTTCTTCGGCCGCACGCTTGGCTTCCTCGACCTTCGCTTCGTCCAGGTCTTTGCCGCGGATGCCGGTGTCGGACATGATGGTCACGACATCGGGTTGCACTTCCACCAGCCCGCCGTTGACGTAGATCAGCTCTTCTTCCTGGCCGTCCGGGCGCTTGACGCGCACCGAGCCCGGCTTGAGCTTGGTCACCAGCGGTGCGTGGCGCGGATAAACTTCCAGTTCGCCGCGTTCGCCCGGGATGACGATCGAGGTCGCCACGCCGGAGAACAGCAGGGTTTCAGCGCTTACCACGTCCACATGAATGGTCATAGCCATAATGTTCCTTATTGGATGGTCTTGGCTTTTTCGACGGCTTCTTCAATGCCGCCGACCATGTAGAACGCCTGCTCCGGCAGGTGGTCGTATTCGCCGCTGACGATGGCCTTGAAGCCCTTGATGGTTTCTTTCAGCGACACGTACTTGCCGGGCGAACCGGTGAACACTTCGGCCACGAAGAACGGTTGCGACAGGAAACGCTGGATCTTACGCGCGCGGGCCACGACCAGTTTGTCTTCGGGGGAGAGTTCGTCCATGCCCAGAATCGCGATAATGTCGCGCAGTTCCTTGTAGCGCTGCAGGGTGGACTGCACCGCACGCGCGGTGTTGTAGTGATCTTCGCCCACGACCAGCGGATCGAGCTGGCGCGAGGTGGAGTCCAGCGGGTCCACGGCGGGATAGATGCCCAGCGAGGCGATGTCGCGCGACAGCACGACGGTCGCATCCAAGTGGCCGAAGGTGGTGGCCGGCGAGGGATCGGTCAAGTCGTCCGCCGGCACGTACACGGCCTGGATCGAGGTGATGGAGCCCACCTTGGTGGAGGTGATGCGCTCTTGCAGGCGGCCCATCTCGTCCGCCAGGGTCGGCTGATAGCCCACCGCAGACGGCATACGTCCCAACAGCGCGGACACTTCGGTACCGGCCAGGGTGTAGCGATAGATGTTGTCGACGAAGAACAGCACGTCGCGGCCTTCGTCGCGGAAAAATTCGGCCATGGTCAGGCCGGTCAGCGCCACGCGCAGACGGTTGCCGGGAGGCTCGTTCATCTGGCCGTAAACCAGCGCCACTTTGTCCAGCACGCCGCCTTCTTTCATCTCGTGGTAGAAGTCGTTGCCCTCGCGGGTACGCTCGCCCACGCCGGCGAACACGGAGTAGCCGGAGTGTTCCACCGCAATGTTGCGGATCAGTTCCATCATGTTCACGGTCTTGCCCACGCCGGCGCCGCCGAACAGGCCGACCTTACCGCCCTTGGCAAAGGGGCACACCAGGTCGATCACCTTGATGCCGGTTTCCAGCAGCTCGTTGGAAGCGGCCAGCTCGTCGAACTTGGGCGCGTGACGGTGAATGGAGGCTGTGCCTTCGGCGCCGACCGGACCTTTTTCGTCGATCGGGTTGCCCAGCACGTCCATGATGCGGCCCAGGGTCTTGGGGCCGACCGGCACCAAAATCGGCTGGCCGGTGGCGTCTACTTTGAGGCCGCGGCGCACGCCGTCGGTGGAGCCCAGCGCGATGGTGCGCACCACGCCGTCACCCAACTGCTGCTGCACTTCGAGCGTCAGCTCGGTGCCGCCCACTTTCAGCGCGTCAAATACCTTGGGCATCGAGGCGCGATCGAATTCCACGTCGATCACCGCACCGATACACTGAACAATCGTTCCTTGGCTCATGGTCGTTATCCTAAATAGTCAAATTCAAAATCTATCGTTGCCCTCTCTCCTGCTCTCTCCCGCAAGCGGGAGAGAGGGATTTGGGCTCGCTTTGCGAGTATCTATTACACGGCTGCCGCGCCGCCGACGATCTCGGACAGCTCTTTGGTAATCGCGGCTTGGCGCGTCTTGTTGTATATCAGCGTCATTTCGTCGATCAGGGTGCCGGCGTTGTCGGAGGCGGCCTTCATCGCCACCATGCGCGCGCTCTGCTCGGAAGCCATATGTTCGGCCACGGCCTGGTATACCGTGTATTCGATGTAGCGCTTGAGCAGGGTGTCGAGGATTTCCTTGGCGTCCGGCTCGTAGATGTAATCCCAGTGATGCTCGAAGATGCCGCGGTCCGGATCGCCTTCGGCCTTGGCCAATTGATCCGGCGCGTCCACGATCGGGGCCAGCTGGATCACCACCGGCTCTTGCTTCATGGTGTTCACGAACACCGTGGAGCACAGGTGAATTTCATCGACCTCGCCCGCCAGGTATTTGTCCAGCATCACCGTCACCGGCGGCAGGAGTTTTTCCATGTGCGGCGCATCGCCGATTTGCGTCAGATACGAGGCAATGCTGGCGTTCATGCGCTGCATGAAACCGAAGCCCTTGTTGCCGATGGCGCACACATGCACTTGCTTGCCCGCCTGATCCCACTCTTTCATCTTGCCGAAAGCGGCGCGCAACACGTTGGTGTTGAGGCCGCCGCACAAACCCTTGTCGGAAGTGACGACGATCAGGCCGATATTCTTGACTTGCTCGCGCTTCAATAACAACGGGTGCTTGTACTCGGTCTTGGCGTGGCTCATGCGGCGCATCACGGCGCGAATCTTCGCGCCGTAAGGACGGGCCGCGCGCATCCGTTCCTGCGCCTTGCGCATTTTGGATGCGGCCACCATTTCCATGGCCTTGGTGATTTTCTTCGTGTTCTTGATGCTGTTGATCTTGACACGAATCTCGCGGCTGCTTGCCATCGCTCAGTCCTTAGTAGGTGCCGGTCTTCTTGAAATCGTCCGCCGCAGCGACGAGTTCTTTTTCGGTGGCCTCGTCCAGATCGTTGCTGCTGCTGATCTTGTCGAGAACCGCGGGGTACTTGCTCTTCAGGTGCGCTTGCAGCGCGGACTCGAAGGCCAGCACTTTGGCTACGTCCACGTCGTCGAAGTAACCGCGGTTCACCGCGAACAGGGACACGGCCATTTGCGCCACGCTCATCGGGCTGAACTGCAACTGCTTCATCAGCTCGGTGACGCGCTTGCCGCGCTCCAACTGCTTGCGCGTCGCTTCGTCCAGGTCGGAGGCGAACTGCGCGAACGCCGCCAACTCGCGATACTGCGCCAGCGCCAGACGCACGCCGCCGCCCAGCTTCTTGATGACCTTGGTCTGCGCGGCGCCGCCGACGCGCGACACGGACACGCCGGCGTTGATTGCGGGCCGGATACCGGCGTTGAACAAGTCGGTTTCCAAGAAAATCTGGCCGTCGGTGATCGAGATCACGTTGGTCGGCACGAAAGCGGTCACGTCGCCGGCCTGGGTTTCGATCACCGGCAATGCGGTCAAGGAACCGGTCTTGCCTTTGACTTCGCCCTTGGTGAATTTCTCGACATATTCTTCGTTCACGCGTGCGGCGCGCTCCAGCAAGCGGCTATGCAGATAGAACACGTCGCCCGGATACGCTTCGCGGCCCGGCGGACGGCGCAATAGCAGGGAGATCTGACGATAGGCCCAGGCTTGTTTGGTCAAGTCGTCGTACACGATCAGCGCGTCTTGACCGCGATCGCGGAAGTATTCGCCCATGGTGCAACCCGAATACGGCGCAATGTATTGCATCGCGGCGGAGTCGGAAGCGGTTGCGGCCACGACGATGGTGTATTCCATCGCGCCGTACTGTTCCAATTTGCGCACCACGTTGGCGATGGTCGAGGCTTTCTGGCCGATCGCGACGTAGATGCACATCATGTTCTGGCCTTTTTGGTTGATGATCGCATCCACCGCAACGGCGGTCTTACCGGTCTGGCGGTCGCCGATGATCAACTCGCGCTGGCCGCGGCCGATCGGCACCATGGAGTCGATCGCCTTGAGGCCGGTTTGCACCGGCTGCGACACGGATTTACGCGCGATCACGCCGGGAGCGATTTTCTCCACCGGCGAGGACATTTTGGCGTTGATCGGGCCTTTGCCGTCAATCGGCTGGCCCAGCGCGTTGACCACGCGGCCGAGCAGTTCCGGGCCGACCGGAACTTGCAGAATCTTGCCGGTGCACTTGACGGTGTCGCCTTCGGTGATGTGCTCGTAATCGCCCAGCACCACCGCGCCGACCGAGTCGCGCTCGAGGTTGAGCGCCAGGCCGAAGGTGTCGCCCGGAAATTCCAGCATTTCCATCGCCATGACGTCGGACAAGCCGTGGATACGCACGATGCCGTCGGTGACGGACACGATGGTGCCCTGGGTTCGGGTATCCGCGCCGGTTTCCAGGCCTTGGATTTTGTTTTTAATCAGTTCGCTGATTTCAGACGGATTGAGTTGCATAGCTACTCCTAGGATTTAAGCGCGGACGCCATTTTTTGCAGCTGACCGGATACCGAACCATCGATCACCACGTCGCCCACGACAATGCGGGCGCCGCCGATCAGGCTGGCATCGACTTGCGTGGTGGCCTTGACCTGGTGGCCGAAGCGCTTTTCCAGACCGACGACCAGCGCTTGTACTTGCGCGGCGTCGAGCGGCAGGGCCGAGGTAATCACGGCCTGCACTTGGTTCTGGTGTTCGCGCTTGAGCGATTCATACAGGTTCGCGATTTGCGACAGGACGGACAAGCGATTGTTTTCGATCAGCACTTTGACGAAATTTTTTCCCGCTGCGGTGAGCCCGGTATCGCACACGCCGAGGAATACCCGGGTGACGTCGCCGGCGCTGACCTTGGGGTCGGCGATGAGCCCCGCCATTTGCGCGTCTTGCGCCACGGCGGCAGCCATCTGCAACATGCGCGACCAGTCGTCGAAGGCATTGCCGTCTTTCGCCAGGCGGAACACGGCTTCGGCGTAAGGGCGCGCGATGGTGACGAGTTCAGCCATCAGAGTTCCTTCTTAATGGCTTCGAGCAGGTCGGCGTGGGCCTTGGCATCAATTTCGCGACGCAGGATTTTTTCCGCGCCGGCAACCGCCAGCACGGCGACTTGTTCGCGCAACGTTTCGCGCGCACGGGTCGCTTCCTGATCGATCTCGGCCTTGGCGCCGGCGATCATGCGATCCCCTTCCGCTTTCGCGGTGCCTTTGGCTTCATCGACGATTTGCGCAGCGCGTTTTTCCGCTTGCGCGATCACTTCCGCCGCTTGGCCCTTGGCGTCGCGCAAAGAATCGGCAGCCCTTTTGGAAGCCAGTTCCAGTTCGTGCTTGCCGCGCTCGCCGGCGGCGAGACCGTCGGCAATCAGCTTCTTGCGCTCGGCCAGAGCGTTCATGATGGGCGGCCACACGAACTTCATGCAAAACCAAACGAAAACGATAAACGTGATCGTCTGGCCGAAGAGAGTGGCGTTAATGTTCATGGTTTCGCTTTCGTGTGGTCAGTCTTATTTCACAACGGCGAACAAGACGTACATGGCGATACCGACGGCGATCATCGGCACCGCATCCACCAGACCCATGACGATGAAGAACTGGGTGCGCAGCATCGGGATCAGCTCAGGCTGACGCGCG
>Ga0113563_10002104_pt1 | contig 11819 bp, 6 predicted proteins | sample Mud3Dept3metaG_FD_80117 | JGI IMG/M metagenome (GOLD analysis project Ga0113563, IMG submission 80117) | Freshwater wetland microbial communities from Ohio, USA, analyzing the effect of biotic and abiotic controls - Mud 3 Core 4 Depth 3... | ecosystem: Environmental > Aquatic > Freshwater >...
ATGGAAGTGGGTGTTATGAACATACTTCTCAAAAATGCCGGCTTTCAAGTGGATATAGCTACCACATCAGGTTTCCCTATTGTGGGCAACACTGAAAAACTTCCAAAACTTTCAAGATTGGTTGATATTAAATTGGATGATTATGTGGGCATTATCATGCCGTGCATGGGTGTCGGGGCATTTCCTGGGCCGCCGGTATCTCAAGAAGCCATTGCAGTAGTGAAGAAAGCTTTAGCGGATGGGAAACCTGTTGCTGCTTCTACATGGTCCACGACTATCTTAGCGGAGGGAGGCCTCTTAAAGGGAAAGAAATATGCCGCACCCGCCGATCCTCTTCAGACGACGGGAACTCGGAAAGTAACGGATCTTAGATATGAAGGGGGTTTTTATAGCGGCTTTGGCGTTGTTCAAGATGGCAAACTCATCACTTCTGGGGCTTGCCCTTCGATTGAAAGGAGTTGGGGGATACCAAGTAAAGCTGCGGAATTAACAATGACTTTTATCAAAGCAATTGGGGAGAAATAAAAAGAAATTTGGGAAAATACCTGACTTACCGTTGTTACAACAAAACTCTTTGTCTTCTGGAGGAAGTCATAAGGCAGGGTTAGATATGACCCTGCCTTCTCATTTCTTGGTAGCTTGATCTTCCAGTACCCAGGCGCGCCTCTCTGCGTTTTTCTTTCTGTTTTTTTTCGCGCTTTTCCTTTGCTTCCACTGATTGGCCTGTTCCTCAGCCGGTCATCAGCTTAATAATTTAAGGACGTCCCCCTCAGCTTTGGTGAAATCTCGCGGGCATGGTCGCGCTCGAAAATCTTGGCCAGGAACCTGCCGGTGTGGGAGCGCGGGTTGTGAAGGACTTCCTCGGGGGTCCCCTCGGCGACGATTTCTCCGCCGGCCTCGCCCCCCTCAGGGCCGAGGTCGAGGAGATAGTCGGCGGTCTTGATAACTTCGAGGTTGTGCTCGATGACGATCACCGTGTTTCCGGCATCGACCAGGCTGTTCAGAACGTGGAGGAGTTTGCGGATGTCGTCGAAATGCAGGCCCGTGGTGGGTTCATCAAGAATATAAATCGTCCTTCCCGTAGCCCTCTTGGAAAGTTCGCGGGACAGTTTGACCCGCTGAGCTTCCCCGCCGGAGAGCGTGGTCGCCTGTTGGCCCAGCTTGATGTACCCCATGCCCACGTCCTTCAAGGTCTGCAGCTTCCCGCGGATCCTGGGGATCGGCTCGAAAAACTTGTAGGCCTGATCGACGGTCATATCCAGGACGTCCCAGATGCTGGCCCCCTTGTACTGAACCTCCAGGGTTTCCCGGTTGTACCGTTTCCCGCGGCAGACGTCGCAAGTTACGTAGATATCCGGAAGGAAATGCATTTCGATCTTGATGATTCCGTCTCCCCCGCAGGCTTCGCACCGTCCCCCCTTGACGTTAAAGCTGTAGCGCCCTTCCCGGTAGCCGCGGGCGCGGGACTCGGGAAGCTCCGCGAAAAGCTCCCGGATGTGGGTGAAGACGCCGGTGTAGGTCGCCGGGTTCGAGCGGGGGGTGCGCCCGATGGGAGACTGATCGATTTCGATGACCTTGTCGATCTCCCCGAGCCCCTGGATTTCCCGGAGCTTCCCGGGCTTTTCCTTGGCATGGTAGATCTTCTGGGCCAGGGCGCGGTAGAGCGTATCGAGAACGAGCGTGCTTTTCCCCGAACCCGAAACCCCGGTCACACAGGTCAACAGGCCCAACGGGATCCTGACGGTGAGGTTTTTGAGATTGTTTTCGGCGGCTCCCACGAGGGTCAAATATTTCCCCCCTGGCCGGCGCCGGCTGGGGGGCAGGGGAATCTGCAGCCGACCCGAGAGGTATTGGCCGGTCAGGGAATTGGGGGCTTTCATCATCTCTTCGGGGGTCCCGCTGAAGACGACTTCCCCGCCGTGAATGCCAGCCCCGGGGCCGAGGTCGATCACGAAATCGGCCTCCCGGATGGTTTCTTCGTCGTGCTCCACGACCAGGATCGTGTTCCCCAGATCCCGCAAGCGCTTCAGCGTGGCCAGAAGGCGGGCGTTGTCCCGCTGGTGGAGGCCGATGCTCGGCTCATCCAGGATGTACAGAACCCCCACGAGCCCGGAACCGATCTGGGTGGCCAGACGGATCCGCTCGGATTCCCCGCCCGAAAGGGTCGCCGAGGGGCGGGATAAAGTCAGATAGTCCAGCCCCACGTTTTCCAGGAACCCCAGGCGCTCGGCGATCTCTTTCAAAATCCGGCGGGCGATTTCCTTCTCTCGGGGGGAAAGATCCGGGTTCGAGAAGAAAGAAAGGGCCTCCCGGATCGATTTCTGGGTGACTTCGTGGATGTTCAACCCGTTGATCCTTACAAAGAGGCTTTCCTTTCGCAGACGAGCCCCTTGGCAGGCGGAGCAGGGGCGGAAATTCATGTATTTTTCCATCTCTTCGCGGATGATCTCCGAGTCGGTTTCCCGGTATCTCCGTTCCAGGCCGGGGATGACCCCCTCAAATTCCCGGTAGTAAAAATTCCGGCGGTCGCCCCGGTCGCTGTAAAACTTGACCTGCTCGCCGTCGGAGCCGAAAAGGATGGCCTGCTTGACCGCCGGGGACAGGTTCCGAAAAGGAGCGTACAGGTCGATTTTATAATGCTCTCCCAGCGACTCCAGGATCTGGTGAAAATGCATGGAACTCCGCCCCTGCCAGGGTACGACAGCCCCCTCCCGGATCGAGAGGCCGGGGTTGGGGACGATCAAATCCGGGTCGAAATACATCTTTGTGCCCAGGCCATCACACTGCGGGCAGGCCCCATAGGGGTTGTTAAAAGAGAACATTCGGGGGCTGATCTCGGGAAGGCTAATCCCGCAGTCTACGCAGGCGAACTTCTCGCTGAAGACCAGCTCTTCCCCGGAGGCCATTTCCACCTTGACGATCCCCTCAGAAAGATGAAGGGCCGTGGCCAGGGAGTCCGCCAGACGCTTGGGGATATTTTCCTTGACCACGAGGCGGTCGACCAGCACTTCCAGGGTATGCTTTTTGTTCTTGTCCAGGAAAATCTCTTCGCTCAGCTCGCGCACGGTTCCGTCCACCTTCACCCGCACATAGCCGCTTTTTCGCAGATGTTCGAATTCCTTGCGAAACTCCCCTTTGCGCCCGCGGACGATGGGGGCGAGGATCTGCAAGCGGGTCCCGGCCGGCAAGGCCAGGACCTGGTCCACGATCTGCTGAACCGTCTGGGACTTGATCTCCTTGCCGCACTCAGGACAGTGGGGCCTTCCCACGCGGGCGAAGAGGAGCCGGAGATAGTCGTGGATCTCCGTGACGGTGCCCACGGTGGAACGAGGGTTCCGGGAGGTGGTTTTCTGCTCGATGGAGATGGCCGGGGAGAGCCCTTCGATGGTGTCGACATCGGGTTTTTCCATTTGTTCCAAAAATTGGCGCGCGTAGGCCGAAAGAGACTCCACGTACCGCCGCTGCCCTTCGGCATAAATGGTGTCGAAGGCAAGAGAGGATTTCCCCGACCCGGAAAGCCCGGTGATCACCACCAATTTGTCCCGGGGAATTTCCAGGTGAATATTCTTCAGATTATGTTCGCGGGCGCCGCGAACCACGATTTTATCTTGAGCCAATGCGTTTTTCCCTTATTTAAGAAATCGGCGGTTTATTCAGGCGGCTATTTGAAACGATATTTTACCTATCGCTACGCGCTTCCATATCCGGGCAAAAAAGCACTTGTCTATCCCAAAAAGCCGGTGATCCTTCTTTTCTAAATGCGGGCTTCCGCCTTTTCCGCGAGGCGATTACCCTCTATTCCCTGCTCCCCGCTCCCTGCCCCAGGCTATTTTCCGCTTCCTGTTTCCTCACGGCCATTTTGGCCGCCAGGCGGATGGCTTCTTCCAGGGAACGGGGGCTGGCCAATCCCCGGCCGGCGAGATCGTAAGCGACGCCGTGATCCACGGACGTGCGGATAAAGGGGAGGCCCAGAGTGATGTTGACCGCGGAATCAAAGTGGAGAAGTTTGAGCGGAATAAGGGCCTGGTCGTGGTACATGCAGACTACGGCGTCGAATTCCCCCTGAACCGCCCGGTAAAAGAGGGTGTCCGCCGGCCAGGGGCCGGAAGCATTCCACCCTTTTGCCCGAGCTTTCTCTACCGCGAGCTTGATCTCTCTCTCTTCATCCCCGAAAAGCCCTCCTTCCCCGGCATGGGGGTTTAATGCGGCCACACCCAGGCGGGGAAAGGCGATCCGGAAAAAATTCTTGAGACCCCGCCCGGTGATTTCAATCACGCTCAGGATTTCTTCTTCGCGGAGCGATGGGGCCACGGCGGCGTGGGCAATATGGGTCGTAACCAGGGCAACCCGGAGGCGCTCTCCGGCCAGCATCATCACAAATTTCTTGGTCTGGGATACTTCGGCTAAATATTCCGTGTGTCCCCGGAAGGGAATGCCTGCCCGATGGATGGCTTCCTTGCTGACGGGCCCGGTTACGATCCCCTGGACCTTTCCGTCCATGGCCAGGCGAATCGCCTTTTCGATATACGCAAAAGACGCCCTGGCGGAATCCTCCCGGGGAAGGTCTTGAAGGCTTTTCCCAACCGGGAGGGAAGAGGCGGGGATCAGCAAGATTTCTCCGGGTTCGCCGGCGAGGCGGTCCCCTTCAACTTTCGCAATCCGCAGGACGGAGCCCAGGGCCGCCGCGGTCCCCCTAAAAACGCCCTCGTCCCCGATGACCAGGGGGCGGCAAAGATTGCGGAGATCGTCCTGCTTCAGGGCTTTCACAACCACTTCCGGCCCGATGCCCAAAGGGTCGCCCATGGTGATGGCCAGGGTCGGTTTCATGTCTTGATTTTCGAATTCATCAATGGAAAAGAAGAGAAGGGATGGAGTCCTCGGGTGCCGAGCCGACGGGTCGCCGAAAAAAACTTTTCGGGATCCCCCTACAATTTGGTTTCAATATAAGCCTTGCTTTTCAGGGCTTTCATCCACTCCTGAAACTTCTTATCCGATTCGGCCTGCATCATTTCTTCCCGAATTTTGCCCTGGACTTCGGCATAGGATTTGGGTTCGCCCCCTTTTCGCTCCATGACTCGCAGAATATGAAAGCCTTCCGAGGTCCGGACGAGGGGGCTGATTTCCCCGGGTTTGAGGGAAAAGGAAGCCTCTTCCAGTTCGGGCATCAGCTCCTTGGTTTTGAAATAACCGAGGACTCCTCCCCCTTTCCCCTCGGGAGATTGAGAATATTTTTTGGCCAGTTCGGTGAAATCTCCTCCCGCTCGAGCCTGTTTCAGTACTTCCCCGGCCTCCTCTTCAACGGCGGCAACCCGGTCGGACGCCGCGTTGCGGGGAACGGCGAAAAAGATCTGCTGCAACTGAACTTCGAGGGGGATCATGTACTCCTGGATCCGCTCCCGGTAGACTCGGCGGATATCCTCGTCGTGAATGACGATCTTGGATTTGATTTCCCGGGCGATAAGCCGCATCCTGCCGATGTTATCGCGCAGCCGCTCCCGGTAAGCGCTGAGGGTCATCCCCTCTTTGGCCAGGGCCATTTTCAATTCGTTGAGGGTTATGCGGTTCTGCCTTAGAATGTCTTCCACGGCGGCATCGATATCCTTGTCCGTGACCTCGACCTTTCTCTTCTTGATTTCCTGGTCCAGCAGCTTGTTTTCGACCAGCTGGTCGAGAACGTCCCGTCTCGCCTGGCTCAGCTTTTCCTGGGTTTCGCCCGGCGGGCTCTTCTTGCGGACCTCTTCAAAATAGGGTTTCCCATACTCCTCCAGTTCCGAAAGGAAAATGACCTCGTCGTTGACGACGGCCACGGACCTTTCAACGATTTCGGCAGAGGAACGGAGCGGAGAAAGCAGGAGTCCGCAGAAAAGGAGAATAAAAACGATGGACTTAGAAATTCTCATAGTCTAAAAAAACATGGTACCACCTCAAAGGATCTCCAGCAAGACCTTTTTGGTTTCGGCGATTTTTCCGGGCCAATCCCTCGAAACCGGCCGGAGCTTCAAACGCTGGTCGGGCGTGAACTCCCGCAATCCTTTCCCGCGGGCAACGGCGGTTACCAAACGCTGCGGGTCCACGGGCGCCTGGGCATCGAAGGTGATCACAATTTTCTCCCGTTCCCAGGAAAGGCGGCGCGCCCGGGCCTTCTTCAAAAGAGTCTTCAAATCCATGAGCAGGAAAAGGTTCTCCAGAGACGGCGGGAGGGGGCCATACCGGTCCCGCAGCTCTTCGCGGATTTCTTCGAGGTCTTGATCGGTCCGGGCGGAGGCAAGGCGGCGGTAAAAAACCAGGCGCTGGTGAATGTCGTCCATATAATCGCTGGGAATTAGGGCTGGAAGAGGCAGGTTCATCTCCGGCTCCACCTCGGGGATGACCTCTTCCCCTTTCATTTCCTGCACGGCTTCCTCCAGGATCTGCAGATACATGTCGTACCCCACGGCGGCGACATGGCCGGACTGGGCGTCCCCCAGGAGCGCCCCGGCCCCGCGGATTTCCAGATCGTGGAGCGCCAGCTTCATCCCCGATCCCAGTTCGGTCACCTCCTGCAGGGCTTCCAGGCGCTTGCGGGCGTCTGATGTCAGCGCGGCCAACCCCGGGACCAGCAGGTAGGCATAGGCCCGTTCGGTGGAGCGGCCGACCCGCCCGCGAAGCTGGTACATCTGGGCCAGGCCCAGTTTGTCGGCCCGGTTGATGAGAATCGTGTTGGCCGAGGGAAAATCCAGGCCGGATTCGATGATCGTCGTGGTGAGGAGGAGGTCCACCTCTTTCTTGACGAAAGAGAGCATCACCCGCTCCAGGTCCCGCTCGGCCATCTGGCCGTGGGCGATCGCCAGGCGGGCTTCCGGGATCAGCTTCCGCAAAAAACGCCCCATGGCGTCGATGGACTGGACCCGGTTGTGGACGAAAAAAACCTGGCCGCCGCGGCGCAGCTCCCGTCGGACCGCGTCGCGGATAATCTCTTCGTCAAACTCGGTGACATAAGTCCGGATCGACTGCCGGTCTTCGGGGGGGGTTTCGATCACGCTCAGGTCCCGGATCCCGGTCAGGGACATCTGGAGGGTGCGGGGTATGGGGGTCGCCGTGAGGGTCAGAGCGTCGACATTCGCCCGCAGCCGTTTGAGCTTTTCCTTGTGGGCCACGCCGAAGCGGTGCTCTTCGTCCACCACCAGGAGCCCGAGGTCTTTGAAAACCAAGTCCTTCTGGAGGAGGCGATGGGTGCCAATAACCAAATCCACCTTTCCTTTGGCCAGATCCAGGAGGATTTTTTTCTGCTCCGCCGGGGAGCGGAAGCGGCTGAGCATTTCGACCCGGAAGGGGTAGGAGGAAAACCGGGCGGAGAAGGTCTGGTAGTGCTGCTGGGCCAGGACTGTCGTGGGGACCAGGACTGCTACCTGCTTTCCCGCCATCATGGACCGGAAGGCGGCGCGGAGGGCTACCTCGGTCTTGCCGAAGCCAACATCCCCGCAAACCAGGCGGTCCATGGCCTTGTCCGCGCCCATGTCCTTCTGTATTTCCGCAATGGCCTGCAGCTGGTCCGGGGTTTCTTCATATTCGAAGGAGGCTTCAAACTCCCGGTAAAGCTCGTCGGGAGGGGGAAAAGCATGGCCTTTCAGGACGGTCCGCGCGGCGTAGAGCTTGACCAATTCTTCAGCCAGTTCGCGGAGGGATTTCTTGACCCGCTTCTTGGCCTTTTCCCAGGAAGTCCCTCCGAGTTTGTCGAGACGCGGGCCGCTTTCCCCGCCGCCAGCATATTTCTGCACCAAATTGAGACGATAAACGGGAAGATAGAGCTTATCTCCTGCCTGGTACTCGATCAGGAGAAAATCATGCTCCTCCTCCCCCAAGGTGAGCTTGAGCAGCCCCCGATAGATTCCGATCCCGTGATCGGCATGAACCACATAATCATCCACCTGGAGTTCGCTGAAAGCGGCCAGGGCGTGGTCCTTGAGGGGGGCGGCGGGGCGTCTGCGGGGTCGCTTTTCTCCAAAGAGCTCGCTTTCGGTGATGACCGTGAGGCCGGCCTTGGGAAAGGAGAAGCCGCGGTGGAGATTGCCGATGAGCAGCGTTCCCTGCCCCCCGGCCGAGTCCGCCGGAGTCCAGGCGGAAAAAGATTTAGCAAAGAGGTTCGGGCTCAACCCGTGGTTTTCCAACATTTCCTGCAGGCGCTGAGCGGAGTGGGGATTCGAACAGGGCAGAAGGGTGGAGATCCCCTTTTCCGCCCCGGCCCGGATTCTCTGGGCCAGAAGGTGGAGAACCCCTTCTTCGGATTTGGATGAGAGAAGGTCGGAGCGGAGACGTTCGTTCGACTCGGTCTCCAGGCGGATCCCCGCTTTCTCCGCCGAAGGTTCCCCCATCTCCAACCCCTGCAGGAGGACCCTCGAAAACAGGCCGGTCAACCCGGGAAAATCCTCTCGGCTCAGAAAGAGTTCTTCCGGGGCCGGCCAGTATTCCCCCGGACCCGACTGCTCCTGCCAGATCACGCGGATCTCATCCAGGATTTGAGACAGGCGATCCTCGATCTCCAGGGGGTCTTCCAGGACCAGGACCGTTTCCGGGGGCAGATAGTCCAGGAAGCTTTCCAGAACCGGGTAGAACAGGGGCAGGTAATTGTCTACGCCCCCGAAGGAAATCCCCTCCCTGATTTTTTCCAGAACTTCCCGCATGCCTTCGGGGGATTCCTCCCGGCCTTCGATTCTTTTCCGCAAGTTCGCGGCCGCGGTCTCCTGAAAGTCGGTAAAGAACAGGACTTCCTTTACGGGGAGGATGGAGGCCTCTTCCAGATCCTGGAAGGAGCGCTGCGAATCGGGGTCAAAAGTGCGAATCGATTCGACGCTGTCGCCGAAAAACTCGATGCGCAGCGGACGGGGAAGCGCGGGAGAAAAGACATCCAGCACGTATCCCCGCACGGCGAATTCGCCGATTTGGCCGACGACATTGACCCGGATATAACCCAGACCCCGGAGTTTTTCAACAAAGTCCTCCCGCTGAAATTCCCGGCCGGAGAGAACCGGCAGGGCGGACCGCCGGGCTATTTCCCGGGGAGGAACCTTTTCCAAAACGGCCGTCAGGGACGAAACGACGCAAAGCGATTCCCGGGAATGGAGAAGAGTATTTCGGACCACCCAGCGCTGGCCGAGGGCCTCGGGAGAGGGGGAGATATTCTGGAAGGGCTTGACATCCCAGGACGGATATAAGAGAACCTTCCGGGCTGGATCGGCGAAAAAACGAATCTCTTCGGCCCACTGTTCGGCCCGGCGTTCATCGAGGGTCAGGAAGAGGATCGGAGCCTTGAGCCGCGGGGCGATTCGGGAAAGGAGGTAGGCCGGTGAGGAGCCCTTTAAACCGGAGACGGTAAAAACAGCCCCCCTTTTTTCCAAAAAGTCCAGCAGCGGCTGCCAGGGTGTTTCTTGGGCCGGGGAGCGCGTCATGCCGTCGGGTCCTGAAGCTGCGGCGGGGAAAAAGGCGCAAAGAGAACGGCGGGGGCTATGATGGGAACAGCCGATTCAACCAATCGTTCAGGACCTCAAAGGAGTTGGTCAGAAGGAGAACCCCCACGAGAATGAGCAGGACCCCGCCGATTTTGGTAAACAGGCCGATGTAGCGGCGCGCCTTCTGAAAGGTGTTCAGAAAGGTATTAAGGGCCAGGGAGCAGGCGAAAAAGGGGAGGCCGAGACCCAGGGAATACGCCAGGAGGAGGAAAATCCCGGAGACCATGTTTTCGGCGGTGCTGGCATAAAGCAGGATGGAGGAAAGAATGGGGCCGACGCAGGGGGTCCACCCGGCGGCGAAGGTGACCCCCACGAAAAACGTCCCGAGGTACCCGATGGGCTTGTGCTGGAGATGAAATTTTTTCTCCTGCTGCAGGAAAGAAAGGGAAATAATTCCGCTTATTAAGAGGCCGAAGAGGATGATCAGAATCCCGCCCACGATCCGGATGATATCGCGGTGCTCGGAGAGAAACTGGCCCAGCAGGGATGCCGAGGCGCCCAGAGCGGTAAAGAGGGCGCTGAAGCCCAAAATGAAGAGAAAGGAATGGAGCATAATGATCCGCCGGAGTTTCTGCTTCGGGTACTCGTGGGTGAGCTCCTCGAAAGAAAGGCCGGTGATGAAAACTACATAGGAAGGGACCAGGGGAAGAACGCAGGGGGAAAGGAACGAAAGCAGCCCGGCCGCGAAGGCAATAAACAAAGAGAGGTCTTGGGTCCCGCTCATCGGCGTAGGTCTCCTTTCCTACGGGTTCCGCCATCGCCCTTTTTACGTCCCCCAGTATACCCTGGATCTCCCGGATTCGTCCATCTACTTGTTTAAACCACCGCCGGAAGTTCCCGGAAGATTTTCGCCGCTTGGGCATCAACCTCGCGGTTCAGCTTCGGTCGCAAAGAAAGGCGCCCGCGGTACCCCGCCCCTCATTCCAGCCGGAATTCCATTCCCTCCTGAACGGCAAAACATTCCAGCGGGGATTTTTGGGCGCCAACAATCCGGCGGCATTGCTCGACGATTTCGTCGAGCGCGGCATCGGTGCGATCCTGGTTGTGGTGGAACAGGCCGAATTTCTTCACGCCGGCATCGAGGGCCAGCTGCAGTGCCGCCCGCCAGGTTGAATGCCCCCACCCTATTTTTTCGCGATATTCCGCCTCCGTAAATTCCGAATCGTGGAAAAGAAGGTCAGCGCGGGCGGCAAAGCGGACGTAATCGGCCGAATCGAGCCCCCCGGGGTGCCGGTATGTCAGCTCGTTGTCCGTGAGGAAGACGAAAGATTTTCCGTTTTCGGTAAATTTATAGCCGATTCCGGAGTTGGGGTGGCTGGTGGAAATGGGGGCGATGGTCATGGAGCGGACCGCAAAGGTCGACCGGCAGGATTCCTGATAGGAGATCCGGGCCCGCACATTGCCGTAGTCGACCGGGAAATTGGGAGAAGACATTACCTTGGCGATCATATCCCTGACCGAATCCTCACTGAAGGGGCACCCGCACATGCGGATGGCGGTTTCGCTGCGGTAAATGGGCTTGAAAAAAGGGAAGCCGAGGATGTGGTCCCAGTGGGAGTGAGTGAACACCAGGGAATATTCGAACCGGCCTTCGGCGAGAAGGCGGTTTCCCAACCGGCGGATTCCAGAACCCGCGTCCACGATTATGATCGCGTCATCGGCGGTGCGGATTTCCAGGCAGGTCGTGTCTCCGCCGTACTTCAGGTATTCGGGACCGGAGACGGGAATGGACCCTCTGGCCCCCCAGCAGCGAATCAGCATGCCGCAATCCTTTTAGCTTTCGGGGCTATATCCAAGTTGGCTAAGAAGAAGAAAAAATTCAGTTGGAGACAAGCCTATTTAAAACGGTCTCTGCGAATCAAAGATTTCCTTCCCGGCCAAGCGATCTCCCGCCCGGGCCAAGGAGCATCCTCTTCGCCCTCAAAATATATCATCAAATCCTGCGGAATTTCTATCAAAAATCTTGCCGCAGAAAGCAATCCATGGTATGGGAACATCATGGCCGGCGATAAAATTATTCATACCCTGGGGACCGGCAGCCGTTCGGCGGAAGAATTCCTCGGCCTGCTGCGGGTGCACGATCTCGAGATGGTGGCGGATGTCCGCAGTTTCCCGGCAAGCCGGTTCCCGCATTTCCGGCAGGAGGTTTTGAGACAAAGCTTGGGAGAAGCGGGAATCGGCTATGTATATCTGGGGAAAGAACTGGGCGGGCGCCGGCCGGGAGGATTCGAGGCCTATACCCAGACCTCTGCCTATTTCCAGGGGGTCGAGGGCCTGGAAAGACTGGCCACCCGCTGCCGGTGCGTGATCCTGTGCGCCGAACGCCTCCCGGAG
>Ga0113563_10002105_pt1 | contig 11817 bp, 10 predicted proteins | sample Mud3Dept3metaG_FD_80117 | JGI IMG/M metagenome (GOLD analysis project Ga0113563, IMG submission 80117) | Freshwater wetland microbial communities from Ohio, USA, analyzing the effect of biotic and abiotic controls - Mud 3 Core 4 Depth 3... | ecosystem: Environmental > Aquatic > Freshwater >...
GCGCAGGTAATCGATCGACTGGTGCGCGATGAGGATGCGCTCGCCGGCGGGCGAGGGGATGCGCTTGCCGCCCATCACCATCATCGTGGCCGACACGCGCGCCTCTTCGTAGTACTGCGCGACCGCCACGTTGTTGATGTGCCAGAGCGGATCGACGTCCGCATAGCGGGCGAGGATCCGCACCTTGAGTGGATAGCGGTCGGGATCGAGGCGGAAAGGCTCGACGTGTACCATGGGTCACCGTTGGCTCCAGGACGCCATGATACGTCCGGCGCTCACAGGTCGAAGCGGCCGTTCGCCTCCGGCTGGAAGGTGAGCGCGGCCACCACGAACTGCCGCTCGCCGTAGGCCGGCACGACCACGCGGATCGAGTCCCCGACGCGGGCGCCGAGCAGGGCGCGCCCCATCGGCGAGAGCACCGACACCCTTGATTGCCCGCTGTCAGCATCCTTCGGGTAGACGAGCGTCAGCGTCGTCTGCTCGCCGGAGGGGCGTGCCTCGAGGACCACCGTCGAATTCATCGTGACCACGGTCGGTTCGATGGCGTTGGACGGCACGATCGCCGCGCTGTCGAGCAGTAGCTCGAGCTCGGCGGCTCCCTGCGGCTCGGATGGAGAGATCCTCAGGATTTCCATCAGCGTGCTTTCGAGGCGGACGACGTCGAGCTCGGTGAGACGGATTTCGTGGGTCTTGTTCATGGCGGGTCTTCGTTCCTTCGAGGCCTGTGCAATCCGCGGGGACGCCGGTTGATTTGGCCATCAAATTCAATGGGTTGCAAACAATTTCGGCGTCACGGGGGCCATTCCCGTATGATGCGCGCAAGTTTGCCGCCGCGCAGTCCGGTCTGCGCCCTGAGGTTCTTCGGCGACGCCACCCAAAGGCGTCCCTCGCGGCCCCTCCTGCAGACTGATCGTCGTCTGCATTTCGCGTCTTCGATCCAACCACGAAAGCTCACGCTTCGGCCGGTCCCTGCTTGCGCGGGGGAAGCGCATTGGTACCAACAGAAATGTCATTCGATCAACTCGGCCTGTCGGCCGAACTCCTGCGCGCCGTTCAGGAGCTGGGCTACACCAGCCCGACTCCCATCCAGCAGCGCGCCATCCCGTCCGTCTTCGCGGGCCGCGACCTGCTGGCCGCCGCCCAGACCGGCACCGGCAAGACCGCCGCCTTCGCCCTGCCTTTGCTGCAACACCTCGCCGAGGAGCAGCCGAACCCGCGCGGTTCGCGCGCTCCGCGCCTGCTGGTGCTCGTGCCCACGCGCGAGCTCGCTGCCCAGGTCGGCCAGTCATTCGACGACTTCGGCCGCCACCTGCGCCAGCGCACGCTCCTGATCTTCGGCGGGGTGAGCCCGCGTCCGCAGATCGATGCGCTGCGCCAGGGCGTGGACATCATCGTCGCCACGCCCGGCCGCCTGCTCGACCACATCAACGAGCGGGCGGTGGACCTGACGAAGGTGCGCCACCTCGTGCTCGACGAGGCGGACCGCATGCTCGACATGGGCTTCATCCGCGACATCCGTCGCGTGCTCGCCGCCCTGCCGCCGAACCGGCAGAACCTGCTGTTCTCGGCGACGTTCTCCGAGGAGATCCGCACGCTGGCGAACGGCCTGCTGCGCGACCCGCTCACCATCGAGGTGGCGCCGCGCAACGCGCCGGCCGAACTCGTCGAGCACCGCGTGCACCTGGTGGAGCAGGGCGAGAAGCGCGCGGTGCTGAGCCACCTGCTGCGCGAGGGCGCCACGCCGCAGACACTGGTGTTCACGCGCACCAAGCACGGTGCGAACCGCCTCGCCGAGCAGCTCGAGAAGGACGGCATCCAGTGCGCGGCGATCCACGGCAACAAGTCGCAGAACGCCCGCACCAAGGCGCTCGCCGACTTCAAGGACTATCGGGTGCAGGTGCTGGTCGCGACCGACATCGCCGCGCGCGGCCTCGACATCACCGAGCTGCCGCAGGTGGTCAACTACGAGCTGCCGCACGTGCCCGAGGACTACGTGCATCGCATCGGCCGCACCGGCCGTGCCGGCGCCACGGGCCAGGCGCTGTCGCTGGTGTCGAGCGACGAGGCTGATCGCCTGCGCGCGATCGAGCGCGTGCTCGGGCGCAGGATCCAGGTGCTGCCGCTCGACCGGTCGGGCATCCGGGTACCCGTGGAGCATGGCGTCCGGGCGCCGTCGCGGCCGGCATCACATGCCCCGCATGGCTCGCGCAGCCAGCGTCCGCCGCAGCATGCGCGGCAGCGCGGGGAGAGCCGGCGCTACCGATAGGAGCGGGCGACGGCGAAGTTGAACACGATGTCGGGTGACGCGCCGGCCTGCAGGTCTTCGCTCACGCCGACGTCGTAGCGCCACCCGCCTGCGGTTCGCCACGAGCCGCCGAGGGTGAGCACGACCGCGTCGCCGTCGAGCTCGGACTCGATGCCGTCGTAGAGCTTCGAGTTCGCCTCGACCTGCGCCGTCACGTCGAGCGCCCGCCAGGCGTTCCAGGTCAGGCCGCCCATCAGCGTCCAGGCGAAGCTCTCCTGCTGCTCGGGCAGCAGGTCGCCTTCGCCGAGCCATGCCACGCTCGCCTGGCCGAAGAGCTGCCAGCGGTCGTGCAGTTGCGACTGGCCCGCCAGCGTTGCCGCTACATCCACCGCGCCGCTGCCGGTGAGGTCATCGGCGCTTCCCGTCGGCGCCTTCACCGTGAGCCATGCCGCGAGCGCGGCGCCGTCGGTGGCGTACAGCTGGTAACCCAGGGCGATGGGAATGTCGCCAATACCGGACGTCGATTCGTCGATGCTGATGAGCGTCGTGCCTCCCTGCTCGAACTCGATCAGCAGCTGGTCCTCGGGCAAGCGTCGCCGCGAACCCCCGGGAAGACCGAAGACCCCGTGCCAGTCGTCGATGAAGCCGTCGAGCGAGCCCTCGCTCACCTGCCGCCACGGCAGCTCGGCGTGGACCGCGTAGCGCTTGCCGAGCGCATGAGTGAAGTGCAGGCGCAACTCCAGCACTTCGGCGTCCAGGGTGTAACTGCCGTCGGTCGAGAAGTCCTGCTTCTCGGTGTTGCTCCAGTTGATCACCCCTGCGACACGTCCGCCGCCCGCCGACGGCAGGCGTGCGAGCAGTGGCGATGGCAGCCCGTGCAGGGCGAGCAGGGGATTCTGGTTCCGCGTGAGGAACGGTTCGGCGTGGGCCGCCGACCCGAGCAGGGCGATCAATGCGGGTATGGCGATCCGTCTCACCGCGATGGCGTATTCCGGCGCCATGGGCGCGGCCTCAGGGCTGCCAGTCGGGATCGTCGAAATACTGGCCGTAGGCGAGCAGCGCGCCGTGGACGAGCGCCGCTCCGTCGTGGCGCGTGCGTTGGGCGTCCTGCCCTCGCATCAGGCTCACGCCCTGCAGCAGGTCGGCGATGAGGTAGTGCAGGTTGGCGTCGGCGGCCGGGGGCAGCCTGCAGTTCGCGACGATCGAGTTCACCTGCGACTCGATGCGGCCAGCGAGCGCTTCGTACTGCGCGTCGGTCGCCTTCCCGGCGTGGATGGCCGGGTGATCGGCCTCGAACGCCGCGTGGATCTCGGCCATGCCCTTGCGCAGGGACGCGTCGGTCGGCCACTTCTCACCGCCATCCAGCTTCAGGTTGACGATCGCCGCCGTCGCAGTGTCGTGGTCCTGGCCGTGCCCGTGCTGCGCGCGGACGCCCGCGGTCGCGAGTGCCAGTGCGGTCGCAGCCAGCGTCATGACCAGGAAAGTCGGACGATTGGCGGTTCTCATCGGTGCAGCTCCCGGGGCGCGTTGCGCGGTGTAACGCGGGAGCGCCATTCTACGCCGGGCGGCGCCGGACTCGTTCTAATGTGCGCCGAACGCACCCTGTGCCAGCGCGACGATCTTCTCCCAGGCGGCCATCGGATCGCTGCCAGCCTTCGCAGCGAAAAAGAGCAGCGTGCCGACGAAGATCGCGGCGAGAAGCGTGACGAGGTGGCCGAGCACGATCACGGCGCCGTCCCGCTCGGCCATGCCGATGCACAGCAGGATGATGCCGATCGCCGGAGCAGTGTTCGCGAACGGCACGAGCGGCAGCGGTGCCATCAGGGCCAGCACCGCGACCACCAGCACGACGCCGTTGAGGCTGTTGACGAGTGCTGTCGCCGTGAGCGCGAGCAGGCGCGGTCGCACGAGGTGCTCGAACCGGTTGGCCGCGTGCGCCGCCCGCTCGAGCACATGCTGCACAGTCTCGCTCGGCAATGCGTGGTCGATGAGGCGGTCTGGCAGCCAGGGCACGCGATTCAGCACGACCGCGATGCCGATCAACAGCATCGGTGCGCCCAGTGCCGTGCTCATGAACGGCAGGGTCACCGGCAGCAGGAAGGGCAGCGCCAGGATCGCGCAGAACACGAGCAGGCCCTGCTCGCCGACGAGCCCGAGCAGCTCGCGCAGCGTGACCTTGTGGCCTGAGACTGCCGCGCGCGTGGCCTCGAGGGCCTCCGACAGGCGGACCTCGGGATTGCGGAACTGGACGGCAGTCATCAGGCTGGTTCGGGCACCGACGGCAGGCCCGACAGGGCCATCGCCAGCTCGCGCTCGTCGTAGTCGCGGTCCTCGAGCTTGCCTGCGAAGTAGTCGATGTACGCCTGCATGTCGAAGTGGCCGTGACCGCAGAGGTTGAACAGGATCGCGCGCGACACGCCCTCCTCGCGGCAGCGGATCGCCTCGTCGATGGCGCCGCGCACCGCGTGGTTGGCCTCGGGCGCGGGCACGATGCCCTCGGCCCGCGCGAACTGCACGCCGGCGGCGAAGCAGCTGGTCTGGTGGTAGGCCCTGGCTTCGATCAGGCCCAGCTGCTTGACGTGGCTCACCAGCGGCGCCATGCCGTGGTAGCGCAGGCCGCCCGCGTGGAAGCCAGGTGGCGTGAACGTCGAGCCCAGCGTGTGCATCTTGGTGAGCGGCGTGAGGTGCGCGGTGTCGCCGAAGTCGTAGGCGTAGGTGCCGCGGGTGAGGCTCGGGCACGCGGCGGGCTCGACCGCGACGATGCGCACCTTGCGCCCGCCACGCAGCTGCGCGCCGAGAAATGGGAAGGCGATGCCGGCGAAGTTGGAGCCGCCACCGGTGCAGCCGACGATCACGTCCGGAAAGTCGTTCGCCATCTCGAGCTGCTCGATCGCCTCGAGCCCCAGCACCGTCTGGTGCAGCAGCACGTGGTTGAGCACGCTGCCGAGCGCGTACTTGGTGTCGTCGCGCTGCACGGCCATCTCGACCGCCTCGGAGATCGCGATGCCGAGGCTGCCCGGGTGGTTCGGGTCCTTGGCGAGGATCGCCCGGCCCGACCCGGTTTCGTTCGACGGCGAGGCGACGCAGCGGGCGCCGTAGGTCTCCATCAACGCCCGGCGGTAGGGCTTCTGGTTGTACGACACGCGCACCATGAAGACCTGCACTTCGAGGCCGTACAGCGCGCCCGCGAACGCGAGTGACGAGCCCCACTGCCCGGCACCCGTCTCGGTGATCAGGCGCTTCACGCCGGCCTGCTTGTTGTAGAACGCCTGCGGCACCGCCGTGTTCGGTTTGTGGCTGCCGGCGGGCGACACGCCCTCGTACTTGTAATAGATGCGTGCCGGCGTCTGCAGGGCCTTCTCGAGGCGGCGCGCGCGATAGAGCGGGCACGGCCGCCACTGGCGATAGACGTCGCGCACCGGCTCCGGAATCTCGACCTCCCGCTCCTGGGTGACTTCCTGCTGGATCAGCGCCATCGGGAACAGCGGCGCGAGGTCGTCGGGGCCCACCGGCTGCAGCGTGCCGGGGTGCAGCACCGCCGGCGGCGGCACTGGCAGGTCGGCCATGATGTTGTACCAGGCCTTCGGGATGCGGGATTCGTCGAGGACGTACTTGACGGTATCGCTCATGTTCGGACGCCAGGACAGCGGTTGGGTACCGCACAGCATACAACGGCCTCAGCGCTCGATCCGCACCCCGTAGCGCCGCTCGATTCCGGTGACGTGTTGTTCTACCGCCTGCTCGATCGCGTCGGCGTAGTAGTCGCCTTCGACCTGGTCGCGAACCGCGTCGAACGGCAGCAGCGTGCCGGCCATCGTTTCGGTCGGCCGCACGAAATGCCAGCCGTGCAGCGATTCGAGCGGCCCGCTCCACTGGCCGGGCGGCGCGGCCCAGAGAGCCTCCACGAACGGGTGGCCGAACATGCTGCGCAGGATGCTGCGGCCGTAGCGGTCGAAAGCGAGGCCGGGCGGAAACGGATCGCCGGCCACGACCTCGCCAGCCTGCAGGCGCGCCCGTAGTGACTCGCCCGCGACGGGGCGCTCGTTCAGGAACACGTGTTCGAAACTGATGCTCGGTTCAGCCTGGTAGAGCTGCAGGTGGTCGGAGTAGAAGTTGACGAGTTCCTCGTCGCTGGGGTCGGGCAGCGGGCCGGTGATCTCGAGGCGCATTTCCTCGACGAGGAGGCCGCGCACGGCGCGGCTGCGCAGGTGCAGCCCGCGGGCGATGGCTTCGCGCAGCAACAGTTCGTCGACGACGTAGTCGCGCTCGAGGCGTGCAGTCTCCGCTGCATCCGGCGCCCGGCCGGCGACGGCCGCGAAGTCCGCGACCAGCGCCGCACGGGTGGCCTCCGCAAGTACTACCGGTGGCGTACGGCGAGCTTCGACGGCGGCATACAGGGCGAACAGCAGGCCGCCGGCCAGCAGGAATACGACCAGCGGCTCACGCAGCAGACGTGCCCGCCACGTCGCCGGCCGCGCCGGCGTTTCGCCCGCGTCAGTCCCGCGTCCTGCGGCCGGTTCCATAGTCCGGATCAACCTTCTCGACCTTGCCGTCCTTCGCGCCCTGCAGTCCGGCACCCGGCTGCAAGTGCTCGGTGGTGAGTTCGGACAGGAAGCCGGGGTCCTTGATGCCCTCGCGGCGCATCGCAATGCCGGTGAGGCAGGCGTGCATGATGAAGTTGCCGTTCAATGCCGAGCGATAACTGCCGTCGAGCAGCGGATCGAGCTCGACGAGTTCGAAGCCGACCAGGTCGTTCTCGGCGCACAGCCGGCGCACGATCGGCAGTGCCTCGCGCATCGTCAGTCCGCCGGGCACGGGTGTGCCGGTGCCCGGCATGAAGGCCGGGTCGAGCACGTCGACATCGAAGGAAATGTAGATCTTGCGGCCGCCCTCGCGGGCCTCGGCCAGTGCCCGCTTCATGACTTCGTCCCAGCCCCGCTTCTCGACTTCCGCCATCGTGTGGTAGCGCATGCCGTTGTTGCGCATCCACTCGAAGCCATCGGGACCGGGCCACGGCCCGCGCAGCCCCACCTGGATGAAGTTGCGTGCCTCGACGTGGCCCTCTTTCACGGCGCGGTAGACCGGCTGGCCGTGGGTGATGAAGTGCGGCTGCTCCTTGCCCGCGTCGAAGTGAGCGTCGAAATGCACGACGCCGAAGCTGCCCTTGCCGTGGACGTCGGCGAGGCCGGCAATGTTCGGATACTCGAGGCTGTGGTCGCCGCCGACGACGAAGGGCAGGGCGCCGGTGCGCGCGATCTCGGCGATGCGCTCGCGGACGTGGTGGACCGTGCGCTCGGTGCTCATGTTGTCGACGGCAATGTCGCCGTAATCGACGATGTTCAGCACCTTCGACGGATTGACCATCGTGTTCATGTCGATGCCGGCGGCGCCATACTCGTTGCGCATCGCCTGCGGCCCGAAGCGCTGGCCACGGTAGTAGCTGCCCATGTCGAGCGGAGCACCGACGATTGCCACGTCGACGTTGCCCGCGACGAGGTCCTCGGGGTAGATCGCCACCGGCGCCCCGGCGAAGGTGCGGATGCCGCCTCGCCCGTTGGCGTAGTAGCTGAGCGGGATCGGGCCGGGCTCGCGCTTCGGCCCGAGGCTCGCCGGCCGGCGTACCTTCCAGGCGTTGAACTCCGGCGACTCGGTGTTCAGCGGGATGGAGGCCATGTCGGTCTTCGGGTCGAACTTCTCGGCCGCGTCGACCGCCATCATGCCGTCGACGTATGCCGCGATCTCCGCGGGGGACTTCTGCTTCAGGCGCTGGTACAGACGTTCACGCGTGCCAGCGAAGCGATCAGCCTTGTCCGAGAGCAGGAAGTCGCGCTGTTCCGCGGTGAGTCCGCCGATCTTGGCCTCGAGCCAGTCCGGCGCGGCGACCGTGGCCTGCTTGTCCGCCGCGTCGAGGGACGTGGCCGGTGCGACCGCGAGCAGGACACAGACCATCACCAGCGCTGAGCAACGTTGCATGCTGATTCCCCCGTCGATGTCCCGCCCTCCTCTTGCGCTCGTTGCTTCAGGCGGCGGTCTTGTAGTTGCCCGGCATTGTGCACGGACTCAGTCGAGCAGGGAAATCGGCGGCAGTCCCTCGATGTACATCGTCTCGTCCTCGATCCGCACGTGCCCTTCGTTGCGGACCTCGTGGTCGAAGCGATAGGTGATCTGTGCCGTACCATCGGTCAGGTCGCGGTCCCACTGCGCGGATCGCTCGACCGTGGCCTCGTTGCGCTCGCGCCACGCCTGCAGGGCGGCACTGCCGTGCCGCTGCTCGAGCCACTGCATGGCGATGCGCGGAGAGGCGACCGTCGCGGTGGCATTGTTGCCACCGAAGCCCTTCGCGTTCAGGAAGGAGACATCCCAGTCGGCCGCGGTCCGCTGCAGCGGCTCGCGCGAGAGTCGCAGGTGCCCCTGCTCCACGTCGGCTGCAACTTCCTCGATGGTCGCGATGCCCGGAACGACGCCGTGGGCGAACACGCCGAGGGTCGACGCGAGCTGGTCGCCGCCGGCCGCCGCCATCGTGTGGCCGACGAAACACTTGATCGCTGCGACGGGCCAGTCCTGGATCCCGTACGCCCGCGCGACCCCGTTCAGGATGCGCGATTCGGTGGTGCGGTTATGGGGTGTCCCCGTTCCGTGCGCCTGCACGAAACTGCGGCGTCGCAGCGACTCGTCGCCGAACAGTTGCCGTGCCCTCGCGACCGCCTTGCCGACCGTGATGTAGTTGCCGACGCCCGGCGAGGAAATCGATTTCTTGTAGCCGTCGGCGTGGACGAGGACATCCGTGACGGCACCGTAGATCGTCGCGCCGAGCTCGACGGCCAGCGCGTCGTCGAGCAGGACGACGAACTGTGCGCCCTCGGCGATCGTGAATCCGCAGTTCTCGGCAAACGGGCGGCAGGCGCGCCGCAGGTCCGGCTCGGTGCGATGCAGGTGCCGGTCGAGTTCGAGCAGCGCCTGGTCGGTGCCGAGCGCGCCCATCGTCGACAGGCCCTCGATGACGTCGGGGACGAGCGGCGCCTCCGCGCCGCCGACCAGCGCGACGCGCGACCGGCCCGACTCGATGTCGAACATGCCGTGCCGCAGGTTGTAGAGGAACGTCGCGCAGGCCCCCATGTTGTGGCCGGTCTGGCCGACGCTGCCGAGTACGTAGGCGTTGACGAAATCCGCCGGCATCTCGGCCAGTCCCAGGGGCACCTGCTTCGACGTCGGCCGCATCCCGCGGTAGCGCGACCCGAGCAGCCCGCCCGTCGCCTCCTGGTCCAGCTGGCCCATCGCACTGCCCGCGTACACGCTGACCTGGTCCGGGGGCACGTGCCGCATCACGGTGCTCCAGTCGATCCCGAGCGATCCCAGCGCGTCGTTCGCCCCGAACAGTGCGATCTGCAGGGCCCGTGGATGGCCCCGCCCCGGGTACAGTGACTTCGGGTCGAAGCCGCCCGGGAGTTGCCCGGCCGCGCTGACGTCGAGCGATCTCGTCACCGGCAGGAAGAAATCGGCGCCTTCGGGCACCGTGACCCGCACTCGCCCGCCGTCGCCCGCTTCGATGGTCCATCCGCCAGGCAGCGGATCCGGCACGTCCCGTCGCGCAACCTCGAACGAGGCCGTGCCCTGTCCTCCCGCGAGACGGGCCCGACAGTTCCAGCCCACCTGCTGCACGTCGAGGAACGACGGCTCGATGCCGCGTACCAGCGTGTGCTCGAGAATGTGGCTGCGCTTGGTGTCGTCGAGATCGCCCCGGATGCCCATCAGCCCGGCCAGCGCACGGAACGTCGCGTCCGCGGCGCTCGGCTCGAGGACGTCGATGATCGTGCGCCGGTACGCGTGGTGCGCCGAACTCCGTCCGGCCGCGTTGATGCCGCCGAAACCCGCGATGACCGGCAGGGATTTCATGGGCGAGGCCCTCGGTTCAGTTGACCGTCATTGAACCGGAACACTACCTCAAGTCTCGCGGTTGGCGACAGCTTCCGTCTCATCCCGCCAGTGTTCTTACCGGATCGATTCCCACCACGCGTATCCCGTGACGGCAGCCATGAGGACGATTCCGGCGACGATGGTCGGTGCAATGACGCGACGCGAACTCGGCAGATGCGCGGTGGCCGCAAGATCAACGGAATCGCGAACCACCCCATCCGAGGTGATTTCGTAGGTCCACGCGAGTGCGATCATGATCGGCCAGCCGATCACGGCGAGTATCGTCAGCGCCGTGACCCACCAGGCGGGGAAGTGCAGGGGCGCGAACGTGACCTCGGCCACCTGCAGCAGCAGCCACATGCCGATGAGATACGACGCCGACACCTGGAAGACCCTGCGTCTGCGCAGTTCCGCCAGCAGGCGGTGTGCAAAGCCCACGATCGACCAACGTGGGCCCGGGGCACCTGAACGGCGAAGCCCGGCCGCCATCAGGCGCTCAGGAATCGGCCTGCGTATCCTCGGCTCGAGGCGAGCAATGATGGAGTAGCCGTCGCGCCCGTTTGCCGCGACATAGCGTGGCCGACGCGACGAGTCGCCGAAGACCGCATGCCAGGCCAGTATTGCCTCGCGAAGCTGCCTGTCGCCGCTGGGTTGGTGCGGGTAGACCCGGCTGCGCAGGATTCTTCGATCGACGAAGCCCCCCCTGCTTTCGACGAGACAGACCAGGACCTGCATGTGTGGCGCGGTCACCGTGATCGTCACGTCGCCGCGGGAGACGCGCAGGTCTCTGGGCTCGACGAGCCATTCGCCCAGCATGAAGCCGTCTTGCAGGGCCATGGCTTGCGCTGCCGCAGCGTCGCGGACTTCTGCTTTCACCTGGAATCGCCGGAGCATTCAGTGCCCGGCCTTGCTGAGCCGCCGCTTGAGGAACGCAACCTGCGTCCTCAGTTGTGCTGCCTCGGCCCGGGCGTCGAGCAGTCGCTTGCCGAGGTAGAGGGCCACGCCCGCAAGGACGGCAATCAATACGGTAAGCACGAACCGGCGCCCAGGCTGTCGTGTCGGTAGCGCCGCTGGCCGCCGCCGTGCTCGGGGGCACGGCCCGTTTCGCGATCGTAGACGAGCGCCAGCGAGCTGGCCGCCCCATGGGGTGCGAACGGGGTGCGGACGGATTCCCCTGTGGCGGAGCAGGGAAGGTTTCCGACAAATGGCCTGGTCAATTCGGTTTGCTCATGGAAATGGAAGAAGGCGGCGGCACGGGTGCCTGCCGGATCGGCGGGACCAGGGAGTGCTGGACTTTGCCGGTATGCACGCCGGAATGGCGCGACGGGAAAGGCGAGGCAGGACGGAAGTTCGCCGAGCGCGGCCACTGTACAGCATCGCAATAGGTGCCGCTTGCCTTTGCGCCGCACGAACGCTCGCGCGACGTAACACCCGTCCCGCGAATCGGCCGTCGCCGGTGATGCAACGGCGGCGGCCGGTTCCATGCCCGGCGCGGGGAAGCTCCTCCGGCGCACCGTTCGCTGCCGGTCAGTCGGCCCGTGGCTGCAGGCCGCGCCACGGCCGCGCACGCTCGCCGCCGGAGACGCGGGTCGCGCGCATCGATCGACATGACGGCCGCGAGATTGCCGCCGCGGCGAGTGGTCTGCCGCCTGAACGTA
>Ga0113563_10002106_pt1 | contig 11816 bp, 12 predicted proteins | sample Mud3Dept3metaG_FD_80117 | JGI IMG/M metagenome (GOLD analysis project Ga0113563, IMG submission 80117) | Freshwater wetland microbial communities from Ohio, USA, analyzing the effect of biotic and abiotic controls - Mud 3 Core 4 Depth 3... | ecosystem: Environmental > Aquatic > Freshwater >...
TATTGAGCCGCTTGCTCACCAGCTCTGAATGCCCGAAATAAAGTCTCGAACCCACGCTAGGATGATTACCGAAGGGTTCAAAGGGCTTAACTGAATTCAATACAGTGTCATCGTTTTGAACATAAAAATCTGTTAAGCCTTGTACTTTGACGTGTAACAACACCCGTTCCAATAACAAAGACTGAAACAGCGGATAGGGCGTAACGTACTTTCCATTCTTGCCCTCTGCATCCGTTTCCCAGTGTGGCAACAATAGCAAGCGGAGTAGGGGATACGGACTGTCGATGAAAGCTTCTTTATCGGGTAAAGGCGTGATTGGCGGGATAGTCTCGTCAAAATCCAGCTTCCAACCTAGTGCTTTTAAAGGTTTTGATACAGTAATACTGGTCAGAGCAGCATAGTCATATTTTTCATTTTCAGATAAGTGCTTTTCTGGTGCTATGTTAGGCGTGTTTGTAACAATAGACGCATCTATATCTATCCAACCTTTTGCTGTGCTGATTTGTATTAGAAACGAGCTACTCTCAAGCAACGCAATCTTAGCTTGGTCAAACTGGTCGGACTGAAATCCCAGCGTGAGTGTAACCGTGCGTATTCCCTGACTTAACGCAAGAATCGGGGAACTGATAATCCAGCCCAGTTTTGCCGCTGGAGGATGATCTTTGTCTAGTGTACTTTGCTCTTGACCAAAAGTGCGCCACCTTGGCGAATCAACACTGCCTGATGCTAAGATGCTTTTTGCATCTTCATTCGCCGATAGGTAGAGCCATTCTTCTTTTTGAGCGACAGGCTCTATTCCTAGACGATTGCGCCAGACGAGTTCGAGAAGTTCATAAAGAGTTTGCCAATCTTTGTCTGTCAGGATTAGGTTTTTGTTATCTTTGTTAGTCGCACTATCGATTATGGATAAATTCTGATCTTTCGGTAAAAAAACAGCGATTTGGTCATTCAAGTTGGAATCGGTAATGTCCACAGTAGCGTTTTCCAGAGCGGACTGAATCATGTTTTGAACCGCTTCTTTCTGCTCTTCGAGTGTGAGCGACTGCTTTGTTTTAAACTTTGCCAATTCTGCTCGTCGCCAAGCATAAATTTTTTCCTTGTGAGCAACGGCAAGTTTGTCGTAAACGCTTTCCCAATCAGGAGGCGAGACACTATCCTTTTTCGTGCCTGCTGTATTCATTATGAATAAAAAATCTTCTGCCTTCATGAAGAAGTACATTTCTAAGTCTTTAATGGCTTTGTCGTACGCGGTCAAATTTAGAATAGTTTGATCTGTAACGGACGGGAATGACAGATTAGGAAGCGCGTCTTTGAGATTATCATCAAATTCTGGGGAGGCGGTGTTTTTGGTGAAATTGTAAGTGAGGCTTCTTCGCTTGCCCGCTTTTTCCAACAAGGCGTTAACATCCCTCCAATCTTTATCAATGGCAACTTTGATCTTCATCATCTGTTTGAACTGTTCCAATGTCATGTAAAGTTGTTTATCGATAAACTTCTGTGCATCGTCACGGTCGCATTGTTCGTAAAGTTCGTAGATGTTATGTATATCACTAAACTTGGAAAAATCGGGTGCTAGGGCTGTTTTGAGGTTGGCATCGAAGTTCCGACCAGTTATCTGTAGATTGAAGCTATTGTCACGTTTCTTACCAGCCTGTTTTAGGATGTCGTTGATTGTTGTCCAATCATCGTCTGCCCCTTGTTGTCGGTTTTTGAGTAGTAATAAACTACGCAGCTCCCAGAGATCAAGAAATAACCCCGCATTGGCACTGGCAAATTTGACGAGAGTTTGCAATTGTTGCAAGAGGTCGAAATTCACTTCCTTATTCGCATAGAGTGGCAAAGGCTCACCCAAGGAAATTTTTAGCATCGCGATGATCGCTGCTTTATTGTCGTCCTTATATTGTTCACGCGCCTCGCGTATACCCGTAATCTGCTTATGCACAAAAACCGAACTCAAACGTTCGATTTGGGCATGATTGACGATAATTTCACTATCAGTGCTGTAGGCCAATTCCTTCCCAAGTTTATCCTTGCCTGCATTCAGCAAAGTCCCTGCGGGTAGTCGCATTTGTTCAGTATAGGGAGAGGCTTTAACAATGATATGGACGCGATCAGGAATGCCCTGTTTTTTTTCCAGTCGCAAAACTTTCTGAAAATAAAAGTCAAGGTGGCTGCGGGTGAGGGTATTCAATCGACCTTGAGTCAGTTTGAGCAATTGCAAGAATGCCAAAAAAAGAACGAAGTGGGGACGGCGGTGGTTATCGAACTTGCTGTCCTTAAATTTTTCGGGTGCGGCAAGAAATTTTTCGACTTCTTCCCATCGTGCCTTTAAATCAATATCCGTGAGCTGCTCTGGATTTAAGAAGCCACTCCAATCGCCATTCACCTGATTATTCGAATCGAAATAGTTCAGTTCCTTGGAAAACGCGTGCGCAAATGCCAACCAATCTTTCAGTGTTCGCTCGTCAACAGCAATGAATTCAGGATTCAATGCAGGGTCTTTGCGATGAGTCTGACTGGTGCCGTCTCTATCGAAAAGAGGTAATGGCGTTAATTCCGACATAATCAAAAAGAAGGTTAGGGTTTAAGTTCCCTGAAATAAGCTGTTTGTAGTGACAAACATACCTTTTCCAGAATATTGCGTGGTGGAATCGGGTATCGGTGATCCAGGTCCTGGTGGCGGTTGTTGCGCTGGACTTTGCACCTCAAATTTAGCGGTAAAATTTCCACCTTTAAGTAATACGGCTTTTCCACCAGTTTTTGTTTTTGTCGCTTTTTGGTCACTCGCTAACGCATCTATTTTTAGTGTACCAGTCCCTGGAATGGAGTATTGGGATGTCATATAAGTGCAACCCGCCACGGAAACGTTTTTTTCATCACCATCGACGCAGATTTTTTTGCTTTTTAGGGTTGCAGGACCACTACCTTTTAAATCACCAGCCCTAACCACCACCGTTGCAGCTCCAAAAGTCGGTAGAAAATTGGCTTTATCGCCCTCGATAAGAATAAAATCGCCCATTTTTATGCCCTTAAGTGCTTGGTTGAGTGGCTTCATTAAGATAAAACGGGAACACCATATTAAAACGGGAGTTGGTACTCCTCACGGTATATTCAATACTGATTTCCAGCACTCCCAATGACTCTTTACTTTCATCAACTGATATACGAGCCACATCAATGCGGGGTTCGTAATATAAGATGGAATCCCTAATCAAACTGTTTAAACCATTGACTAAACTTTGGCTAATTTCTTCGAATAAAAAACGATTAAGATCACAGCCAAAATTTTCCAGCATTACCCGCTCACCTTGTGAGGTGGAGAGTAGAATTTGCAGACTTTGCTGTATATCTTGCTCTTCCGCCACCATCAGAATATCCTTTCCATTTTGCAAAAAACTGGGCGGAAAATTCCAGCCCTTCCCTAGAAATGAGTCAGCGTTAGTAGCCATGAGCTTTAGCCTTCCGATACCACATTCAACGCTTCGTCACCACGGATTTCTGGCGGCGAATTTTCACCACTCAACTGAGTGGCAGCCTGACTTTGAATTTTTCCGATTAGGTTATAAACCTTAACGAACGGCAAATTACCAACACCTTCTAGGATGATATTGATTTCTTCTGGTTTCAGTTTTAGGATAATTTCTTCTTGTGCCATGTTAAAAACTCCATATCGTTGTTAGGTGTTGAGGTCAACATAAAGACCTTTGTTTTGTGTTACGGTAAATCGTTCATACAATATTTATTTAACATCCACCTTGCTTCCTTTTATCTCCACGTTACCGCTGGCTTCAATTTTGAAGTCTTTGCCGCTTTTTAGGGTGATGCCGTCTTTATCCATCGTAATGGTGTTGTTGTTTGCATCCGATAGTAGAATTTTTTTTCCATCTTCATCCAATAGGATTTTATTTTTTTTCGTTTGAATAAAAACAGTCGATTTTTCATCGTCAAATCCGATTGTCGTGCCTTTTTTGGTTACCAATCCTTTGGTCTTATTGTCTTTCTCGACCTTAAAATCGTCTGGTGGCGTATTTTTAGAGCTGAACAAAGCCCCAATAATCACAGGCTGACGCGGGTCTTCATTAAAAAACCCCAGAACAACTTCGTCACCTTTTTCAGGTCGAAAAAAAAACCCCCTGCCTTTGCCTGCGTCTGGACTCGCCAATCGCGCCCACAATGGGTCTTGTTTTTCACCCAAAGCGGGGATTTTTACTTTTACTCGAAACTGTTTGTCTGGATCTTCCTCAAAATCGGCGACGATACCAATGTGTAATCCGCTCACGGCTGGAAGTAGACCAGCAGCAGGTAAGGCTGCAATATCGGGACGCGCTACAAACCAATCGGCACAAAGACCAAACTGAAGGTCAGTTACCCAACCTTGTTCATAGATTCGATGACGAATACCCGTTACCAGCGTTTTACCATTGAAGTGTTTGCTAATGCCTTTAATTTCAATAATATCCATCGGGGCAATATCGGTAAATCCCGCTACTGAAATTCTGCCACGAATCAAACTCAAACGACTTTTAGCCATTTTGGCATCTGCCCACGCTTGCAATTCATCAGGCACGACGGATGCTGAGCTTGTCAGGGTGTAGGTCTTACTACCCAAAGTAGTGGCGAGTTTTTTTGCATCGAGATCGCCTGCATTAAGGCTAACGCTTTTTGCTTGACGAACTTCAGTCATTTTTTGATCTTTAATATCCCAAGTAATACTGCCAACTTCTTCGTATTGACCGCTGGCATTGGCTTCAATTTCGAAGTTATAAATTTCGCTGATACCGTATTCAAAAGTGTGTTTAGACGATCCTGCCAACTCGATTTTTTTCATGGCGATTTTTTCGTCTTCAATAACCATCAAGAGTCCATTCACGTCTACCCGCGACAGCATAAAATCCCAGTCGGTACAGTTATATTGAACGATTTCTTTATGCTCTGGTTTGGTGTCGGGTATATCGCCCGCTTGCAAACCATGTGCTTGAATTAATTTTTTGAATAGCTGAGTGTCAGATTGTTCGAGAAAAACCTGTGTGTTTCGGATTTGAGTCATCTTGAACGCGCTATCTTTGGCTTCAAGAGTGAGTACCGATTTTTCCTCATCCGCTGCTACGTTTTGAGTGATTATTAAGCCCTTGAACACCGTTTTTTCTGCTTCTGGTTTGTCCTCATAACGAAGTTTTATTTCGACCATTTTTCCGATGTCAAAAACCCCACTATCGCTGATAGCGAATTTTCTTTGCGCGGAGCTACCATCAATCAAGCTCAATTGAGCATAAGGAATCCGATTGACCTCTCTGGACACATCAATAGATAACAGCTCATACGCTGGATCAATTTTTTGTCCGTCGCTCAGAACGGTAATAGTGAAAACACTCATGTCCGAATTCGTCCTATTTGATGTCAGTGAACAGTCGTGTCTTGGGAAAGCGGTGGAAAATATAACCGCTGCCCAAGTGTTAGGTTTCGAAAGTCATCGAGTTGATTGAATTGAGCCACCCACAAGTAATGTGCAGATGAACCGTATATTTTTTGGGTCAGTAATGGCAAGGTATCGCCCGCCATGACAATACGGCTATGCGTCAAATCGGGAGAGCTTTTCTTTTCTTTGGACTTGCGTTTATTGGGGTCTTCATCAGAAATAAGAGACAGTTCAAGTTCAGCGCGTAACGCATTGCCACTCCTATCGAAATTGGTATAGTTGACATTTATATTGCTGAGTCGGCAGTCAAAATCTAAGTCACCCCACGTCACTTTTAGGTAATTGGGTTCGTGAATGTCACCATTCATTCTGAACGTCAGATCAAGCAGTTCTTCAACACGCTCGGACACTTTTTTTGTTTTACCCGGTGCTGATTGTGAGGCTTTCGTCTCATTGACACCCGTTCCATCTAAGGTGAGTTTTATCTTGAATTCTTCGGGTTCAGTTCTCGAATAAATCATTTTCTTGCTCGACGTATTGAGACCCTGATCTTTTCCATAATCTATTCCAAATTTTCGATTAAACGATTCTGGATTAAACATTGCTTCAAATGGTTCGCGTGAAACTGGTTTTTTCCTTTCGACATCAGTAAAGGCTTCGATTTTAAGTTTTTCCAGCTTATACAAATTTTCCAGCATCATCTTTCTCCATTTCTTTTCAATATTTTCAGAGTCTGCTTGACGCATTCTTTGATAATAGCTTCCTTATCTGTAGTTGACTCATTTCTATCCTTGAGATGCGCATCTTGTTTATGCGTGTCAGAAACCACTGCTCTGATAACCAACTCTCGAATTTCTACGGGCATGGTGTCAGAGCCTTATGGATTGCATACGTTGAAAAGACAGTTCCAAGGTTTCAATGACTGCTTGGTTTAAATCAGCATCAAGCGGAGAAATAGTCCATTTGACTGGAAAAGCGGTCAGGAATAACCAACTGTTAATGGCTAATCCAGATTCATCCAGCAAGGAAACCAAAACATTAGACGGATTAAATTCAAACAGCGACATCGTTACATTTAACTCAACTGCCAGCGGTGAACCGACGGCTAATCCTCGTTCTAGTACGAGCTTTTCGTATTGCACCTTGTCAGGTAAAAGTTGCGTAAACAGATTTTGTCCGCCTTCGTTGAGTGCGCGAGTCGATACTGACGAACCGATACCCGATACCTTTTTGAAACGGGTATCCAACGGATTGGGAATATCGCCTCCGAAAAAAAAGAACACGCTAAACCTAAAGCCTAAGGGTGGACCTGCTATAAGCGACTGTATTGGATCAAGTGGATATGACATTGTTTACCTACACTTTAACGTTATCAGGACGGTTGATAATCAACCTTCAGGTCAACAGCAATAAGTTCCATGCTGGCAATGGCGATTTCGTTACTACTCGCCGAAAAATTGGGCGCGTCAAGTTTTACTGGCAACGCACCTATTACTTTCCAGCGTATCACTGGCAATCCCGCTTCGTCACAAAGGTCGATGATGACATCCCGCTTTGCAGTAACGGAATAGGGATCCGAATAACTCTCGGTGAGCCATTTCTGCAAAAAATCCCCGTTTTTCATCAAACCCTTTTTGAGTGTCAGGCGAACCGTCTGACGCATACCCGAGATGAGGTTGACTCCCGTTGTAAAACTTAATCCGTGCCTATAAGTAACGGGTTGACATTCCACACTCAAGCCAGAGACATCTGAAAAGCCTATGACATTCACGTCTCCCTCACCCATTACCGTCACCCGATAATTGTAAGAGGGTAACGGGTAGGATGATTTTATGTCTCTTTTACTGAGAGCCATTGGTGTTATGATTCTTCGATTGCAACACCGTCACCCACCAGCTCCATACTTTCGATTGCTGCGTCATTGGATTTAGCATCAAAAGTTGGCGCAGTCAGCTTGGTGGGAAACGCATTGATGACTTTCCAGCTGATGACCGCATCACCCTTTTCGTCACACAAACGCACATAAATGTCTTTTTTATCAGTCTGATTAATTTGAGTGGCGTTAATCCACTTAAAGAATGCACCGACGCTCGATCCTCTTACAACCCCTTTCTTCAGGGTTATCTTGACATCGGTTTGTTGAGCGGGCATACGCATAACTCTAGGGCCTGGTGCGCCGCTCTCGGTTGGGCTTTCTTTGTAAGTGCTAACGTCGTAGGAAATACCCAATCCCGATACTTCCGAAAAAGCGACCGCAGTACCGGCAATCTCAACTTTGTAGTTATAGACTGGAAGCGGGTATGCTGCTTTGATTTCATCTTTGGTTAGTGCCATGGCTGTCACTCTATGTTTAGTGTTAATGATTGTCTGTGGCTAATGCTATGCCTTGCTGTTAGAGTTCGCTAGGCTTGCTGTAGCTTGTGAGTAAACTTCAAAATGATGAACTCTGCGGGTCTAACCGCAGCTATGCCAATTTCAACATTCATGCGCCCTTCTAGGATGTCTTGGGTGGTCATGGTCTTGCCCAAACCGACATTAACAAAATAAGCTGACTCTGGTTTTGAACCTGACAAAGCACCTTGTTCCCATAACCCATACAGATAACTTTCGATCATCGCTTTAACTTTGAGCCAAGTGGTTGCATCGTTAGGTTCGAAGACGGCAAAGCTGGTGGCTTTTCGAGTAGACTCTTCAATAGTGATGAACAACCGTCGTACCGACACATAACGCCACTCGTTGTCGTTGCCTGCTAACGTGCGACCACCCCACACCAGCGTACCTTTGCCCGTGAAATCACGGATTACGTTAATAGATTTTCCTGCGGTCGGATCGATATTTAAACCATCCTGTTCATTGTTGGAGATTTTTGATACAGGACCCAGCACAGCAGCAACACTGACATTAGCGGGTGTTTTCCAAACGCCTCTTTCACGATCCACGCGGGCATAGATGCCTGCAATAGCGGGGCTAGGTGGCAGTATTACCCGCTCTTCATTCAGTTTTAGCTTAATTTTGCTATAAAGTGCGGTGTTGGTGGTTTGGATAGCTTTCAAAGTTTTAGACGCAGACTCAATTTTCGTGAGGTTGGCTTTTGCAATCGTTGTTATCACCGCCGTTCCGTCACCGTTTTGCTGAATATCAAAACCTGCGGCATCGTTTGTACTATCGCCTTTCCAAGTGTTCCAAGCACTGACCACCTCCGCACCAGTCGGTGGTGTCGATGATGATATTGTTATGGATAATGTGCCTTGCGTGGTTTTAGTATCAAAACTGACCACCGTTCCAGCAGGCAAAGGGGATGCAGTCGTATCCTTTTTGATTTCTAGTTTTGGCGGGGTTTTAACATTGCCAGTGTAGGTAACTTTTATCCCATTATCAGTCAAAGTCTGATAGATAGAGGGATTGCTTGGCGAGAGTCCGCTGATTGCTACATCTTCCTCCTGATACTGATAGTTCAGCAGCGTTTGCAGGTAAGGGTGATAGGTCGCCCCATAATTGAGATAGCTGGTTCCCGTGTTATCACGGAATTTATCCACATTGCTTTTGGTATAGGTATCACCTTCGGGTTTGGGTGGTACATCGGCGATTAAAAAGCGGTCTTGCAGTTTATTGCACTGTGAGAGAGCCTCCACGCAAAGGGCATAATAATCACTGTTGGATAAATTGACCGCATCTAACAATACGATAAGTGTTGGCTCGTCTTCCTTTTCCAGTTTTTCCAAACCAGCACTAAAGTCTGTTTTGTTGACTCCTTTATCATAATTACCTACGGATACGATGTAGCAGCTTCCACCTCCGTTCCGAAAGTATAAGCTCAAACCATAATACATTAGGAAATAGTTTGGAGTGCTGTTGTCTTGCGTTGGTTTGCCAACTTCGTATGAGGTTTTACCCTGACTATCTACTTTTTCGTTAACTTCAACGGAAAATTTACTCGGTTGGGCGGTTCCGAAAATTGTTTCATAATCCAACAGCGTATCAATTCTTTTTACGCCTGAACCTTTTTCTGTATAGCCTATAAAAGCGGGTATCGCTGTGGCTACCTGTGCTACAGAAGGCGCCAGAGTGGAAATTTCTTCAACATACACACCCGGGGTATAATAATTCCTAGCCATAATCTTAAACCTTCGTCAATGTTGTGTTAGTGATAGACTTCACAATTGTAAAAATTGCATCAGCCTGTTGATGGGTATTATCGACATTCGTTCGATAATAATTTCTAAGCGGAGGAGAGGGTAAATTTTCAAATATTTTGTTCTGACCAAACGATAACTGAATGTTTTTTAAGCCAGACTCCCCACAGGGAATATCTTGTTCAGAGACAAAACAAAGCCGCCTCATCTTCGGGTATTCGTTTGCCAATAGACTGGATATTTTGTCAGACTCCGCAATGGTAATCTGTTTCCAAGTGAAACTGGGCGAACCCTGACCACTGAAAGTGATTAAAAAATCGTTGTCGTTATTGCCTTGATTAGTCACCAAATAGTAAACCCAACGAACTTGCTTAGTAAAAAAGGCAAGCTCAATAGTCGAAGCAGATTCATCGATTTTGTTGAAATCACGTTGAATATTGATAGTTGCAAAAACATCAGTACCAAACCACTGATCCTGTTTAGTATCAACAAGTTGAAAGTTACCGTTGCTAGGCAATTGAGAGAAATCGGTATAAAGGGAAAATTCAGGATTTTTCAAGCGAAGATTGAACGACAACTGAGTGCCGTTGGTAAACTTAATTATCGGTATTTTCGCTTCGTCTGTAGGAATGTAAATATTGATGCCGTTTACTTTTGGCTTCACCACACACCGATGATTTCTCAGCATTGTTTCGGTAACCTTTTGAGGGATAACCGTAAAATCTGGACACAACCCATCCCTGTAATAAGAGTGTTTAAGGCTGATTGAAAGAAGCTGTTCGTACTTCATAAGAGTCGCCCACTACTGGAAGATTCCGATGTACTAATCTGTTGGATTGTATCTTCCGTTTGGAATATGACCGCTTTTACCTTGTAAGCAACCGATGGTAAATAACCTGTTCGTAGTGAACCCCACAATTCGTTTTGTTGAGTCACCGTCATACTGAAAAGCTCAATGATCAAATGATCGATTTCATCACTGAGTTCTGGCGTATTCTCATGATCCAAACAATTGTGACCCTGAAAATACTTAATAACCAACGATAAATAGTGCAATCCCTGCTCATATACCTTAAAACGAACGCTAACAAGAATATAAAGATTTAATGCAATATCGGGTTGTACTTTCTTTGAAACACCATCAGAAGATAATCGAACATAAGGCTCGCCTTGTCGAAACGCTTTCTCTTGTTCTACATTGAATAAAAGAATAGAGACCGTATCCAGCTTAAATGGGGGCTGGTCAGTTTTCACTTCACTATCGATAAAGAAAACCTTCTCCTCGCCATACCCAGACGTTCCAGATACCATCGTTCGGAAATGGCTGTTCAACCGATTCTTCAATAAAACAAGCACGTCGCCAATCATGAAATTTATCTCCTAAAATTCAACCTCTGGACATATTTCGGTTTGCTGTCGCGGCAGTCAATAACTAGCCACAATATCAATAGTTATTAAATTACTATTACACCCCTGCGGTGTGACTCCATTAAGTACTCTGTTTTTAACGATTAACCACGCAAAAAATGAATTCTTAAATTAGAGAGTAGCACTTAACTACCTTTATTTTACTGCTAAAGAATTTACAGCTGCCCCTCTATCGCATAACAATCTAAACGTTTTAATTGTCACCTAGAAAATTAGAAAAAGCCATAATTTAGAATGGTGTATTAATAGATAGAAAATGGATACTAAAAATATCCATTAAGTAGTGATGTGGCTACACTTTTCAGGACACAAAGTTAAACAGCTTTATGCTGATTTTCAAAATCTACAGGCGACAGGGGTTCTGTCGCAAAGTTTAACAAACTGGGGTAAAATTTTTTAATTTCAAAATTGATGATCAGTTTTAGCGGTGCCCAGTTTCCTAAAGACGTTATTTTATACGCAGTTTTTTTCTATGTCAGATATGGTGTTTCGTATAGAGATTTGGAGGAAATATTTGTCGAACGAAATGTCAAGGTTGAGCATTTGACATTAAATCGTTGGGTAATCAAATATTCATCATCGTTAGCGTTGACAGCAAAGAAAAGTAAACAAACGGTTGCTACCTCGTGGAGGATGGATGAGACCTACCTCAAGGTCAAAGGACAGTGGGTATATTTATATCGCGCGGTTGATAAATTGGGTGATACCGTTGACTTCCTGCTCTCCGAGAAACGAGCTGAAGCAGCGGCGACTGCGTTCTTTAAGCAAGCCATAGATAACAATGGGTTTCCGAAGAAAGTCGTTATGGACAAAAGCGGTGCCAACTATGCTGGGCTGGA
>Ga0113563_10002107_pt1 | contig 11808 bp, 9 predicted proteins | sample Mud3Dept3metaG_FD_80117 | JGI IMG/M metagenome (GOLD analysis project Ga0113563, IMG submission 80117) | Freshwater wetland microbial communities from Ohio, USA, analyzing the effect of biotic and abiotic controls - Mud 3 Core 4 Depth 3... | ecosystem: Environmental > Aquatic > Freshwater >...
ACCTGACCATGTACCACGCCGCCACCATCGGCGGCCCCGCGCTGGCCGGCCTCCTCATCGCCGGGATGGGCCTTCCCTCGGCCGGCCTCTCCCTCGCCGGGAGCGGGGCGTCCGAGGACACCGTGCGGCTGGCTCTCATCTACGCCCTGAACGCGCTCTCGTTCGTCGGCGTTCTCCACGCCCTCCTCCTGATGCGGACCTCGGGCCGGGTCGACGCGAGAGGTGGAAGCCACGAGCCGCCGCTCGTCGCCCTGCGCGAGGGCCTGCGGTTCGTCTTCCGCACGCCCATCATGGTCTGGACGACGGGCGTCGATTTCCTCGCCACCTTCTTCGCGGGCTCTCTCTCGCTCCTGCCGATCTTCGCGGACCAGGTCCTCCACGTGGGCCCCGCCGGCTACGGCTGGCTGGTGGCCGCGCCCGCGCTGGGCGCCCTCGTCGGCTCCTTCTACACGTCGCTGCGGCACCTGCCGGCGCGCCAGGGACGCCTGCTCCTCGGGTCCGTGGCCTTCTACGGCGCCGCCACCGTCGTCTTCGGACTCTCGCGCTCGTACTGGCTGACCTTCCTCGCCCTGGCCCTGAGCGGGCTCGCCGACCTCGTCTCCACCGTGATCCGGCAGACGCTGCGGCAGATGCTCACCCCCGACACCCTGCGCGGCCGCATGACCTCGGTCAACATGATCTTCTTCATGGGCGGGCCGCAGCTGGGGGAGATGGAGGCGGGCCTCGTGGCGTCGCTCTTCGCCTCCGCGGCGGTGGGCGTGACGGTCTCCGTCGTGTCCGGCGGGCTCGCGACCGTGCTCCTCGCCGCCGCGGTCGGCCTCGCGGCGCCGGTCGTGCGCGACTACGTGCAGCCGACGGCCCCGCCCGCGGCCTGACGCGCGCCCGCCGCGACCGCGGGGGGCGTGGCATACTGCCGTCCTTGGCCCACCTCGTCCTCGCTCTCACCCTGCTCATCTGGTCGTTCTCGTTCCTGGCCGCGGCGCGGCTGCGTCAGGACCTCGGCCTCGTGGACGCCCTCGCCGCCCGCTTCCTGCCGGTTCTCCTCGGAGCGGGGCTGCTTCTCCTCTGGCGGCGGCCGCTGCGCCTGCCCCGCGCCTCCTGGTGGCGCATCGCGGCCATGGGTCTTCTCGGGGTCCCGGTCTACAACCTCGCCTTCCTCCACGGCCTCAAGACGGTGCCCAGCGGCACCGCGGCGCTGATCATCGCCCTCAACCCGGTCTTCACCGCGGTCCTCGCGCGAATCGTGCTCAAGGAGGCGTTCGGCCTCCGCCGCGCCCTGGGCCTCGTCCTGTCGCTCGTCGGCGTCTTCGTCGTCATCCGCTACGGGACCGACAGGCCGGTGGACTGGCCCTACCTCTCGAGCGCGCTCGTCCTGTCCCTGGCGCCCCTCGGCTGGGCCTTCTACACGGTGATCGGCCGTCGCCTGCCGGCGGCGGCCGACGCCCTCGACACCACCTACGCGCTCCTCTTCGTCGGCTCCCTGCCGCTGCTCGTCCTCGCCACGCCCTCGCTCGGCCGCAGCCTCCTCGCGCACCCCGGGGCCCTGTGGTCCGCACTCTACCTGGCCGTCCCCTGCACGCTCGTGGCCTACGCCGGCTGGATCTGGGGGCTGAAGCGCCTGCCCGCGGGAGAGGTGGCCGCGTTCGTCTTCCTGAACCCGCCGCTCGCCAACCTCTGGGCGTGGCTCTTCGACGGGGCGACGCTCAAGGCGCCGTTCCTGCTCGGCGCGCTCCTGCTGCTGGCGGGTGTCGCGGCGATCGTGCTGCCCCTGCCGCGGCTGGGCGGGGCGCGCGCTTCGGAGAGCCCCGCGTGAGAGCCCTTTCCCTGCTCGCCGGCGCCGCCTTCGTCGCCACCGCCTCCCTCGCCTGGGGCCAGGACTACGACCTCGTGATCCGCAACGCGCGGGTGGTGGACGGCACCGGCGCGCCGTGGGCGCGGGCGGACGTAGCCACGAAGGGCGATACCATCGTTGCGGTCCGGCCCCGGATCGACGCCACGGCCCGGCGGACGATCGACGCGGCGGGCCGCGTGATCGCGCCCGGCTTCATCGACATCCACACCCACGCCCGCCGCGGGATCTTCGAGGTGCCGACGGCCGAGAACTACGTCCGGCAGGGCGTGACGACCCTCGTCGAGGGCCAGGACGGCTCCTCGCCGCTGCCGCTCGGAGCGTTCCTGTCGAAGGTCGAAGCGCTCCGACCCGCGGTGAACTTCGCCAGCCTCGTCGGCCACGGCTCCGTGCGCGAGGCGGTGATGGGCCGTGCGGACCGCGAGCCGTCCCCGGCCGAGCTCGCCCGCATGCAGGGCCTCGTCCGCGGGGCGATGCGGGAGGGCGCGTTCGGGCTCAGCACGGGGCTCTTCTACGTGCCCGGGACGTTCGCTCGCACGGACGAGGTGGTCGCCCTGGCTCGGGTGGCCGGAGAGATGGGCGGGATCCACGTCTCGCACATGCGCGACGAGGCGGCGGGCGTCGTGGCGAGCGTGCGCGAGACCATCGCGATCGGGGAGGAGGGCTCTCTCCCGACGCAGGTCACCCACCACAAGGTCATCGGCCGGGCCGGCTGGGGCCGCAGCGTGGAGACCCTCCGGCTCCTCGAGGAGGCCCGGCGTCGCGGGGTGGACGCCACGATCGACGCCTACCCCTACACGGCGTCGAGCACTGCACTCGCCGCCGCGCTCCTCCCGGCCTGGGCGCTCGAGGGCGGGGCGGAGGCGGCGCACAGAAGGCTCGAGAGCCCTGACACTCGCGCGCGCGTCCGCGAGGTCGTCGTGGACAAGATCCGCGACGAGCGGGGTGGAGGCGACCCCGCCAACATCCGGATCGCCGCCTGCGGCTTCGACCCGTTGCTCGAGGGCCAGACTCTCGCCGGGATCCTGGTCGGCCGCGGCCTCGCGTCCACGGTCGAGAACGCCGCGGACCTCGCGATCGAGATCGTGGAGAAGGGCGGGGCCTCGGGCGTCTTCCACGCGATCTCCGAGGAGGACGTCGAGCGCATCCTCGCCTCGCCGCTGACGATGGTGGCCTCGGACGGGGAGATCCCGGCCTTCGGGCAAGGCGCCCCCCATCCGCGGAGCTACGGGACGTTCGCCCGCGTGCTCGGCGTCTACGTGCGGGAGAAGAAGCTCCTGACCCTCGAGGAGGCGGTGCGAAAGATGACCTCCTTCCCGGCGGCGCGCCTGGGCCTCGCCGACCGTGGCCTGGTGCGTCCGGGGATGAAGGCCGACCTCGTCGTCTTCGATCCCGCCACGATCCGCGACCGCGCCACCTTCGAGAGGCCGCACCAGTACGCGGAGGGGGTCTCGCTCGTGGTGGTGGGCGGCGAGGTCGTCCTCGACGGCGACCGCACGACGGCGGCCCGGCCCGGGCAGGTGCTGCGGGGCGCGGGCTCCCGGCCCGCCGTGGCATACTGACCGGGCATGGTCTCCCCCCGAGTGGCGCTCTCGCTCGACGGGCCGGTGGCCCACGTCGTCCTGGACCGGCCCGAGGCGCGGAACGCGTTCGACGCGGCGACGGTGCACGAGCTGCACGACGCGGTGGCCGCGGCCTCGGCGCGGGACGACGTCCGCGTCATCGTCCTCGCCGGGCGCGGGTCGGTCTTCTGCGCGGGCGCCGACATCGAGTGGATGAAGGCGGTCGCCGGCTTCACGCGCGAGCAGAGCCTGGCCGACGCCCGTTCGCTCGCCGACCTGTTCGAGACGATCGACCGCTCCCCGAAGGCCGTGGTGGCGTGCGTTCAGGGGGCGGCGCTCGGGGGCGGAGCGGGCCTCGTGGCGGTGGCCGACGTCGCCGTGGCCGAGGAGTCGGCGCAGTTCGGCTTCACCGAGGTGCGCCTGGGCCTGGTGCCGGCCGTCATCTCGCCGTACGTCGTGCGCAAGATCGGCGTCTCGGCCGCGCGCTCTCTCTTTCTCACCGGCGAGCGCTTCACGGCGGCGCGGGCGGCGACGATCGGCCTCGTGCACCGGGTGGTCGGGCTGGGCGAGCTGGACGCCGCGGTCGACGAGCGGGTGCGTGAGCTGCTCCAGGCGGCGCCGGGGGCGGTGGCGGCGGCGAAGGGCCTGGTGCGTGCCGTGGCCGGGCGTTCCCCGGAGAGCGTGCGCGAGCTCGTCTGCAAGCGCATCGCCGAACGGCGCGCCTCCGCCGAGGGGCAGGAGGGCCTGCGGGCCTTCCTCGAGAAGCGCAAGCCCGACTGGGGTCAGATCTCGAAATAGGGCGTCCTGCCCCCTGCTCGAGGAGCAGATTCAAGATCTGACCCCCGGACTCGTCGAATCTCGTCGATCGCTTACGTTCTCGGTAAGGCCGGCCTGGCCGTCCGCCACGCGGCGGCCCCGCATCTCGTTGAAGGACCGAGGACACACCTCACCGCCGGGCGCGGCACGGCTCCTGCAAGGCCATTCCACGTCCGTCCCATTCAGGTCAAGGAGGTGTTCCATGAGCAGCAGGAGTGTTCTCGCGTCGGCCGCCGTGGCGGCCGCGATGATCGCAACGGTCGGCCCGGCCGCGAGCCACGACGACGACCATGGCGGGCGAAGGGGCCGCAGGTTGAGAGCGGACCTGAAGGGCCTCCGCGAGGTGCCCGTCGTCTCGAGCTCCGGTCAGGGGTCGTTCCGTGCGGTCATCAACGATGACGAGACGCAGATCACGTACCGCCTGGACTACGCCGCCCTGGAGGGTACCGTGACCCAGGCCCACATCCACGTGGGCGCCCACCACACGAACGGCGGCATCTCGGTATGGCTGTGCGGGACGACCGGCATACCGACCCCGCCGGGGACGCCGGGGCCGGTCGGCACGCCGACCTGTGGCGCCCCGGGAGGGCCCGAGGCAGAGGCCGAAGGAGTGATCACGGCCGCCAATGTCGTTGGCCCCGTCGCCCAGGGGATCGGAGGGCCAACCCCCGTGGTGGATCCCGACGCCGAGTTCGCCCAGCTGATCAAGATGCTGCGTTCCGGGCTCGGCTACGCCAACGTTCACACCACGATGTCCCCCAGCGGCGAGATCCGAGGCCAGATCCGGGTCGACTGAGAGCTCAACCACGCGGGGTGGGGGGCCTCCCCCCCGCCCCTGCCGGCTTTTGTGCGCGTGGCCGTTTCTGTGCTGAAGTAGCCGGCGTGCCGCTGTTTCGCAAGGTCCTGGTCGCCAACCGCGGGGAGATCGCGGTGCGGGTCATCCGCACCTGCCGTGTCCTCGGGATCCCGACCGTCGCCGTCTTCTCGGAGGCCGACCGCACCTCGCGGCACGTCCGCGAGGCCGACGAGGCCGTCGCCATCGGACCCGCCGAGGCGCGGGAGTCCTACCTGTCGATCGACCGGCTGCTCGCCGCCGCGCGCGCGGCGGGGGCCGACGCCGTCCACCCCGGCTACGGTTTCCTCAGCCAGAGCGGCGACTTCGCCGACGCGGTGCGCGATGCCGGCCTCGTCTTCGTCGGCCCGCCGGGCGAGGTTCACCGGCGCATGGGGGACAAGAAGGCCTCGCGTCGCCTGATGGCGGCGGCCGGAGTGCCCGTCGTCCCCGGATACGACGGCGACGAGCAGTCGAACACGCGCCTCCTGGCCGAGGCCCGCGCGATCGGCTGGCCCGTGATGCTCAAGCCCTCCCGCGGAGGCGGAGGCAAGGGCATGCGCGTCGTGCGGGGCGCGGAGGGCTTCCTCGAAGCGCTCGCCGCCTCGCGCCGCGAGGCCCGGGGGGCCTTCGGCGACGACGCGATGGTGCTCGAGCGGTTCGTCGAGCGGCCCCGGCACGTCGAGGTCCAGGTGATGGCCGACGCGCAGGGCCGCGTCGTGCACCTCGGCGAGCGCGAGTGCTCCGTCCAGCGGCGCCACCAGAAGGTGGTCGAGGAGACGCCCAGCCCGGCCCTCACCGTGGCCGGGCGGGAGGCGCTGTGCGCGGCCGGCGTCGCCGCCGCGCGCGCGGCCGGCTACGTGAACGCCGGCACCGTCGAGTTCCTGCTCTCGCCCGACGGGACCTTCTCCTTTCTCGAGATGAACACCCGGCTTCAGGTCGAGCACCCGGTGACGGAGGCCGTCACCGGGCTCGACCTCGTGCGGCTGCAGCTCGAGGTGGCGGCGGGCCGTCCCCTGCCCCTCGCGCAGGAGGACGTGGCCGCCCGGGGGCACGCCCTCGAGTGCCGGCTCTACGCGGAGGACCCGCACAACGACGACCTGCCGTCCCCGGGGCGTGTGCTGCACCTCTCGGAGCCCGAGGGGCCCGGGATCCGGGTGGACTCGGGCCTCGACGCCGGCTCCGAGGTGAGCGTCCACTACGACCCGCTGCTCTCGAAGATCGTCACCTGGGGCCAGGGCCGCCCGGAGGCGATCGAGCGCATGCGCGACGCCCTCCGGCGGACGGTGGTCCTCGGGGTCGTCACCAACCTCGCGCGGCTCCGGGCGATCGTCGAGCACCCCGCGTTCGCCGCGGGAGAGCTGCACACCGGCTTCATCGAGGCGCACCTCCCGGAGCTGACCCCGAGCCCCTGTCCGCCCCTCGAGGCGATTGCCGCGACCGCCGCCGCCCTGGGCCGCGGGGGAGCGGCTCGCGCCGCCGCGCGCCGCCCGGCCCCCGACCCGTGGGCGAGCCTCGGGGCCTGGCGCCTGGGGGAGGAGCGCTGATGCGCCTGCGCTGCGGCGACCGGAGTTTCGACGTGGAGGTGCGGGAGACGCGCGAGGGGCTGCAGGTCCGGGTGGACGGACGGGACTTCCGCTTCGCCCTCGACTCCGCGGGTCCGGGCGTCTTCGTGGTCCGGGAGGGCGCTCGTGCCCGGACGCTCCACCTGGCCCGGGACGGCGCGGCCGTCCACCTCTCCTGGGGCGGTGTCGCCTACACCCTCGCGGAGGAGCGCGAGGGCGCGCGGGCCGCGCGCCGGCACGACGCCGGCGCCCTCGAGGCCCCGATGCCGGGCCGGGTGGCGGCGGTCCGGGTCGCCGCCGGCCAGCGCGTGGCGAAGGGGGACGAGCTCCTCGTGGTCGAGGCCATGAAGATGGAGAACGCGCTGCGCGCGCCGAGGGACGGTGTCGTGCGCGCGGTCCACGTCGTGGCCGGCGACGCGGTCGTGCCGGGCCGGCCCCTGGTGGAGATCGAGTGAGCCTCCCCCGACGCGTCACGGTCGTCGAGGTCGGCCCCCGCGACGGGCTGCAGAACGAGACGGTCCCGCTCTCGATCGAGGACCGCGTCGCCTTCTGCGACCGGCTCGTCGCCGCCGGACTGCGGGTCGTCGAGGTCGGGGCCTTCGTCTCGCCGATGTGGGTGCCGCAGATGGCGGGGTCCGACGAGGTGCTGCGACGGGTGGCCAGGAAGGAGGGCGTGCGCCTCCCGGTCCTCGTGCCCAACCGCACGGGCTACGAGCAGGCCCTCGTGGCGGGGGCGCGCGAGATCGCGGTCTTCACGGCCGCCAGCGAGACCTTCAGCCGCCGGAACACGAACGCCTCGATCGAGGAGTCCTTTGCCCGCTTCGCCGCGTTCGTGCCGGAGGCGAGGCGCGAGGGGCTCCGTGTGCGCGGCTACGTGTCGACCTGCTTCGGCTGTCCCTACGAGGGGCCCGTTCCCCCGGGGCGCGTGGTGGCCGTGGCGCAGCGGCTCCTCGACGCCGGCTGCGACGAGGTGTCGATCGGGGATACCATCGGGGTCGCGGTGCCGACACAGGTGACGGAGGTCGTGGGACGGCTGATGAGCGCGATCCCGGCGGATCGCCTGGCCGTCCATTTCCACGACACGCGGGGCACCGCACTCGCCAACGTGCTGGCGGCGTTGCAGGAGGGCGTGAGCGTCGTCGACAGCTCCGCCGGCGGGCTCGGGGGGTGCCCCTACGCGCCCGGCGCGTCCGGGAACCTGGCCACCGAGGACCTGCTCTACATGCTCCACGGGATGGGGATCGAGACCGGCGTCGAGCTCGACGCGGTCGTCGGGGCCTCGCGCTCGCTCGCCGCCCGGCTCGGGCGGGAGCTTCCCTCCCGATACCTCCAGGCCGGCCCCTCGTCGGCCCGGAAGGGGGAGCCGTGAGCGAAACGGCCACCATACTGGTGGTGGACGACCTCCCGGCGAACCGCGACCTCATGACGCGCCGCCTGGAGCGGTCCGGCTTCCGCGTCGTCACGGCCGCCAGCGGGCCCGAGGCGCTGGAGCTCGTCCGGCGCTCGCCGGTGGACCTCGTGCTCCTCGACATCATGATGCCGGGCATGACCGGCCTCGACGTCCTGCGGGCGCTGCGCATGACGCGTGCCACCGCGACGCTTCCGGTCGTGATGGTGACTGCGAAGACGGACAGCGAGGACGTGGTGGGAGCGCTCTCGCTGGGCGCCAACGACTACGTGACGAAACCGGTCGACTACCCCGTGGCCCTCGCGCGCATCCGCGCGCACCTGCGCACGCGGCAGGCGGTGCAGGCGGAGGCGGCGCCCTCGGTCGAGCCCCAGAGCCCGGCGCAGGCGCTCCCGGGGACGGTCCTGGCCGGGCGCTACCGGCTCGACGGCCTGATCGGCGGCGGCAGCTTCGGGACGGTCTTCCGCGCGCGGCACCTCGAGCTCGAGCGGGAGGTGGCGGTCAAGGTGCTGGCCACCAGTGCCGGAACCGACCCCGAGGCGCTCGCGCGGTTCCGGCGCGAGGGAGCTTCGGCCTGCCGGGTGCAGCACCCGAACGCCGTCGCCGTCCTCGATTTCGGGGTGAACCCGGGCGGCGTCGCCTACCTCGTGATGGAGCTGCTCCAAGGCCGCTCCCTGGAGAAGGAGCTCGAAGACCACGCCCGGCTGCCGCCGGGGCGCTGCGCCGAGATCGTGGTGCCGATCTGCTCCGCGCTGGCCGCCGCCCACGCCGTCGGGCTCCTTCACCGCGACATCAAGCCCTCCAACGTGTTCCTCCACCAGACCCCACAGGGCGAGGTGCCGAAGATCCTCGACTTCGGGATCGCCAAGATGTCGGGCGAGGCGGCCATCGGCCAGAGCCTGACCGTGGACGGGTCGCTCCTGGGCACGCCGGCGTACATGGCTCCAGAGAGGTTCCGCCGCGGCCCCTACGGCCCGCCCTCGGACGTCTACAGCGTCGGCGTGATGCTCTACGAGATGCTCTCGGGCCGGCTGCCTTTCATCCCCAGCTCCGCCGACCCGCTGGCGCTGGTGGCGATGCAGGCCGAGGAGGATCCGCCCCCGCTGCGCGCCCGCTGCCCCGAGGCGTCCCCCGCGCTCGAGGGACTGGTGAAGGCGGCCCTCAGCCGGAACCCCGAGGGCCGGCCGAGCGCGGACTCGTTCGCGCGGCGGCTGGCGCTCGTCGTGGTCGACCCCTTCACGCCCCTCGACGACGAGCCGGCCGGGCTCCGCTAGCCGCTCACTCGACGCCCACCGCGGACCAGGCGGCCGCCACCTGCGCCGCCTCCGTCTCTGCGTAGAGCTCGCGGGCCGCGCGGATCGTCGCCGCCCGCGCGTCGCGGAACGTGGCCGAGGGCGTGAGGTAGGCCGTGAAGCCGCGGTAGAAGATCCGCTCGGCACGCTCGCGCCCGCCCGCTCCGAGGCCGGCCACGCGCTGCCCGGAAGTGCGGTTCACCCCGCCCTCGGAGAGCAGGTAGAAGGCCTGGTTCGCGATGCCGCTGTTGTGGTGCACTCCTCCGCCGTCGGCCGTCCCCCGGTAGCGCCGCGAGTAGTGGTCGGGGTCGCACTGGCCCAGGGAGGCGGAGCAGAAGAGGGCGGGGTTCTCCATGGAGCGCACCGCGGTGTGCGGCGGGTCGAAGCGGAAGGTCAGGTCCTCCCCCAGGTAGTAATCCGCCTGGAGCCGCCCCCCGCCCGCCGCCTGGTGGAAGAACTCGACCCCCGCCGCCATGACGTCGGAGAAAGCCTCGTTGAGCGCGCCCGACTCGCCCTCGTAGATCCCGTCCCAGGTGTACTGCGTCACCCCGTGGGTGAGCTCGTGGGCCACCACGTCCAGCCCGCCCGAGAACGCCGCGAACTCGCGGTCGCCGTCCCCGTAGAACATCGCGTTCGAGAGGGGGTCCCAGAAGGCGTTCGCGAACTCGAACGACGGTGGCACGAAGTGGGTCACGCTGCGCACCGCGAGGTCGCGGCCGTCGATGCCGCGGCGGCCGTGGCGCTTGAAGTAGTAGTCGTAGGTCCACCCGGCGTAGACGTGGGCGTCCACCACGGCGCCGTCCGTCCAGTCGTTGTCCCCGTCGGAGGCCACCAGGGCGGGGTCCATGCGGCCGGTCGACAGGGCCTCCGCGGCGGCGGAGAGGCTGTACCGCAGGTCGTAGGTGGCGAGCGCCGGGGGCCGCAGGCGGTCCTCCGCCCGGAAGCGGCCTCCCGAGGCGTCCGCGGAGACCTTCTTGCGGTCGCCCCACACCCCGGCCCCGAGGCCGACCGCGGCCTCCGTTCGCAGGTCGGGGTAGCGGTGCACGACCCCTCCCGCGTGCGCGTCCACGAAGACCCGCTCCAGCCAGTGGTCGAGCCGCACCCACGTCGTCCAGGCGAGCACGGGGCCGGCCTCGCGGAGCAGGACGACGAGCTCGGTCTCGCCGACCGCGATCGCGCCGCGCGCGCAGGCCCGCTCGGCCTCGCGGGCGGCCTGGTCGGCGCGAAGGGTCGGACGGACGTCGAGCGACAGTCCCTCCTCGATCGTGCCGAAGACGCTGAGGGTTGCGCCGTCGTCGTCCACCTGCCGGACGAGCTGCGCTCCGAACACGCGCACCCCGCCGACCCGCTGGTCGTAGCGCAGGTGGCGGCGGCCCGGGAAGTCGGGGTCGTCCTGCGTGCGGGAGAGCGCGAGAGAGCCGCCCCTCACCAGCGCGTCGATCCGCGCTCCCGGGTCGTGGTTCCCGCCGGGCCGCTGGGGGGCGGCCGGTCCGTGGCGGTCCGCGCCCTCGAGCGGCCTCCCGGCCGCCAGGAGGAGCGGCAGCATCAGGAGCAGGGCCGGGCCGTCGTGGCGGAGGGGCTTCACCGTCGAGGACTATAGGGGGCGGTCGCGAGAGTGGTCAACCCTCGCGCCGACGCTAGAATGGGGCTCGAGGTTCCGGCATGAAGCCTGTCGAGCGCTGGGTCGAGCAGGTGGCGGCCACACTCCGGCCGGACCGGGTGGCGTGGTGCGACGGCTCGGAGGCGGAGAACGCCCGGCTCGTCGACCGGATGCTCGCCGACGGGACGCTCCACCGGCTCCACCCGGAGAAAGCCCCCGGCTCCTACCTGCACCGCAGCCACCCCTCGGACGTGGCCCGCACCGAGCATCTGACGTTCATTGCCAGCCGGACGCGCGAGGACGCCGGGCCGACGAACAACTGGATGTCCCCCGCGGAGGCCCGGCAGCGGGTGTGGCCGCTCTTCGACGGCGCGATGAAGGGCCGAACTCTCTACGTCGTGCCGTACGTCATGGGTCCCCTCGGCTCGCCCTTCAGCCGGGTCGGGGTCGAGGTCACGGACAGCCCCTACGTCGTGGCCAACATGCGGGTCATGACCCGCATGGGCCGGGCCGCTCTCGACCAGCTCGGCTCCTCCGAGGACTTCGTGCCGGGGCTCCACTCGCTCGGGGACCTCTCGCCCGAGCGGCGCTTCGTCGTGCACTTCCCGGAGGAGCGCTCGATCTGGAGCGTGGGCTCGGGCTACGGCGGCAACGCTCTCCTCGGAAAGAAGTGCTTCGCGCTGCGCATCGCGTCGACCATGGCCCGCGACCAGGGCTGGATGGCCGAGCACATGCTCATCCTGGAGCTCGAGCTGCCGGGCGGGGAGGTCCACTACGTCGGCGCCGCCTTCCCCTCGGCGTGCGGCAAGACGAACCTCGCCATGCTCGTCTCGCCGTTCCGGGACCGCGGCTTCAAGGTGCGCACGGTGGGCGACGACATCGCC
>Ga0113563_10002108_pt1 | contig 11806 bp, 11 predicted proteins | sample Mud3Dept3metaG_FD_80117 | JGI IMG/M metagenome (GOLD analysis project Ga0113563, IMG submission 80117) | Freshwater wetland microbial communities from Ohio, USA, analyzing the effect of biotic and abiotic controls - Mud 3 Core 4 Depth 3... | ecosystem: Environmental > Aquatic > Freshwater >...
CGCGACCGAGGCCAACAATCTCGCGATCCGCGGCGTGATCGAGCCTCTTCTCGATGCGGGACAGGCGGTCCATGCCGTCACGACCGCGCTCGAGCACGCTTCCGTCATCAAGACGTTCGGGGCTCTGGAGAAGCGCGGACTCGCGCTGACCGTCATTCAGCCTGGCTCTGACGGCGTCGTGCGCGCGGAGGACGTCCTGGGAGCCGTGCGGCCCGAAACGGTCCTTGTCTCCGTCATCGCGGCCTCCAACGAGATCGGCACGCTCCAGCCGGTGGAAGATATCGCTCGAGGGCTGGGCCCCGGCCTCCGCCGGGGTGGAGATAGGCCGCTGTTTCACGTCGACGCCGTACAAGCCGTCGTTTCTACGGAAATCGACATGCGCTCGGCCGGCGCGGATCTCTTCACGATCTCAGCGCATAAGATCGGCGGCCCGAAGGGGATCGGCGCGCTCGGCGTCCGCAAGGGCGTGAAGCTCGCGGCAGTCCAGACCGGAGGCGGCCACGAAGGCGGCATGCGCTCCGGCACCGAGAACGCCGCCGGCATCGCTGGTTTCGGCGCGGCCGCTTCAGCCTTGCGAGCCCGACGCTCCGAAGAGATCGCCAGGTATCGGGAATTGCGAGCGCGCCTGCTCTACGCCCTTCCGGCCGGCGCGAAGCCCTTGATCGGTGACGGCGCCCTCGTCGCCCCGCACATCATTTCCATCGAATGCGCCGGCAAGGAGAACGACTGGATCGTGCTCCTGCTCAGCCGCGCGGGCGTCATGATCGCGGCTGGTTCAGCCTGCAAGTCCGGCAGCCGCGAGGCTTCTTCCGTCATCCGCGCGCTCGGACTCGATGATGCGCGGGCGCGTTCCGTCATCCGCGCGAGCTTCGGCTGGGCCAGCGACGAAAAAGACGTCGACGCGTTCGTCGACGCCCTCGGCACGGCGCTTCGGCATTGATCACTCCCTTGGCGCGTCGAACGGATCCGGCAAGTCCGGAGGGACGGCGGGCAGCGACCGGCGATGCTCCATCCGGCCCACGGCGGCTTCGAACCGCTGGACCTGCAGGTTCGCGAGCAGGTCCGGCGTGAGCTCGACCTTCACGTCGCCGGTCAAGAGGCCGTTGAACGCGATGTACAGGTAGGCCATGAAGCCGAACAGTCCTCCGATGATCAGGAGGGCGCCGGCGGTGAACGTGCGGCGGAGGATCGTGAACGAGATGTTTTTTCTCATAATCCGTTGGGCGGAGAGACGATCGATCCGCGCAGGGTTACCGACAGGAACGAGGGTCCGCCCGCCGCGCCTTCGCCGGGGCGCGCCTGGGCGGTATCGAAGATGAGCAAGGTCTGCATGCTTTCGAGATCGACGATGGTCTGAAGGACGGCAGGCGCGGAGCCGCTCAAGGTGATGTCGAACCCCACGCGCAGCTCTTCCGCGGCCTTCGCGCCCTCATTCACCGCTAGGAGGATGTGTTCCTCGACGCCGTCGCGCGCGGCGATGCCCTCGACGGTCGTGATGAAGTCCAGCTCGCGGCCCGTCGGCAGGAACTGCGTGGCGAGTTCGCGGATCGTCCCTCGGACCGTCCCGACCTTGTCGCTGCTCGAGAGGAGGTTCTTCCGGTTCAGATATTGCGCTTCAAGTTCGGAGTGCGCGCGGACGATCTCATCCGAGAGCCGCCCGACTTCCCGGTACGTCGGCAGGAACAGGAACACCGCGACGCCGACGCTGAACGCGGCCCCGGCGACGGTCAGGAAGATGACGAGGATTTTCGCGTGGGTGAGTTTCATGGCGCGGCTTCGTAGACCTTCTTCATGGCGTCCACGTTCAGGACGATCATGAATTGGAAATTGATGTCCGTCTTCTGGAAGAGGTTCGAGATCGGCGATTGCAGGGTCTTCACGAACTGCGATGCGCGGACGGCCGCTTCGTACGCGAGGAGGTCGTCGCGGTCCTTGGCCGTGCCGTTCAGGCGCATCGACTGCGATTTGATGTCGAAGTCCATGCCCGTCACGCGCACGCCGGACGGGGTGCGGGCGGCGATGTCGCGCAGCAGCGCCGAAGGGGAGACGGCCAGCTTCTGCAGGGTCTCGATGCGGCCGATCTGCTGGTTCAGCAGGCGGATGTCGTTGTTCACCGTCACGTATTCCGAAGAGAGGATCTGCCGCCCCTGCACCTGGCCGAGGTTGTTGGTCAGCTCGATCTTGACCAGCAAGATCAGGATGCTGGCGATGAGCATGGAGCTCACGAACGCGATCATCAGGCGCTCGAGCATCGCGTAGATGACGCGCGCCCGAAGCGCCGCCTTCTGGTCGGGAGAAAGGAGGTTCAGGGCGATCATAGGGATTTCCTCGCGTCCGTCTCGGGCGCCAGCTGCCGCAAGGCGAGGCCGACGGCCGTCGTGGAGCTCAGGATGATTTCCGGCGGAAGCGGCGAATGGCCCGGGTCGATGTTGATCCAGGGGTCGGCCTTGCGTACGGGGGTCTTGGTGAGGTCCGACAGGAGTTCGTCCATGCGGGCCATGTTGGCGCCGCCGCCGCACAGGATGATCTCGTCGAGCGGCCGTCCGCCGGGGAAATGGTCGCGATAGAAATTGACGGCGTCGATGATGCGGTCGGACATCTCGCTCAGGAACGGCTCCATGATCGACCAGAGCCGCGTGCCGCACTTGTGGGCGTCGACGCCGCATTGACGCTTGGTGCGCTCGGCCTCGGGGACGTCGACGGACAGAGATTCGGAGATGCGCCGCGTGACCACGTCGCCGGAGAGGGGGATGCTGACCGTGAATTGGATGGTGCCCCTGTCGTAGACGATGAAGCTCGAACGCGTCGCGCCGAAATCGACGATCCCGACGGTCTTGTCGGCCTCGCCCTTGTTCAGGATGACGCTTCGCACGATCGCCTGCGCTTCGATCTCGAACGCGACGGGAATGAGTCCGGCCGCCTCGAGCGCGGAGGAGTAGCTGTCGACGATCGTCTTCGGCGCGGCCGCGATCGTCACGCTCATCGGTTTGCCGACGGGGACATTTTTGGGGTCCTCCATGTGCTGCCAATCGACGTACAGGTCGTTGATGGGCGTCGGGATGTGGAGCTCCGCCTCGGCCAGAATCGCGCCCGGAATCGCATCCAGCGATTCCGGCCTCTTCACGCTGATGACCTTGATGAACGTCCGCGTCTCCGGCAGCGTCACCACCGCGCCCCGGCTCCCGGGACGCCGGTAGGCCTTCCTCAGAAGGCTCTTGAGATGCTCCGTGACCGCTTTGGGGTCCTTGAACTCGCCGGCCACGACGATGCCATCCGGCACCCGTTCCTCCGAATACCGATGCAGCTGGAGGCGCCGGCGGTAGAAAGGTCCGCGGCGGATCTCGACCAATCGGAAGACATGCTCGGAGATATCGAGCCCGACGGCGCTGCTGGTAGGGTCGGGGAAGAAAAGCATGGGATCGTCAGCGGATTTCGCGCGTGGAACCGGATCTCAGCACCCAGCTTCCGCCGGGACCGCTCGAGAAATTGACGCTCGAGAGGCCGCTCTCGTACTGGACCGACGCGTTGTTGGCGATGTCGATCTTGAAGCCGGTGACTTCCTTGACGACGGCGTTGTTGGCGATCGTGATGACGCCGTCGCTGGCGTAGAAGACCGAGTTGTCGCTGTTGTTGCTCAGCGACATCGCCGGGTTCGCGGAATCGAGCGAGGTGTTGGTCGTGAGGATCAGGACGTAGGAGCTCTGCGCGCCGGAGCCGTTGAAGGCCACGTTGTTGCTGATGTTGATCTTGCCGTCGGCGATGATGACCCCGGAGCCTGAACCGTAACCCGCGGCGAGCGAGACGACGGCGTTGTTCTCGATCAGGACGTCACCCTGGACGTACAGCGTGCCGTTGACGGTGATGGACGCGCCGTTCGCGATCGTCAGGTTCCCGGTGATTTTCTTGGGTCCAAGCGAGGCCGTCGTGCCGTCATAGGTCGCGTCGCCGGTGATGGTTCCGCCGGCGGCGGCATCAGCCTTCCACTGGTCGATCATCGCGTCGGAAAGCGGCATGTCCACGGGGCCAGGGTCGCTTGTACCGGGATGCGAGGCTCCGGCCACGTTCGTGTTCGTGATCGTCTGGTAATACGCGTCGCCGCCCACGCTCAGGTCCTTGATGGTGTTGGCGTGCGCGCTGCCGTTGATGTCGACGTTGTCGATCTTGGTGGTCAATCCTCCGGTGTAGATGCTGAAGGCATAGTCGCGTCCGGCATCGGTCCAGACGGGCGTGGCCGCGTTCCAAGAGGCAGAGCGCATGCCGACGCCGTTGCCGTAGCCGTTGTTGGGCAGGCTGCCGATCACGTAATAGTTCGACCCGTTGGAAGAGGCGTCGATCGAGAGCCAGTACGTGACGTTGCCGGAGAGCGCGGGGGGAGTGGAGAAGGAGACTTCGACCCAGCCGAAGGAGCTTGAGACGGAGCTCGACGCGAGCGTCGCCGTGCCGATGACCGTCTTCGAAGGCACGCCGCCGTCGTTCGCCAGGATGCGCACCGTCGCGCTGGAAGGGTTCCCGTTCTTGCGGATGTAGAAGCTCACTTTGTTGACGTTGGCGCCCGACGACAGCTTGAAGGATTGGCCGAGGTCGATGATGGGCGAGGTGCGGCCGAATTCGAAATCCTCGTTGTTGGTGCTCTGCTGCTGGTCCGGCGCGAGCTGGGTGCCGCCCGCGACCCAGACGTCGCCGGTGATGTAGGCGCCGTTCACGCCGATGATGCTGCCGTTGGCGTAGATGTTCCCGTCGACGTACGCGTTATTGCCCATCACGAAGCCGCCGTTGCCGACCTGGACGCCGTAGAAGAAGCTGGCCGAGGTCGTCGTGATGGTCGCCTCCGCCCTGATCGTGACCGTGGCGACGGGGTTCGTGGCGTTCGGATAGTATCCCACCGAGGAGATGTCCTTCAGGTTGTTCGTGACGGTCTCGACGACCGTCGTGTAGTACCCGGAGGAGCCGACCGAGACGGACGCCTGCCCCACGTAGGTGCCGCCGTAGGAACCCCCGCAGTCCGTACCCGAGGATTGGTTCAGGCACCACAGCGCCTTCTCGATGCCTGCAAGCGCCGCCTGCCGCGCGGCCGCGCGGGCGGAGAAGGTGTTGGTGGCCTTGCGGACGCCGCCCAAATAGCCGGTGAAGGCGCCGACGAGGCCCAGCACCACGGATAACAGCACGACGGACAGCAGCAGCACCTGTCCGCGCGATTTCCTCCTTGAAAGCATATTAGGATGAGCCCAGGTAGTAGATCTTGCCGAGCGGGGTCAGGATGGTCTGCCTCCTGGCGTCCTTTCGCGTACGGACGTACAGCTCGATGACCGTCGCTGCCGTCGGATCGACTGCATTATATCGGAAAATGAGCTTGTCCACCAGCGAACCAGGGAGCCTCGTGCCGTCAAGCCGGGCCGAGTTCGTGCCCGCGTCGATATCGACGACGAAGCGGGACGGATCCGAGGAGGAGGTGCCGAACGCCGCGTAATCGTAGGTGGCGGCGATGATGTCGCCGTCCGCGTCGATGCTGGGCATCCTGAGGATCAGGGTGGACGTGCCTGTCGCGTACAAGGTGCCGTTGATCGTGCGGCTTCCGAGCACCGCCTCCGCCGAGACGGCGTAGAGGCCGACGGTGTCGAGGATCTGGAAGGCGTTGTACTGGGTCTCGGCGAGGGCGTCCTCGACGGCGAAATACCGACCCTGGGCGATGAAGATCGCGCCCAGGATGGTGAAGACGACCGAGGCGACCGCCATGGAGACCGCCAGTTCGAGCGTGGTGACGCCGCGTGCGCGCATATCAGTTGGCCTTCTCGGTATTATGGCTGATCGTCCGCGTCGTGCCCGAGCGGTCTCTCCACGAGATCGTGACGGAGTACCGCTTGTACGACGCGTCGGAATACGGCGTGGAGATCGTGAGCGTGCCGGTGCCGCTCGGCAGGTCGCCGAGTCCGAAACGCAGCCAGTCGTCATGCAGTTCTCCGAGCGTGACGCCGTCGAAGTTCCAGGTTTCGCCGGCGATCGAAACGTCGTCGAAGTTCGTCGAAGCGCCTTCCCAGACGGCCAGCGCCGCCTGGCCGATCGAGAACGCCCCGTCGGTCTGCGTGGTGACGAGCGTGCCGTTCAGCGACACGCTGATGGATGATCCGCTCGCGATGACGCTCAAGGTCTGCCAGCTGCCCTGCGAGATCGAACGGGCGTCGCTGTAGAGCGTCGTCGCGGCATCGCCGACGACCTTCTGCAATACCAGCGAGTTCGACGTCAGGTAGACGCGGTAATGGTTCCGGAGGTCGCGCGCGCGGAACAGGATGCCGGAACGCCAGCCCGCGGGCGATCCCGGATTCACCTTGAACTTCGCGGTCACGGTGAAGTCCGCGTAGGCGTTCTTGGGGAACGGCAGCACCGAGGTCAGCCCCGTGGCCGTCGACGTGGCGGCGGCGAGCGCGCGGGAAGGCGAGGGCGCGGTCAGATCCTCGACCGCTCCGAAGTCGCCCTGGGTGAAGAGGACGCCGATCAGGCCGCCGTTCGTCTGGTTCGCCGCCTGCGACGTATCGTAGACCTGCAGCGCCGCCAGCTGCTGGTCGGCCAGGACGGAAGCCATGTTCCGGAGCTTGATGCGCTGGGCGTAGACCGCGGCCATGAGCGAGACGCCGAAGACGACGATCAGCACGGAGACCAGGCTGACCGCGACGATGACCTCGATGAGGGTGAGTCCGCGCGTCTTCATGTCATTGACCGAACTTCGTCGTCAGCGAGTAGATCGGCGTGATGATGGCCAGCGCGATGCCGCCGACGGCGCCGCCCAGGAAAAGGATGAGGATCGGCTCGATGATGGAGCTCAGGCTGCCCATGATCTGTTCGACCTGCTTCTCGTAGAATTCGGCGATCTCCATGAGCATCTCGTCGACGGTGCCGGCGCGCTCGCCGACGGCCGTCATCTGGATTACGAGCGGCGGGAAGAGCTTGGGGTTGCGTTCGAGCACCTGCGAGATCTGCTCGCCTTTCTTGACCGCCTCGGACATGGCCAGGCAGGCGTCGTGATAATAGACGTTGCGGACGATGTCGGAGGTGATGACCAGTCCCTGGACGATCGGGATGTCGGTGCGCAGCAGGCTCGAGAGCGTCCGCGAGAAGCGCGCCAGGTTGATCTTCATGATGATCGGCCCGATGATCGGCATCTTCAACAGGATCTTGTGCCAGACCGCCTTGCCGACGCGGGTCTTGATGGCCCAGAGGAAGGCCCAGACGAGGCCGATCGCGCCGATGATGATGAACGGCCAATAGGCCTTCAGCGAATCGGAGACGAAGATGAGGATCTTGGTCGGCAAGGGCAGTTCGTCGGTGCCGATCTCCTCGAAGATCGAAAGGATCTGCGGCACGACGAAGATCATCATGCCGATGCCGATCAGCACCGTGGCCGAGAGGACGACGATCGGATACGTCATCGCGCCCTTGACCTTGCTGATCAGGTCGTAGTCCTTGCGCATCTGCGTCGTGAGCTGGTCGAGCGTCTTCTCGAGCGTGCCCGAGACTTCGCCGGCGGCGATCATGTTGATGAAGATCGGCTCGAACAGGCGTTCGTGCTTGGCCAGCGACTGCGAGAGGCTCGTGCCTTTCTCGACGTCGGCGTACAGCTCCATGATGACGGCCTTGAACCCCTTCTGTTCCGTCTGAAGGGCCAGCGTCCGCAAGGCCTCCGTCAGCGAGAGGCCAGCCTTGACCATGACGCGAAGGTTCTCCGTGAAGAAGATCTTCTGCGGAAGCTTGATCCTCAAAAATCGTCGTCGGAGCGAGGCGATCCGTTCGTCGAGGGTCTTGGCATCCATACGCTATTCTTTGGTGACGCGAAGGATCTCCTCGAGCGAGGTCACTCCTTTAATGGCCTTGGCGAAGCCGTCCTCGACGATCGGGATCATGCCTTCCTTCTCGGCGGCGGCATACATCTCGGTGTTCGAGGCGTTCTTGTTGATCAGGTCCTGGATGACCTTGCTGACCTCGAGGACCTCGTAGATGCCCATGCGGCCCTTATAGCCCTCGTTGTTGCACTGCTTGCAGCCGGCGCCGTGGAAGAAGTCCACCTCGTCGAGCGTCTGTCCGGATTCGAGGAAGCCGTCGCGCCGGAGCAGATCGGTCAGGTGCGGGACGTCGTAGACTTCCGAGAGTTCCTTGAGCTGCACCTTCGTGAGCTTATAGGGCGTGGGGCAATTCTTGCAGATCTTGCGGACGAGGCGCTGGGCGACGATGATGTTGCAGGTGAAAGCCACCAGGAAGCGAGGCACGCCCATGTCGACGAGGCGGGGGAGCGAGGTGACGGAGTCGTTGGTATGGAGGGTGGCGAACACGAGGTGGCCCGTCATGGCGGCGTTGGTCGCGATCTCGGCGGTCTCGCCGTCGCGGATTTCGCCGACCATGATGATGTTCGGATCCTGGCGCAGCAGCGTGCGCAGCCCGATGGCGAAGGTGAAGCCGATCTTCGGGTTGACCTGCGACTGGTTCACGCCGGTCATGCGGTATTCGACCGGATCCTCGATCGTCGAGATGTTCACGCCCGGCGTGTTGCGGAGCGAGAGCACCGAATAGAGCGTCGTCGTCTTGCCCGATCCGGTCGGCCCCGTCACGAAGATGATGCCGTGCGGCTTCATGATGTTCCGCTTGAGCAGGTCGAGATGCTGCTGGTTGAAGCCGAGCTGCTCGAGCGAGAGCGCCTGCGCGGTCTCGGAAAGGAGGCGCATGACGATCTTCTCGCCGTCCATCACCGGAAGCGTCGAGACGCGGACCGAATACTTGTAGCCGGGGCCGCTGATCTTCATGCGGCCGTCCTGGGGGAGGCGGTGCTCGTCGAGCTTGAGGTTCGAGAGCACCTTGATGCGGGCCACGATGCCTGGCTGCGAGTTCTTCGGCAGGGTCATGACGTTCCGCAAGATGCCGTCGACGCGGTAGCGCACGACGACGTCCTGCTCGCTCGGCTCGATGTGGATGTCGGAAGCGCCCTCGAAGACGGCGTGCTCGAGCAGCGACTCGACGATGCGCACGACGGGCAGGTCCTGGGCGAGCTCGCGCAGCTTGCTCTGGTCGACCTCGCCGTTTTCGGTGCCCGTCGCCTTGGCGATGTCCTCGAACTCGGCCTTGAGCGAGCGCTTGTACTGCTTGATGATCTCGCGGAGCGCCGTCGGGGTGGTGACGTGCACCTGGACGTCGAGACCGGTCTTGCGGCGCAGGAATTCGATCGTCTGCAGGTCTTCCGGATCGAGCGCGGCGATCTTCAGGATCTTCTCGCCCTTGTCGAAGGGGACGATCTCGTGGGTCGTGGCGATCGGTTCCGGCACGAGGTCGAGGAAGTCCTTGCGGACTTGGACGCCCTTCAGGTCGACGAACGGCACCTTGAAATAGTCGGCGGCGAGGCGGAAGAGCGTCTCCTCGGACATCTTCTCCAGCATGTACTCTTCGAGGCGCACGCGCTTTTCCTTGGCCGCCGCCGCGTGCTCCTTCAGCTCCGCAGGCTTAAAGGTGCCGGCGGTCTGGAGGATTTTCTGCAGAAGAGCGTCGTTGTACATATCGCTGGCATTATATCCTATTTCGGGCTATGATGGCACTCGATATGTTCGGCCGCCTCTTCGAGCGCCATCGTCTGCACCTCCGCGAAGCGCGCTACGTGCGCGTCGCGCTGCTCTTGGCGGCGGGAGTCAACCTGCTGACCTGGATGCTCACGCTCTGGTTCGTCGTGCCGCGCCTCCGGACCAGCCCGTTCTTCGCCCTGCATTACACCATCTATTTCGGCGTCGACCAGATCGGCGCGCCCTGGAAGCTGCTGCGCCTGCCGGCGCTCGGCCTGCTGATCCTCGTCGTCAACGCTTACTTCTCCGTCCGGCATTACGAGAAGGACCGTCTGGCCAGCGCGTTCGTCATGACGCTCGCGCTGCTGCTCGAGTGTCTGCTGGCCCTCGTCGCCTTCCTGACCCTCCTGCTGAACATCTGACATGAACTCCGCCATCGCCATCCTCGTCGCGTCGACGGCCTCCTTCGCGGTCGCGATGCTGGCCACGCCGGCCGTCACGCGCCTCCTGAAATACCTGAAGCTCGGCAAGCAGATCCGCAGCGAAGCGAGCGCGCCGATCTTCGACAGGCTCCACGCCGGCAAGAGCGGCACGCCGACCATGGGCGGCATCCTCATCTGGGGATCCGTGCTCGCGGTCGCGTTCCTGTTCTCGCTCGCGGCCAACGTCATCCGCGACCAGCCGTGGATCGAGCTGAACTTCATCTCGCGGCGCGAGACGCTTCTGCCGATCGCCGCGCTGTTCTTCGCCGCCATCGTCGGCCTCGTCGACGACTATTTGAACGTCCGCAAGATCGGCGCGCACGGCGGCGGACTCAAGGTCTGGCATCGCCTGCTTTCGTATTCGCTGATCGCCGTCGCCGCCGCCTGGTGGTTCTATGCGAAGCTCGAGTGGGACGTCCTGCGCGTGCCGTTCGTCGGCATCGTGCATGTCGGCGCCTGGATGATCCCGATCTTCATCTTCGTCATCGTCGCCACGGCCTTCTCGGTGAACGAGACCGACGGCCTCGACGGCCTGGCCGCCGGAACATTGCTGACCGCCTTCGCCGCCTACGGCGCGATCGCCTTCTTCCAGGACAAGACCGAGCTGGCCGCCTTCTGCGGCGCGGTCGTCGGCGCGCTCCTGGCCTTCCTGTGGTTCAACATCAACCCGGCGAGGTTCTTCATGGGTGACACCGGCGCGATGTCGCTCGGCGTGACGCTCGGCGTCGTCGCCATGCTGACCAACAGCCTGCTCCTCCTGCCGATCATCGGCCTCGTTTTCGTGCTCGAGTCGCTTTCGGTCATCATCCAGGTGCTTTCCAAGAAATTCCGCAAGAAGAAGGTCTTCCTGTCCGCGCCGATCCATCATCATTTCGAGGCGAAAGGCTGGCCGGAGCCGACCATCGTGATGCGCTTCTGGGTCATCGCCGCCGTGAGCGGCGTGCTGGGCCTGATCATCGCGCTGTTGGATCGCTGAAAAGGCCGACCCGCGTGCCTCCACCCCGGCGGAGGCCGGGGCCCAGCCCTGGAGGATTCGGACGACCTTGAAGTCTGGGCCCCGTCCTTCGACGGGGTGGTAATATTTGTTTTCTGCTAGAATAAAGCCGTAAGACCTGAAGCATTCCCATGGCCGAAGCGTCCCAAGATCTCTACCACCCGACCGAGAAGCGCGTGATTCCCGTCATCCCGCTCAAGGATGTCGTCATTTTCCCGGGCGTCGCCGCTCCGCTCGCCGTCCGCCGCGCGCGCTCCGTCCGCGCCCTCGACGCCGCCCTCGCCAAAGACAAGCTGGTGCTCTTCGTGCCGCAGAAGAACGCGGCGCCCGGCGATCCGAAAGCCGAGGACCTCTATGAGATCGGCACCATCGCCAAGGTGCGCGAATCGGCGCGGCAGAAGGGGACGGTGCGTCTCGTCGTCGAAGGCGTCGTGCGCGCCCGCGTCCAGAAGGTGCTGTCCAGCGATCCGTTCATCAAGGCCGAGGTCGAGGTCATGCCGACGCCGAAATTCCAGAAGACCGACCGCGTCGACGCGGAAGGCGTGAGCCTGATGAACCAGTTCCGCGAATGCGTGAACATGGGCGCCAACGTGCCGTTCGACGTCCTGCTCGTCGTCATGAACGTCAGCGATCCTTGGCAGCTCGCCGACCTCGTGGCCGTCAACCTCGACTTCACGGTCGAGGAGCGCTACGCCGTGCTCTCCGCGAAGACCGTCGAGGACAAGCTCGCCCGCGCGCGCGAAGGCGTGGCGCGCCAGATGAAGGTGCTGCGCATGGCGCGCGACCTCTCGGCCGAGACC
>Ga0113563_10002110_pt1 | contig 11804 bp, 10 predicted proteins | sample Mud3Dept3metaG_FD_80117 | JGI IMG/M metagenome (GOLD analysis project Ga0113563, IMG submission 80117) | Freshwater wetland microbial communities from Ohio, USA, analyzing the effect of biotic and abiotic controls - Mud 3 Core 4 Depth 3... | ecosystem: Environmental > Aquatic > Freshwater >...
AACCGTTTCGGTTGATCCGGTTGTCGGTGGTCAGTAGTCGGTGGCCGGTGGTCGGCTTGCCCGCCGAAGCTGCGGGAGGAAAGCGTCAGGCCGGACCGAAGCGAAGGCGGGTGGGGATGTGCTGACAGCCGGGGCGATCAAGGCGCAGGCGGCTCGTCTGGGCTTCGACCTGTGCGGGATTACGCCGGCTGTGGCGTTTCCGGAGCTCAGGCACCTCGGCCGGTGGCTCGACCGCGGCTTGAGCGGCGGCATGGCGTTTCTCTCTCGGAGCGCCGCGGACCGGATGGATCCCGGCCGGGTGCTGCCCGGCGCTCGCTCGGTCATCGTGACGGGCACGATCTACAACACCCGCCGGCCGCGCTCGATCGAGCGGGCCGATGGCACCCGGGCGCTCGTATCGCGCTGCGCCTGGGGCAGCGACTACCACGTCGTGATTGCCGGACGCCTGGCGGCGCTCCTCTCATGGATGCGCGAGCGGGCTCCCGCGCCGTTCGAGGCGCGCGCCTACGTGGACACCGGGCCGGTCCAGGAGAAGGTGTTCGCCCATCATGCCGGCCTCGGCTGGGTCGGAAAGCACGGCTGCGTCGTCAATCCCGACCTGGGGTCGTGGTTCTTCCTGTCCGTCATCCTCTCCACGCTCGACCTTGAATCCGACGAGCCGGTTCTCGACCGGTGCGGGGCCTGCACGCGGTGTCTCGATGCCTGCCCCACCCGGGCGCTCCTCGGACCTCGGCTGCTCGACGCCGGACGCTGCATCGCGTACCTCACCATCGAGGCGCGCGGTGCGATGCCCGCCGAGCTGCGCGCGGTGATCGGCACCCGCGTCTTTGGCTGTGACGTCTGCCAGGACGTCTGTCCGTTCAACGAGGCGGCACCGTCGAGCGCCGCGGCGGAGTGGCAGCCCAGGCCGGGGCTCGAGCATCCGCCCCTGGCCGAACTCTGGCGTCTGAACGACGCCGACCTCGCCGGGCTCGTGGCCGGCACGGCGGTTGCGCGCCCGGCGCTCGCAGCGCTGCGGCGCAACACGGCGGTGGCAATCGGCAACGCACTCGCACTGGACGCCGATCAGGTGCTCGCCAGCCGGGACGAACCGGTAGCGCGCGGCGAGGCGCCCTCGCGGTATGATCCCCTGGTCGGCGAGCACGTCGCGTGGGCGGTGGCTCGCCATCGGATGAAAGGGCTCGCATGACCGCCATTTCGCGTGGCTTGATCGTCATCGCGGCAGGGTTGCTGCTGAGCGCCGCGTGCCGCCCCGCGCCGGCTCCTCCGCCGGCGCCGGAAAGCGGCAAGGAGGTCGCCGTGTCCGAAGCGGCCAGGATTGACGCGAAGGCGGCCAGATTCGCGCCCGTCGACATCACGGTCGATCTCTCGGCCATGCCGGCGCAGGAACAGCAGGCGCTGGCCAGACTGGTGGACGCGGCGAAGGTCATGGACGCGCTGTTCCTGAGGCAGGTGTGGGCGGGCAACGAGGCCCTGCTGCTCGACCTGCTGAAGGACGGCAGCCCGGCCGGACGCGCGCGGCTCCGCTACTTCCTGATTAACAAGGGGCCGTGGTCCCGTCTGGACGGCAACGAGCCGTTCGTGCCGGGCGTGCCGCCCAAGCCGCCCGAGGCCAACTTCTACCCGGCCGGCGCGACGAAGGAGGAGGTCGAGGGCTGGCTCCGGAATCTGCCCGATGCGGAACGGCAGCAGGCGGCGGGGTTCTTCACCACGATCCGCCGGGCGTCCGGCGGCCTGGTCGCGGTGCCGTACAGCCTCGAATACCAGGGCGAACTCGCACGGGCGGCCGCACTCGTCCGGGAGGCGGCCAATCTGACGGCGCAGCCGACGCTGCGGGCGTTCCTCTCGGCACGGGCGGAGGCGTTCATCACAAACGACTACTACGCCAGTGACCTCGCCTGGATGGCGCTCGACAGCAGCATCGAGGCGACCATCGGCCCGTACGAGGTGTACGAGGACGAGTGGTTCAACGCCAAGGCGGCCTTCGAGGCGTTCATCGCGGTTCGCGACGAGGCCGAGTCGCAGAAGCTCGAGAAGTTCGGCGCGGAACGGCAGGGGATCGAGGACCACCTGCCGATCGACCCGAAGTACCGCAACCCGAGGATCGGCGGCCTGAGCCCGATCCGCGTCGTGAACGTCGTCTTTGCGGCTGGCGACGGAAACCGCGGGGTGCAGACCATCGCGTTCAACCTCCCGCACGACGATCGCGTCGTGAAGGAGAAGGGCTCGAAGAACGTCATGCTGAGGAACTTCCAGGCCGCGAAGTTCGATGTCGTCCTCGTCCCGATCTCCCGGATCGTCCTCGCCCCCGCCGATCGCAAGGACGTGACGTTCGACGCGTTCTTCTCGCACACCCTCATGCACGAGCTGATGCACGGCCTCGGCCCCCATCAGATCAGCGTCGGCGGCCGCGCGACGACCGTGCGGCAGGAGCTGAAGGAGACCTACAGCGCGATCGAGGAAGCCAAGGCCGACGTGTCGGGGCTGTTCGCGCTTCAGTACCTGGTCGACAAGGGGACGCTCGACCGGTCGATCGAGCGCGCGATGTACCGGACGTTCCTGGCGTCGGCCTTCCGATCGATCCGGTTCGGCCTGACCGAGGCGCACGGAAGGGGCATCGCCGTCCAGCTGAACGCCCTCCTGGACGCCGGGGCGTTCACCGTGCAGCCGGACGGCACGTTCGGCGTGGACGACACGAAAATCAAGGACGCGGTCGCGCAGCTGACGCGCGAGATCATGACGATCGAGGCGGAGGGCAGCTACGCGAAGGCAAAGGACCTGCTGCAGCGCCTGGCCGTCATGCGGCCCGAGGTCGAAGCCGCGCTCGGGCGGCTCGAGGGCGTGCCGGTTGACATTGAGCCGCGCTTCGTGACAGCCGAGACGCTCGCGGGTCGGAAGTAGCGGAAGATGGGATCAGGCGGACCGCCTGATGGACTAGAACCCTCAACCACCGCCGGTCGAGCCACAGCCGCCGCTCGGTGTGCGCATCGAGCAGCCTGCCCCGGCGCTCGCCTCGGCGGCGCTCGTGGCAAACGTCGAGAAGGCCTTCTCGAGATCCTCGCTCTGACACTTGGGGCAGACCGGCCGGACCTTGCCGAAGACCAGGATTTCGAACCGGTGGCCGCAGCCCCGGCACTCGTATTCGTATAACGGCACGAGAAACCCTCCTACTGCTCAGGATTCAGAACGCTTCTCTTAGGATACACGAGCCTGTCCCGGGAGCGAACACGCGCCCCACCCGGCCGTCACGAAGCGGAACCGGGCGCCACGGCAGACGCCCGCCGCTTGAGCTGCGCGTGCAGATCGCGCGACAGGGTCTCCACCGCCGTCCGGACCGCCGGGCTCAACGCCTCTCCGAACCCGCGCGTCGCAGAGGCTTCGACGCCGTAGATCTCCACATCCCGCGGCATCCGAACGCCCAGCGTGCCTGCGAGCTCGAAGGCGACGCCGACGCTGATGTCGTGCGGGCCGACGAGACGAGACGCGCCGGAGACGTGCTGGAGATCGAGCCGCCGAATCCGGCCGGGCTCGGGATCGGGAACCTCCAGGCAGTCGACGATAATGGCGCGGTCGGCACCCGCCAGCAGGTCGATCACCTCGAACCCCGCGCGCGTGCTCGTGACGACCGTGACGCCCGGGACAGGATCCTCGATGAGCAACTGCTCCAGTGCCGCAGCCACGCGGAGCCCGACCGCATCGTCACCAAGGATGGGATTGCCGAGGCCGAGCACGATCGTGCCGGCCGCCTTCGCCGGGACGCCGGGTGAGCCTCGAGGCGGCATGGTGGCCATGCAGGACGGCGGGTGCCCGGGCAGGCCGGCGCAGCGCTCAGGCTGCGGCGGCCGGCTGGCGCCCCTCGCCGGCAGCCTGCTGCGCGCGGGCCGCCTCGATCACGGCCGACAGATACTGCGCCATGGGCCGGAAGCCCAGGTGCAGCCACTTGCCGAACGGCACCTCGATGATCAGCATGGGCACGGCGATCATCAGATGCACGACGTAGGTGACATAGGTCGGCCAGGGCCAGTCGAGCAGGCGGAATGCGTGCAGGACGATCCCGCTGAGGGCCGTCAGGAAGAGCAGGATGAGGAACATCCAGTCCGTCACGTGGGAGTGCTTGTGGAGCTGGACGTTCTTCTTCAGGCGCCCCCGGATGGCCAGCAGCGTCACCGCCAGCAGCATCACCGTGCCGTAATAGCCGAAGAGGGCCGTGAAATGGAAATCGGCGCCGTCGCGCTGGAACCACGGCAGAAAGACCACGACGAGCAGGAGCATCGTGGCGTAGCCGGTCACGAGCAGGAAGTGCTTCAGCCAGAGCAGCCGCGTGTCGTTGTCGCAGTCGAGCCACCGCTTCTGTGTGGCCGCGTGCACGCCGAAGTCCCGCAGCTTGGCGATCCAGATCGACAGCGGGATCTTGAGATCGGGCTCTCCCCGCCGGATGAACCGAGCCATGCGCAGCGTGTTCGTGCCCAGGAGGGCGAACAGCAGGCCGGCGAGGACCAAGTCACCGATGTGGATCCACTCCTTGCGGGCGAACAGGTCGAGCCGGACGTGCTCGAGCGCCGGTCCTTGCACGGCCTGGAACCCGAACGTGACGCCGAAGAGGCCGGGCACGAGGAAGAAGCCCAGGACCACGAGCGCGATGGCCGCGAGCGACCCGATCTCCCAGAGCTCCGATCGGTAGAGCCGCTCCGACAGCCCTGTGAAGTCGTACCTGGTCGTCAGCCACCGCCGGGCGGCCATCATCAGCTCGCCCGGCTCCGCCTCGCGCGGGCAGGTGTCCGAGCAGGTGCCGCAGTAGTAGCAGAGCCACGGCTCGGGTGACTCGAGGAGGCGGTCGGAGAGTCCCAGCTGCAGGCAGCGGATGGTCTTGCGGGGGAAGATGGCACTGTCCTTCGCCAGCGCGCACACCGCGGTGCAGTTGCCGCAGTTGAAGCACTTGGCGAACGTGCCGCCGCCGAGCGCCGCGATCTCGGTTCCGAGTTCAGGGTTGACGCGGTAGTGCATCGCCTATGCCCCCTTCAGCCTGTACACCACGTAGTCGTTCTCCTCGGCGCCCTCGACGATCTCGCCGTGGCGGCGCAGCGCCATCAGGTGCCACATCGTCTGCGGCGGCTCGAGCTTGCACTCGGCTGCGAGCTGCGGCACGGTCTTCGGGCCGGCCTTGAGGGCCGCCCGGATGGCCTTGTAGATGCGCTGCTGCTCGGTGAAGCGCTCCTTGAGCTCCTTCGACATGCCGCCCTGGCGATCGCGGAGGATCTCGATCGGGCGCTTCGCCTTCTCCGTCTTCGGGGCTTCCGGCTGGACGTTGTCGGTCATGCCGCCCTCCACTCGTCGCTGCGCTCCCTCGGTGCTCAGTGCGCCATCACGTGCGCGGCAGCGGGCGCCCGCCCGCGCGTCCGGTAGAGGTAGATGGCTGCCGACATCGCCGCCTCACCGGCCTCGACGATGGCATCGGGGATGTCCTTCGGCCCCGCCGCTGCGCCCGCCATGAAGACGCCCTCCATCGTCGTGTAGGAGGGGTTGAGCTTCGCCTGCGGCCGCTGCAGGAAGCCGTCTTCCGCGACGGACAGGTCGATGACGCCCTTCGGATTCCAGGCGGCGACAATGCCCTGCGCCAGCACGACGAGATCGTGGCGGCGCTCCACGACCCGATCGTCGGCGTCGAGCAGCTCCACGCGCACGAGCAGGTCGTAGTTGTCGACCTCGGTAATCCTCCCGACCTTTCCCTTGACGATCTTGACGCCCTCGGCCATGGCCCGGCGGTAGAACTGCTCGTACCCCTTGCCGAAGGCCCGGATGTCCATGTGATACAGCGTGACGTCGACGCCGTGGATGTAGTGGCGGAGCAGGAGGGCCTGTTTGATCGCGTACATGCAGCACACGCGCGAGCAGTACGGCACGCCGATCGACCGGTCGCGGCTGCCGGCGCACTGCACGTAGGCAATCGAGCGCGGGATCTTGCCGTCGGCCGGGCGCAGCACGCGGCCGTACGGGCCGTTGCTCGACTGGACGCGCTCCATCTGGAGCGGGCTCATCACGTTGGCCAGCCTGCCGCCGCCGTACTCGGGCTTCTTTCCCATCGGCGTGATGTCGAGGCCGGTGGCCACGACGACGGCGCCGACGCTCGTCGTGACGCTTTGCGGCTCCTGGGTGAAGTCGATGCAGTGCGTCGGGCAGATCCGCTCGCACTTGCCGCAGAACACGCAGTCCTCGGGCATCAGCACGCCCTTCTGCGGGATGGCGTTCCCGTGCGGGATGTAGATCGCCTTGCGCGACCCGAGGCCGTAGTCGAACTCGTGGGGGATGTCGATCGGACAGGCCAGCTCGCACTCCCCGCAGCCGATGCAGGCGTCCTCGTTCATGTAGCGGGGCTTGACCGTGAGCTGCACCTCGAAGCCGGCGCCGTCTTTCCTTACGGCAGCCACCTCCGTGTAGGTCTGGAGCTGGATCCGGTCGTGATGCGCCGCTTCGGCCATCCGCGGCGTGCAGATGCAGCTCGAGCAGTCCAGGGTGGGGAAGACCTTGTTGAGGCCGACCATCACGCCGCCGATGGAGGGGTACTTGTCCACGAGGAGGATCTGGAACCCTTGCTCGGCGAGGTCGAGCGCCGCCTGGATGCCGGCGATTCCACCCCCGATCACGAGCGCGTCGTAGCGACTGCGAATCTCGGGCATGAGCGTGCTCTCCACTCACCGCGTCAGTTCGTCGACGATCCTGCCCTCCCGGTCGCGCACCCGCACGGCGAGGGCCATCCGGCCCGGCAGGCTGTGGGTGGCACATCCGAAGCAGGGGTCGTAGGCGCGGAACGCCATCTCGATCCTGTTCAGCGTGCCCTCGGTGACCGGCACGCCCTTCCGGATCAGGCCCTGCGCCGCCTTCTTGATCGACATGCAGATCGCCGCATGGTTGTTCGTCGTGCCGACGATCAGATTGACCTTCCGGACCATCCCCCGCTCGTCGGTCACGTAATGGTGCGTCAGCGTGCCGCGCGGGGCCTCGACGATCCCGATCCCCTCGGTCGGCGTCTCGGTCGGGATGACGCGGTAGTTCGAGGGGCTGGTGATTTCGGGATGCCGCACCAGCTCGAGCGACCGCTCGGCGGCGTTGATGAGCTCCACGACGCGGGCCCAGTGGATGGCCAGCGTGTGGTGCACGGGCGTGCGTCCGCTCCGGTCGCCCGTCAGCGTCTCGAAGTACTCCTCGTACGCCTCCTGGGCGAGCGGCGAGTTCATCCCGCTCGCGGCATTCAGGCGCGACTGCGGCGTCGCGCGGTAGACGCCCGACTGCTTGCCGTCGACGAAGCCCTTCCAGCCGACCGCGACCAGATACGGGAACTTCAGGTAGCTCCACGGCTCCACGTGCTCCGCGACGTGGGCGAGGTAGTCGCGCGGGGCGTACCGGCAGAGCTCCGCGCCGTCGGGATCGACGACGCGCACGTGGCCGTCGTAGAAGTTGACGCGGTTCTTGTCGTCGACGAGGCCCATCGAGTACGTCCGGTGCAGGTACGGGCCGTTGAGGATCAGATCGACGTACTCCTTGTTGGCCAGGACGAGGTCGTGCAGCGCCTTCAGGGTGAACTTGCCGAACTCGACCATGAACCGGGCGATCTCCTCGAGCCGGTCGCGCTCGATGGCGCTGATCGGCTTGCTCATGCCGCCCGGGATCGCGTTGATCGGGTTGATGGGCTTGCCGCCGAAGATGGACGCGGCCTCGTGGCCCCACTGGCGGCACTTGATGACCTCGCCGCCAATCTCGACGCCCAGCTTGCGGATCACGCCGATCAGGTTGCGGGCGGCCGGATCCGAGTCGGGCCCCATGATGAAGTCCGGCGCGCCGAGGGCATAGAAGTGCGTCGTGTGGTCGGCGACGTAGAAGATGTTGTACTGCAGCTCGCGGAGCAGCCGGGCCGCCAGCGGCAGCGTAATCCCGTAGACCGCGTCGCACGCCTTGGCCGAGGCCATCATGTGCGCCTCGGGGCAGACGCCGCAGATGCGAGGCGTGATCCTCGGCATCTCCTCGACCGGGCGCCCCTGGCAGAACCGCTCGAATCCCCGCAGCTCGGGGACCTGGAAGAAGCAGTCGGCCACCTCGCCGTCCTTGTCGAGGAAGATGTCGATCTTGCCGTGCCCCTCGAGGCGCGTGATCGGGTCGATGCTGACGCGCCGGAAGCCTTCCGCCGTCCGCACATGTGGAGTCGTCATACGCTTCTCACCGGCCACCGCCTGCCCGGGTGGCCACGCGGGCTACCGCCGCCCCTTCAGCATGCTCGAGGCGAGGCTGAACCGATAGAACGTGCCGACCGGATCGACGATGCGCCCGACCATCTCCTGCGCGCGCTCCTCGGTCGTGGCGTCGAGCAGCGACCCGATCGCGCCGATCATGGCCGTGCCCCTGTCCGAGACGCCCGCGGGCGCGGTGTAGCAGCCGCGGCACCCCAGGTTCGCCTTGAGGCAGGGGGCCCCGCACCCGCTCCGGGTGGCCGGGCCCATGCACACGAACCCCTGCTCGAGCAGGCACCAGTCCGGCTCGGGGGCCTTCAGGTGCGGCCGCACGAACTCCTTGATGCGCGTCTTCCGCTTCTCGCGCGGGCACTCGTCGCAGACCACCTTGTCGTCGCAGCCCACCGCGACCGCGTCGTTGCGCGCGGGCACCGCGCCGGCCACGACCGCCTGGAGGACCTTCCAGACCTGGTGTGACTGCGGCGGGCAGCCCGGGATCAGGTAGTCGACCTCGACCACGTCCGACAGCCGGAGGACCTGCGGGTAAAGGGCGGGCAGCTCGAGATCGCCGAACGGCGTCTCGGTGCGCAGGGCCGGCTCGACCCGTCCCTCGTTGGGCGTGGACGGGCTCTGGTGGTACGAGGCCGCTTTCATCTCGTCAACGGTCGACAGGTTGGCCAGCGCCGGGATCCCCCCGTCGATCGCGCAGGCGCCGTAGGCGACCATCGTCTTGCTCTTGCGGCGCAGCAGCCGGGCAATCTCCTCCTGCTCGGAGCTGCGGACCCCGCCGTTGAACAGGCAGACGTCGATGTAGCCGTCGGGATAGGCGGCGACGTCCTGGTACTTGAAGTCGGCGGCGCACGGCCAGAAGACCACGTCGGCCGCCTCGATCAGCTCGAGCAGGTGCGGGCCGATTTCGAGCAGCGAGATGTCGCAGCCGCCGCAGCTCGATGCCCAGTACTTGGCGACCTTCAGCCTGCCGTTCGATCCCGCGCCGCCGGCATTCGCGCCCATCGCTCATTCCCCCCAGCTCTTCAGGTCCATCCCGTGCCCGACGCCGCGCTCGCGCATCCGCTGGGGCCAGTTGAGCGGCCCGACGCTCCTGACCTGCTCGGTCACCTGCCGCACCAGCCTGGCAAACTTCTCGCCCTCGGCCGCGCTGACCCACTCGTGCACGAAGCGCTCGCGCTCGATGCCGAGATCGGCGAGCACCTGCCGGACGAGCGGCATCCGCGCCATGGTCTTGTGGTTGCCCGTCAGGTAGTGGCAGTCGCCGATGTGGCAGCCGCACACCATGACGCCGTCGGCGCCGCGCGCAAAGGCCGTCATGATCAGCTCGGGGTCGATGCGGCCCGAGCACATCAGGCGGATGATGTCCACGTTGGCGGGGTACTTCAGGCGCGAGGTGCCCGCGTTGTCCGCGCCGGTGTAGGAGCACCAGTAACAGAGAAACGCGATGATCCGCGGCTCCCACCCGGCCGGCGCCGCCGCCGGCTCGGTTCGTTCCCGGACCTGCTGCTCAGCCATACCGTGTTCTCCCGGGTCCCCGCCTCCCGATCACGCCGAGGCGGGCTCCAACAGCGCCTCCAGCTCGGAGAGGACCTGCACGTCGCTGAACCCGAGCTGCTGGATGGCATTGCTCGGGCACGTGGCGGCGCAGGTGCCGCAGCCGGTACACAGCGCCTCGTTCACCTTGGCCACTCCCCGCGCCTCGTCCTTGGCGATCGCCTCGTACGGACAGACACCCAGGCAGGTCTCGCAGCCCGAGCACCGGGTGTCGTCCACCCTCGCGATGAACGGGTCCATCTCGATCTGCGCCTGGGCGATGTGCAGCGCCGCCTTCGACGCGGCCGCCGACGCCGCGGCGCAGGCCTCGTTGATGTCCATCGGCCCCTGGCAGCACCCGGCCAGGAACACGCCCGAGGTCGACATCTCGACCGGCCGCAGCTTGGGGTGCACCTCGAGCAGGAAACTGTCCGTGCCGACCGCACAGCAATAGACGCCCACGAGCTCGCTGATGTCGTGATGGGCGACGCCCGTCGCCAGCACGACCAAGTCGGCGGGCGATTCGATCGACAAGCCGCCGGTCAGCAGATCGTCGCCCGTCACGATGAGCGGCGAGTGCTCGTAAGGATCCGGCTCCACCTTCGGAGGCCGCGTCGGCTTGTAGCGGATGAACAGCACCCCCTGCTCCGAGGCGCGCTCGTAGTACTCCTCGTGCCCGCGGCCGTACGTGCGGATGTCCTGATAGAAGGTCGTGATCTGCGTCTCAGGGTGCTGCTTCTTGATCTCGAGCGCCGCGTGGAGGGAGGCCGTGCAGCAGGTGCGGGCGCAGTAATCCCTGATGCGCCCATCCGCCTGCGCCTGATGGACGCCCTCGACCTGCCGCGCGCCGACGCAGTGGATGAACGCAATCCGCCTGGGCGGCGGACCGCTGGCGACGAGCCTCCCGCCGGTCGGCCCTTCGCGATCGAGCAGCCGGTTGAGCTGCTGCAGCGTGATGACCCTGGGGAAGATGCCGTACCCGAACTCGCCGTAGAGCGGCTCGTACGGGTCGTAGCCGGTCGCAAGGATGATCACGCCGCAGTGAAACTGAACCTCCTGCGGCTGCTCGTCGAGGTTGATGCCTTTGCCGCCGACCGCCGCCACGCACTTTCCGCACTTCGTGCAGGAATGCCAGTCGATCGCCGGGAGAGGGGGGTAGCAGCCGGGGTAGGCCATGTAGATCGCCTTCCTCCGGCTGAGGCCGAAGTCGAACTCGTTGACGGTCTCCTCCGGGCAGGCCGCGATGGCGTTGCCCGACAGCCTCAGCTTGTCGTCCACGCCGCGCGGCTCGATCCGGATGCGGGTACGGAAATCCCCGACGAAGCCCTCCGAGCCGGCGACGTGGGCGTTAGTCAGCACGGTGATGCGCGGGTGCCTGACCACCTCGCTCACCAGCTGGCTCATCAGATCGCGGGCCCGCTCTCCTGTGGGAAACACCGTGTGCAGCTGTGCCATCCGCCCGCCCAGGAACGGGCGGCGCTCGATCAGCATGACCTTCATCCCGCGCTCGGCGAGGTCGCGTGCCGCCACGAGTCCGGCGACCCCCCCGCCGATGACGAGCGCCGCCGGGTGGATCGGGATCCGCCGCTTCTCGAGCGGCACCTGGTGCCGCACGCGGCTGACGGCGGCGCTGATCAGGCGGATCGCCTTGCGGGTCGCCTGCTCCTTGTCCTCGACGACCCACGAGACCTGCTCGCGGACGTTCACGTGCTCGAAGAGGAACTGGTTCAGCCCCGCGCGATCGAGCGTGCGCCTGAAGGTGAGCTGGTGGAGCGTCGGCGAGCACGCCGCGACGACGACCCGGTCGAGCCCCAGCTCCTTGACCTTCTGCTCGATGAGCGCCTGGCCCGGGTCGGAGCAGACGAACATGTGCGTCATCGACAGCGCCACACCGGGCAGCTTGCCGATGGTCTCCGCCACCCTCTTCACGTCGACGACATCAGAGATGTTGCCGCCGCAGTGGCAGAGGAAGACCCCGATTCGCACGTCGGACGCACCCGCGCGCCCGGGCCCTGAGCCGTTACCGCCCGATCCCGCCAT
>Ga0113563_10002111_pt1 | contig 11797 bp, 17 predicted proteins | sample Mud3Dept3metaG_FD_80117 | JGI IMG/M metagenome (GOLD analysis project Ga0113563, IMG submission 80117) | Freshwater wetland microbial communities from Ohio, USA, analyzing the effect of biotic and abiotic controls - Mud 3 Core 4 Depth 3... | ecosystem: Environmental > Aquatic > Freshwater >...
ACGCGCATTTTGGAAGCCATCCAATACGAGTGAGGCAACGCATTCAGATGAGTACTGACGCCTATCCTGTGGTGGCTGATTTTTGTTCCCGCAGCCATCACCCTACCATGCACTACATGGTAGAGCAGGATATTCGTGAGGGTCTCCAGATTTTCCGGCTTGAGCAGGTCTTCCACGGTTCCAGCGGGCAGCTTGGCGAAAGCCTCGTCGGTGGGGGCAAAGAGGGTGAAGGGGCCTTCTCCTAAACGCTCATTTTCTCCTGCAATCCATCTAATGATGATGACTGGCTGTGCCAAAGGCGTGTTCGTAAACCAGCAACAGATAGTATTCCCAATCGAAGGGTAGGGCATGGGCCAGATGATAAACAGGGTTTTGTGATGTGCCGCCTTGCTTGAGATACATCTCAAAGAATTCGAGCATTTCCGCCCAGGCCTGGCCCTGTAAACCGCCCGAGCGAATGGACTCCATATCGGTTACAAAGGCATGCGGCTGATCCTCATAAATAGTAATTTCATTCGGGATGCCAGCCTGGTTTAGCGCAGCCTCGAAGGCGTAAACATCTTCTACCGGTATGGAGTTATCAGCTCCGCCAAAGATGCCAAGCACTGGGCCAGGGAGAGATCGCAGCACCTGCGGGTCGGTAACCGGCGAACCGTAGAAGATCGCCGTAGCTGCCAACTGATCATTGTGCAGGCTGTAGCTTAACGAGGCGCGGCCACCATAGCAAAAGCCCACAATCCCAACCCGATCCGCTGCCGCGTGGGGCTGAGCTTCGATCCAGGCATACACCGAGTCGAGATCCTGATTCACCTGCTCAGGTTTGTTTGTGATCACCTGGTAGATAGCGCGTGGGATCCACTCCGTGGTTGAGCCGCGAAAGGTATCGGGAGCAATAACCAGGTACCCTTCTTGGGCCAGCCCTTCTGCCTTACCAACGATACTTTTGTTAATTCCATAAAATTCATGGATCATGATCACGACCGGAAAGGGGCCATCACCGGGTGGCGTGGCAACATAGGCGCGCACATCTGGTCCGCCGTTTTGCCCTGGAATAGTTGTATTGGTAACCACCTTGATGCGTTCTTTACCTACTGCAAAATCGATGGCAATCGAACCTGCTAAAAGGATTACCAGCCCCATCACCAGGCCGAGTAAACCCAATAGAATACGCTTCGCTGTTTTCATTTTCTCTCCAAACTTGATCAATTATCTTCACTATTTTGGCCATTATACTATACAATATGTTATAATAATATGTACAATAATTATACATACCTGGAGCGGCGCGATTATACCTCCCCATCTTGTGAGATCGGGCCGTGAGCAGTTCAAGGAATGAGGCAATGAAAAATAGTCTTGTGTTGGTAACCGGTGTTACCGGATATATCGGAGGGCGCTTAGTGCCTGAGCTTCTCGCCTCAGGTTATCGGGTTCGAGTTTTGGTTCGAGACCAAAATCGCTTGCAAGGTCGCGCATGGCTCAACCAAGTGGAAGTAGTACAAGGAGATGTTCTTGATCCGGCTTCACTTGTTACGGCTATGCCCGGCGTTAGCGCAGCGTATTATCTGATTCACAGCATGAGCGGCAGCGCAGATTTTGATCAGCGCGACCTCCAGGCGGCCCGCAATTTTGGGGATGCGGCCCGCGCTAATGGCGTCGAGCGTATCATTTACCTGGGAGGGTTGGGCGACCCGGCAACCGATCTTTCGAAACATCTGCGCTCACGCCACCAAACGGGCCAAGCGCTTCAGGAAGCGGGCGTGCCCGTTACTGAATTTCGAGCCGCCATTGTGGTGGGGTCGGGCAGTATTTCATTCGAAATGATCCGCTATCTGACCGAACGTGTTCCGGTGATGATCTGCCCGCGCTGGGTTTTCACCCGGGTGCAACCGATCGCGATCGGTGATGTACTCAATTACCTGGTGGCTGCCCTCGAAACACCGCAAAGCAGCGGCCGGATTATCGAAATCGGCGGGTCTGAAGTATTTACATACGGGGATATGATGTTAGGATATGCGCGGGCGCGCGGCCTGCGCCGTTGGTTGCTGTCGGTTCCGGTGCTCACACCTCGGCTTTCATCCTACTGGGTTCACCTGGTCACTCCCATTCCGGCAAGTATCGCTCGCCCGCTAATTGATGGCTTGCGCAATGAAGTCATTGTGCGTGATGAAACTGCGCGGGAGCTGTTTCCCCAAATTGAGCCGATGGACTACCCATCAGCGGTTTCACTGGCTCTGGTTGATTTAGAAGCCCACCTTATCGAAACATCTTGGAGCGACGCCCTGGTGACCAGTCAGGGCGATGTCGTTCCAGTTGCTCTATCCACTCAAGAAGGGATGATCATCGAACGCCGGCAACAAATTGTGCCTGCCCCTCCATCCACCGTTTTCAAGATGATCAGCCGTCTGGGAGGGCAAACTGGCTGGCTTTACATGAATTGGGCCTGGCGATTGCGCGGCTGGATTGACCGCCTGGTTGGCGGCGTAGGTTTGCGGCGTGGACGGCGCGACCCCGAGATCGTTCGGATGGGGGATGCGATTGATTTCTGGCGAGTGGAGGCTGTGGAGCCAGATCAGCGTCTGCTGCTACGCGCAGAAATGAAGCTTCCAGGCCGCGCCTGGCTCCAATTTGAAACCCATTCCCATCCGGGGGAGCAAACCCGCCTGGTGCAAACAGCTTTCTTTGCCCCCAAAGGGCTGTTGGGGCTGGCCTACTGGTATCTTTTATATCCCCTCCACCGGTTAATTTTTGCTGGCATGATTCGCAACCTGGCCCAGCGTGCGATGGTAATAGTTGACAATGAAAGGAAGGTATGAATGACAGAAACACCGAAGTATTCTGTAATCAAGAAACAAAACGAGATTGAAATCCGGCAGTACCCTGCTTACATTCAAGCCGAGGTGGTCATTGACGAAAAGCAATATAAATCTGCTATTGAAAAAGGTTTCAATGTCCTGGCGGGATATATTTTTGGCAATAATGTCTCGAAACAAAAAATCGAGATGACCTCCCCCGTCCAGGCATCTCAATCCGAAAAAATAGCTATGACCACGCCGGTTACTGTCACCGGCGAATCCAGTTTCACGGTGGCTTTCATCATGCCCTCCGCTTACACCCTGGACACATTGCCGCAGCCGAAAGACAGCCGGGTTCACTTCAGGCTGATCCCAGCTCGCTCCCTGGCTGCCATCCGGTTTTCCGGGTTTTTCCGGCAAGATACGATCCAAAAAAACAAGCAGCGCCTCGGCCAATGGTTGGAGGAACAAGGCCTTGAAACGGAAGGGGATTTCATTGTGGCTGGATATAATCCCCCCTGGGTGCCGGGGTTTCTGGCGCGCAACGAAGTCTTGATCCAGATTAAAACAGGACCTTAGCAGAAGAACTGATGAGGTATCTTAAACTTTACCTTGTATCACTGACAGCCTTCTTTGCCATTGACATGCTTTGGCTTGGCCTGGCAGCGCGCTCGTTTTATCAGCAGCATCTCGGCTTTTTGATGGCCCCCAGCCCCAACTGGTTTGTCGCGATTGTTTTCTATTTGCTGTTCATCTTAGGCCTTCTGGTTTTCGTCGTTTTGCCTGGACTGGGAGCTAAATCTCTCAAAACAACCTTATTACATGCAGCCCTGTTTGGGCTTATTACCTATGCCACCTACGACTTGACCAATCTCGCCACCTTGAAAGATTGGCCCGCACTGCTCAGCGTTATAGATATGGCTTGGGGAACGGTCTTAAGCGTTTTGGTAAGTTATATCAGCTTTATGGCAGGCAAGCGGCTTATTTAACGCGATAATCAGTGATCAATCTATTTGCACAAAAGGAGAAAAGAAAATGGCAGCCAAAAGTAACGGAATAGACAATACAACAAGCGCAGCAGACCGCAATTTATAGGATTGCGGCGCTTCAACCTGGTCATGGGTTTCCTGTAATTTGTGTTGGGCCTCTTCATGATCTTGGTCAGCAATGACACCACCTACCCCATCTTCACCAATTACCTGAGTTTCGATATTGCCACCCGCTCGCTCAAGCCCAACACAATTTGTCTTTTTCAACATCTTTGCCATCAACATGGTCTTGCAATATAAGCAGATTGGCCCCTGGAAGGATTATCTGTTCGGGGAACGCGTCTATATCATCCTGAGCCTATCATCTAAGACCGATGGGCATCTTGCTCGCCGCAACCGCCTTTGCAGGGCAAACCGGTTGCTATCATGGGCGTCAGCACAGGTAACTTTGGTACGTTGAGAGCCCAATTGTATCTGCGTCAAATTCTGACGCATGTTGGTGCACTGACCTTAGGCAAACCGGAAGTCCTGGTAGGGCGCGCTAAGCAGATTTTCGATGCGCAAGGTCATCTGGCAGATCCAACGACGTGTGGCTTTCTGCGCGATTTACTGACCGCTCTCGCCGATTGGACACAGCGAATTTCCTACAATGGACAAAACAGACCGTAATACATTGTTCGTTTTTTCTGTGCTGATCATTATCGGGTTCTTTCTCGCTTTTACAGGCAGCCAGGGAGGCAGAACCCTAGGCGGTATCCCCGTCTTTGCTTTATCAGTTGGCTTGGCCTTTCTCATCCAATGGCTGGTCTTTATCCTGGCCTACTAGCGGAAAACCGAGAAGTTCTTCGACCTGACAGGCAGCCTCACCTATATCACCGTCAGCACACTGGCTCTGTTCTTAAGCGCCGGTTTGGATGGAAGAGCGATCCTGGTGTGGGCGCTGGTATGGCTGGTTGTTGCCCTGACGGCCCTGAAAGACTTTGGCGGTTTTTGTGCAGGCTGCGCGGTTTACTACTGGCTTGGTCACCTGCAAGTGCCAGGTTTTACGAAGTCGCCGCCTGCTGGTACCTTCCCAGGGAAGAAACCGAAAGTGAGCACGCACGCGTAATGGAAAACGCCTTCTTACCGATTCGTGAATCACGGTGTGACACCTTTTGAGAAACTGCGCCAGCAGATCCTGGGCAATCCCAAGCCTGGATAGAAATTAAAGGGAGGCAGGCCGAGGAAAGCTAGCCTCCCATACTTATTTTTCCCCATCTAGATCGAAAAATCTTCTCCATGCCAGATGCCGTGCTCTGGAGCATGGATGACCGGATGATGAGAATGACCTGCATCCAACCTTTGTTCGAGCACCTCTACCCTTGAAATCAAATCAACCAACGATTCACCGATGGCATCCGGCAGGCGACCGTGATCCAGGTCGGGTTGACCTGACTTGCGCGACTGGCTGCGGACGACCACCTGACCCGGCACACCGACAACCACCGAATTGGGCGGGACTGACTTAACCACCACTGCGTTTGCCCCGATCCGGCTGTTAGCTCCGATGGTGATTGCTCCTAGCACTTTTGCGCCAGCGCCAACCACGACATTATCTTCCAAGGTTGGATGGCGTTTCCCCTTGCTCAAGCTGGTGCCACCCAGGGTAACGCCATGATACAAAGTGACCCGGCTGCCAATCTCGGCTGTCTCTCCGATCACCACGCCCATACCGTGATCGATAAAGAAATCCGAACCGATCTGCGCCCCGGGATGGATCTCGATCCCCGTCAAACCGCGCATAAGCTGCGAAAACCAGCGGGCGGCCAATTTTCGGTCGTGTGTCCACAGCCAGTGCGAGATGCGGTGACCCCAGATGGCATGTACACCGGGGTAGCAAAGCAGGATTTCCAGCGTGCTCCGTGCTGCGGGATCACGATCGAACACAGAGGAAATATCCGATCGCATCCGGCTGAAGATGCTCTTTCTTCCGGGATGACGCTCCTGAGCCTGCTCATCGATCGCCTCGGGTGAGAACCCGAACCAACGACGATGGTTGATCATCTTCCGTATGCTCTCATACAATGCCATTAGACCACCTCCAATAGCGAGAAACGTTACGTGCGTTCAATTTCGAAAACTCTAATCTGCCAAATGAGCAAATAAAGCCGTGCTCAGGTATCTTTCTCCAAAGGATGGAATGATGACGACGATGAGCTTGCCAGCATTCTCAGGCCGATTTGCAACCTGAAGCGCAGCCCAGGTGGCGGCGCCGGATGAAATACCCACCAGCAAGCCTTCTTCCCGCGCCAGACGTCGGGCGGTTTCAAAGGCATCCTCATTTTTTACCCGGATGATCTCATCGTAGATGGCTGTATTCAGTATCTCTGGCACAAAGCCAGCGCCGATACCCTGGATCGGATGAGGGCCTTTCTGCCCCCCTGACAGCACCGGTGAGGCGTCTGGCTCGACTGCGATCGCTTTGAAGGATGGCTTGCGCGGTTTGATCACCTCGCCCACCCCGGTGATGGTGCCGCCGGTGCCAATCCCTGAGACCAGGATGTCCACTTTGCCATCGGTATCGCGCCAGATCTCTTCAGCGGTTGTCTTGCGATGAATTTCGGGATTAGCGGGGTTCTTGAACTGCTGGGGGATAAAGTAGCGCGGATCGGAGGCGGCAATCTCCTCAGCTCTTTTGACTGCGCCTGGCATCCCTTCGCTGCCTGGCGTGAGGATCAGCTCGGCTCCATAAGCGCGCAGCAGGATGCGCCGCTCTTTGCTCATCGTCTCTGGCATGGTCAGCACCAGCTTGTAACCGCGTGCAGCGCACACGAAAGCTAGAGCGATGCCGGTATTGCCGCTGGTCGGCTCGATGATGATCGTATCGGGCTTGATCAGACCAGCTTTTTCAGCGGCATCGATCATCGATACGCCGATGCGATCCTTCACGCTATGCGCCGGATTGAAGAACTCCAGCTTGGCTACAACTTCGGCAACAGCCCCTTCCGTGACCCGATTCAGGCGTACGAGAGGTGTATTACCAATAAGTTCGGTGACACTATTTGCGATTTTCATTTTGTTTTTCTCTATAAGGCATGACATTGCTCTTCAATCAACTGAGCAGATAGCCCAACAAGGTTCATCTCTTTCAAATAGATAAGTCATTCATGCAAGATTGTCATCAAGTAGCACGTTCTCCATAAGAAAACGGCAACTACGAACCGAGTATTTTCTCGGAAAAAGCACTAATAGAAGGTTTATCCCTTCAATCAGTTTTGCGATTAAACTGCGGGGAAACTGTCTACCAATTACGGCGGTTAGCCGTTCTCACTGATTTATACGACTTATTGTTCAGTCGTATAAACCGACATAAATCCGTTAAGACTTAATTGATGAGGCGGTAGTTACAGTCCCCGCCAGAGACAGGAGCAGGTATTCATTACCATATCCTCGAGACAGCTTTTCTAAACTATGTAATTCGGGTGATTTTAGGGGAAAATAACTAATCTGTCAATACTTTCTCCCCATTATTCTATGGCTTTCTCAAAGTCGCGAATATCCCGAGACAAGCAGGGTGAAAGCCTGGTCGATGTGCCCGGCAAACCATCTGCGAGCCTGGGCAGCGTTCTGAAAACCTGCCCGTTTGATCAAAGCCAGGGCTACGTTATGGATGGTGGCCAGAATTCGTCCAGCGGCTCCTTTCGTCATCACTTCTCCCACCACTCTGATCGTAGCAAACCGTATTGCCATCGGTGGTGAGGATTACTTGAAGCAAAATCTCATCCGTATCATGATCGATTCCGCTAAACTCGCCGAGGAACCGGAATTCACAGACTTATACCTGGATAGTGAAAAAACAGCCCAGGTCACTGAGCGTTGGCTGAAAAAGTACGAAAAACGCTTGGCGACAGCCGAAAAGAAGAGCCCAGATGCATACCAAGAGGTCTTTGACGAAATGCGAATCGAGGTGGTTGCTGAGTTGGCTACACCTGCTTTCCGAAAAGATGTTGATGAACGGCTTCAGGCGCTTTTGGATCGGTTGATGACAACCGAAGACCTCACAAAACTGGAAATGGTTATGCTGTTGAAATCCTTGTTGGGCATGAAAAGTATCCCCTGGGGTTTGTGCGGCTTGATCCTGGCAGTATACAACCGAACAATGCAGTGCGCCATGCAAGAATTCGAAGAGGAGAAGAGCATTTATGATTCCATGGTAGAAGCTCTAAAAGCTGAGGGGGTAGACAATATTGATATCCTTACCATCCTTGAACAACCCGATAAACTTGAGCAGATTGGGCAAAAACTATTCGAGGCTCAACCGGAATTGCGCCAGCGGGCTGAAAAACAAATCTGGGAAATGGTGGGGGCTTTTGAGGATAGATTAGGACACGGGGATGTGGATTTGAGTTTGTTTTCCGAAGAAGAACTTATGTTGCCCTTCCAACGACTTCAGGTGGAATTTGGCGAGCCATTCATGCAAGTACAGCCATCCGAAGTAATGCGAGAGCATGCTTTCGATGCTATTCGCCAGGCTATCACCGAGATCATGACGCCAGAACGTTTTCGCCGTTTCCGGGAAGAAGTGGAGAGAACGGCAAAGCACTGGTTCCGCATACGCCAGGTCTGGGCTGCCGCCCTCCAGCTTGAGCTTGATTATTTGGATGGGGATCAATACGAAGAAAACAAGTTCGTCCTGGCTGCTTTTATCGGCCAGATTGACCGCCTGGGCGGAGAGCATAAATCTGTCGCTAAAAGAAAGAAACGCCGCTAAACATAGGGCTTTGAGGCATTTGTTGAGAAATGAGTAAGAGAATCCGGCATCCCAAGAAAACCCAGCCCGGTTTTCAAAAACCGAGCACAGATCTAAAAGTTGGCGACTGCATTGTCGTCAAGCCTGGCATCAAAGACCCCGACTATGGTATTGATATCGGCGGCTGGCAAGGCCGGATCACAGAAATTGAGTCGTACCAACCTGGCCAGGTGACTATCATGTTCCAATGGGACAGCCTGTCGCTCAGACGCATGCCAGCTTCAGCCATCCGCCGCAGTGAAGAAATGGGATTAGATTGGACGACTATGAGCTTATTCCCTGAGGAAGTGGAGCCCGCAGAACCGCGTGACACACAGGATGAGGTAGACGCACTCATTGAAGAGCTTTCATCGGAGCACGCCTGGGACTACCTGGGTAAGCAAGGCCAGCGTATCCAAAAAGTGCTGCAGGATGTTGACGAAGATGATGACCTGGAAACATTCGAAGCCTGGCAGGAGTACCTGGAAGCGCATCTGAAACTGCCGTTTGAGGCGGTTGTCTCAGAATTCCAGCACCGCGGTCCATTACAAACTGGCGATCAGGTAAAAGTCATCGGATTGAAAGGCGTGTAGGACCCGTATGGTGTGCTGGTCAACATCAAGGCCGGGCGTGATACGTATGTTTTTCCCCTGTGCGACTTGAAAGCGGTGAATGAAAAATCAGACAATTTCACCCTGTCCGACGATTACGCGGTCTGGTTTGCTAACCGCTGAATAGCTGGCGATGTAGCAAAGCAGGATCTCGAATGGTTAAGCCCGGCAGCAAAGATCGTAAAGCCAGCCTCCTAATTACCGGCCTGGAGTTGGATGAACTCCAGCGCTTTGTCTGGATGATGGCCGAAAGCTTTGGATTGGATCGCCGCATCGCCAACTACCAGGGGGTGCGGCCCATTGGACTATGGCGTTGGGACCTTGAATGTCTGGTGGATGTAATTGACTCAGTGCTGGATGATCCCGAATACTACCCTACCCAGGATACTCCTGAATACCTGGCGATCAATGCGCTGCGTGACCGGCTGCAGGCAGAAGCAGATGCTTTGTACGCCGAATTACGGACGAATCATCGAAAGAGATAAGCATGTCTACCCATAGAAAAACCACCTCTGACCGCCTGGCTCACATACGCGCTTGTCTGGAGAGGAAGACCAAACCTGAGTTGGTAACCCTGCTGCTGAACTTGGTGCAGGACATGGATGAGCCGACCCGCCAACGCTTTTGGGAACACCTGGCCCCACCCGGGATGGCAACTGCCGATCTGCGCTATCCATCCAAAGACGATTTCCTGGCCGAATTGGCGGCCTTTGCCGAAGAAGTTTCCGAAGGGGAATATTACGACGAAGAAGCGGCGATGTATTATGGCGAGGACAATTATAACGACTACAATGACTACGATCCTGATGACCATGCCGGTGTTAAAGCGCTGCGGGGTTTCTTTCAGAGGCCAACTCTTATTTCGATGCCGGGCAATTCGCTGTGGTTGCGGAAGCATATGATATCTTGCTTGACCTGACGTTAGGTGAGACTTACGAAACACTGGGGCTTCCTGCCCCGTTGGAATTCTTACCGCAAGACGAACGCCAGGTGGTCAGCCGCTATTTTGCCGCCTTGCAAGCCAGCCGACTACAGGATGAGTTTTTCAATGAGGCGCTGCGTTTCCTGGCGTTCCATGAACATCCAGCCGATCTGGAGCGATTCCTGGAACTGGTTGGGGGTGAGCGCCGGTTCGCGCTGCAAGCACACCTGGAAGCCTGGGCAGACCGGCACCTATAAAGCGGCTGGCAAAAGCCTTTTTACAGCTTGGCTTTTCAACTGCGCCTGTTGCTCGATTTCTACGAATAAGATGGGCAATTGGATGACATGCGCTCTTTATGGGTGCGTTTTCGCCGCCTGTATCCTGCCTGCTATACTCCATTGCTGGCTGACCGGCAAGCCGCCGGCGATTTGGAATCGGTGATCAATTATGCCCAGGAAGCTCTCGAGGTCGCGCATCCCCCGCGCCCGGCTTATTACCCTCGCGAATCATGGGATAGCCCGGACACGCTTTCGTTGCGCAGCTACCTAGCGCGAGCTTATTCCGCTTTGGGTGATACTGCGAAGGCGTTCGATCTCTACCGTCCGGCCTTTGATGACGTACCTTGCTTTGAGACTTATGCCCAGGCGCGGTGGTTGGCCGATGCAGTTTCTGCTGCAACGGGTGCTGCATTTACTACCGAGGTGATTGACTGGCTGTGCCAATTGGGAGATCGCCAGCGATATCTGCTCTGCCAGATATATCTCAGCGAAAACCATTTTGATGATGCCTACTTGCTGGTGGCCTCATTGACGGGCTATCAAGGGATGGAGGAAAGCAAGCTGGTCGCCAAAGCACACCTTTTGGCTGCGCTTGGTCCAACACCAGATGAGCGCATGGGCAGCATCTTACGCGATCTTTATGCCAAAATCGAGCAAGGGGGAAAAGAACCGCTGCGCTTTTTGCGCGATACTTTGCCGCAAGAGCCGGCAGTATCACGGACAACTGCACTTGGACGATCTGAAGCTATTTACCGTCGCTTGATGCAAGCCCATATTGATAACGGGCGCAAGACATATGCTACAGCCGCCTACTATTGCGCTTTGTTGGGTGAAATCGACTTGTATGAAGGCCGCCTGGCGGCATTCCGGCAGTGGTACGAAGACTACATGGAAGGCTACAAGCGCTTTCGTGCGCTCCGAGCCGAGATGGACCAGAAGGTTGGGCCCGTGCTGCGCAGCCGCCAGGTAGGTCGATGATACTTACAGGTCTGTCAAAGCCAGTTGAACTGCTTTATTACTGGTTGTTAGCAATTCAATTTCATACCCAATCGCCTTGTATCCAGCTCGCCGTCTGGCGTGCATTTTGGCGAATATGGGCACTTCAAAGTCCACGTAGTCATATATGATTACTTCCTTCTTAGCGGCGTTCAGGCGGTGCAAACGGCCAGCGTATTGGGTTAGTGTGCCGCGCCAGGATATTGGCAGCGCCAGGAACAATGTATCCAATCGTTCATCATCAAAACCTTCGCCCAGGTAACGCCCCGTTACCAGGATTACCCGCGATTGATCAGCCGGGACGCTGGCGATTTCGCCCTCTCCGCTACAAGGATCGAGTAACCGCCCATGTGTTCCCACTGGAAGCGGGATGAACCAGGAAGCCGTTGCTTCCGCCATGTGAGGTGGGTATGGATAGTACCCACCCTTTTCAATACC
>Ga0113563_10002112_pt1 | contig 11796 bp, 9 predicted proteins | sample Mud3Dept3metaG_FD_80117 | JGI IMG/M metagenome (GOLD analysis project Ga0113563, IMG submission 80117) | Freshwater wetland microbial communities from Ohio, USA, analyzing the effect of biotic and abiotic controls - Mud 3 Core 4 Depth 3... | ecosystem: Environmental > Aquatic > Freshwater >...
GGTTTGGTGTTCCCATCGCTAAATGGGTCAAGGGCCCATTGAACCCATTGTTCAGAGAAATGCTTGCGTATGACCGCGTACGAGGCGAAGGATTTCTCAACCCGGAATACGTTGCCCAACTATTGCAGGATCACCTTCTCAACAAGAGAGATAACAGAGAACAATTATGGACCCTTCTCGTATGGGAACTCTGGATGAACCATTATCATCCTTCACTTTGAGTTCTCACGATGTTTTGCGGGTTGCCTGATTTAAATAATTCCAACGACCAGAATCCGGGTCAGCTCGATGAGCCTTATCTTAGAGTCAATTTGTGTCCTTGCCTTTGGAGTCGTTTGCTGGGCTGGAGGGGATCTCCTGCGTAAGGTTTTTTTCGATCACCCTTTGCCGACCGCGGCCCGGCATACCCTTGCCTTCACCGCAGGGAACGTAGGTTTTTCCTATCTTCTCACAGCATTAGGATTCTCCGGCCTATACGTCCCGTGGGTCCTCAAAACAGTCTTTCTTGCCGGAATCGGTCTAGCATTTTTCAAAATTATCATAGAAGGAAGACCGCTTCTTTCCAGATATGCAAAGGGACTGCTCAGTCACGGAAGAGGATTTCTGGTTTTTAAAGATATCCAGGGGATGGGAGACGATCCTGAAGGAAGAATTGTCTCCTTATCCGAGAATGAAGTCCTACGAAAAAAAGGAGCTGAATCGATAGCTCTTTTTTTTCTCGCTCTCATGGTGATGCTTTTCCTCATTCCTGCGATTCTTCAGGCTGCAGCTCCACCCTATGCTCGGGACTCTCTGGTTTATCACCTCCTGTGCCCAAAAGAATATTTGAGAGCAGGGCGCCTCGTGCATATCCAGGGAAACATATTCTCAGCATTTCCCAAAGGACACGAGGTTTTGATGACCCTTCTTTTATCCAACGCGGGTGACCGTGCGGCTCAAGGGTTTTCGGTCCTCCAACAGGTTGCTGCGATTGGTAATCTTTACAGCTTGACTTATCTGATGGCTGGACCCTGGCCGGCCGCCCTGTGCACGGTTGGATACGCTACCGTTCCCCCTGTCATGTACTTTACAGGATGTGGCTATGTCGAGCCAGCACTTCTCATGACCCTTGGAGGTTGCCTATCGGCCCTGGTCTTTTCCACACAATCCGGAAGGGAATTAGACAGGGCTGGACGCATGAGATTAGGATCCTTTGCGTTCATCGGGTTCCTCGCAGGTTGGATGCCCGCTCTCAAATATACTGGATTGATTTACCTTGGATTGATCGGACTGATCCTCCTGTGGAGCCAGAGAAGAGAACATTCGAATAAGGCACTAAGTCTAATCGGAGTGTTCAGCCTTTCAGCCGCGCCGGGTTTTTGTTGGATGGGATGGAACTGGATCGTCTTGGGCAATCCGGTGTATCCGATGGCCTGGTTTCTCTTTGGTGGAAAAGGTTGGGATGAAACCAGGGCGGTCGCAATGTCCCAGTATCTTGATGTTTATGGGATGGGGAGGAATCTGCTGGATTATTTTTTACTTCCGTGGAGGCTGGCCTTCTCGGGAAGATTTGATACGACACGTTTCGACGGCGCCATAGGACCCTTCTTAATTCTCGCCGTCATTCTGGCCATGGTTTTGGCCATACTCCTGGTTCGTCGCCGATTGACGGGGAGTATGCTGAAGGGAATAGGTTTCATGTTTATAGTCTCCGGTGCGTTTTTTCTATTTGGAACCCAGCAGGTCAGGTTTTGGTTACCTTCTCAGATGCTGGCTTGTGCTCTTGCCGCTCCCTCGGTAGGGCTTATTGTAGACTGGACTAGGAAGAACAGTGCCGTAAAGGGGGTATTTTCCCTGGTTCTTATCGGCTCCCTTGCCTGGAACGTATGGTTCCTTGGTCAGCAGTTTCTTAAGATTGGATTCTACGGGCCAGCCCTGGGCATGGAGCAGGAGAGGGTTTTTCTGATTCGAAAAGTCCCGGGTTATCCAAGCCTGGAGTTTATCAATCAGAATCTACCTCCACGCTCCTACGTACTTTGTGTGTGGACAGGAGCATATGGGTACTACTTAGACCGAAGGTACTATTCCGATACGTTCATAGAAGACATCGCCTTAAAGGAATTTATTCACGCAACGGTCAATGGAGAAGAGTTGTCTAAAAGGTTGACCAAAGCCGGGTTCACTCATCTTTTCTTGAATCAAGCCATATTGGAGACAAACATGAACCAAAGCGAACGAATTACTTTCGATTACTTTTTGAGAGAGAAAACCCGTGAGCTTTTCCGCGACCAGAGTTACAGAGTGATCGAGATCCGTCAACAATATTGACCTTGAACCTTCCGTCTCGAGATCTTTCCTCTGGTCTGGAAGTCACTCGATCGGGATATCAATCCCTTTTTCTCCTGGCGATTGAGGATTCCACAGAAAAAGGTATATTGAAGCATCCGTTGGAAATTTATTGAAATTAAGAAAACTCCCGTCGAAGTATCCCTTCAAAACACATGGAGAATTTCTTTTGATCTTCTCCAAGGTCCCGTTCCCTCCGATAATCCATAAGCGGCCTCTGTCAGTAAGATACTGCGTGCAACAGTTTCGGGAATAATAGATCGTATATCGGTTATTCCCATAAACAAACGATTTCCTGAATTCAATCTCATTTTCTGAAACCTTATAATATGGAATTTCATGGTGCCGCTTCTCTGGGTAAACCCCAAAATAATGAAGTACGCCCGGGGTATAAGCCATGTCGCTATCGAACAGTTTGTCTCCTCCTCGGAGCTGGCCTTTTAAGTAATTGGCCAGACCTCTGAAATCCTCCTTCTCCGCGCGGTAATAAAATGGAAGAATCACGAGATTGGATGCGATAAAAAGGATGATAGAGAGGAGTCTAAATCGCATGAATTTGTTCACTTTTTTAAATCTAGTTTCAATAGCACTAAGTGAAAGATATAAAGTGATAATAAAAAGAGGCAAAAAATTGATGAAATACCTGGAGCTGATGAAGTGAGAAATTGCAAATAACCTGCAATACAGGAACAGCCCACCAATCGGTAGGACGAAAACGCCAATAAGGAGGATGGCGTTCCTCTTGGGCTTCGAGAAGAAGAACAAAGATATTAAAAGGATCACTGAAACAATCGTGAGAGGTGCATAAGGGGCCCAATCGTTTAGAATACCAGATAACATATTCCAAAAGGACAGAGAAACTTTGAATTCATAAGGATGTACTAAAGGCTGACCACGATAGTTTAATACCAGAAAAAGAATCCAGGGGAGACAGAAAACAAGGATGAGACCATTTAAAATCAAGATAGAGGAAAGATTGGGTTTCTTAGCCTCCTCATCAGGTCGGTAGAACCAGAGCATCTGAGAAAGGACAACAAAAGGGATGGAACTATAGCTGGTATAAAATAGCACAGAGAAAAAGAGGGCCACCAGAAGTAAATATTCCTTTTTTGATGTCTTGAGGTGTTTTATGAAGAAATAGAGGCCTGTCATTCCGAGGAACATAAGCAGGGAATAGGAGCGTCCGTCCTGAGAGAGGCTAATGTGGTAAGTCATAAAGGCTAAGGAAAGGGCACAGGGAAACGCGATGAGAGGAGAAAATTGTCTTGCAAGAAGATAGATCATGGGGATGGAAAGAGTTCCGAAGATCAGGGGGATGATTCGGAGGTCCCTTTCGGGCTTGGTGAAAGGATGGAGCTGATGGGTGAGAATAAAGAAAAGGGGAGGGTGGAGATAAGATGGATTCTCCTTATAAAATTTTATTTGGCCTCTGAAATCATCCCTCGAATCATTGAAGGTGTGGATTTCATCGATCCAGAGCGATTTTTGATCAAAGGTGTAAAATCTGAGTACAAAACCTATGAGAAGGCAAAACATGACGACAAGAATTTCTTTTCGTTTTACGTAGCTCATAACAATTCGCTTTGTTTAGGCCTCCGTTCCTATTACCCCCTCCCCTGTCCCTCTTACTCAGTCCTCCTTTTAATCGATCGGCATGTCAATCCCTTTTTCCCCAGGCGATTTGGGGTCCCAGAGAAAGAGGTAGATGGAAGCATCATATGGAAATCGGGTGAAATTGAGGAAACTACCATCAAAATAACCCTTCAGAGCACTGGGGGAGCTTTCCCTAATTTGTCTCGCAGTCCATCTGTCTACGACAATCCATAACCGGTTTCCATCTAGAACATATTCGGAACAACAGCTCTTGGAATAAATAATTGTCAGCCTCTTATTCTGATAAGCAAAGGACTTCTCACCCCTGATTATTTTTTCAGAATCCTTCCAAAGTCTCATAATGTGATGGCGATGTTCCGGATATGATCCAAAATAATGGAGTACCGGTGGCATATACGCTGTCGCTCCGACAAAGATCTTATCCCTATCTCGGACATGAGCTTTTAGGTAAGTAACTAAACTGTTGAAGTCCTGTTTTTCAGAACGATAATAGAGAGGGAGAATAATAAGATTCGATGCTATGAAAAGAGTGACGAAGAGAAACCGCAGTCGCAAGAATCTCTTCAGTCTTTCAAATTTTAGCTCTATGGTCTCCAGAGTGAGATAGACCGTGATGAAAAAGAGAGGAAGAAAATTAATAAAATACCTGGAGGTGACGAAATGGGTGAAGTTGAGCGATTTACAGAAGAGATAAAGTCCTCCGATAGGAAAGAGAAAAACAGCCAGGAGAATGAGAGAATTCTTCCTTAATTTCGAGAAAATGGGTGAGAGAATGAGCAGGGTCACCGAAACAATCATGAGTGGAGCATGGGGGACCCAGTCATGTAGCACGCCATAGAAGATGTACCCGAAAGAACCCGTACTCTCGACGTGAAAGGGATCCATGGCCGTTTGGCCTTTATAATTGGCAGCCAGAAAGATGATCCAAGGCAGACAGAAAAGAAGGACAAGGCCATTTAAGATAAGAAAGGATGAAAGAGTAGGTTTCTTAGCCTCCTCGTTAGGCCGGTAGAACCAGAGAATCTGAGAAAGGACAATAAAAGGGACGGAGCTGTAGCTCGTATAAAATAGCACAGAGAAAACAACAGCCATAAGAAGTAAATATCCCAGATTTGATGTCTTAAGGTGCTTTATGAAGAAATAGAGGCCTGTCATTCCGAGGAACATAAGCAGGGAATAGGAGCGTCCGTCCTGAGAGAGGCTAATGTGGTAAGTCATAAAGGCTAGGGAAAGGGCGCAGGGAAACGCGATGAGAGGAGAAAATTGCCTTGCAAGAAGATAGATCATGGGGATGGAAAGAGTTCCGAAGATCAGGGGGATGATTCGAAGGTCTCTTTCAGGCTTGCTAAAAGGATGCAACTGGTGGGTGAGAATAAAGAAAAGGGGAGGGTGAAGATAAGTTGGATTCTCTTTGTAGTAGTTAAATTGACCTCTAAGATCATCTCGCGAATCGTTGAAGGTATGGATTTCGTCCATCCAGAGAGATTTTCGGTCGAAGGTGCAGAATCGAAGGGCAAAACCTATGAGAAGGCAAAAAATGACGGCAACAATTTCTTTTCGTTTTATGTAGCTCATAACAGAGAATCTTTCCACACTTAATTGCTATATCCTTCTGCTCAATTTGTGCTGTTTAGCCTCAGTCCTCATTAATCGATCGGCATGTCGATCCCCTTTTCTCCGGGCGATTTGGGATCCCAGAGGAAAAGGTACATGGACGCATCACTAGGAAATCGTCTGAAGTTGGCAAAACTCCCGTCAAAAAAACCTTTCAAAGCGCAGGGGAAACTGTTTTTGATCTCCCTTGCCGCCTCTTTTCCTGTAATAATCCATAGTCGGTTTCCATCTGCGACATACCGGACGTAAGGGATATTGGAATAGTATATCGTAAAGAGTCTCCCTTCGGAGATCAGAGACATTTTCAATTCAAACTCCTTCCCCGGTTTTGTCCACACAATGGGAGCTTCATAGTGCCGGTTTTTGGGATACACATTGAAATAATGAAGGATGCCTGGAATATATGTAAAGGTTTTTAGAACAATCTTGTCTCCATCTCTGACCTGGCTATTTAGATAATTCACTAAGCCTCTGAAGTCCTGTTTCTCGGAACGATAGTAGAGAGGTAAAATCACCAGATTGGATGCGATGAAAAGAATCACGAAGAGGAGCTTTAATCGTAGGAGTCCTCGAAACTTTCCAGGCCTTAATTCAATCCCATCTACCGATAGAAATAAAACAATGAGGAAAATGGGAAAAAAATTGATAAAGTACCTCGAGGTAATAAACTGGGTAACATTTAATAATTTACAATATAAATAAAGCCCCCCAATCGGAAGAACGAAGATGCCCAAAAGAATGAAAGCATTCCTCCTGTTTTTGGAGAAAAAAGGAAACACGATTAGCAAGATGGAAGAAATGATCATCAGAGGTAAATGCGGCACCCAGTCATTTAGGATTCCATATACCATGGCGGAAAGTGGACCAAGGTCTTGCGATGCGATGGGATCGATGATAGGCTGACCATGATAATTCAAACCAAGAAAAAGAAGCCAGGGAAGACAGAGGAAGAAAATCATGCCGTTGAAGATTAGACAAGAGGAGAAAACGGGTTTTCTATTATCCTCTCTCAGTGGGTAAAACCAGAGAATCTGGGATAGGACAATAAATTGAATGGAGCTGTAACTCGTATAAAATAGGCTAGCAAAAAAGAAAGCTGCAGGGATCAGGTGTAGAATTCTCAATGTTTGCAAATGCCTCACAAAAAAATAGAGGCCTGCCATTCCAATGAACATGATCAATGAATACGGACGGCCATTCTGGGAAAGATAGATATGAAAGGTCATAAAAGTCAGAGAAATGGTACAGGGGATTGCTATATTCTGGGAGAACCGTCTTGAAAGGAGATACAACATCGGTATTGAAAGGATCCCAAATATTAGGGGGATGATGCGAAGATCTCGCTCCGGTTTTGTGAACGGATAGAATGAATGAGTCAGAACAAAAAAAAGAGGAGGATGAAGGTAGGTTGGGTTTTCTTTGTAGTATTTTAGTTGGTTTCTGATGCCATCTCTGGAATCATTGAAAGTATGGATTTCATCGATCCAAAGGGATTTCTGATCAAAGGTGTAGAATCTTAGGGCAAAACCTAAGAAGAGACAAAGAAGAACGATAAGAATCTCTTTTTGCTTTTGGTTACTCATAACTGGCAGTTGATATCGATTGTGACCGTGATCGCCTAACGAAACGTGCGACTTAACCTTAGCCCCTAAAGATTTTCACTCTATGGACATATTAATCCCCTTCTCCCCGGGGGCTCCTGGATCCCAGAGAAGAAGATACATAGAAGCGTCTGTTGGAAATCTAACCAGATTGAGAACGCTCCCGTCAAAATATCCTTTTAAGGCAAGAGGGTAAACTTTCTTAATTTCCTTAGCTGTTTTATTATCTACCACAAGCCATACCCGATCTCCATTTGCAATATATTGATTCCAATAGGTCTTCGAGTGAGATATCGTAAATTTATTACCTTTGTAGAATAATACAATAGAATACTCGGTTTCATCTTCTGAAACCCTTTTTTGAGAAAGAAAATATTCCCGGCCTTCAGATGGATCGATTCCAAAATAATAGAGCAAACCACGGATAATTAATTTAGGAGTAACAATGACTTTGTCTCCCGCCCGAATCTGGTCCGTCAAATAATTTACCAGACCCCTGAAGTCTTGCTTCTCAGAACGGTAATAAATGGGAAGAATGACAAGATTGGACGCAATGAGAAGTATGGTGAAGAGGAATTTCATTCGGAAAAGCCCCCGAAATTTCACAAATCGTCTTTCCAAAGCCTCAAGGGAAAGGAATAGTGTAATGAAAAAAAGAGGCAAAGAATTGATAAAATACCTCGATGTCACGAAATGAGAGAAGTCTGACAATTTACAAAATATATAAACCCCGACAATAGGAAAAACGATGGCCGCCAAAAGGATGGACGCATTTCTGCGGGATCTTGAGAAGATGGGGAAGAGGAAAAGTACGAGGACAGAGGCAATTGTGAGAGGGGAATGGGGAACCCAATCGTGGAGCGCTCCGTACAGGATATATCCAAAAGAACCAGGGCTTTCGAGGCGGAGGGGGTCCATAACCGGTTGGCCCTTATAGTTAATGGCTATAAAAACGATCCAGGGGAGACAGAAAAGAAGGATCAGGCCGTTTAGAACTAAAAAGGAAGAGAAGGTGGGTTTGTTAGCCTCCCCTCTAGGCTTGTAGAACCAGAGAATTTGAGAAAGTGCAATAAATGGGATGGAACTGTAGCTGGTATAAAATAACACAGAGAAAAGGAAGGCCACCAAAATTAAATATTCCCTTCTTGATGTCTTGAGATGCTTTATGAAGAAATAGAGACCAGCCATCCCGAAGAACATAAGCAAGGAGTAGGGGCGTCCATCCTGAGAGAGGCTGATGTGGTAAGCCATAAAGCTGAGGGCGAGGCTACAAGGAAGTGCGATGCTGGCTGAGAATTGTCGAGCAAGAAGATAGATCATCGGGATGGAAAGAGTTCCAAAAACAAGAGGAATGATTCGAAGGTCTCTTTCAGGGTTGGTGAAAGGATGGAATTGATGGGTAATCATGAAGAAAAAGGGAGCCTGGAGATAAGTTGGATTATCTTTATAATACTTAAGTTGGCCTTTGAGATCATCTCTAGAATCTTCAATCGTGTAAATTTCATCGAGCCAAAGCGACTTCTTATCAAAAGTGTAAAATCTCAAGGCAAATGCCACGAGAACACAGAGGATGAGAATCAAAGATTCTCTCTCTCTTACCTTATCCCTTATTGCCATAACTACCCATTCCCTCTTTTGGGTCTCATTTCATCTCTACGGAAGAGCCTGTTCTTTCAAGGCGTATTACATACCTCAGGGGGAGCCAGTAGAACGGGACTCTTCTCAGATGAGTCACTTTGAAGTATTTCTTAGATAACTCAAGCCATTCCTTTAATTCAAATGTATGGAGGTGCCATTCATCCTGCATTCGCTCCGACATTTCCGGGTAGTTACCCTTGCGTTGAAATAACCATTTAAAAATTCCAAAACGGACTAGTATTTCTTTAGCTCGATTAATCATCTTTTCATTAGGTACGGATATGACAACTGTGCCTTCGGTTCTTAAAATCCGGGCCATTTCACTAATGGCAGCCGACGGATCTAAGACATGCTCGAGTACTTCCGAGCAAATAATGCGGGTAAAAACCTGATCTTTGCAAGGAAGATTCTGCGCATCGGCCTGAAACAGATACACTCTTTCATTTAGTCTCTGTCTCGCTTTCCTGAGAACCGAGGAGCTGATGTCCGCCCCGAACAATTTGCAGCCAGATGACTTTTCAATGACATTTCCTGCTCCGCACCCGATCTCAATAGCACAGTCTTCTCTCCTAATATCGATGACCTTGAAAATAGCCTTAACTCTCATTCTTTCAATGAAACGGACGAAACAGTTGGAATGATGATGAAAGGCATCAGGATCGTATTTTTCCAACATCCTTTCATTCCATTCCCTAAATTCTTCGGGCTTGATTCTCTCGGGAGATTGATGCATTTTGCCTTCTAATCGATCCGAAACCAAATTTGCGCTGCAATTCTCATACCATACCGGCAAGAAAGGAGTCAAGGCATGACGGTAAATTTCCGAATGTGAACCCGTTATCATAGGAAAGGGAAGTAAAGAGGGAGGAAATTGGAAGGTTTATCCACTTGCTCCTGTGGGTTGAAGTTTGATATTATAACCCCAAAAGGGATCGTGGTCCATTGCTTAGTGATCAAAACTGGTTTTGCCTAACCCAAGAGGCAGCACGTAGCAAGAATTGTCATTTGAGAGACAAAAAGTGTGAATCTGTAGCGAGTTCTAAGAATCAGGAGAACAAAGTGGTCACTAGATCAAAAATTACTAGGGCTAAAAAGTATGTAGCATCAGATAGTTGAATAATTTTATGAAATATGTTGGCAAGGTTATAATTTGGCACAAAATATGCTAAATACTCTATAAAAATTTTGTGAAGGAGGTGGAAAAAGCAAAAGAATGAGGACATAGAGCAGATCGGCTAAGGAGGATTCTTTGTTTAACAAGAGTTACCAGACAAACCAAAGAAACCAGAAGAACTAAATAAACCAAAAAAGGAGGTTCTGATTATGTTACGAAGAGAAAAAGGGTTCACATTGATTGAGTTGTTAATCGTTATCGCAATCATCGGTATTCTGGCAGCTATTGCTATTCCGATGTATAAGACACAAACAATCAAAGCGAAGATGACTGAAGTCACAAATGGCATGAGTAACGTTGCAAGTGCTGTAGCCGCATACATGCAGGAAACAGGAGCTTGGCCTACCGCCAACACCGCACCATTAGTTCAAAGCAGTTTAGGCGTTTCAACGGCTGCTCTTACTAGAATTGGTTCCCTTAGCGTGGTTGCTGGAGTAATCACTGCGGTGGTATCAAACATTGATCCTACCGTTAATAACAGCAACTTAGTAATGACTCCAACTTCATTAGGTGCTGATGGCTCCATCATATGGAATTGGGGTTCCTCCAACAATATGCCACCGGCGTATATTCCAAAACGGTAATTTTGAATCCCTTAATAATAATGTTGGTGCCTGAGGGTTTAATGGGTCGATCTCCTTGGCACCAACATTATTTCATTTGGGAAAACAAAACCCTTTAATCTGAGGAGATTAGGGTGTTAGAATGAAAAGGAAGAAATCAGGTTTCACTCTGATCGAGATGCTGGTGGTGATCGCAATCATCGGCATTCTGGCTGCGGTTGCCCTTCCTCTCTATAAGGGCTATACAATAATGGCCAGACTGTCTGAAGTGACGAACGCGATGTCCACCGTTGCAAGTGGGGTTACAGGATACTACGAAACTCAAAGCTCTTGGCCTGATTGTCCTACGATACCTGCAGTTGCAAACAGCTTAGGAGTGGCTTTGCTCTCTGTGACAAGGATTAATACACTCTCAGTTTCAGGTGCCGATGGCATGATCAGTGCGCAGGTACAAAATATTAATTCAATGGTGGATGGCAAGACATTGACATTGACACCCAGAACGGATAATGATATGTCAATGACGTGGCGCTGGGGCTGGTCGCCGGATTTCCCCCCTCAGTTTAGGCCAAAGGATGGAAGGTGAAAATGTTTCGGACGAGATCCAATAAGGGATTTACGCTTATTGAATTATTGATAGTGGTAGCAATTATAGGGGTACTCGCGGCAATTGCAATCCCCTCGTATACAAATTACATGATTAGGGCACGGCGAGCCGACGCCAAAACGGCCTTAGAACAACTAAGGGCTGCCCAGGAAATGAGAAGATCTGAGAAAGGGAGTTTCTCGACTAGTTTAACGGAGCTCCGAAACACATACGGTGTTCCAACGGTAGCCGGTCCTCCTGGTACTCCGGATTACGCGATCTTGTTGAACTCGGCCACTGCAACCGGTTTCTTGGCGCAAGCGAACCCCACATCTGCAAGACAGATCAGCGATGGAAGTATATTTATCGACAATAATGGTGTCAAGACTCCACCAGAAAAATGGGCTAAGTGAAAATGCTGTATTTCAATAAGGGGACGGCAAAATAATGGGTTAAGAGTTCGTGCGAATTGGGAGGAAATACGTCAAAGTAGAATGCAGATTCAGAGTTTCCTAAGCTTAAAATGAAGAGCAAGATTATTTGTCTTGCTTTTTTTATTTGATAATTATAATAAGGAGGTAAGAAACTCCGAACGGTCAGAGAAACTGAAATAGATCGGCAGTAGTGGAATCGGTGGAGTTTGAAATTCCTATGAGCGACAAATTCTGATAGGATTCAAAA
>Ga0113563_10002113_pt1 | contig 11795 bp, 8 predicted proteins | sample Mud3Dept3metaG_FD_80117 | JGI IMG/M metagenome (GOLD analysis project Ga0113563, IMG submission 80117) | Freshwater wetland microbial communities from Ohio, USA, analyzing the effect of biotic and abiotic controls - Mud 3 Core 4 Depth 3... | ecosystem: Environmental > Aquatic > Freshwater >...
CGAACTCGATCGCCGGGTCGACACCCTCGGTCGCGAACACGCGCCGCGTGACGGAGTTGAAGAACGTCTCCGCGAGCTCCACGTCCGGCCGCCCGGGAAGGCTGCGCGCGTAGACCTTGTTGGCTGCCCGCCACAGCGCGCGCTCGTGGAATCGGTTCCCCAGCCGCTTCCCGAGCCGATCGAGGGCCTGGGCCAGGCAGGCCCCGTAGAGGTCGAGCCGCTCGGCCGAGTCCCTCTGCGCCGCGAGCCAGTCGCCGGCCTCGAAGTGCGCCCGCGCCCGCGCGGTGAACGCCCGGAAGCCCTCGCGGTACGCTTCGAAGGCCTGCCGGACGATGGCGGCGCCGTCGGGCGCTGCGTTCATCCCTCTCCCTAGCGCTCGGCCTCTTCCCGGGCGCGCTTGAGGATCTCGGGTGCCTCGTCTCCGAAGTACTTGACCACGAGTCGGCTCCAGGTCGGAGTGCGCCTCACGCTCGCGACGTAGTCGTCGAGGGCCGCGAGGAGCGCGCGGTCCCCCTTCTTGACCGCCCAGGCGAGCGCCCCGGGCGGGCCGAGGAAGACACCCACCTGCAGCGCGGGGTCCTTCCTCCGCTCGGTGATGGCGTTCTCGATCCCCAGGACCACCGCCGTGACCTGGCCGGCCTTCAGGGCCTCGGGCAGCCCTCCGCTCGGGATCGAGTCGTCGACGCTGCCCGGGGGCACGCCCGCCGCCGCGACCGCGCTCGCGAGGCTCGTGCCCTTGACGGTGCCGACCTTCTCCCGGCGCAGCTCCTCGACGCTCGCGACCAAGCGGTGGGGCTTCCTCGTGACGACCACGGTGCGCGTCGGGAAGACCTCGGCGGTGAAGTCCACCAGGCGGCGGCGGGCCTCCGTGGCCGTGACGCGGCCGGCGAGCACGTCCCCGCGGCCCTCCTGCAGCATGGGCACGAGCCGGTCCCAGGCGGGAGCCGGGACCACGACGAGCTTGACCTTGTGCAGCGAGGCGAAGGCCTCGAGCAGCTCCCGGTCGAGGCCGACGCCCGGGCGATCGGTGAAGAACTCGTCCTTCGGGTCGTCGACCATGGCCACGACGCGCAGCTCGCCGCGCTTCTTCACCTCGTCGAGATCGGCGGCGGAGGCGAGCCCCGCCGCGAGCGCCGCCGCCGCGAGCAGGACAGGGAGGACGGTCTTCGCGTGTCGCATCACGGGATTGTGCGGCGGTCGCCCGCGGAGGGCAACCGGCTGCGGGGCGCAGCGGGGCCGCCTATGATGCTCCGGTGGGAGCCGGCAGCCCAGCGCGCGCGGGAACGGCAGCGGCCGTGGTCGCCTTCCTCCTGTGGGGGCTCTTCCCCCTCTACTGGAAGCTCCTGGCCGCCGTGCCCGCCCTCGAGGTGGTCGCCCACCGCACCGCCTGGGGGTTCGTGGCGGTGGCTGCCTGGGTGACGCTGCGCGGTCGATGGGCGGACGCGCGCTCCGTCGCCTCCCGGCCCGCCACGATCGCCCGTCTCGCCGGGAGCGCCGTCCTCATTGCCCTCAACTGGCTGCTCTACGTCTGGGCCGTGATTCACGACCACGTGGTCGAGGCGAGCCTCGGCTACTTCATCAACCCGCTGGTCAACGTGCTGCTCGGCGTGCTCGTGCTGAGGGAGCGCCTCTCCCGGGCGCAGCGGGTGGCGGTGGCGCTCGCCGCGGCGGGGGTGGCCGTCCTCACCGTGGGGCACGGCCGCCTGCCGTGGATCGCCCTCGCCCTCGCGGTCTCGTTCGGCCTCTACGGCCTCGCGCGCAAGACGGTCGGCGCCGACGCCGTGGTCGGCCTGCTGTGGGAGACGGGGCTTCTGGCGCCACTCGCGTTTGGGTGGCTCGCGTCCCTCGACGCCCGGGGGACGGGGTCCTTCGGCGCGGGCCACCCGGGCGCCTCCGCGCTCCTCGCCCTCGGGGGCGCGGTGACCGCCGTGCCCCTCGTGCTCTTCGCGCTGGGCGCTCGTTCGCTCCCGCTCTCGACGCTCGGCCTCCTCCAGTACGTCTCGCCGAGCATCCAGTTCCTGCTGGCCGTCCTCGTCTTCCGCGAGCCCTTCACGGCCGCGCACGCCGCGACCTTCGCGTGCATCTGGGCCGCGCTGGGGGTCCTGAGCTGGGACCTCCGGCGGAGGCTACGGTACGAGCGGGCGGCGGCGCAGCCGACGGCCTAGAATCGGGCATGCCTCGGATCCTCGCCGTGCTCGCTCTCGTGATCGCCGTACGCCCGGCCGCCGCCGCGGAGGGACCCGACGCCCGTCCCCACGTCGCGGTCCGGGGGATCTACGGCGGCGTGCCGCAGGAGATCCTGGACTCGGGCCGCCGCCTGGCCGAGTTCGGGGTCGACGCCGTCTGGATGGGGGCGGGCAGCTTCACGCCCGAGAGGGTGGCACTCCTCCGCGCCCAGAAGGTGCGCGTCTTCGCCGAGTTCAACACGCTGCACGTCGCCGAGTACCTGAAGGACCATCCCGAGGCCGCGCCCGTCGGCCCGGACGGCCGGGTGTCGCCGCCGCCGGACGGGTGGCAGGGGATCTGCCCCTCGCACGAGGCGTACCGCCGCAGCCGGATGGACGCCTTCCGGCTGCTGCTGGAGGAGTTCGAGGTGGACGGCGTGTGGCTCGACTACCACCACGCCCACGCGAGCTGGGAGCAGGCCGTCCCGAACCTCCCGGACACCTGCTTCTGCGACCGCTGCCTTCGCCGGTTCCAGAAGGAGGCGGGCGTGGCGCTGCCGGACGTCTCGACCGCGGAACGGGCCCGCCTGCTCCTCTCCCACCACCGGCCGAGGTGGGTCCGCTGGCGCTGCGACCTGCTGACCGACTGGGTCCGCGAGTTCCGGGCGATCCTGGACTCGACGCGCCCCGGCGCGCTCCTCGGGACGTTCCACAACCCGTGGAGCGACGAGGACGAAGGCGGCGCGCGCCTCGAGAAGCTGGCGATCGACCTTCGGGCGCAGGCCGCCTTCGTCGACGTCTTCAGCCCGATGCCCTACCACGCCCGCTTCGGGCACGCCGCCCATCCGGAGTGGATATCGCGCCAGGTCGCCTGGCTCGGACGTCACCTCGGCATCGAGGGCGTGACGGGGGAGCGAAACCGCATCTGGCCGATCGTGCAGATCTCCGACTGGGGGGACACGGTGCCGCTCGAGCAGGTCCCGGCTGTGCTCGACCACGGGTCGCGCCGGCCGGCGACCGGCGTGATGGTCTTCGCCTGGGGCGGGCTGCGGAAGCAGCCCGAGAAGATCGAGGCGATCGGGCGCGTGTTTCGCGGCATGCAGGGGTGGGAGTAGCATTCCCCCGCACGACTAGGAGGCATCCATGGCAGAGAGCGTCTACAAGATCATCGAGCTCGTGGGCACGAGCACGGAGTCCTGGGAGAAGGCCGCGGCCGCGGCCGTCAACCTGGCGGGCAAGAGCCTCCGCGACCTGCGCGTCGCCGAGATCGTGAGCCTCGACATGCACCTCGAGGACGGCAAGGTCAAGGCCTACCGGGCCAAGGTGAAGGTCTCGTTCAAGTACCAGGGCGGCAAGTAGGGGCTGGGGGCCGCGGGCTCGAGAAGGGCTGAGCGGGCAGTGAAGGGGTCCGCCCTCGGCGAGTGGACCCACGCGTGCGCCGTCGCCCTCGCCGCCGCCGCGGCCTGCCTCGCCGCCTCCCAGCTGCTCGACCCGGGACTGGCCCACTCTTCCGCCGCCAACCTGTGGTTCGGCTCGGACCTTCCGTATCGGCTGGAGGTCATGGTCCGACCGGGCGGCTGGGAGGGCGGGGGGGCCCACCCGCTCTTCCCGACGCTCGGGCACCTGCTGCTCGCCGTCGCCACGGCCCTGACGGGACAGGCCGACCCGCTGCGAGCCGCGGGACTCGCGGGGTCGGTCGTCGGGGGTCTCTTCGCCGGGATCCTCTTCGCCCTCTTCCGACGGATGGGCCTCGCGCGAGCCGACGCGACCCTGTTCGCCGCCATCGGCGCGCTGAGCTCGGGGTCCCTGTTCTGGTTCCCGGTCCCCGAGAGCTTCGGGCTGGCCGGGGCCGGGGTGGCCCTGGCCCTGCTGGTGGCCGCCTCCTCGCGGCCGTCCGTCGGGGCCCTGGCCGCGGCCTGCGTCGCCAGCGGGGCGAGCGTCCTGACGAGCGGCATCGTCGGCGGCCTCGCGGTCGTCGCGCACGACGGGCACCCGCGGCGGTGGGGCCGCGCCCTGACCAGCCTCCTCGTCGCGCTGGGCGTGATGACCGCCGCCTGGTCCCTCCAGGAGTGGTCGTTCCGCACGCCGTTCTTCCTGGGGGACCGATTGCTCGAGTACCGCCAGCACACCTTCCCGGTCACGCTCGAGCGCGTGAACGACGTGGCCCGGGGGCTGCTGTGCCACTCCGTGGTCGCGCCGGCGCTGCGCAACGACCGGCCGTCCTTCCGCCGCGTCGAGCTGGCCTCGAGCGGTCTTCTCGGCGCGACGGCGACCCTGGCCTGGGTGGCTCTGCTCGCCGCGGGCTCGTGGCGCACTCTGCAGTCCGCGCGGCGGGGCGAGGGGCGCGAGCTGGCTCTCACCGTGGCCGGCAGCCTCGGGCTGACCTTCGCCATGCACCTCACCCTGGGCCGCGAGCTGTTCCTTTACGCGCTCAGCGTCCTGCCGATGCTGCTGGTCCTGGCCGCGGGCTCGGCGCGTCCGGGGAGGGGACTCACCCTGGTCCGCGTGGTCGCCTGCGTCCTGCTCCTGGCCGGCGGCCTCAACAACGCCCGCCAGCTCCACCGGGCGGCCGGAGTCGCCCGGGACCTCGCGGCGCAGCGCGTCCCGGCGGGCGCGGGCGCCGGCGAGGAGCGGTGAGATCGCACGTCGTCGTCTCTTGACATTCAACTACGCCCACTACCTGCAGCTGCTCGAGGAGGCCTACCTCGTCACCGGCGTCGCGAAGTTCTCCGAGCGGCTCCTGCGCCGGCGGGCGGCACCTCCCAAGATCGTGGTGCTCAACAACGCCCTGCTCGTGGCCGGGGATTCGCGGGGCGCGCCGGGTCCGTCCGAGCCGGCGCGCTTCGGTGCCTGGGTCGAGAACGCCTGCCTGGCTCACGCGTGGAACCAGGGACAGGCGCTCACTTACTGGCGCGAGGAGCCGCTCGAAGTCGACGGGGTCACGGAGGGTTCGTGGGGCGCCTGGGCGATCGAAGTGAAGACGGGCCCCTATGACGCCGCGGACCTGCGGGGGCTCCTCGAGTTCTGCCGGCGGTACCCACGCTTCCGGCCGCTCGTGCTCAGGGGCCCGGAAGGCGCATCCGCCGCCAGGAGAGCCGGCGTCGAGTCGATGCCGTGGGCGAAGTTCCTCCTCGACGGGCCTCCCCGCGCTTTCCCATTGACACGACCGTAACGTCGACTCAGCGGCGGGGGCGGCTTTGCCTCCAACCAGCGGTGGTTCGTCCTCTCCCGCCAGGGTGCGGGGTACGACCAGGAGTACGCCAGCCTCCCCTATCCATCCGGCTTGGGCGCGGTGTCGTCGCCACGGACGGAACGGACCTCTTCATTCTGAACGCACTCACCGGCGCCCTCGAGTGGCGCGGCACCGGGGTGGGCGGCCTCGACCTCGCCGTCGGGCAGATCGACGCCGACGCCGGGCTCGAGATCGTGGTTGCCAACGGCGCCTCGACGGGCCACGTCATCGACGGCAAGACCCACGTCGGCCAGTGGTCGACGGCGTTCGGCCGCTACGTGTGCGTCGCCGACCTCGACGGCGACGGGCTGGGCGAAGTGGCCGCCGGGTTCGACTGGTCGGACCTGATCGTCTACGAGGGCGACACCCACCCGGTCCGCTACTCCGTCCCGGTGAGCAACCTCGCCGCGGTGGGGGCGGCCGACGTGGACGGCCACGGGACGCTGGAGGAGATTCTCTACGCGGCCGAGACTTCCGACAGCGGCTACGGGGACGGCCTCTACTTCGTCCACGACGCGGCGACGAAGGCGCTCGAGTACCAGAGCCCGGAGCCCACCGGCCTCGACTGGACGGGCTTGTGGCGGATCCGCACGGCAGACGTGGACGACGACCCGCAGCGGGAGATCTTCTTCACGACCAGCCGGCTCTACACCGGGATCCTGATCTGCCAGGACGGCCTGACCCACGCGGAGCAGTGGCGCGTGACGACCCCGGACGGCCTCGCCTTCCGCTCGCTGCAGATCGCGGACGTGGACGGCGACGGAACCCTGGAGGTGGTCGCGGGCATGGAGAGGCAGCACACCGGCGCGCCCGGCGTCTACGTGGACGTGTACGACGCGGCCACCGGCGCTCTCGAGTGGCGCAGCCCCGACCTGTTTACGGTATTTCGGGCGGGCGGTGCCGTGCGATTGGGGCCCGTGGAACGACCACGACGACCTGGTGTTCACCGCGAAGTGACGCGACCGGCCCCGGCCTCGATCGTGGCCTCGGGAACCCGGACCCGCACTTCGGGCAGGTCCCAGGGCACGTCGGGCGAGACGAGTCGCAGCCGCTGCGCGCGGTGGGGGCGCAGCCGGACGACGAGGCGCGCGGTCCGCTGCCTCAGCAGCTGGTTTGCGGCGCGGGCGCGGAGGTGGGCGCCGGTGGGATCCTCCGTGAGGTCGAGCCACTCGTCCCCGGCGAGGCCGAGGACGCGCAGGCTCGAGGGGACACGTCCGAAGCGGCCGCGGCCGTAGTCGAGCTCCACCGCGGACACGTCGCCGGGAGCCACGAGGAGCAGGCCGTCGGGGTGGGTGATCACGCTCGCGGTCTCCACGGAACCGTCGGAGGCGCGTGCGGCGGTCTCGGTGTCGGGCGCGGCCGGCCTCGTCCAGGCCCCGGCGTCGGGTGAAGGCTCCGGACCGAGGCGGTCCCGATCGCCCCCCGGCCGCACGTCGAGCAGTCGCCACTCCCCCTTGCCTCCCGGCGCGCTCCGCCTCCCCCGGATCTCGACGCTCGCCGGCCACGAGGGCTCGGCGCCGGCCCTCCCGTCGAGCACGCTGTCGATGCCCCAGGCGCGCAGCAGGAGGAGGCTCTCTTCCGAAGGGAACTCGTTGAACACCTGCCGGGCGGGGGAGTACCAGGCGGGATCGAGCCCGGTCCGGCCGGCGACGATGGGTCGCCCGTGCGACGGCTGCCAGAGCATGCGGTGGAGGGAGGCGATCCGGCCCCACTCGTCGAACGGAAGCTCGAGCAGCCCTCCGCTGCGGCTGGAGCTTCGAAGCAGCTCGTACGGGGCGGGTGGCGGCGGCACGAAGGCCTTGCGGGTGTCCGCCTGCAGGCGCTCCGCCAGCGCGACGACGAGGACCACGGCCGCGATGGCCGGGGCCAGCGCGCGCGGCCGCCCCCGCAGCCGAAGCTCGAGAGCCAGCGTCGCGGCGACCACCGCGGCCCACCCCGCCGGCAGGAGGAAACGCTTCAGCTCCCTCATCTCCCGCAGCGGAGCCAGCACCGTCGAGAGGGGGCCGAAGAGCCCCTCGAGCAAAGGCTCCCCGTGGGTCTGGAGACGGATCGGGGTGCCGAGGCTCAGGAGGAAGAAGACGAGCGCGGCGAGCGCCGCCACGCTCGCCGCGAGACCGAGGCGTGCTTCCACGGTCGCGGGCTTCGGCCACGAGGCCAGGCGCACCCACCCGGTCGCGAGCGCGGCCCACAAGAAGGCCCCGGCCGTGAGCTGCGTTGCCGGACTCGCCCCGGTCAGCGCGGCGAGGATCACCGCGCCCGTCAGCCCGGCGAGGAACACCGCGAGCAGGCGCCCCGAGGCGCGTGGCGTGGGGGAAGGAGTCGCGGCGTTGCGCGGCCGTCTTCGGGCGCGCAACGCGTCAGCGAGCTCGAGCGCGGCCAGGCCACCCAGGAGCAGGACGAACCCGGTGCCCGGATACACGCCTTCCCAGGTGGAGGCCGGTCCCAGCCTCCAGCCGGGCAGGCCGTACTCGGGCGGGTTCCTGAACGCGTCCTTGAGCGTGGCCGCGCCCCAGCTCTTCTCGGTGGCGTAGGCCGCCGTGGCGTAGGCGGCCACGTCCGCGCGGTCCGCGACGTACGGCCGCAAGGTGAGCAGGCAGAGGCCTCCGGCGGCCGCGGCGGCCGCCGCCAGCCCCGCCAGGCGCCGCCGGCTGTCCGGCCCGCTCCACAGGGGCAGGAGGAGGGGCAGGAGAAACGGCGTCACGGCGAGCAGCATGACAGTCGTGTACAGGCTCGCCTGGACGGTCAGGAAGAGGAACACGGCGAAGGCCACCGCCTGGCCCGGGCGCCCGGCGCGCCCGTAGCGGAGGGCGAACAGGACCGAGAGCGGCAGCCACTGGAGGGACAGGGCCTGGAGGCGGTCCGCGAAGACCGCGGTCGTCGACACCAGCACGCCGAGACCGCCCGCGAGGAGGCACAGGCTGAGCCCGACCCCGAGCTCCTTCAGCAGGAGCCCGGTGGCGAGCGTGAGCAGGGCCAGCGTGGCGATCTTCACGCAGGTGAAGACCGCGGCCGGCCGATCGCCCAGGGCGAGGCGAAAGGGCACCGCGAGCAGCGCCTCCGCCACCAGCGGCTCCGTTCCGCGCAGTGGGTTGGGGTCGGGGAAGAGAATCGGCGGCTGGAAGTAGCGCGACGGGTGGTGCAGGAGGCTGTCGACGCCGAAGCGCAGCAGCACCGCGCTCAGCAGCGGGTCGGCCCCGTGGTGCCGGCGGGTGACCACGGTCGTCTCGAGGTCCGGCGGAAGTCGGGCCACGAGGACGCCCGACACCAGTCCCAGTGCGAGGAGAAGGGCAGGGGGGCCCGCGCGCCGCAGCATCGGCCATGTATAGCACGCGGTCCGGCCGCGGTCCCTACGGCTGCCGGATCACGTCGCCGCCCTTCATCACGAAGCGCACGTCGCGCAGCGCCGACACGTCCCGGGTCGGATCGCCGTTCACCGCGATCAGGTCGGCGAGGAGGCCCGCTCGCACCGATCCCCGGTCGTCGAGGTGGAGGATCCGGGCGTTCCCGCTCGTGGCGGAGACGATCGCGTCGGCCGGCCTCATCCCGTAGCGCACCAGGATCTCCAGCTCGCGCACGTTGTCCCCGTGCGCGAAGACGCCCACGTCGCCGCCAAAGCAGACCGCGACGCCGGCGGCCAGGGCCGCCCGCAACGCCTCACGGCTCTGCCGGACGCCCGCCGGCTCGGGCTCCGCGTCTCTCTTCCATCCCCGGTACTGCGCCACGGCGTCGGTCGCGGCCACCGTGGGGCAGTAGCCGACCCCGTGCTTGGCCATGAGCTCGAAGACCTCCGGTGTTCCCTCGTCCCCGTGCTCGATGGTGGCGACCCCGGCGAGGGCGGCGCGCCGCATCGCCTCCGGCGTGACCGCGTGGACGGCGACGTGGCGCCCGCTGGCGGCCGCGATCTCCACCGCCCGACGCAGCTCCTCCTCGGTGAGCGTCGGCCGGGCCTCCCCTCGCGGACCCCATCGATAGTCCCCGTAGAGCTTGACCCAGTCGGCGCCGCGGCCGATCTGATCGCGCACGACGCTCTCCATCTCGTCCGGGCTCGCGACCTGCTCCGCGCCGTAGGGCAGGTCCCACTCGGGCGCACCCTTCACCCCGTAGCTGCCACGGGCCACGATCGCCCGGGTGGCGGTGAGGATGCGGGGGCCCGGAACGATGCCTCGGGCGACCGCTTCGCGCAGGCCGACATCGGCGTAGCCGGCGCCCTCGGTGCCCAGGTCCCGCTCGGTCGTGATCCCCGCCATCAGCGTCGCTCGTGCGGCAACCGTGGCCCGCGCCACGCGGAGGGCGAGGGGCTCGTAGAGCACCTGGTCGTTCCAGCTCGCCTCGTCGTAGGGGTGGAGGAGGAGGTGGGAGTGTCCCTCGATCAGGCCCGGCAGCAGCGTGACGTCGCCCAGGTCGAGGACGCGCGCCTGGCCGGGCGGCACAGACCCGCGCGGGCCCGCGGCGGCGATCGAGCCTCCCGAGACCCACACCTCCCATCCGGTGTGCAGGGTCGCGCCGTCGAAGACGCGGGCGGCCCGCAGCAGCACGGGGGGAGGCGGCTCACCGCCCCGGGCGAGGCTGGCGAGCGACAGCAGGATCAACGAGAGCCGAGCCGACGGTCGGAAGTCCATCTTCCCGAAACCCCCTTGTGACGCCGCGGTGCGGGCGGCCCGGTTGCGCGTCCCAGTATACGGAGGATGGGCTGGCCGGCGCCGAGCGACGCTGGAGTACAATCGCCGCGCTCTCATGGGGATCCCGGCCGGCCGGGCGCGCGAGGCGGCCCTCGTCTGCCTCGGCTTCACGCTTCTCACGCTCGTGCTGGCCGCGCCCCTGAGCCTCTCGCCCGCGACGCACGCGCTGCCGCTCTCCGCCGACACGCGGCTCTTCCTCTGGACGATCTCCTGGGACGTCGAGGCGCTTCTCCATCACCCCCTGTCGCTCTTCGACGCGAACATCTTCTATCCCGAGCCCCGCACCCTCGCCTACTCGGAGCACATCCTCGGCAGTGCCGTGCTCGGCGCGCCGGCGCTCCTCGCCACCGGCAACCCCGTGCTGGCCCTGAACGTGATCGTCCTGCTCTCCTGCGTCCTGTGCGGCCTCGGGGCCTACGTCCTCGCCCGCGAGCTCGGCGCGAGCGTGCCCGCGGCCCTGGCGGCGGGGGTGATCTTCGCCTTCGGCCCTCCGCGCTTCGTGCGCCTCGCCCAGGTGCACCTCGCCACCGTGCAGTGGATCCCCTTCGGCCTCGCTTTCCTCCACCGCTACGCGCGCGGCTCCCGCCGCGCCGACCTGCTCGCGACCGCCGCCTTCTTCACCCTCCAGGCGCTCACCAGCGGCCACGGGGGGCTGTTCATGGCCCTGGCCCTCGGAGCCCTCGTCCTTCACCTGTGGGCCTTCGGCCGGTTGCCGGGGCTCCGGCGCGTGCTGGGCGACCTGGGCGTCGCCGGGGCGCTCTTGCTGGGCGTCAACGTGATCTTCCTCGTGCCCTACCTGCGGGCGCAGCACGACGTGGGGCTCCACCGCACCCTCGGCGCCGTCTACGACTGGGCCCCCAACGCGGTGAGCTTCCTCGCCGCCCCCACCCACGTCCAGCAGTGGCTGCTTTCGCTCGTTCCCGGCCTGCGCGAGAAGGTGGAGGGGGCGAGGGCCTATCTCTTCCCCGGGTGGATCACGCTGTCCCTCGCCGCGGTCGCGGTCTTCGCGCGCGCCGGGGGAACGGGCGCCCGGGAACAGACGACGGACACGCAGTCGCCCTCGCCGTGGTGGGTCAAAGCCCTCGACGGGGCGCTGGTCCTCGTCGCCGTGGTGGCCCTCGTGATCCGCGTGTCGGACGGCATCGACTGGAAGATCGGCTCGCTGAGCCTGACCGCGCGGACCGCCGGTCGGGCCTTCGCCCTCCTCGGGATCCTGACGGCGATCCGGCTTGTCCTGGCGCGGCGGCGGCCCTTCGCCTTCACCCCGGCGCTGCGGTGGGCCCGGGACGCGTTTCGTCGAACGGTCGAGGCCCGCGTGGGTCTCGACGCCGGCTTCTACGTCGTCCTCGCGCTTGTCTCGTTCTGGGCCTGCCTCGGCCCCGGCTACTTCCTCTATACGACGCTCTACCGGCTCCTCCCCGGCTTCGATCTCATCCGTGTGCCCTCGCGGCTCTTCGTCCTCACGCTGCTGGCTCTCGCCGTGCTGGCGGCGAAGGGCCTCGATCGGCTGATCACTCCGCTCGTGGGATGGCGCCGGGCCGTCGCGGGCACGGCTGCGGTCGTGCTGCTCACCGCCGAGCTCGCCGCCTTCCCGCTCGAGACGCGGCCCTACGCCCTCGAGTTGCCCGCCATCGACCGCGAGCTCGCGGCGCGGCCGCGGCCGTTCACGGTCGTGGAGCTGCCCGTGGCCGACCCCGCGAACGCGACGCAGTCGGCCCG
>Ga0113563_10002115_pt1 | contig 11788 bp, 13 predicted proteins | sample Mud3Dept3metaG_FD_80117 | JGI IMG/M metagenome (GOLD analysis project Ga0113563, IMG submission 80117) | Freshwater wetland microbial communities from Ohio, USA, analyzing the effect of biotic and abiotic controls - Mud 3 Core 4 Depth 3... | ecosystem: Environmental > Aquatic > Freshwater >...
CGCCGCCTCCGGCAGCAGCGCCAGCGCGCGCACGTGCCCGCGCTCGCGCGCCAGCCGCGCCGCGGCGAGCGGCGCGGTCCACACCTCGTGCGGCTCGACCGCGATGCCGAACTCCCGCAGCCGGTCGACGAGCATCGCGCGCGAGCGCGAGGTGGTGTTGGAGACGAGGCGGAAGGGAATGCCGCGGCGACGGAGCCGGGCCAGCGCGTCGGCCGCCCCGGGCACGGGGTGGTCGCCGACGTAGAGCGTGCCCTCGAGGTCGAACAGGAACGCGGCGGCCGGCATCGGGCGGCCTAGTAGCGGCCCAGGTAGCGCTCGATCTCCCAGGGGCTCACGTACGCGTTGTAGGACTCGATCTCCTTCTCCTTCGCCTCGATGAAGCGCTCGGTGATGTGCTCGCCCAGCGCCGCCTTCACCACGTCGTCCTTCTCGAGGAACTCGAGGGCCTCGTGCAGGTCGCGCGGCAGGTCGTCGATGCGGTACTTCCGCCGGTCGCGATAGCTCATGCGGAAGATGTTGCGGTTCACCGGCTCGCGGCACTCGAGCTGCTGCGCGATGCCGTCGAGGCCCGCCGCCAGCTGCACCGTGAGCGCGAGGTACGGGTTCGAGGAGGGATCCGGCTGCCTGAGCTCGCAGCGCGTGCCGAGCCCGCGGCGTTCCGGGATGCGCACGAGGGGTGAGCGGTTGCGCGCGCTCCACGTCACGTTCACCGGCGCCTCGAAGCCCGGCACGAGCCGCTTGTAGCTGTTGATGAGCGGGTTGGTGACGGCGCAGAAGCCCCGCGCGTGCTGCAGCAGGCCCTCGATGTAGTGCAGCGCCGTCGCCGACAGCCCGAGCTCGGCGTCGGGGTCGGCGAAGGCGTTCACCCCCGGGCCGCGGAAGAGCGACTGGTGCGTGTGCATCCCGCTGCCGTGCACGTCCTGGATCGGCTTCGGCATGAACGACGCCACGAAGCCGTGCCGGTTGGCCACCTGGCGCACGAGCATCTTGAACGTCGTGAGGTGGTCGGCCGTGGTGAGCGCGTCGGCGTAGCGGAAGTCGATCTCGTGCTGGCCCGGGGCCACCTCGTGGTGCGCCGCCTCCACCTCGAACCCCATCAGCTCGAGCACGTCCACGATCTCGCGGCGGATCTCCTCGCCCTTGTCCACCGGCCCGAGGTCGAAGTACGACGCGTAGTCGTGCGTGATGGTGGTGGGCGCCCCGTCGGCGGACTTCTCGAACAGGAAGAACTCGCCCTCGCAGCCCGCCATCATCTCGAACCCCATCGCCTTGGCACGCGCCATCTGCCGCTTGAGCGCGTGGCGCGGGCAGCCGTCGAAGGGGGTGCCGTCGGGGTTGTGGATGTCGCACAGCAGCCGCGCGATGCGCGCCCCCTGCTCCTCGTACGGCAGCACGCGGAAGGTGGCGAAGTCGGGCCTGAGGAGCATGTCCGACTCCTCGATGCGCACGAACCCCTCGATCGACGAGCCGTCGAACGTCAGCTCCCCGTCGAGCGCCTTGTCGAACTGGCTCGGCGGCACCTCGACGCTCTTGTTGACGCCGAGGATGTCGGTGAACTGGAGGCGGAGGAAGTCGACCCCGAACCGGTCGGCGAGCTCGCGGATGTCGCCCTTGCGGGCGCCCGCGAGGTCGGTCGGGAAGCCGTCGAGGCCCGGCCGCTCGCTGCGACGTGCCCGTCCTGTGGCCATGCGGTATCCTCGGGCTGACGATCCTACGCGAGGCTGCCGAGCAGGTGCCACAGCTCGACGGCGCTGAACTCGGAGAAGCGGACGAGCATCTCGGTCTCTCCCGGCTCCACGAAAATCCAGCCCGTGGAGCGCACCGCGTCGCCGCCGTCCCGCACGAAATGCAGCCGGCCCTGCAACGATCCTGGCGCGGCCCGGGCGCGCGGATGCGTGCGCGTCTCGAGCAGGACGGTCCACTGGACGTCGCCCCGTTGCAGTTCGCCGAGATGGCGGCCGGCGGGCAGCCGACCCGGGTCGTCGGCGGGTGCCGGCGCCGGTGGTGAAGCCATCGGGCCTCCGTGATGCCGTGGCCGTGAGCGGATGTGACAGGACGCTAATACGCCCCCACGGGCATCGCCAGCGCTCCGGTGCCGGGAAACCCGCCGCGGGATTAGATTTGCGCGCCTCATGACCCCCGACGCGATGACCGACTCCGCCCCTGCCTCGACGCCCGTCGCCTGCCCCGCCTGCGGGGCCGCCGCCTCGGGGCGGTTCTGCCCCCACTGCGGCGCCTCGCTGCTGCCGCGCGCGTGCCCGCGCTGCGCCACCGCGGTGCGCGCCACGGCGAAGTTCTGCCATCGCTGCGGCGCGTCCGTGACCGGCGAGCCCGACGTGCCCGGCCCGATGGTCGGCGCCACCAACCGCACCCCGTGGCTCGTGCTCGGGATCCTGCTCATCGCCGTGATCTCGGCCATCACCTGGACGGGCATCAACAAGAACAACCCGCCCGCCGCGCCCATCATGCCGAACGCCGGCAACGCCGACGGCAGCGCGGGGGCGCCCTTCGCGGGTGGCGGCGGCGCCGGCCAGGGCGCGGGAGGGGCGGGCAACGTCGACATCGCCAGCATGAGCCCCGAGGAGCGCTTCAACCGTCTCTTCGACCGCGTCATGCGCTCCATGGCGGCCGGCGACACCGCCGCCGCGAAGCAGTTCGCGCCGATGGCGGTGATGGCGTACGGCATGCTGCCGCAGCACAACGCCGACCTGCGCCTGCACGTGGCGCTGGTGCAGCTCGCGGAGGGCAACGTGCCGGCCGCGCGGGCCGTGGCCGATACCATCCTCGCGCAGAGCCCCGACCACCTCTTCGGCTACATCGTGCGCGCCGAGGCGGCGAGGGCCGCCGGCGACGCGGCCGGCGAGCGGCAGGCGAAGGCCGACTTCTCGGCGAAGGTCGCCGCCGAGACCGCGCGCGCCGACCGGCCCGAGTACGCCGAGCACCAGGCGCTCATCGACGAGTACAGGAAGCCATGACGATCACGCTCCGCGTCGCCCACAGCCCCGACTCCGACGACGCGTTCATGTTCTACGCGCTCGCCGACGGCCACATCGAGACCGGCGACATCCGCTACGTGCACGAGCTGCAGGACATCGAGTCGCTCAACCGCCGGGCCCTCTCGGGCGAGCTCGAGATCACCGCCGTGTCGGTGCACGCCTACGCCCACATCGCCGACAAGTACGCCTTCCTCTCCAGCGGCTCCTCCATGGGCGACGGCTACGGCCCGCGCCTCGTGGCGAAGGCGCCCGCACCGGGCGATCCGCGCACGGCGCTGAAGGGGCGGAAGGTCGGCATTCCCGGCACCCTCACCACGGCGTGGCTCGCCCTGCAGCTCTACCAGCCCGACGTCGAGGCCGTGGTGCTGCCGTTCGACGAGATCGAGGACGCGGTGGCGCGCGGCGACGTGGAGGTGGGGCTCCTCATCCACGAGGGCCAGCTCACCTTCCAGGACCAGGGGCTCCATCTGTGGGAGGATCTCGGCGCGTGGTGGATGCGCGAGACCGGCCTGCCCCTGCCCCTCGGCGGCAACGTCGTGCGCCGCGACCTCGGGGCCGAGGTCATCAGCCAGGTGGCCCGCGACCTCCGCGCGAGCATCGAGTACGGCCTCGCGCACCGCCCGGAGGCGCTGGCGCACGCCAGCCGCTTCAACCGCGGCATCGGGGCGGAGCGCACCGACACCTTCGTGGGCATGTACGTGAACGCGTGGACGGTGGATTACGGCCCGCGCGGCCGCGAGGCGGTGCAGGCGCTGCTCGATCGGGCGTTCGCCGCCGGCCTCATTCCCCGGCAGGTGACCGTCGAGTTCGTGGACGGCCGCGACTGAGCTCTGGCGCGGCCCCTGCACTTCGGTGCAGGGGCGGCCGCTTCCGGGCCGCCCGCGGGGGCTTCGGGGGGCGGAATCGACCGGATCAGAGGCCGTAAGTTGATGCCAAAGAACAACCTAGATCGTCCCGACTCGTTGCGCGGGGAGTCTGGCGTCTTGCAGGAGCATCGCGTGAGCCTGGTACCCGCCGAAGGCCCGACCACCATCCTCGTCGTGGACGACGAGGAGCACGTGCGCACGTCCATCGCCGCCTACCTCGAGCAGCAGGGGTACGAGGTGACGCTGGCCGCCACGGGCGAGCAGGCCGTGCAGATCGTGCGGCGCCAGAAGGTCACGGGCCTCCTGCTCGACGTGCACCTGCCCGGGATGAGCGGCATCGAGCTCGTGCCCCAGCTGCTCGAGATCGAGCCCGCGCTCGCGATCCTGATGCTGACGGCCGTCAACGACGCCACCACCGCCGCGCTCTGCATGCAGCGCGGCGCCTCCGACTACCTCCTCAAGCCCGTCGACCTCGAGCACCTCGGCCGCGCCATCCAGCGCGCGCTGCTGCGCCGGCACACCCTGCTCGAGGACCAGCGCATCAACCGCTGGCTGCGCGACGAGGTGGTGCTGCGCTCGGCCGAGCTCCGGCTCGAGCGCGAGAACCTGGAGCGCATCTCGGTGGCCACCCTCGAGGCGCTCGTCAACGCGCTCGAGGCCAAGGACCCGTACATGCGCGGCCACTCGGCGCGCGTCGCCGACCTGTCGGCGATGGTGGCGGCCGAGCTCGAGCTGAGCGACGAGGACATCGAGCTGGTCCGGACCGCCGGCCGCCTGCACGACATCGGGAAGATCGGCATCCGGGAGGAGATCCTGAACAAGCAGGGCCCGCTCACCGACGAGGAATACGCACAGGTGAAGCAGCACGTGCTGGTGGGCTCGCAGATCCTCGCCCCGCTGGTGCACCTGCGCGACGTGATCTCCTCGGTGCGCAGCCACCACGAGCGCTGGGACGGCTTCGGCTATCCCGACCGCCTCGCGGGCGAGGCCATCCCCTACGGCGCCCGCATCATCGGCGCGGTGGAGATCTTCGACGCGCTCACCACCTCGCGCCCGTACCAGGAGAAGATGCCCGCCGACACCGCCATCGAGCGCATGCGCGACCTGGCGGGCACGGTGCTCGACCCCGCCGTGCATGCCGCGCTCGAATCGGTGATCCGGCGGCGGCAGGCCCTGACGTTCCTGGAGGACGCGGAGGACTGACGGGGAGGGCGCACGCCCTCCCCGTCGCGACTACACGCCCGGCTCCCTCCGCCCGAAATCCACCTTCGGCACGTCCCGCTCCGCCGCGTCGGTGATCTCCCACAGCTCCGACGGCGTCGCCTGCGCGAGGCCCGCGACGAGGTTGGTGGGGAACTGCGCCTGCTTCGTGTTGTACTGCGTCGCCGTGTCGTTGTAGACCTGCCGCGCGGCACCGAGCTGGTTCTCGGTGCTCGAGAGCTCCTGCTGCAGCTGCAGCACGTTGGCCGACGACTTGAGCTCCGGGTAGTTCTCCGCCAGCGCGAACAGCTTGCCGAGCGCCTGCGTGAGCTCGCCTTCCGCCTTCGCGGTGGCCGCGACCCCCGTGACCGAGAGCGCCTTCGCGCGCGCCGAGATGACGGCCTCGAGCGTGCCGCGCTCGAAGTCCATCTGCCCCTTCACCGCATTGACCAGGTTCGGGATCAGGTCGTGCCGCCGCTTCAGCTGCACGTCGATCTGCTTCCACGCGTTGGCGACCTGGTTCTTGAGCGCGATCAGCCCGTTGTACGCCCCGACCACCCAGAAGGCCGCCACGACCAGCAGGACGAGCAGGAAGACGCCCATGTCTCGTTCACTCCCCTTCGAGCAGCCGGCCGAGCGCCTGCCGGACGGCGTCGGTGAGGGCGGGTTCGCCCGCCGCGAGGCGGAGGGCGGGATGGTGCTCGTCCACCAGCAGCTCGACGCCGGGCGCCACCACGAGCCGGCGGCACGACGTGCCGTGATGCCCGTTCGACGACGGCGGCTGCAGCCACTGCTGCATCGCGCGGCCCACCCGGCCGCGCCCCGCGCCCGCCGCGCGCAGGAGCGGCAGCCGGTCGGCCGGGGGCAGCGAGGCGCCGAGCACCGCGGCCACACGGCGCTCGACCACGTCGCCCGTCATCCCGGCGAACTCGGCCGTGAGGGCGTCGAGCGTGGCGCCTTCCATCTGCCGCAGCTTGATGGCGAGCACCTGCAGCAGGTGGCGGTAGCCGTACACGGCCGCGGTGCCACGCCCCTCGGGCGGGCTCACGAGGCCACGGGTGACGTAGTAGCGGATCGTGCGCTCGGTGGGCCGCGCGCGCGCCGCGGCGTTCAAGGGCACGACGTTGGACGCCTCGAGCACCGCGACCGCGACGGCGGCGAGATCCCGCAGGCCCCACGGGGCGAGCGTGCGATACTCGCGCAGGATGGCGAGCGCGTCGGTGTTCGGCGGCGACATGACGCCGGCCGTCATCGGCACGGCGTGAAGGAGCGAACCACGAAGGCCTCCGGTGGAGAACGAGTCGGGATGCAGAGTATGCGGCCCGGTTCCGGAGGCGGCAAGAGGCGCGCGTGAACGGGCACCATCCCGCGCTGTCGGGATTCGTGACGTCCGGCTCACTTGCGCTAGCGTGCAGGCATGCCACGGGGTCATGCGCTCGTCGAACTGCTGCTCGTGCTCGCCCTGCTGGCGCTCCTCGCCGCGCTCGGCTGGCCGCGCCTGGCGCTGCAGGCCGATCGCCTGGCCGCCTCGCGCGGCGCCGATCGCGTGGCGCTCGCCCACCGGCGGGCCCGCATGCTGGCGCTCGCGCACGCCCGCCCGGTGCTGCTCGTGCTGCACCGCGACTCGCTGGTGGTGCGCTGGCGCGATTCGGCGGGGACGGCGTGGCAGGCGGCGGGCCCGGGCGCCGACGGCGCCGCCCTCGAGCCCGCGGCGGACTCGCTCGCCTACGCGCCCAACGGATTCGCGATCGGTGCGGCCAACGGGAGCTACCGGGTGCGGCGGGGCGGTGCGTCGGCCGAGGTGCTGGTGTCGCGCCTCGGCCGGGTGCGGGTGCTCAGGCGCGTGCCGTGACGATGCCGTACTTGCGCACCTTGTGCAGCAGCGTCGAACGGGAGATGCCGAGCAGGATGGCGGCCTGCCGCTTGTTGCCGCCGGTGTGGCGCAGCACGTGGGTGATGTGGCGGCGCTCGGCGTCGTCGAGCGTGTCGGGCGCGGCGGGGAGGGCCGGGTTGAGCGCGGCGCGCAGGGCGCCGCCGTCGAGTTCGTTGAGTCGCAGGTCGAGCACCAGCACGTCGATTCCCGGCTCGCTCAGGGCCACGGCCCCGAGCATCCCGTTGTCGGCGGCGGCCACCCGCAAGCCGGCCGCCCTCAGGACGGCGGTGAGGGTGGCCCGCCGGTCGGACTGCGCCGAGACGACCAGCGCCTGCATCGTTTCCATGTCCCCGTTCCCTTTCGCTGTGGGCCGTTCATGGACGCGGCACGGACGCCAGTTCCGTGGTCGCGCCACGATGACTCCGCCGGCGAGCGGCGATCGCCCCGGCGTACATCGGTTCCAGCGCGTCGAGTTCACTGCTCCAGTCGCGCGCCACGGCGAAGGCGCGCGCCGCCTGCCCCATCACGCCGCGCTCGAACGGGTCTCGCACCAGCTCGGTGATCACGTCCGCGAACCGCGCCGCGTCGCCGGCCGGCACCAGCCGGCCGTTGCGCCCCTCGCGCATGTTCTCCAGCACGCCGCCCCGATCCGACGACACCACCGGGAGCCCCGACGCCATCGCCTCGAGCACCACCAGGCCGCACGTCTCGGTGGGCGACGGGAACACGAACAGGTCGCTGTCCGAGTACAGGTCGGCCAGTTCCGCCCGGGCCAGGAAGCCGAGGTGCCGCGCGAACGGCAGGCCCGCGCGCACCTCGGCCGCCTTCGGCCCGTCGCCCGCCACCACGTACACCGCCGCGTCGCCCAGCGCCGCGCGTGACTGCTGCAGCGCGGCCACCAGCGTGTCCACGTCCTTCTCCACCGCGAGCCGGCTCACGTGCAGCACCAGCGTGCGACCCTCGGCACCCAGCGCCGCGCGGCGCGACTCCGAGCGCCGGGCCGGCGTGAAGAACGAACTGTCCACGCCCCGGCCCCACACCACGGCGCGGGGGATGCCGAGCGACTCGAGTTCCGCCCGGGTGGTCTCGCTGGGCGTCTGCGTAAGCAGCGCCGCCCCGTGGAAGCGCCGCAGGTACCCGCGAACGGGACCGACGGCCCACTCGCCCAGGTAGCGAGCCGCGTAACGCGGGAAGTCGGTATGGAACGAGGTGACGAGCGGCAACCCTCGGCGCACCGCTTCAGCCCTACCTATACGCCCGAGGATGCCCTCCGTCACGACATGGACGAGATCCGGGCCAAAGTCGGCCACCACCCGCCGGACCGTGCCGCCGAACGGCAGCGCGAGTCGGGACTGGGCGTAGCCCGGCAGCTGCACCGACGGGTGCCGCGCCACGCCCGGCTCCTCGGGTTCATCGCCGTAGCGCGGCGCCACGAGCTGCACGGCGTGGCCACGCCGCTCGAGGCCGCGCCGCATCATCGCGAGCACGGTGGTGACGCCGTTGACCTCGGGGAGGGCCGTGTCGGTCACGTAGAGGATTCGCATGGCGGGAACCTTCATCCGGCACGTTCCCGATCCGGCAACAACGACGTCACGACGCCGCAACGTCGTCACAGGGGCCGTTAGATTTCCACCCGTCACCCCCGCTCGCCCCGACCGCGGCCCCCCGGAGACCCGATGCCCGACCTGCTCGAACTGCCCCGACTCGACGTCGGCGCCACCGTGGACGCCGACCTCCTGGTGCTCGACGTGAACCGCCGCGACCACCAGAACGGGGCCTACACCGTGCTCACGCTCGGCAACGCCACGGGCCGGCTCCAGAGCGCGCCCTTCTGGTCCAACCGGGAGACCGAGGTGGCCGGCATCGCGAAGGGAAGCGTGGTGCACGTGGTGGGCAAGGTCTCCTCGTTCCGCGACGCGAAGCAGGTGGAGGTGAAGGACATCCGCCCGCTGCTGGCCGACACCGTGGACTGGTCGTCGCTGCTTCCGTCGGTGGGCAACGTGCAGCCGTACTGGGAACGGCTCGACGCGCTCCGCACCGGCATCACGGCCCCCCGCCTCAGGGCGGTGCTCGACCTGTTCTACCTCGACGACGAGTTCCGGCAGCGCTTCGAGCAGTGCCCCGCCGCCACCGCCGGCCACCACGCCGAACTGGGCGGCCTGCTCCGGCACACGTGGGAGGTGGCGTACCTGGGCCGGAGCATCGCGAAGGTGTACCGGCGCGCCGACGCCGACCTGGTGGTGGCGGGCGCGATGCTGCACGACATCGGCAAGCTGGAGTCGTACCGCTGGTCGGGCGCCTTCGAGATCACCGAGGCCGGCAGCCTCATCGGCCACGTCGCCCTCGGCATGCTCATGCTCGAGCGGCGGCTGCAGGAGACGGAGCCGGCGCCCTGCACGCCCACCGAGCGGCTCATCCTGCAGCACCTGATCGCCTCCCACCACGGCCGGCTCGAGCACGGCGCCACGGCGGTGCCCATGACGCTCGAGGCGGAGATCCTCCACTTCGCCGACAACACCAGCGCCAAGGCCGAGAGCATGACCACCGCCCTCGGCAGCGACGAGCTCTTCCAGGGCGACGCGCTGGTGAGCGCGCGCGGGCACTGGACGCTGGACAACCGCAAGGTGTTCCGCGGCTCGAGCGACTGGGGCCGCTAAGCGAAAACGGCCGCCCAGCCTGAAGCTGGACGGCCGTTCCCCGCGTCGGTGTGCCGGGGTTGCCCCCTGCATCGACACGAGCGCTGCGAGTCGGGTCGGGTCGCGGACCAACCCTTCGCACGGCACCCCGAGGCGCCAGATCGGGGAGGATGGAGCGCGCGACTGGCTCCACCGTGCCCGGGTCGGCAAGTGAGGTCGACGCCGCCGATACCCTTGCGTGGTTCGGCCACCCCTTCCCCTCCGTCCCGCCCGAGCCCGCCGAGGTGTCCCGAACGGAGCTCGAAGCCCCGCCGAACGCACACCCGTCGTGCCCCTAAGCTAGGGCCCGTGCGAAAGCGTGCAAGTGCCTGATTTTATTCGGCTTAGAACGATTCAGCGCGGGGAGATTGTGGATTGCCAACCGCTGTGGCCGACGGCATATCCGGGGTTCGTCCACACCCTGTGGACAGTGTGCACACAGGGGATCGACCCGCTCCACTTCAGGAACTGACGGTCAGACGGGGCCCTTGCCGGCCTTCGTGACGGTGCGCACGTCGAGGTCGAGGGCGCGGGCCGCCTGATGGACGGCCTGGTCGTAGCGCTCGAGGTCCTTGCGGAGCGGCTGCGCCCGGCGGTTGCCGTAGGCGCGCACTTCCTCTCCCTTGCCCTCGGCCGCGAGCGGCGCGAAGGTCGTTTCGCAGTCGCCGAGCGTGACGCTGGTGCGGTCGATGGCCTTGATCATGTCCTGCTGCCCCTTCACCATCTCCCGCTGCACGAACTCCGCGGCCGAGACCAGCGCGCGTGCCACGGGCACGGTCCGCTGGGCCCCGGCGCACCGGTCGGCGACCTGGCGCGCCCAGCTCTCCAGCGTGCGCGGCGCCGCCTGCTGGTAGTCGCGCTCGAGCTGCCGGAGCGCGCTCTGCGCCCCCAGCACCGAGTCGCGCAGCAGCATGATGCCCTTCTGCGCCTGCTCCTGCGCGGGCGAGAGCACCTTTTCGCTGGGCACGGGGCTCTGCTGGGCGGCGCCCGGTGCGGCCGCCGCGAAGGTGAGCACGAGGATGAGGTGGTGCGTCTTCATGATTCCAGTCCGACTTCGATGTAGCGCCAGCTCGGCTCCCCATCGTCCACCGAGCCGAACAGGCAGCCCGCCGCGCTCGCGGCGAACCAGCCGGCGACCATCGGGCGCGAGCCGTCGAGTTCGTGGATGATGCTGGCGAGCCAGCGGCGGAGATGACGCGTCTCGGGGGCGCGCCGCGCGAGCAGCGAGAGGAGGCCGTTGGTGCCCTCCGTGGCGCGCAGGAAGTGCGCGAGCGCGTGCGAGCGCTGGCTGAACTCGAGCGCGCGCACCCCGGGCTGGTCGATGATGACGGTGAAGTCCACCGGCTCGCCGAGCGGCATGTCGAGCCGCGGGCCCAGGTACACGAAGCGGCGCGCGCCGTCGCTGCGGCGCTCGATGACGGCGGCGGCGGCCTCGGTGGTCAGTCGCGCGGCGTGGATCAGGTCCTCGTCCTGGAGGATGCCCACCACGCCCGTCCACTCGAGCGCCGGCAGGGCGTTCTCCATGGGGCAGCCCGCCGCGTCGTCGAACGCGATCAGGCGCGGCGCCTCGCCGGCGCGCAGGATGAAGTGGGCCAGTCCGTCGGCGCGATCGGTGAACGTCCGCACCACGAGTGCCTGGGGCGTTGCCATCCGGCCAATATACATTGAACGCACCCCCTTCGATGGCGCTCCCATGACCGACCGTCGCAGCTTCATCCGCTCCCTCGCCGTGGCGGCCCCCGTGCTCCGTCCCGATGCCGTGCGCCGACTGGGCGAGTCGATGGCGCGGGCCGAGCGGGGCGGGGCGCCGGACGACGAGGCGTACTGGAGCGGCATCCAGCGCGCCTTCGACTGCGACCGGACGCTGGTCAACCTGAACAACGGCGGCGTCAGCCCCACGCCCTCGCACGTGCTCGACCAGATGATCCGCGACCTGCGCTTCTCGAACGAGCTGCCGGTGGAGCACATGTGGCGGGTGCTCGAGCCGCGCGTCGAGTCGGTCCGGCGCGACCTCGCGCACGAGTTCGGCTGCGACGCTGAGGAGATGGCCATCGTGCGCAACGCGTCCGAGGCCAACGAGACGATGATCTTCGGCCTCGACCTCAAGCGGGGCGACGAGGTCGTGGTGAGCACGCAGAACTACCCGCGCATGCTCACCGCCTGGGACCAGCGCGCCCG
>Ga0113563_10002119_pt1 | contig 11785 bp, 11 predicted proteins | sample Mud3Dept3metaG_FD_80117 | JGI IMG/M metagenome (GOLD analysis project Ga0113563, IMG submission 80117) | Freshwater wetland microbial communities from Ohio, USA, analyzing the effect of biotic and abiotic controls - Mud 3 Core 4 Depth 3... | ecosystem: Environmental > Aquatic > Freshwater >...
GGAGCCGGTGGTGGAGGAGCTGGTGGCGGAGGAGCCGGTGGCGACGGTGGAGCTGGTGGTGGCGGAGCCGGTGGTGGAGGAGCTGGTGGCGGAGGAGCCGGTGGCGACGGTGGAGCTGGTGGTGGCGGAGCCGGTGCTGGAGGAGCTGGTGGCGGAGGAGCTGGTGGTGGAGGAGCTGGTGGTGGAGGCGGATCAGGCCGGTAAAAAAAGTTGTGACCAATGTAGGATCTCCTTCGTATACGAATTAGAAAATCAAAACGAAGGAGGTATTGGTTGTATGAAAAAATTCAATGTGGTAGTGGCTCTTGTTGTGGCAATTTTCATTGGCTCTGCGGCCATGGCATATGCCGGCCCTAGGGCGGGTGTGGGTACTGGTCTAGGTGGATTTGGGCCAACTGGCGTTCAGGGGCCGCACACCTATGGCCCTGGCGATGGAACCGGTTATGGCGGTGTTGGTCCGAAAGACGGTACCGGCTATGGGCCAGGTAGCAACACCGGTCAGATGGGGTTTGGATCAAGTGTCAATCCGAGAGGGTACACCTATGGCCCTGGGGATGGAACCGGCAATGACGTTCCTCCGGCAGACGGTACCGGCTATGGCCCAGGTCCCAGGTAACTGCACCAGTCAGAGCGGGTTTAGACCGGGCAGCAGTAGAAACTAATGAAAACCCATCATGTCTATTGAAAGGTTCTCCTCACCCTGCCTTCTACCCCATTCTGAGGCAGGGGGTTAGGGTGAGGGGGCGTATCTCAAACGGCAAGTTCTCCCACGACGAATCCGTAAATGCCACGGATGTTCAGATCTTCACGCCGACCCCAGAAATCCTTTCCATAGGAATGTATTACGCGGAGTGCAACCTTTCCTTCAAAGCCATTCCTGTTGAAAAAAAGGGCGCTGAACTCTTGGAGCAAGAGAAGTTTTTGACCTCTTGACACGGGTGGTATCTATAGGCCTGAATAACAAAGCATAAAAGATGAAGGAAACTTCCCTAAGATAAGGTTGACGGTTACGGTTAGTAAGCGCGAAAATTCAAAGCACCGTAGAATTTCACCATCCATTTGTAAGCGCTAACTGCATTCACTTCTCTGCCGCGCAACCATTGTATCCGTAATCGCTCGGAGGTCCAAAAGAATCTTCTTGACCTTTGCTAAGCAAACACTCACTTTTGGTCTGAGTCATCCTATCCGACAGGTTCACTCCCCCCTTTTTCGAGGACGTTATGAAGTGGGCCTATCTCAAGGTGCTCCACCCTTGCCTCCCTAGGGCTAAGACCTGAGGGGAGGCGCAAATAACCATTAGCACTCTTCGATAAAGCCAAACCCATTCAAAGATGAGGACGAAAAACCACGGCTCTCAAATAGTCTCGTTTGACTCCTGCGACCAAGTTTTTTTGGCCTGACCAGCCGATGGGCTGAGACGAGGAAGCTGCATGATGGATACCAAGGTGAAAATCTTGAGGGGCATTACGCGAGTGGCCGGGGAGGTGGAAGGCGAGGCCCTGGTCACTACCGAGAAACTGAGTCATCTGGCCAATGCCATAGGTAATGATGGGGTGATCCGCATACACGGCCATCCCCTCATGGGACAGTCCTATGCGGGAAAGATCATCGTCTATGATACCGACATCTTTTCCACGGGGGGAGCCTTGGGATTATATTTCAAGTCCAGAATCACCCATACTGGCCCCTTGGCCTTGATCTGCCGCACCGTGCACAAGGAGGAATGGCTACAAAGCGTAGCAAAGGAAAAGAACAAACCCTATCCTTTTCAATAGGAAGGCGAAGGGGCTGATGCGCTGTGCGAAAGGGTGCGATAGTTTGCCAAGCTACAGGATTGGTGTTCTTCCTTCTTGACATTGAAATATGTTCGTGGTCTATATCAAAAACCTAAACGCACGTTCACATTAAACATTTTAGAAGAAAGGAGCTTGAGAATGGGACTTTTCAAACGTTTTCTCGCAGTTGCCCTTCTTGTCAGCATGACTTGGATCTGCAGCTCAACAGCCAGCGCGCAGACGAAACCCGGTTTTGCTTTTCCGACCGAAAATATCACGATCGAGGTGTGGTGGCACGAGTACGGACCCTTCACGGCCTACGTGAAGGAATTGATCGAGGCGTACAAAAAGCTTCATCCCAATGTGACCATTAATCCCACCATCGCTTCCTCCAGCGACATGAATCAGAAGCTGACGGTCGCGCTCGCCGCAGGCACTGGTCCTGACATTATGGACGCGGATGCGTCATACTACGTCGCGTACTATGCAAAGGGCGTCCTCGAACCGGTCAACCTCAACGTGTTCGGTGTTAAGACCTACGAGGAACTCGCTGCCAGCTACGTGCCTGGCGGTCTCGCGTCTGGTACGTTCGACGGGAAGATTTACACCCTACCGTACCAGGGCAACTCGATGAGTCTGTTTATCAACAACAAGTTGTTCGCCGCAGCAGGCCTCGATCCCAAGAAAGACGCGCCCAAGACGTGGAAGGACGTCATGGCCTTGGGCCCCAAACTCAGAAAGGTCGAAGGCAAGCGCACCGTCCAGAAGGCATTTGAGTTCCCCTATAGCAGCCCGCGCTGGCAGCTCCAAGACATGCAACCCCTGACAGAGCAATTCGGCGGCAAGCTGCTGAGTGACGATGGCAAGACAGCGTACCTGAACAGCCCTGAGGCGGTGAAAGCGCTGACCTTGTGGCGGGATGTGACCAAGGCCTGCGGCGACCCCAAGAACACCAAAAACACGCCCAGTAACCCGAACCAGGACTTTCTTGACGGTTTCACCGCCATGTGGATCACCGGGCCCTGGGCTACGCCTCAGGTCCTGGCTTCGCCGATCAAGAACGATTTCACGGTCGTCGGTTTGCCGCAAGTCGATCCTGCCAAGCCCCGCACCATGGTGTACGGATGGGCTTGGGGGGTGAACAAGAACAGACCGGATATAAACAAGATGGTGGCCTGGGATTTCATTCGATTCATGCTCTCCAAGCCGGATGAATGGCTCGCCAAGGCCGGTTTCGTCCAACCGGTCAAGGGGGTGAGCGAGACGGAGGTTGCCAAAAAGTTTCCTTTCTTTGATGTGCATATGAAAGATGTCCAGACGGCCACGTGGTACATCCGTTCCGAGTACGTCAACGAAATCGCGCAAGCGATCGGCCGTGCCGTGGAAAGCGTCGTCTATGATGACGCCGATCCGAAAGCCGCTCTGGATGCTGCGCAGGCTACGGTTGAAAAACTCCTCAAGAAGTAAAACATATCCATTCATGACGAACCCTGTGAGGGTCTACCCTGGCAGGGTTCGTCATTATTGAGAAGGTGCTTTTGGTCGTGAGCGGCTCAATCCAGTCGCGTTCGCTTCGGAATCCGTTTCGCCTGACTATCTCCGGGAAACGAGCCCTTTTTGCTTATGCCATCATTCTGCCGACGATCGCCATCATTTTCATCTTTCGTTTCCTCCCTATGCTTGATGCGTTCTACATCAGCCTCACCGAGTACGACCTGATCCGACCTCCCCACTTCATATGGCTTCAGAATTTCGTCGATCTGGTGCAGGACCCGCTCTTTCTGCACTCCGCTCGCGTCTCGGTCACCTATGTGGTGCTCAGCTGTGTTCCGGTCTGGATCTTGTCCCTAGCCCTGGCCGTGCTGTTCAACAGGGAGATCCGTGCGAAAAACTTCTTTCGCTCCGCGACCTTCATGCCCGTCGTCATGCCGGCGGTCGTCAATGCCGTGGTGTGGACCTTTATGTACCACCAGGATGGGGTGGTGAACACGATCCTGGAGTGGTTCGGCCTTGACCCGGTTCCGTGGCTCCGCAGCAGTAAATGGGCCTTGTGGGCGGTGATCCTCATCGGGATCTGGCGTGCCACGCCTTATTACATGGTAATCTTTCTGGCCGGCCTCCAGGCAATACCCCAGAGGTACTACGAGGCCGCCGAGATTGACGGCGCGGGAAGCTGGAGGCAGTTCCTGTTCATCACCTTGCCCCTTCTCAAGCCCACGATCTTGCTGGTGATGGTCATGAGCGTGATCGTGGCCATGAAAGTGTTTGCCGTGCCCCTGATCATGACCGGCGGAGGGCCTGCCGATGCGACGCGGGTCCTGCCACTCTTCATTTACCAGACCGCCTTCGAGTTCTTCAAGATGGGGCGTGCGGCGGCCATGAGCGTTTTTCTTTTTGCAGCCGTGATGATCTTTACGATCTTCCAGATCCGGCTGTTTTCGCGCGGGGAGGAATGATGATGCGTGGATCGTCGCGTTGGCGCCGCATCCTGGTGACGTACCCCCTCCTCTTCCTCATCTGTTTCATCGGGCTGTTACCCTTCTATTGGATGGTGTCCTGTTCGTTTAAGACGAATGACACGATGTTTCTCATGCCACTCCGGTGGTTCCCGGATCCCATCAACTGGAATGCCTATGGAGAGGCCTGGCGGGCGCAGGATTTCACACGTTATTTCCTGAACAGTACCTTCGTTGCGGTCGCCATTACCCTCGGGAACCTGCTGCTGGGGTCCCTCGCCGGCTACAGCCTCAGCAAATTCCGCTACTTTGGTCGCGGTGTCCTGTTCATCTTGATCCTTAGCACCATGATGCTGCCCCTTGAAGTGACGATGGTGCCTCTCTTCCTGATCATCAAAAAGCTTGGTTGGCCAAACACCTATGAAGGACTGATTGTGCCCTTCATCGTGGAAGGGTTCGGCGTGTTCCTGATGCGCCAGTATCTGATCAGCGTTCCGAGCGAGCTGATTGAAGCAGCCCGTATCGACGGGGCTTCCGAGCTGCGCATCTACTGGGGAATCGTCATGCCGCTCTGCAAGCCCGCGCTTGCCGCCCTCGGTGTATTCACGTTCCGCGAGGCATGGGACATGTACATCTGGCCCCTCATCATTGTCACGAAAGATTCATTGCGCACGTTGCCGCTCGGCATTTCCCTGTTCATGAGCAGCTTCGGCACCGCATGGGATCAGCTAATGGCGGTGGCGGCCATCGGAACACTGCCCATGGTTCTCCTCTTCTTCTTCCTCCAACGCTCCTTTATCAAGGGCATTGCCATTTCCGGTCTGAAGGATTAGTGATGAGCTCTACGATGCGTGCAGTGGTGGTCGCACGGTACGGTGGCACTCTTGAAGTGATGGATCGCCCACTACCACGCCCAGGTGCCGGCGAGATGCTGGTTCGCGTTCGGGCAAGCGGCCTGTGTAGCACAGACCTGCACTTGCTGTCAGGGCGAATGTCCCTCGGCCATCTGCCTCGCATCCTGGGCCATGAATCCGCCGGGGAGATCGTGGAAATGGGTGAGGGGGTGACGGGTTGGGATGTGGGAGACCGTGTCATCATCGCTGTGGATGTGGTGTGCGGTAGATGCCGGCACTGCCTCACAGGACAAACGCAGCGCTGCCCATCGATGCAGCGGATCGGCTTTGAGCGCGATGGCGGGCATGCCGAGTACGTTGCCGTGCCGGCGGCGAACCTGATCAGTCTGCCGCACAGCCTCGCGTATGACGCTGCCGCGATTTTGCCCGATGCGGTTGCGTGCATGTACCATAGTCTTGTTGGTCAGGGCAAGGTGGGCATTGGGCAGAAGGTGCTGATTTTGGGCGTCGGCGGCCTCGGTATCCACGGAGTGCAGATCGCCCGGCTGGCCGGCGCAGAGGTGATCGCGACGAGTCGCCAGCCCCAACGGTTGAAGATCGCCGAACAATACGGGGCGATTCCGGTGAACACGGCCACGGAATCCCTGAAGCATCGGGTCGACGATCTGACACGGGGTGAAGGGATGGATGTTGTCGTGGACAATATCGGCACCCGCGGGAGCATGCGTGAGGGCTTGAGTCTGCTGCGTCCGGGAGGAAAGTTCCTCGTGGTCGCTTACCTTGACGACACGTTCGAGGTGCCTTCGATCCCGCTTTTCAAGACGGAACAGGAAATCATTGGGTGCCGGGGATCGTCCAAGCAGGATTTGGAGGAGGTGGTGCGGCTGACGGGGTTTGGCCAGCTGAAGCCGGTGGTCGGGGCGCACTATCCTCTCGAGGAGATTGCGGCCGCCGTCGAACGGCTCGAGCGCGGCGACCTGATTGGCCGGATCGTGTTGACACGAGAATGAGGGACGGTCAGGAAAATCATTGAAGGGGATTCTGACAATAAAAGGAGAGAGGTCATGGCGGAGATGATTCCGGGAAAAATGCGTGCGCTGGTCTTGCCGGCACCGGGTAAGTTTGAGATTCAGGAGGTACCGGTGCCCCAGCCCGAAGCAGGAGAGGTGCTCTGCGAGGTGCGGGGTGTCGCCATCTGCGGTAGCGATCCTGAAATTTTGCGGGGCGATCTTGCGGGCAAGTGGCCGCCAGCGTATCCGTTCATCCCAGGACACGAATGGTCTGGCGAAGTGGTTGCCGTGGGTCCCGGCGTTGTCAACCTCAAGGTTGGTGATGCGGTTGCAGGTCAGGCGCACAAAGGATGTGGCTATTGCCGTAATTGTCTCTCAGGGCGTTACACGATTTGCGAACACTATGGCCGCCCTGAAACAGGCCATCGGCACTACGGATTCATCACGCAAGGGGCATACGCGCAATACATCGTGATTTCGGTGAAGAGTGTGAATCTCATGCCGAAGACCATGACCTTTCGCGAGGGAGCGCTGGTGGACACTGCCGGCGTGGTCCTGCACGGATTGGAATTGTGCGGCATTACACCAGGCGGCACGGTGGCGGTCATCGGGCCGGGACCGATCGGGCTCATCGCCATGCGGCTGGCGCGTGTGATGGGTGCCGCCCGCATCCTAGCCGTCGGCCGTGGTGCTCGTTTGCAGGCTTCACGGATGGCGGGTGCAGATGTGCTGGTCAATTTCGAGCAAAGCGATCCGGTCAAAGCGGTACGGGATACGACCGAGGGGCTCGGCGTAGACGAGGCGATCGAGTGCTCGGGTGCGGCAGGCACATTCCGGCAGGCGGTGGAAATGGTCCGGAAGGGAGGAAGCGTATCCCTGGTCGGGGTGCCCACCGACCAAGTCATCGAGCCGTTGCCGTTCAAGTACCTTGTCCACAATGAAATCGCGATCTTCGGTTCCCGCGCAAATCCCAACGTGTCAGGCAAGGTGATTTCGCTGATTGCAGCGGGACAACTCAAGGTGGCGGATCTCGTGACTCATACCTTCCCGCTTGAGCGCTTCGCTACCGCGCTGGATGTATTCGTCAACCGTCGTGAAGGTGTGATTAAAGTGGTGGTGGAGCCCAACGGAAACTCTGATCGTTAGAGAAGCCATGGGCTTTGCCCACGGATGCTCCTCATAGGGCCGCAACGGGTAGGGTAAGGGGTGTGGAAAATGCTGAAGGAGACGTTGGTTTATATCGGAACCTATACAGAACCGATTCGATTCGGGACGGGGAAAATCCTTCACGGAAAAGGGGAGGGGATATACGTCTACCGTATGGATCAAGCCTCGGGTGCCCTGGAACCGGTCAGCAAAGCGACCGGTATCACCAACCCGTCGTACCTGGCATTCGATTCATCCCGGCGTTTCCTCTATGCTGTCAATGAATTGAAGACATATGAAAACAGGCCGACCGGAACCGTCAGTGCGTTTGCCGTGGACCCGAAGACAGGAGAGCTCGAGTTCCTGAATAAGAGGATGACACACGGGACTGATCCATGCCATGTCCTTGTGGACAAGAAAGGAAAGTACGTCTTTGTGGCCAATTTTATGAGCGGCAGCGTTTGCGTTCTGCCGGTGATGGAGGACGGCAGCCTGGGAGAAGCTTCGGATTTCATCCAACACCAAGGTTCAGGCATTGATCCATTCCGGCAGCAGGGCCCTCATGCGCACGCAGTCACACTTGATGAGGCCGGTCGGTTCGCGTTTGTTCCTGATCTCGGACTGGACAAAGTGATGACCTATCGGTTCGACCCGAAGCGGGGGATGCTGGAACCGAATGACATCCCCTGGGTTAAGATGAAACCTGGGGCCGGTCCACGCCACGTGGCTTTCCACCCAAACGGCAAATTTGCGTTTCTTATCAATGAGCTCGACTCCACACTGGCGAGCTTGGCCTATGACGGCAGGAGAGGGGCGTTCAAAGTGCTGCAGATTGTTCCTACGCTCCCGGAGGGTTACGAGGGAGAGAGCACCTGCGCCGACGTTCAGGTCTCTCCAGGAGGAGCGTTTGCCTATGGTTCGAACCGGGGTCACGACAGCATCGTGATCTACAGGATCAATCAGCGGACTGGGAGACTCACATACGTAGGCCATCAATTAACTGAGGGGAAAACTCCTCGCAGTTTCGGGATTGATCCTTCTGGCAGATTCCTGCTCGCCGCCAATCAGGGCAGCAACACGGTCGTGACGTTCCAGATCGAACCGAAAACCAGGAAGCTCCTGGCCACGGGCCATGCCGCTCAGGTGCCGACACCCGTGTGCGTGAAGTTTCTGCCCTTATCCTAAGACTCTGTAAAAGAAGGTCTCGCCGGTAATTGACAATACACATACCCAAAGGGAGGTAGACCATGGCTTTCTATTCCTGGAAGGAGATTGTGCGGGATCTCAACGCAAACCCGTCGCTTCCTGCGGGCATGTCTCGGCAGAGTATCGTGGGGGATCGGGTGATGCTCTGCATGCACGAAGCTTTCCCCAATCTCAAATGCGCGCCCCATCAGCACGAGGCTGAACAATTCAGTATTGTGCTCAAGGGCCGGATGCGCTTCGTGGTCGGTGAGGAGGCGCGGGTGCTCGGTCCTGGGGAGGTGGCGCACATTCCCTCCAATGTCCCGCATTCGATCGAGAGCCTTGAGGAATATGTGCAGGTGCTCGATGTGTTCGCACCGCTGCGTCCTGACATCCTCGCCCGCCTAAAAGAGCTCGACCACGCGTAGTCCTGTAGCTTGTTGCGGAGTGGAGGGTTAGAGCCCCAATCTTCGATGAGGTTCGACGGACTCGAAGAGATGCATTTTCGCCATATTAAAATGCAGCAGGACCGTTTGCCCGATTTCGAAGTCGACCTCGGAATCAACCATGGCCAGAAAACTGCTTTCGCGACATTTTACCATGAGTAGAGTTTCCGGCCCGAGCGGTTCGACCACATCTACACGGCCCTCAACCGGAGCAAAATTCCCATCGTCTTTTTCCGACCCGGATCGGAATATGTCGGTGGGGCGTATTCCGAAGATGACCTTCTCTCCCACATAAGGCTCGTAGGCGGATTTCCTGGTAAGCGGAACGGGAACTCGGAAAGATCCGGCATCGATGAGCAGCCCGTTGCCGGCGGACTGAATCGCGGAATCGAAAAAATTCATTGACGGACTTCCGATGAAACTGGCCACAAATTGATTGACCGGTCGACGGTAAACCTCCATGGGACTGCCGGCCTGCTGGATCTCCCCGTCTTTCATGATCACGATCTTCGTGCCCATGGTCATGGCCTCCACCTGATCATGGGTGACGTAAACGATCGTTGTCTTCAGGCTGTTGTAAAGCTTGATGAGTTCAGCCCGCATGTGCACGCGAAGCTTGGCGTCCAAATTGCTGAGAGGCTCATCGAAGAGAAACACCGCCGGCTTCCTGACAATGGCTCTTCCCAGGGCTACCCTCTGCCTCTGGCCTCCTGAAAGTTCCCGGGGTTTTCTCTGGAGGAGGTCGTCCAGGCCTAGGATGTCTGAGGTTTCGCGAACTCTCTTCTCAATGTCGCTTTTTGAAAATCTTCTCATCCGGAGACTGAAGGCCATATTGTCATAAACCGTCATATGGGGATACAGGGCGTATTCCTGAAACACCATGGCGATATCCCTGTTCTTGGGAGCCACATCGTTGACGAGCCTTTCACCGATATAGATTTCTCCTTCGGAAGCTTCTTCAAGGCCGGCGATCATCCTCAGGGTAGTGGACTTTCCGCAGCCGGAAGGCCCAACGAGGACTGTAAACTCGCCGTCCATCACTTCCAGGTTAATCTTCTTGACAGCTTCAACCTTTCCAAATCTCTTGATTAGGTTAACCAGCCGTATGCCCGCCACCTGTCTCCCCCTGCTCCATGGGATGGATATTTAGTTCATAGGACATTGTTTCACTCTTTAGTTTCTCAGCGTGCCGAGCGCCCTCTACCCGGATGAGTGCTTGGCGCGAAAGTGTAAGGTTTGGATGATGAAATCATCGCGCAGCTGTTTGAGATCCTCAATGCTCTTCTTGTTCCAGTCGTAAAACCCTTTCCCGGTCTTAACGCCTAGATTCCCTTGCTTCACCTTGTCGGCGAAAAGTCGCACGGCATGGGGGTCGTTGTTCAGCGCTGGCAGCACACTGTTTTGAACGTTCAAGCACAAATCCAAGCCGACCGCATCAATGTGTTCGATCACGCCCCAGACCGGCAGCCGAATGCCCAAGCCGTTCTTAAGAGCGTTGTCAATGTCTTCAGGCGTTGCAACCCCTTCTTGGACGAGGTTCGTGGCTTCGCGGATCATCCCTTGCAAGATGCGATTAGCCAGTTGCCCAGGCAAATCCTTGCGAACGAGGGCAGGCTTTTTGCCGCAGGATCGCAAGAACTCCATCAAGTTTTGTGCGGTCTGCTCCGATGTGTATGGACTCATGACCACCTCGACGAGCGGAATGAGATGGGGTGGCATCCAGAAATGGGTCGTGGCAATCCGTTCGCGGTGTGTCGCTAATGCGGAAATCTGAGTGACGCTCAGCCCGGAGGTGTTTGTAGCCAATATGAACTCCGACGGTGTCAGACGATCCAAACGCTGAAACAGTTGCTGTTTGAGTTCCAGGTTTTCAGGGATTGCCTCGATGACGAGTTGGGCACCTTGCACTCCTGCCTCAAAATCCGCGGTGCCGCGCAATGCGCGTTTTGCCTGGCGGACGGCAGACGCCGTAGTGAGATCACTCTGGAGCAACTGATCCATCAAGGCGTGCGATTTCTTCACGCCCTCGTCTGCCCAGTCCGGCCGTTCTCCGATCAGCGTCACGTCAAACCCAGCCAACGCGACGACTGCCGCAATGCCGGGTCCCATCATCCCTGTACCGATCAATGAAACTTTTTGGATGTTCATTACTTCTCCAAACGAGCTGATAATGTGATTGATTTTTAGGAACTGGCTTTATTGAATCTATTGAAGATACGGCAAGAAGTCTCGTATATCAACAATATTCAGTATGAGCAGTTCAGGGTATTATTAAGAAGCCTAGAGTAGCGAAAGAAGCAAATAGTCGTAATCAATCAGTAGGTCTTTTCTTGTCCTTCTGCGTCTCAAGTGGATCCCCTGACGTGTCCTAAGTGCCATGGGCCGATGGCCGTCATCGCTTTCATTGAGGCCGAAGACGTCATAGAAAAGATCCTCAAACACCTCGGTCTTTGGGCGGTCAAACCCAGGTCCCCGCCCCAATTCCGAAAGCGCAGTCCCAACACACCGTGCAACATTCGACTATTTAGACTCGCAACTCCCTTCTTCCGATAGAGTCTGTTGTAACGTCAACTTGATTCTGAAAGAGGCCAACTGTCCCTGAGACGGGGTAGTATATCGCCACGAGTTTTCCTTTCAGCCGGAATTACGACTCGTGTTGGTAACCTATTGCATCCGCCGCTAACCCAAAAGTGACGATTTCGATACGCAAACCTCCAATCAGGCGGTTGATCGGAAGATTCAGCTTTCGAGGGTATGCTCAGGTTCCGATTTGTTACTGGTCATAACAGACCTTCTACGTCTCAGGGCGATAGACTGCAGTTGGAAAGCATCACTTGTTCTATCGCTGAAGGCTTGATATATTTCGACTGCAGCTGGGACCCCATTATGGAGAATAGTGTCGAAATAGGGTCA
>Ga0113563_10002120_pt1 | contig 11784 bp, 8 predicted proteins | sample Mud3Dept3metaG_FD_80117 | JGI IMG/M metagenome (GOLD analysis project Ga0113563, IMG submission 80117) | Freshwater wetland microbial communities from Ohio, USA, analyzing the effect of biotic and abiotic controls - Mud 3 Core 4 Depth 3... | ecosystem: Environmental > Aquatic > Freshwater >...
AGGTCGACGACATCGAACCCGTTGGCCGAGAGCATCGAGGCCACGAGGTTCTTGCCGATGTCGTGGATGTCTCCTTCGACGGTGCCGATGACGGCCTTGCCCTTCGATTTTGTTTTGATATTGGCCTTGTCCAGCTCGGGCTGGAGGACCGCCATGGCCGCTTTCATGCACTCGGCGCTGGTGATGAGCTCGGGCAGAAAGTAATCGCCTTTCTCCCACAGGTCACCGACTTTCTGGATTCCCGGCACGTAGCCTTTCTCGATGACCTCGGTGAGGTCGAGCTTGGCCTTGATCGCCTCCCGGGCGAGATCCTCGGCCTCGGACTTTCGGCCTTCGATGATCGCTTTCTCAATGCCGGCCAGCAGTTCTTCTTTTTTCATCAGGGCTCCTTTCTGAACGAATCAACTCCCATAATATCCAACCGGAAAAACGAATCAACCGGGTTTTTTGACGAGGACGGCCATGCGGCGTATGTAATCGGGGTTGGTCCCGCAGCAGCCGCCGATGACGTTCGCCCCGTTCTCGATGATCTTGGGAATATGCTGGAGATAGTTCTCCAACCCTTGCGAATACGAGACCTCGCCCTCGCCGGAGAGCGAAGGCTTCCCCGCATTGGCCTGGGCGATCAGAGGAAGCCGGGTCTTTTCCCTCATGACCTTGACCAGGTCCGCCATGTCCGAGCTGTCCAGGGTGCAGTTTGCGCCGACAGCCGGAACGCCTTCTTTTTCCAATTCCTCGATGCACCGGTCGGCGCTGTTTCCCATGAGAGTGAAAAAGCCCCTGGGAACGCGGTTGTACGTCATCGTCACAAAGACCGGGATGGCCGCGACCTTACGGGCGGCCCGCAGGGCGCAGAGCCCCTCCCGGAGGTCATATTGGGTTTCAATCAACAGGAAATCGGCCTTCCCGTCGGCCAGTCCCCGGGCCTGCTCGGCGAACGCTTCCTCAAACTCGGGCTCGGTGAACTCACCCTGAGGCTTCAGGAACTTCCCGGTGGGCCCGATGCTTCCGCCGACATACCCGCCCTCGGGCTTGACCTCGTTGGCGATCATCGCCGCCGCCCGGTTCAGTTCATAACACCGCTTCTCCAGATGGTGGGAAGCCAGCTTGATCGCGCTCCCACCGAAGCTGTTGGTCAGGACGGCGTCCGAGCCGGCGTCGAAATAGCTCTTGTGGATCTCCTTGACCACCTCGGGCCGCTCCACGTTCCAGCTCTCGGGACAGGCTCCCTGGGGAAAACCCCGCTGGATCAGCTCGGTCCCGAACCCTCCATCGAGGAGAACGTTCCGTTTCCGGATAAGCTCCAGGATCGTTATGCTCATTCTCAACCTCCTATGAAATATCCCGGCCGCCGAGACCTTTTCTGGTTTCGAGGGCTCTTGCGACCGACGGAAAAAGCCCGGCGTCGGTGTGTGGCAGAAAAAGAGAGCCGGTGTATTCGTTCATGTAGCCCGGCTCCGTGTTCAGCTCGATGTAGGTCATCTTCCCGGCGACGGCGTTCACCAGCTCGCGGTTTCTCTCGGAGAGCAGGATGAGATAGGCCCCGCCGAGCGAAGTGTTCCCCAGGTAATGGAATTTCTCACGCTCGAGGTCGGGCAGAAGGCCGATGCGGATAGCGTTCTCGACGTCGAGATGCTGCCCGAAGCCTCCGGCGATGTAAACGGCGTCCAGCCGGTTGAATGTCAGGCCGATGTTTTTGAGAAGAAGGGAGCAGGCGGAAAAGACGGCCCCCTTTGTCCGGATGAGGTTCACGATATCCTTTTCGGTGAGGACGATGTCCCGGCCCCAGAATGTCCGGGCCCCTCTTTCCACGAGGAAACCCGTCCCGTCGCCGTTCCGGACAAGCCTCTTCCCCGCCCTGTCCGGGTTGAGCCTGCCGCCTCGATCGATCGTTCCCTGGATGAAAAGCCCGGCCAGGAGGTCGACGAGTCCCGAGCCGCACAGCCCTTTGGGTTTGCCGCCGCCGATGACCCGGTATTCGAGCCCGCCGCTTCTGGAGAACCGCACGGCCTCTATCGCCCCCTCGATGGCCGGAAGGCCGCATTTGGTCCCGCCCCCCTCGAAAGCCGGTCCGGCCGAACAGGCGCAGGTGGCCAGCCAATCCCTGTTCCCGACCACGAGCTCGCCGTTCGTGCCGGCGTCAATGAACAGGGAGGTTTTGTCGGCGTCCCTGAGGATGGGAGTCGCGAGAAGCCCGGCGGTGATGTCCCCGCCGACATAGCTTCCGACCGCCGGAGCGCAATGGACCAGGGCCTCCGCATTGACCTTGAGGCCGAGGTCGGCCGCTTTGACCTCGGGGACGATGTTGACGGTCGGGGTATAGGGCTCTTCCCGGATGAAACGGGGATCGAGCCCGAGAAGCAGATGGGTCATTGTCGTGTTGCCGGCCAGGGAGACGTCAAGAATATTCTCATTCGACAGGCCCGCCTCCCGGCAGGCTTTCTCCAGCAAGGCGTTCACCGTCCGCACGGCTAGAGCCTGCAGTTCCTCAAGGCGGCCGGGCCTCCGGGAATATTCGATTCTCGAAATCACGTCCTCGCCGCAGCGGAGCTGCTGGTTGAACCCGGCGGTCGTGCTCAAGACCCGGCCGTTCTCGAGGTCGACGATCTCGCAGACAACCGTGGTTGTCCCGATGTCGCAGGCCAGGCCACAAAGCCTTTTTGAAGGGGGAAAGGGCTCGATATCGACGAGGGTCCAGCCGGAGCCGGACCTGGCCAGGACAGCCGTCACCGAGCCGGCCTGCTCCCTGATTGCGGCGGCCATCCTTTTGAGGATGCGGATCTCAACGCGGGCGAAGCGAAGCCCCGCCTCTTTCTGGACCTTGCGCTGGAGCCGGCGGAGGTCGCTCGAGTTGTCGGACAAGGTCGCAGGAGGAACTAAAACCTGGATCTTCCGGACGGACGGGTTAACCTCAAAAACCCCGGAAAGGCGGTCGCGGTTGTCCTCGAAAAAGCGGGAGCCCGCCTCTCCCCGGATGGATTGTTCCTCGAACTTCGGCAATTCGACGGTCAAATCATCTTCGATCTCGGTCTGACAGGCCAGCGCATACCCCAGGTCCCTGACCTCCTTAGGAAGGGCTGCCGAAGTCCGGGTCTTGACCTTTCCTCCCATGATCCGGACCAGGCACTCGCCGCAGGTCCCCTTGCCTCCGCAAGCCGATTTGAGGGGAAGTCCGGCTTTTTTGACGGCATCCAGGAGGTTCGTTCCGCGGGCGAATGCCCCGCCCGTCCGGAAGGGCAGAAATTCGACCTGGACGCTCTTTTTCATCACTCTCCCCGCCTTAAACCAGCTTCACGCTCTTGACAAACGAAGGGATATCGGCGGCTTCCTGGCAGCCGACGATGACTTCCCAGCCGGGCAATTTCTCCTCCAACTCACCGGAGATCTGGGCGACAAATCCCGGGATGACGATCTTCCGGGTTTTGACCTTTTCCTCGAGCTTGATGTCCTTGATGAACTTGGCGATCTTCTCGGGGACGAATTTTCCGCCCGCCCAGGCTGTCAACACGGACTGCCCCTCTGTATCGCAGACGACCAGATGGGCCGATGTCCCCGAGTTCTCGATCTCTCCCGAGACGATGAAATACGTCAGGGAGAAATTCGTCGTCACGAACACCGGCGAACCCGGGTTCGGGTCGCCGATGCCATAGATTTTGGGGTCGACCTGGATCGGCTTCTGGGGGTCGGTGTAGATATTTTGACGCAAGGTAAAGAGGGCATAAAGAAGGGCCCTGTCGAAGCGGGGCAGGATGATGATCGAGGCGTATTTGCACAGGAGGGCGGCCGAGGCGGCGAGCGTTTCTGTACCGTCTTCGCCGGCAATCCGCGTGAAAAGGGGAAAACCGAAAGGCTTGAAACCCTTCTTAAGGGCGCTCCGCCTCAGGATGGCGTTGTTCTGGACGGCCGCTCCCAGCCCGTCTCCCGGGCTATTCAGGATAAGGTCGGACAGCCCCGCTTTTTTGGCCTTCTCCGCCTGATCGGCCAGGTCCTGGAGGGAAGCCGCGGTTATGACCAGGCTCGAGCCGAAGGCCTTGGCCGTCTGGATGTCGCCTTCCGTGAGAGACCTTCTCAGGAAGACCGCCGGTCGGTCGCTGCGAAGCAGCTCCAGCCCTTCCTTAAGGGCATCTTCATCCGGACAATCAATGATCAGGCCTTTTGAGGAATTCTCTTTGATCAGGGAGACCGCCTTGAGGAAGGCCGACTTTTCCCTGGAATCATGGGTGATAAAGAAGAGGTTGACTTTCAGGACCTCGCCCACCCGGTCCACCTGGAAGCCCTCCACCTGCCGGACGCATTCCCGGATCTCCTCCTCACTCCACGAGGTCCGGATCTCCAGCCCGATTCCCGCCGGGTGAAAGAAGGTCTTCTCGTGCCGGAAGAGCACAGTCTCGCCTCCGACTTCCCAGCCGCTTCCCGGGCCGATCTTGACCTGCCGGACGGGCGGCTCGCTGGCCGCTCCCAGGGCCGCTTTGGCCTCCTCCGAGGCATGGGGACAGCTCGAAAGTTCGGCCTTTTTCTGGGCGATCTTCATGGCGAAGGCCATGCAGGTGGGGACGCCGCAATCCCCGCAGTTCGTCTTGGGAAGCAGCTTGAAGATATCAAGTCCGGACAGCGCCATGGCTCTCCTCCTTGGGGGAAAGGAAAATCTCGGCGATCTTCTTCCTGACCACGGCCGCCGCCCGGGGGTGGTCCATGATGAGGAGGTCCGCTCCGGCCACGAGCAGGCTCACGGCCGTGGCGATCTCCCAGTAGGCGCCTCGGTTCTTCTCATCCCCCCAGCTCGGGTAATCCTTTTCCGCCGCCCGGCTCTCTTTGACCTTGAGGCATTCGGCGCCCGGCGTGATGAGCATCGGGAAGGCGAGCATCCTGTCGCCGGCCAGGCCGTCGTTCCGGATTCTCTCCATGATGGAATACGTGTACTCCAAGCCGTAGCCCAACGCTCCGGTCAGCGGGTCCAGCACCAGACGGTCCTGGGGAAAATTCATGTCCGTGAGAAGGATGTTCAGCTGCTTGGCCATGTTGACGTCGATGGGCGTCTGGGCGACAAGCGTATGATGATAGGCCAGGCAGGCCGCGGCGATTGTTTTGTAGTTATTCGTCTCGACATAGTTGATCAGGCAGTTTTCGCCGGCCGTGGCTTCGCAGACTTTTTTCATGACCTCGTTATTTTTTTCAAAATGGCTGTGCCCGGTAATGATCAGCGGGACGCCGACCGCGGCCAGGACAGCCTTGACCACCGCGACAGCCTCCTCGGCGGTCCGGTTTCCCTTTTCGGGATGGGTCCCCTCGAGGCGGACGCTGATCAACTCGGCCCCGAACTCGCCGACGCAGCGGCGGGCCATCGCCGCCGGATCATCCAGAACGTCGGCATAATACTCCCGAAGCGAGTCCGGATACTTGGCCGGGACCTTGTCGAAGACCTCCATGGCTATCGCGGGCGGATGGGGATTCTGCCCTTCAAAGAAATGAAACGGCAGGGCCGTCGATCCCCCGATCGTCACCGACCGGGACCGCGTCCCGCCCTGAGCGGCCGTGGCCCCGATCGTCACTTCGATAACCTTTCCGGGGCTTATTTCTTTCGGAATCTCAAAGTTCATGTCTCGACTCCCTCATAGGTTCAGCCCGTCCATCATCCGGCCGACGGCCAGCTGGGCCGGCGAGTCCGCGGCCATGGACCGGATTGGAATTCCCTCCCCATCCATTTTCAAGAGAGCGGCGTCCTCGGGGATGGCGGCCAGGAGGGCGAAATTCTCCTCCCGAATGGCGGCCTCGACCGGGCCGGGCAGCGGCCCGGAAACCCGGTTGAGGACCAGATATCTGCGGCCGATGCGCGTCTCCAGCTCCTTGAGAAGCCGGCTGATTCTTCCGGCGGTGGCGATTCCCCGGGTCGTGGCGTCGGAGACGACAAGGAGATAATCGATGACCTGGCTGGTCCGCCGGCTCAGGTGCTCCATCCCGGCCTCGTTGTCGATAACCACGTAGTCGTAGTTTCCGGCCAGCGTCCGGAGGATGTCCTGGAGCAGGTTATTGGCATAGCAGTAGCAGCCCGGGCCTTCGGGCCGGCCCATGGCGACGAGGTCGAAGTCCGGGCCCTCCACCAGGCTCGTCTGAATCTTATATTCAAGGAACTGCTGCTTGGTCATCCCTCCGGGGAGGTCGGAGATCCTGGTCCTCATCTCCTCCCGGATGGCACCGATCGTCTCTTTGAGCCGGACGCCCAGGAGGTCGTTGAGGTTGACGTTTGAATCCGCGTCCACCGCCAGGATGGACCGGCTCTTTCTCTCGCTCAGCCAGCGGATGATCAGGGCGGCCAGGGTCGATTTCCCCGTCCCCCCTTTGCCGGCGATGGCGATCGTCTTCATTGTTCCGCTTCTCGCTCAAAACAGGGGCGGCATGGAGAGCGCCGGATGGTTCATCCTGGTGATATAGGCCAGGACCTCTTCCTCGGTCACGGCCACGGTCTCGTCGGCGATCATCTCAATGAAACTCTCGATCCCTTCGCTCCGGCCGATGCGGCGGAGCTCCGGCTCCAGCTCCTCCTTGAGCTCGCGGTTCATCCAGACGATGCGCTTCGCACCGCCTTCGGCGCTGATAAACTTGTTGCTGGCGACATAGCGCTTGCTGTGGCCGATGAAACCGGGTGTCTGCAGGCCGCCTCCGACGGTTCCGGCCAGAGTCGAGAACTTCATGCCGCTCGGCGTCATGCCCGGGAAATTCCGGTAAACCGTCATGATGCCGTTGGTCGAAGGCAGGACGCAGGAGATGCATTCGAAACAGCCGCAGGAGGTCATGGGGTTGTCGATGATGCTGTAGGCGCTGAAGACCGGGAGGGTTTTGTGGGAAGCGTTGAAGACGAATTCGTTGATCCCCTGCCACTGTCCTCTGACCGGGTCGACCGCTTGGGCCTTCAGGATGGGCTGGTTGGGACCGGTGGGGTTTATCTGGTGGGCGGCCTTGCCGTCGAGCCAGTTGTAGGCGCCGCAGAGGCCGGACCTCTCCGGTGTTATGACGCAGACATGATTCGGCGCAAAAGACTGGCAGAGGGTGCAGGAATAAAAGGTCTCGACGGCCTCGTCGGTCAGCCCGGCCAGACGCTCGTCGCGCTGACGGTAGGCCTTCCGGGCGGTATCGATCCGGTCCATGACTTCTTTCTCCTGCGTGTATATCTTCACCTGGACCTTGTCCACGATCTTCCCGAACTCCCCGTGGAGCTTGGCGTGGATAATGGACCCGAAGTGCTCAAACCTGAAGCCCTTGTCTTTGGCCTCCTTGCTGATCCGGACCCAGTTGATATCCCGCTGTCCCATATGAAAAACGCCGTGGGCCATATTCATAAAATCATGCACCCGTCTCTCCAGGATGGGCTCGAAATCGGGCTGCATCTGGCGGCCGGCCACTTCAATCCACAGCGCCAGCGGAAGCTGGCTTCCCTCGGCCACCTCGTCGATCTCCGGCCCGATGACCTCTACCTTTCCGTCCTCAACCTCCTCCATGCTCGTCCCGTGGAGGTATTCAAACCCGTGTTTGTCCGTCCCGGCCAGCTCGACGTACATATCTTCCTTGCGGATCCTCTCTCCCTGAAAAGCGGGGCCGAACGGCACGGGGATCGGGACCTTGGTTACAGAGATCTTGAGGCCGCGGACCTCGATGGCTTTGGAGACGATCCGATCGTGAGGGACCGGCGAGACGACGTGCTCGTAGGTGCATATGCCCGTTGGCAGGATGTTGTCGATGTCCGTGTCGGCGATCGTCGGGAACCCGTAGTTGATGGCCCCCGCCGCCTGGGCGTGCTTCTCGTCGTCGACCGGGCCGAGGGCCAGGACGAAAGCGAAGACGCGGTTTTTGTTGTACCGGAGGACGCGCTGGTAGTCGCCCGGCTGGGCCCCGCCGAAAGAGAGCGCCACCCGGGTGGAAAAGCCGAGGGCGTGGATCGTGGCCGTGACGTCGTCGCCGAAGGGCACGAGCCGCGTCTCCCAGCCCATCTCGATCCCCTCTTCGGCCAGCTGCTGGGCCATGGACTTCCCGTCCGTCGCCGCGGACATGAAAACATAGAGGTTTTTTTCCTGGAGCTCGCGGGCGATCCGGACCGCGATCTCGTTCGTCGGACAGTACCCGACGCAGGCGGCGAACCCGGGCGCCGTGTTGTCGACGAACTCGATTCCCCGTTCGCGCATGATGACGTCGTTGGCCGCGCCGAGCCAGAGATGCCCGTCCCTGGGGTTTGTTTCCGGAAGATACGGCAGGGGCGTCCGAGTGTACTTGATGGCTTCTATGATCTCGTCGGCGAAGAGGGTGGCCATGCCGGCGTCGAGGGTGTTCCCGAGATAGGGAAGCCAGAGGGTGTCTGAGGGCACCGGAGGGAGGAGCCCCTTGGCCTCGGCCAGCAGGTCCCGGAGTCCGCCCAAAGTCTCGATCCGGAGCCCCAGTATCCCGTGCGATATGGGCAGGTAATAGCCCGTGTTGGGGAATTCGACCCGGGTGTCGGGCCCTTTCTCGGCGACGGCCGCCTCGAGCTCCCGTTCGGCCCGGGCGACCAGCTTGTGGGCGCCCCGGATGGCTCTTGTCGCGATGATTCTGGACATGGTATCCTCTGATCCTTTTCCCGTCCCGGGCTAAACCTCGAGCTGCCTTCTCATCTCCATATCGAACAGCACGCGCTCCTTGCCCTTGCTGATGCCCAGCTTTTCCCTTTTTCCGTTGATGTGGTCGATGATCATCCCCGCCATCCTGGCCTCATCGACCTCGACGGCCCAATGCCCGCCGAAGAGCTCCTTGTATTCCTCGAAGATATGGCGCGAGAATGGCTCGCTTCCCGAAATCGGGAGCCCGATGCCGAAGACCGTGAAAACGCCCGAGGCGACGAAGTACTGCCCGATGGCGATCGCCTTCTCGCTCATCCACTCCGGCGCCGCCCCGGCGACGGGCAGGTCGCTGATATCCTGGCCCAGCCCCCCGACCTTGACCATTTCGGTCAGGGCGATCAGGATGCGGCTGTTATCGACACACGACCCGGAGTGAAGAACCGGCGGCATACCCACGGCCTGGCAGACTTCGGCCAACCCTTTGCCGGCGTATTTAACGGCCGATTCCGGAGTCAGGAATCCGGCCTTGGCGCAGGCGATGGCGGAACAGCCGGTCTGGACGACGAGGATGTCGTTGGCGATGAGCTCTTCGACCAGTCCGGTGTGCCCTTTGTCATGGGTCGTTTTGGGGTTGGAGCAGCCGACGACGCCGGCGACTCCCTTGAGGCGGCCGTTGATGATGTTGTCGTTGAGTGGCACATAGGACCCCCGGAACGAGCCGCCGAGCATGTAGGTGATGGCCTCGTGGCTGAACCCGGCGACCAGGTCCATCTTCTCCCGGGGGATGTCGATTGGACCGCGGTGGGAAAAATTGGCGATGGCCTCCCGGACGATCGTCCGGGCTCCCTCGTAGGCGTTTTCCGTGTGGATATCCACCTGGCGTGCTCCCTCGATCCTGCCCTTTGGGGACGTCGTGATAAGAAGGGTGTGGAAATTCTTGCAGAGCTGGGGAAGCGAAGGCATGATGCACTGGACGTCGACGATCAAGGCGTCGACGGCGCCCGTGGCCACGGCGAGCTCCTGCTGGAGGACGTTCCCGGCGATCGGAAGTCCATGGCGGATGAGGACCTCATTGGCCGTGCAGCAGATTCCGGCCAGGGTGATCCCCGTCGCTCCCGCGGAACGGGCGAGGTCCAGGATCTCCTTGTCTCTTGCCGCCAGGACGAGCATTTCGGAAAGGATTGGCTCGTGTCCGTGAACGACGACATTGACGTCGGTTTTGGAGAGAACGCCGAGGTTGACCTGCCCGCGGACAGGCGAAGGCGTCCCGAACATGATGTCCTGGAGTTCGGTGGCGACCATCGACCCCCCCCAGCCGTCGGCCAGAGCCGTCCGGGAGCCCTGGAGCATGATGTTCCGGTGATCCTGGTCGACGCCCATACTCGTCCGGTGGATCATCTCCACGACCTCGCGATCTATCCCACGCGGTACGACACCGAGTTTGCGCCAGATCGCCTGCCTTTTCTCCGGGGCTATCTTGATAAAGGCGATCTCCCCCTCTTGCCGGCCGAAATCGGCCAGGGCGCGTTCGGCCAGCTCGAGGGCGATCTTTTCGTTGGGCTTGTCTTTGACCGAAACCCCGAAGATCTGGGCGACCCGCTTGAGCTTCCGGATGTCACGGAGCGCATACCCGGAATCGGGGTCCGTGGCCGCCAGGAGCAGGGTCTTCGCCACCTCCCTTCCATGGTCGGAGTGGGCGGCCGTCCCGGCGGCGATCATTCTGGCGAAATTCCGGGCGACGATCACCTCGGCGGTCGCGCCGCAGACTCCTTTTTGCGGCTTTTTTCCGGTCGGGTTGATGCGGCATGGCCCCATGTAGCAGGCGCGGCAGCAGAGTCCCCGCTCCCCGAATCCGCAGTGGGGCTTCTGCTCCTCAGCCCTGTCCCAGATCGTTTCGATGCCCAGTGTTTTGGCCCGCTCGAGCATCTCATTTACCGTACTGTCAACGCTTTTTGGTTTCGACATCATCTTTTATCCTGCTGATTTCTCCGGATGCCTCTCTCTCGGATTCAGGCCCGGAGCCGTCGGCTCACTTCACCGAGATGAGAAAAGACTTTCTCCGCCAGATCGACCGGAAGCGAGCCGGTTCCGCAGCTCGGCGTGACCAGGCACTTTTCCCAGATCAGGCTTTTCGGGATGCCCTTGGCCGCCAGGTTGTCGACGGCCGAGCGGAGCTTCGCGAGAAGTGTCTCCGGCGTTTCCGCCGCGATCTTGGCCGAGGTCGGGACAATTCCCCAGGCCAGGACTCCGCCTCTCTCCAGGTAGCCTCGGATCTGACTCGGATAGTAGGCGATGGTCTCCCCGTAGTCGAAGGCATCGAAGCTGATGACGTCCGTCCCGGCGTCGATGAGGATCGTCCATTCCGTGTTGCCGCAGCAGTGGATCCCGGCCAGTCCGCCCTCCTTGTGAACGGCGGCGATGACCTCCTTCAGGGCTTGAACGACATCGGCTCGCTGGACGCTGACATAGGTCGAGGAACCGAAGGCCGAGAGGATGGGCTCGTCGATGGAGCAGAGCTGGGGCACGCCGAGTCCGCTGAATTTCCTCAACATCCAGCGGGCCTTCATCTCCGTTCCCTTGATCACGACGTCCCGCATCATCTCGTTGTAGTAGATGGCCCTTTTATTCTCGTCCGTGCGGCCGAGCCCGACGGTCATCGGGCCGGTCACATGGTTCTTGAAATAACGGAGCGCAGCCGGCCTCTCCGCGGCGAGCGCCCTTTCCATGGCATAGATTCCCCGGCTGAAGGCCGGCGAAATCCCGAAAAAGTCGATGTTCTCGGCCATGTAGTTCTCGTAAAACTTCTCGAGCCCGGCGGTGATGTCGGCCGCGGTATCGAAGTGCATCCTCCCGGCGGCGGGGTCGAGGACGACTCCGGGCAGGCCCTCGGAATATTGGATCTCCATGCTCTCCCGGAAATCCGTGGCCGGAAGCTGGGGCCAGATCGGAATTTCGGGAATGCTGCTCAGGATAACCCGGCAAGCCGCCTCGGGACTCTTGTGAGGCAGGCTGCCGATGGCCGTGGCCAAACCGTTCGGGTTGAAGCTCATGATAGACCTCTCTCCATAACTTCCAGGCCCAGGGTATCACGAAAGAGCGGCGGGAAGATAGGAATGGGAGGCCCGTGATTTGTACGATTATGCTATTTTGAGTGGCAAAAAAAGCGCTGGGTTCAGGCGGGGCGCCCGCTCCCGGCGAGCGC
>Ga0113563_10002122_pt1 | contig 11783 bp, 10 predicted proteins | sample Mud3Dept3metaG_FD_80117 | JGI IMG/M metagenome (GOLD analysis project Ga0113563, IMG submission 80117) | Freshwater wetland microbial communities from Ohio, USA, analyzing the effect of biotic and abiotic controls - Mud 3 Core 4 Depth 3... | ecosystem: Environmental > Aquatic > Freshwater >...
CGTTATACCATTGTGCATAATTCTCATCCCTGTTGGTTAAAAACTTTGCCATTTTTTGGTACAATATTTGAATTAATTTTGTTAATAAGAAAAACAGCGTAAAAATAGACAAAAACTTGAGTTATCTTAAAAAAATCGGGAGGTTCATCATGAAAGCAAAATTTTACATCGGAATCTTATCAGCCCTGGCACTTACGGTTCTGCCCGTTAAGGCACAGTACGCTGATAGTCGCAACTTCAGGAATGATGAGGCCGGAATAGTAATCAATAATTATTACGATGATTATGATTACTACTTTGCTTCTCGCATAAACAGGTTTCACAGGTCATATGCGGCTTTCGACTACTATTCTCCTGTGTTCACTGATGTATACTGGTACAACTACATGCCCTTTTCCTGGGGAATGAGCATTTATGGAAGAAGCGGTATCGGATTCGGGTACGCCGTCAACTTCCCGGTTTATTACGGATGGAGCAATTACAGCTATTATGATCCTTACTACGGATGGTACGATCCTTATTACGGAAGCTCATATTACTGGGGTTACGATCCGTTCTACTACAGCTGGTACTCACCGTTCGTTATCAATATAAACCTTGGCCACAGGTGGGGACATGGCTGGTACGGAAATAACTACTGGTACGGACATAATAACTGGTATGGTGGATATAGGGACAATTACTACTCACGGAACAATTACTACAATTATCCATCAACAAGATACTATTCCTCACGGTATTCGGACAGGAGTATTCCGGAACGCAACAGATCCTCAGAATACAACAGAACTTCCTCAAGGAATGTTTCCAGGTCTGAATCGCCTGTCCAGCGTAACGAAATGAACCGGAGCACAGACAGAACCAATGCCGGAAACAGAGTTGCCACCGGTGAAACCAGAAGGAATAACAGTCAGGCTCAGGGAGGAAACCAGGGTAATGCGAATAACAATGCCAATAACGGCAATAACAGAAATAGCCGTCCTGACGGCAACAATGGAAACTTCGATCAGAACAACCGTAATGAAGGGAACAGGGGCAATAACCAGCACAGTCGTCCCGACGGCAATAACGGGAACTTCGGTAACAATAGTCCGGATAACAAGGGCGGAGCACCGGTTACGGCACCTGCCAAAAGAAGGATGGAACAGACAGCACCTGTAAGATCCCAGAATAGTTACAACCAGGGCTCAGGCAGGACATACACCGCTCCGTCCAGGAGTTCAGTTTCATCGGGAAGCAGACCGGCAATGTCACAAAGCAGGAGTAGTGCTCCACCAAGAAGCGGATCCTCAATGTCACAAAGCAGGAGTAGTGCTCCTTCAAGAAGCGGATCCTCAATGTCACAAAGCAGAAGCTCTGGCCCATCGAGAAGCGGTTCCTCAATGTCACAAAGCAGGAGTTCCTCATCAGGATCCAGGTCAGCTGTATCATCCGGAAGCAGAAGCTCATCTTCAAGATCCGGATCCGGCTCATCAGGCACAAGGTCTTCATCTTCAAGCTCCTCTTCAAGGGATAAAAGAAACAGGTAAAAAAATACAGGGATATGCTATGGCATATTCCTTTTTTTATTATTTTTGATTGATTGTTAGAAGTTAATTTATTCCTTTCTCCAATTTGGTATAATATTTGTTCTTACTTAAGAAATTAAAAAGGGAATTAAAAATGAAAGTATCGAATTACATATCAGTCCTTGCACTCCTTGTCCTGGGGTCCTGTTCCTCAAGCCTTTACACAGGAGTGGAAAATGATGACCTTTACTATCTGCCTTCCGACAGGCCGGCTACAGTGGAACGGACACCTGTTAACAAGCAGATTTCTGAAGGAACTTTGAAGTCGGAGGAGTATTATGACAACATTTATGCGGCTGATACTCTTGTGTCTGATGAGTATTCTGATGCAGTTGATTATGACGATGTTCTGGCAAATCAAGGAGGAAACGTCATTAATAATTATTACGATAATTACTCGTATGCTGGCAGATTAAACAGGTTCTACGGCAATTATTTCTACCCTTACTGGAGAGATCCCTTTTACTATAGCTGGGGATTCCCTTCATTCGGCTACGGTCGCGGATTCGGTGGTTACCCTTACTACTATGATCCCTTCTATTATGATTCATACTACTACGATCCTTTCTACTCAGGATATGGAGGTTATTACGGAGGTTACTACGGAGGTTATTACGGGAGTTACTACAACAGATATTTAGGCTACAGTCCATTTTCCTCATACTACTACTCTCCGTTCTACTCTGGTTACTGGGGCAATTATTCCAATATCAGAGGTGATTATAACAATTCAGTATCTTATGGCAGGAGGGAACGGCAGAGTGTCTCATCAACCAAGTGGAACAGCAGCATCTCACCTACATCTGTATCATCCAGGAGAGACGGCTATGTTTCCCAGGGCGGAAGCAGAACAGATGCAACCAGAAGAACAGCAACCGGGACATCTGTACAGGATGGAAGGAGAGTAAGCACTACAGTGAATAAGGAAGCTTTAAATGCAACTGATGTAAAAACAGAACAGAGTGTTGTCAGAGAGTCAACCCCTTCTGTATCCAGCAGAGCTGCAACAAGGAGCTCATCAACTGTTGCCAGACCGGAATATAATAATGTTAACAGGACCTATACTCCGAGCTACAGCAATCCGAGAATGAGTACCAGGCCTTCATATAATAACAGCCGGATAAACAGCAGTACAGGTTCTGAACGTTCTTCATATCCTGAAACATCACGAAGCAGCAGCCAGAGAAGCAGCTCATCCTATTCTACAGGACAAACCAGATCGTCCTCCCCGTCTTACAGCGCGCCGAGAAGCAGCAGCAGCTATTCGGCTCCTTCACGGAGAAGCATTGAAAGCGGTTCCGGGTATTCATCAGGCTCATCATATAATAGTGGTGGCTATTCGAACAGCAGATCGTCATCATACAGTGGCGGATCTTCTTCTGGAGGCTACTCGGGAGGTTCATCAGGCGGTTCATCTTCTTCCGGTTCAACCCATTCTTCATCCGGAGGCTCGTCTTCAGGCGGGAGGAGATAGACCTAACAGAAATACAAAGTTGCCTAAAGGTTCATTCTCTTAGTGGAGTGCAGGGCGGATTATAACTAAAAAACAGCAACAATGCGTAAATTAAGCTTAGTCATACTGATTACAGCATCTCTGACGGCAGGTATAAATGGCCAGAATGTCGACGATGCTTTGAGATACTCCCAGGTATTTTATACCGGTAGCGCAAGATTCATGTCAATGGGGGGCGCTTTCACGGCCCTCGGTGGCGATCTTTCAACTCTCAGCCAGAATCCGGCCGGACTTGGCGTATTCCGGTCATCGGAAATTTCTATATCCCCGCAATTGTTTCATATTAATACAATTGCAAATTTCAAGGCAAACAGCACGGAGGATTATATCTATGAATTCGGTCTGGGTCAGGGTGGAATAGTGTTTAGCCTTCCAAGGCGCAACAAGGAATCGGGATTCACCACTCTTAATTTCGGATACTCTTACAATCAGACCAACAATCTGAATCAGCATGTAACCATCAATGGTGTAAGTAATAGCAGTTCCCTTACTGATTACTGGGCTGAAATAAGCGACGGATTCTATCATGATCAACTCGAAACCGAAGCTCCCGATGCATTTCTTGCATATGATGTATGGCTGATCGACACTCTTTCAGGTTCAAACATAAATTACGGAACCGTCTATTCAAACTACGGCGATAATTTTCCATCAACATATGGTCAGACCGTACAGCGGCTGATAAGTACCGAAGGATATACCAACGAACATGCTTTTTCATTCGGGGGGAGCTATTCAGACAAATTGTTTTTTGGTGCAACTGTAGGCATAACAAGGTTGCGGTACACCAGCAAGTATGAACATAGCGAATCTACAGAAGCAGACCTTCCCTCTTTGTTTACGGATTTTAATTATACCTTCTACTATGATAACATTGGTACAGGGTATACCTTTAAACTGGGGGCTATATACAAGCCGGTAGAATCCCTTCGCATTGGATTTGGGTTTCATTCACCAGGACTCTACAGGATCGATGAATATGTTAATGATAATATAACCTCACATTTCAGCGACGTTGCAATACCCTATGAGTCATCCAATGAAGCCGTAAGGTACAACTATGCGCTTACCACTCCTTTCAAGATTCTGGCCGGAGCAGCACTTCAGATAAAAAAAGTTGGATTGATCAGCTTAGATTATGAGTTTATTGATTATGGTTCTGCGAAATTTTCCGAAACAGGGGATGGATACAATTACAGCGCAAAGAACCAGGCGATCAAGAATAGTCTCCGGCCAGCAAATAACCTGCGGTTAGGCGCAGAAGCAAGACTGAATAATATTTACTTTCGCGGCGGTTATGGTTACTATGGTAAAGTATGGAAAGATGACGAACTCAAGAGCAACGTTAATTATCATTCTTTTTCCCTTGGCACAGGCTTTAGGGAAAAGAACATCATTGTAGATTTTGGATTTACACGAATGACTAATCCGGATAAATACATGCTTTACGATCTCAACGATACAGAAATCGAGGATCCAATGTCCGAGATCAGTGTCTCCAGAAATATCTTCACCCTTACTTTTGGTTATAAATTTGGTATCTAATTCTTTGTTTGACTTCCTTGGTAAAAGGCTTCCGGATTATTCCGGAGGCCTTTTTTAAAAATATCCAGCCGAATCCGGACCCATATTAAATACCAGATCTGCAATGCTGAGTCCCGGGACAAATCCATGAATGTAGCTGAAGACCTGAAAATATTCCTTTCCTGACCAGGATGAATGCTTTTTAGGGTGAATCGTATAGCGGAAATCACCCTCTTTGCCTTCAGCGGGCCTATAACGGGAAGTACAGGTTACCTTATTAATGTCTCTCTTCAGAATTTTCAGGAACGCTGTTAAAAGATCTGTATTAAGGTCGAGCAGGAAATTATGGTTGACGTTAATGATCCTTTCAATGATCTCAAAATAGTAAAGGAAATATGGTGATGAATTATATGAAGATGTCAAAGCTCTGAGGTGAACCTGCTGCCATCTTTTTGAATAATCGATTCTAATATCCCTGATATGGGTTTTGTGAAAGCTTCCGAGGTAAACGGGAACTGTCAGAAGCTGTAGTCCCCTGGCAGATAGAATGTAACAACGGTTTCTGTATGACTGTTTAAGATAGTTTTCCTCCCTTTCTATTATTACTTCATCTGCTTCGCTGATCCGTGCAAAATACTCGATGGGGGGCAAATAGGCAGTGGAGAGAAATATCTTTCCGGGCATATGAAGGCAATCACTTCATCCTGTTAATCATGCTTGCAGAAAAGCCTGCACCGAATCCGTTATCAATATTGACCACGGTTACGCCAGATGAACAGCTTGTAAGCATTGCCAGAAGGGCAGAAATCCCGCCGAAATTAGCACCGTAACCTACACTTGTCGGTACAGCTATTACTGGCTTATCCACAAGTCCCCCCACTACACTGGCCAGAGCGCCTTCCATTCCGGCAATTACAATTATCACTCTGCAGCTCCTGATCTCAGGCAGTTTATCTACGAGCCTGTGTATCCCGGCTACGCCTGCATCAAATATCCTTAATACCTTATTTCCCAGTAGTTCCGCAGTAACTGCTGCTTCCTCCGCTACCGGGATATCAGAGGTGCCGGCTGTGATCACACCAATGCTGGTTGCAGGTGAATCAGGTTTCTTTTTCTGGATTGAAATTATTCTTGCCTCCGGAAAATGACGGGCTTCAGAGGAAATGAGCCTGATTGAATCATACATTTCCTGTGTTGCCCTTGTGCCAATGATATTATTCTCTTTTTCTGCCATTACCCTGAAGATCTCTCTTACCTGGTCGACTGTCTTACCAGAGCAATATACTATCTCAGGGTAGCCTGTCCTGATCTCCCGGTGATGGTCGATCCTGGCAAAACCAAGGTCGGTGTAAGGAAATGATTTCAGTACTTCAAAAGCTTCTTCGACGCTTTTTCTCCCATCCTTAACCTCATGCAGAAGTTTTTCCAGTTCTTTAGCTGTCATTTTTCTTTTATTTCCCGATCCATGCTACCGGATCTGTAACCTTCAAGATCCAAAGATATGTATCTGAAACCGATTTTTTTTAAGCCTGACACAATTAATTCTCTTTCAGGATTATTTACGATCTTCCCGAGATAATCCGGCAGGCATTCTATTCTTGCAATATCACCATGAATTCTTATCCTGGTTCCGGGATATCCTTTATTGAACAGGAAAAATTCACCTTCTTCGATCATGCGAAGCATCTCAGGGCTGATCTCCGTATCATACGGGATCCTGGTAAGAAGGCACGCCATAGCAGGTTTATCCCAGAGACTGAGGCCGGCATCCTTCATATGTTCCCTGATATCTTTTTTGGTAAGCCCCGCTTCGGACAGCGGACTCCGGATACCCATCTCCTTCAACGCCTGCAATCCTGGCCTGTAATCTTTGGTATCATCTGCATTTGTGCCATCGATAACATATTGGTAACCGTTTTCCCTGGCCGTTTCAACAATCCTGGTAAAGAGAATCTTCTTACACAGGTAGCATCTCTCAACCGGATTATGTTTTATGATCTCCGGAACTTCAAGATCGATTATTCTGTGATTAATAGCATAAGTGTCAGTAAATTCAAGAGCTTCCGAAATTTCCCGGGAGGGTATATAGGGAGTTCTCAGTGTAACTGCCAGTACTTTAAGATTCCCGATCGAATGAGCACTGTAAAGAAGGAATGAGCTGTCAACTCCCCCTGAAAATGCAACAACAAATGATTTGAGATCTTTGAGTATTGAATTGAGCCTGTTCACTTTGGATTCTGTCATTTACTAACAATTGAACTCATTATATTGTTGTATACCTCTTTTACCGGTACTCCCTTATCTTCAGCAATCTTTCTGCATTCTTCGTATTCAGGTTTGCACGAGACTTCTTTTCCCCTGTAAAATGAGCGTTTGATGGTAACTTTTCCGTAGATGGTCTGAATAATATCAAATTTTCTGGTAAGAGTGTCTTTCCTGAAAGGGAATGTCCTTATGCCAACTGAAGTCGACTCTGTGAATATTATTTCCTTGACAGGATCGGATAATCCTTTTTCACACACCACATTCAGGATGGTCCCCGGCCTTCCTTTCTTCATAATTACACCGGTAAGGAATACATCCGATGCTCCGGCGCCGAAAAGTTTTTCTGAAATGTGATCGTAAAATTCCGGATTCATATCATCTATGTTGCATTCGATCAGAAGTGCATCATGTCCTGATTGGCTGTCACCTGTTTCTCCTAGAAAAACCCTGAGCAGATTCGGCACTTCAGGATGATCTTTCTGTCCGATGCCATATGCTGTTTTTTCGATCTTGAATTCCGGCAGATCGCTGAAGTGTGTTCCGAGTGCAACCAGGATCGCTGCTCCGGTTGGAGTAGTTGCTTCAAAATCGACTCCTTCTTTTTTTACCTCCAGCCCCCTGATTATTTCTGCTGTTGCAGGAGCCGGAACAGGAAGTCTTCCGTGGCTGCTTCTTACGAATCCCCCTCCAAGCTCCACCGGTCCGACAAGAACAGCGTCAACATTGAGTGAGTTGAAGCAGATTGCAGCACCGACGGTATCAATGATGGAATCAATAGCTCCCACCTCATGAAAATGTACTTCCTCGAGCGAAACATTATGCACGGCTGCTTCGGCAACTGCAACTTTCATAAATATCTTTTTGCTCAGCTCCTTTGTTTTATTATCCAGTTTTGAACTGTCAATGATATTCACAATATCAGAGAGATGTCTTGATTGATGTTCAGGGCGAGTTTGCTTTACAGTCACTTTCGTCCCGAAGATCCCATGCCGTTGATCCTTTTCAACCTCCAGTGTCCAGCCTTCCACTTTGAGTTTATTAAGTTCACTGGTGAGGAATTCCCTGTCAACACCAAGATCTATCATTGCACCAAGATTCATATCGCCGCTGATCCCCGAAAAGCAATCGTAATAAAGTATTTTCATTCAGATAGTAATGTTTATTCAGATCAATTATTTCATATAAATAATAAACGGATCAATCAATATAGTTACAGGCTGCTAAAATAGTAATTAACGGTTAATTTACCCTCTTTACAGTTTTGCAGAAAAACCCAAAGGGACATTCCCTGACTCTATATTAATGTTCGTTACGCAAAAACAAAAAAAAATTGTATTTTTCGGCACTTTTAGAAACCTTAATTACCGGATAGAATAATTTAAACATGAAAAGAAGGGATTTTCTTAAGAAATCAGCAGGCGCCGGTCTGGCTGCGGGAGCTGCTGTGAGTGTTGGAAGATACGGGTATCCATGGGCGTCACACCCTGTTAGCGCAAAATATGATATGGTTGCAATCATGGGAGGCAATCCTGATGCAATGTTCGACCTGGGTATTCAGGAGCTGGGAGGAATGGGTGCATTTATTCAGAAGGGTCAGAAAGTCCTGGTAAAGCCAAACATTGGATGGGACGTAATTCCCGAGCTTGCAGCAAACACTAATCCCTTGCTTGTTAAAAGGATCATTGAACACTGTTTTAAGGCCGGAGCCAAAGAGGTCTATGTGTTTGACCATTCAATTGATAACTGGGTGAACTGCTATAAAAATTCCGGCATAGAAAAAGCAGCAAAAAGCGCCGGAGCTAAAGTTGTCCCTGCCCATACGGAAAACTATTACCAGGAGGTTGATATCCCGGGTGGTGACAGACTGAAAAAGGCCAAAGTCCATGAATTGTTGCTTGAAGCAGATGTTTTCATCAATGTCCCTATCCTGAAAAATCATAATTCCACAAGAATGACCTGCAGTCTGAAAAACATGATGGGTGTTGTATGGGACAGGGGATTCTGGCATGCCAATAACCTTAACCAGTGTATTGCTGATTATGCATTGTTTCAGAAGAAACCTGCTCTTAATATTATTGATTGCTATAATGTTATGGTTAAAAATGGTCCACAGGGAGTATCGAAGCAGGATGTTGTCCAGATGAAATCGCAGATAATCACCACCGACTGGGTTGCCGGTGATACTGCTGCATCAAAAATGCTTGGAGTTGAAACCGGGAAAATTGAATACATTTCTCTGGCGCATAAGCTGGGCCTTGGAAACATGAACATCGATTCGCTGAATATTAAAAGAATTAAAATGTAATTCCTGATGAGGTCACCTTTCCTGAGAACCTTTCGTATAATTTTTTCTTCACTTATTTTTATATGCTTCTTTCTGCTCTTTGCTGATTTTAAATATCTTATCCCCTCAAAGTATATCAGTATTCTGCTTTACCTGCAATTCATTCCCTCAGCCGTTAAGTTTTATGATCTACTGACCCTGGCTTCTGCGGGTTTCATTGCCGTACTTGTACTTACAATTCTGACAGGCAGGACATATTGCTCATTTTTGTGTCCGCTGGGTATCGGACAGGATATTTTCAGCAGGATCGGAGGACGAATCAGGAAGAAATTCAGGAGATATGGCTTTAAGAAGCCCTTCACGATTCTGAGATACACTTTACTGGCCGCAACACTGATAGTAGTTCTTCTATGGGGTGTCTACCTGCTGACCCTGCTTGATCCTTACAGCATATTCGGCAGGTTCATGACTTATTTCGGCAAACCGGCTGTGATTGTCCTAAACAACTTCGTTGCCGGTATCCTCGGTAAATTTGATATCTACTCCCTGAGCCACAGCGTTGTTACAAAATATCAGCTGCTCTCATATTCAATTCCTGTCGTTTTCCTGCTTCTTGTAGGTGGTCTCTCCCTGGCAAAAGGCCGGCTCTATTGCAATATGATCTGCCCCGTTGGAACCCTTCTCGGTCTTGTCTCAAAGGTATCACTGTTAAGGATCAGATTTGATGAAGAAAAGTGCACACGCTGCGGCAGATGTTCACTAGGCTGCAAATCGTCATGCATCGATTTCCTTCAGTATAAGGTTGATTTATCCCGTTGCGTCAGTTGCTTCAACTGCATAAAAATCTGTCCGGACAAGGCTATGTTGTTTGGGATTGTGAAGTTGAAAAAGAAGGAACATCAAACGGATCCCGAAAAACGAAGATTTGTTGCCGGCATGGTGTTGTTTCTTCTGGGTCTGCCTCAGATTGTCAGAGGACAGGATAAGCCAGTGCCGGTACCGCAGAAAGCCTCAACAGTAAAGGAAAACAGAACAACACCTGTTTGCCCGCCGGGTGCAGGATCAATTGAAGATTTCAACAAGCACTGCATCGCGTGCTCCCTTTGTGTTAATGCATGTCCGAACAATGTTCTGGAACCGGCCATCCTGCAATATGGAGTTACGGGAATGATGCAACCGGTTATGAATTACCACAGGAGCTTCTGTACATATAATTGCACAAAATGTACGGAAGTTTGCCCGACCTATGCTCTCAAACCCCTTCTTATGGAAGCAAAAAAACTGACCCAGATCGGAAAGGCAAACTTCATAAAGGACAACTGCATTGTCAAAACAGAAAAAACTGCCTGCGGAGCCTGTTCTGAAGCATGTCCCACAAAGGCTGTCTTTATGATACCCTATGAGGGCAACCTGCTTATACCCGAAACCAATTCAGATATCTGCATCGGATGCGGACATTGTGAATATGCCTGCCCGACAACACCATATAAAGCCATTTTTGTTGACGGAAATGCTGTTCACCAGGCTGCACAAAAACCTGAAATTGAGCAATCTGAAATAGAAATACCAGTCGAATTCCCATTTTAATTCCTTATGAAACCATCACATATTGAGCATATTGGAATTGCAGTCAGCAACCTGCATGCTTCCATCGATTTTTATGAAAGAATTTTTGGGCTGAAATGTTATAAGATTGAAGAGGTGCCTGATCAGAAAGTAAAAACTGCATTTTTCACAGTAGGACAAACCAAGATCGAACTGCTTGAATCGACAGACCCTGAGGGCCCGATCGGAAAATTCATTGAGAAAAGAGGCGAGGGGATCCATCATATTGCTTTTGCCGTAAAGGATATTGTCAAACTGATGAATCATGCCGTAGAGAACGGTGTCAGGCTTATTGATAATGTACCAAGAAAGGGCGCTGAGGGTCTCGATATTGCTTTCATTCATCCGAAATCCGCATCGGGAGTTCTGATCGAGATTTGCGAGGATAAAAACAGTTGATCTTCAAACCATTTTACGCCAGTATGAATAGAAATATCGCTACCGCAGGCAACTCGGGAACCGGGGTGAGATCCGACTGCGAAATAACCATTGAGCTTAAGGGGAAAAACGGTATTATCATTGATCTTGAATCGAAAGTAAAAACCCTTTACGGTGAATCAATCAGGACCCTTTGCAATGAGGTACTGCAATTTTTTGATATAAGGAATGCACTGGTGAAAATAAATGATTCGGGAGCCCTTCCGTTCGTTATTTCTGCACGTATTGAGGCAGCAATAAAAAATCTGACGGATACTGATCTTGAGTTTCTTCCGGATATGGCCAGCGGGAACCGGTATGCCACAACCCCTGATAGGTTCAGATTCTCACGTCTTTATGTTCCGGGTAATACACCTTCAATGATGATCAATGCAGGCCTCCATTCTGCTGACGGGATCATTCTTGACCTTGAAGATTCTGTGGCGCCGGAGAAGAAAGATGAAGCAAGAATACTGGTAAGAAATGCACTCCGGCAGATTGATTTTTACGGTGCAGAGAGAATGGTGCGGATTAACCAGGGTGAATCCGGTCTGAAGGACCTCCGGGCAGTGCTGCCGAATAATGTGAATCTGATCCTGTTGCCGAA
>Ga0113563_10002123_pt1 | contig 11778 bp, 7 predicted proteins | sample Mud3Dept3metaG_FD_80117 | JGI IMG/M metagenome (GOLD analysis project Ga0113563, IMG submission 80117) | Freshwater wetland microbial communities from Ohio, USA, analyzing the effect of biotic and abiotic controls - Mud 3 Core 4 Depth 3... | ecosystem: Environmental > Aquatic > Freshwater >...
AACCGGATTCCCTTCGGATACATTCGAAGTGGCCCCGATCATGAACAAGAATCCGGCGAACATGGAAATAACGGCACCGCCCCCAAACAGTCGAAGGGGTTTGCTGCTGAAAGAAAGGATCATCTTGATCACCAACAAGTCGATTATCACCTTGTAAATCCTTGAGATTCCGTATTTTGAAACACCGAATTTCCTGGCATGATGGCGTACTTTCAACTCCGTCACCTTTATTCCCGCCAGGGAAGCCATCGCGGGTATGAAGCGGTGCATATCCGAATATAACGGAACCCCCTTGATGACTTCCGCCCTGTATGCTTTTAACGAACAACCGTTGTCCCTGATCGGGACCCCCGTGATTTTTCCTATGATCCAGTTGGCTATAATGGATGGGATTTTGCGTGTAACAAGTTTGTCCTGTCTTTTATGCCGCCATCCGCAAACGACATCGATCCCTTCTTCAATTTTCTTTAAAAACATAGGGATATCGGACGGATCGTTTTGCAGATCGCCGTCCATCGTCACCAGGATTTTCCCTTGGGCATGATCGATGCCGGCAGCCATCCCCGGTGTTTGACCGTAGTTTTTCCTGAATTTTATCACCCTGAGACGATTGTCTTTCTCTGCCAACATTTTTGATTTTCGAAACGTCCCATCCTTACTTCCGTCATCCACAAAAATCATTTCGTAGTTAATATTGAGCGGATCGATCGCTTTGGTAATCGCCTCATACAGGGGCTGAATGCAACCCTCTTCGTTATATAACGGTACAATTACTGAAAGATATTTGTCATTCAAGCAAGCAGCCACCTTTTCCCATAGATTACACAATCTTCTCTATATATGAGTGTTAATACATTGTTCTTTTCATTATTTTTTGTCTGTCGACCGCCGGAGTGTTCCACCCGCCTTACGGCAAGACGGTCTCCCACAGGTTCGCCATGGACTGATATCCTAATCCGTTGGGATGCAACCCGTCGGTGGATAGCAAGTTCATGGTTTGAAAGAGCGTATAGAAGTCAGGCGGGCTGATCGTTAATCCGTTTTCCGCTGCAAGTTCATCGATCACCGCGTTATATTCCTGGACGCTCTGGAGGTCGCACCGGATTGTTGAACAGTAAGGAACCTTCGCCAGGTAAGGTGTCTTACCCGCCAAGGCGATGGCGGAAATGATCCTCTGCATGTTGTCCTTGTAGGATCCCGTGTATCCCGGTTGCCCGAGAGTTAATCCCAATCCGCTCGGGACCGGCCCACCGTAGGCCTTGTCGGCGTCGTTCGTTCCGTACAAAACGAGATAATATTTTGCCGATGGGTATTTCGACAACGTGGCGGGTAAGAAGGCCGCGCCGTCGACGGAGGAGACACCGCCAACCCCCTCGTTGGCAACCGTAGTGAGAAGGAGGTTCGCCAAAATCGGTTCGTATCCGATTCCATCCGACAGGATGTCATCATTCGAACCGAAGGTGATGCTGTCGCCGATAGCGATGTACTCCGCCGATATGATAACGGAAACTTCGCTTGATATCCCGCTCTCCGCGTCGGCGTTTTCCGCCGTTACCGCAAAAAAGTGACGCGTACCGATCGTCAGCCCGAGGACGATGCCCGGGCTGGTCACACCGGCGACTTTTGTTCCCGTGGCTTTGGAAACCGGGGACGTCGCGGAGTGGTAAATATTATACGAGGTCGCGCCCACCACCGGTGACCAGCTGACCGTGGCCTGACCGTAACCCGGCGCGGCCGTGACACCCGTCGGAACCGGTGGAGGAGGGAAGGGAGTCGGCGTTGCGAAGACCTCGCTCGATACGGCGCTCTCGCCGCTGGAATTGACCGCCGTCACCACGAAATAGTATTTCGTTCCATTGTTCAGCGGTGTGACCACGCTTGGACTGGTCACACCGGGGACTTTTGTTCCCGCCGATTGGGTGACCCCGGGGGTCTGGGAATAATATATATTGTAGGCAGTTGCGCCCGTTACCGGTGACCAACTGATCGTGGCCTGATGCGGACCGGGCGCCGCCGTGACACCCGTCGGAGCATCCGTTGGCACCGCGGAGACCTCGCTCGATACGGCGCTCTCGCCGTTGGCATTGACCGCCGTCACCACGAAATAGTACGTCGTTCCGTTGGCCAGCGGGGTGACCACGGTCGGGCTAATCACATTGGGGATTTTTATTCCCGTCGCTTTGGTGACACCCGCCGACGGGGAATAGTACAGGTTATATGAGGTTGCACCTGTAGCATTATCCCAGCGGATCGTGGCCTGACCGGATCTCGACGCGGCCGTGATACCCGTAGGAGCTGGCGGCGGAGGATTGGAAGCGGGCGTTGCGGAAACCTCGCTCGATTCGGCGCTCTCTCCGTTGGCATTGACCGCCGTCACCACGAAATAGTACGTCGTTCCATTGGTCAGCGGGGTGACCACACTTGGGCTGATAACAAAGGGTATTTTCATCCCTGTCGCTTTGGTGACACCCACCGACGGGGAGTAGTACAGGTTATACGAGGTTGCGCCCGTCACCGGTGACCAGATGATCGCAATCTGACCGGAACCCGCCACCGACGTGACACCTGTCGGTGCCGCGGGCGCGCCTGGAACGGGAGAGGAATCCCCTCCCCCGCCTCCGCCGCAGGAAGCTACCGTGAAGTTCAGGAGCGGCACTATGAAAAATGCCAAATACAAATGGTTTTTTCGGAAATAGCCTCCCCATCCGAATGGTGGAGTTAACCCCGATTTTCCGGGCAGGGTCATGTGCCGATTAAGGATTGCATGCATTCGCTCGGCGATCGCCTCGTCAAGCCCTTGTGCGGTTTATGGGAATTGAAAATTCACCCGCCCTCATGGATTTTCTTTCCCTGAAAACCGCTGCCAAGATAAAGAAAACCACCCGGGATGCATCCCATAGTGGACACAACTCTGATCAGGAACGCGACCGCAATTGACTCTTGTACTGATAAACCGCTCCGGGAAAAGAGATAGACATATGCCCCTTCCTGTACTCCCAAACCGCCCAGTGAGATTGGGACCATCGTAACCAAAGCGACAAGAGGAACGAATATGCACAGATTGACCACGGGAACCTGTACATTCAGCGAGAGAGTAATCAGATATACAGTGACGATGAACAGACCATGATTGAGAAAACAGAAGGTTGTCACTTTAATAAGGTCGCGTACGTTGTTCTTATAGGAAATCAGTGAACTATAAAAATCCACTAAAATTCGAGACACGGAATTAAAATATCTTGTCCCGGAAAATTTCTGAAGAATCTGTGCAATGTATCTGTGTAAAAGCAGCCATAGAGCTATAGCCAGGAAGGGCATTAGAACGAGAATAAGCATCGTGGTAGATATGATCTGAGAGTTCCCGTTAAGAAAAAGCACGAGACAAGATACCGACGCCACCAAAGCGAACGTCAGGAACCCCAAGATTCGATCGAGGAAGATCGAGGATATGGCGCAGGCGTTTGTGCAGTTATAATTCGTTGCAAGGTATGCCCTCATGGCGTCAGGAGCAACACTGGAGGGTACGAACATCCCAAGAAAACTGGTCAAAAAGTAGATTCTAACAATCTCAATAAATGGGATGACGGTATTCTTTGCTTTTAGCAGAATGTTCCATCTTTGGGACATTAATACACGATCCAGAAGAACAAATATAAAACTCAGCACCAAAAACGGAATAATCAATTTAGGAATCAAATTTATCATTTGATCATACTCTAACTTTCGGAAAATAATGTAGAGTATGCCGCAACTTACGACTATCCTCAGCAACAGGAACAATTTCTTGCTGCGCATCTATACTGTCATCCTCTTTCGAAAAACTCTATCTGCTAAAAACCAAAGAAATGGAAACAACGTCTTCCGAAGACCCACCCCAATAAAACATGAAATTTGGCAACCCGGGCAGACTTCGGCTACAAGATGCTTTCTATATGCTAAATTCTTCGGATCTTTATAGATATCTGAGGATAAACGCTCATGGACGTTGCCAATAGCTTGACTATTGGTGCAGTAATGAAGGGTCCCATCCGCATTCAAGACCAATCCTTGGTCCTGGTAAGGGCAAGGCATCGATCTCTTGGCACCATTCAACATCTCAAGTGATTTTTCGTAGTAGAAAGGCATCTCGCTGATCAAAGGGCTGTTCTTCATCCTCTCCTGCAGAAATCGCGCAAAAAAACGCCTTTGTTCTTCATTTAGTATAATATTTTCAGCAAGATTTTTATTATCAAAATACGATTCGGACATAGCGGCAACCACGAAATTAATGTCAATATCGAGCGAATTGGCTACTTGGAGCAAATTGTATGCATCGTAAATATTTATACCGCTTAGCGTGGCGCCAATGCTAAAATTAAACTCCAGTTCATTATTAAGTTCTTTTAGTTTGGATATTGTGTTTATCACTTTTTGATAACCTCCTTCCACTCCACGTGCGCGATCGTAAACCTCATCAACACCATCCAAAGAAACACCTACGGAAAGGAGCACATCATGTTCAATGCACGCTATTGCAATCTTCCGAAAATGGCTTACACATTTATTTGTTGCTATCCCGTTTGTTGGAATGGAGATCTTGCGCAAACCAGGCATTTTTTGTATCATCAAAAGAACAACCTCGGCCAGATCATCGCGTAAAGTAGGTTCTCCTCCAGAAACAATAACATATTCAATACGACTGAAAATTGGATCAGAAAAAATCCTCTCCAATTCGTTAATGCTTAACATTGTCTTGTCTTCTTTATGCCATATATTACATATTTTGCACCGTGCATTGCATGTTGCATTCACATTAATCTGAAATACTGTTGGACTCAGCACCATAAATCTATTGAAAATGTTGTTTGTCGCACATTCACGCCCGATGGTTAATATCTCCAGGAAAAGATTTCGCCGTGTAGCCAATTGCTTCTTAAGTCTTTTGGTCAAAACGAATCCCCCAAAACGAGAAATTCTGCCCGCATCAACTTTCGCCACCGGAACAACTGGTTGGGATTGATCCCGTACTTCCGGGCGACAGCGGAGATGGAAGACCCGACTGCTCGACTTCTTCCACCAACGCACGTTATTCTTCCGCTGAGAACCTCCTACGGCGCTGCACGGACATGATGACCTCGATAGGCGGCATCTCTTTGGGTTCCTTGGACATAGTCATACGGACTAGGCGTATGACTCCCTCTTATTTTTAGCACTATGAGTGTCCGGTCGAAAGAGGGGTAACTTCAAGTCGAAAGAGGTAACTTCGCCTTCCAGGAATACCCCTCCTATTTAATAGATTCTCGCAAGTCACTCTTCCCCATTTGGATGGTGCCGCATGGCATCCAACCAGTCCTTATGCCATGCGGCACCATCGTTGCCTTCTGCTCCTTTGTTCCGGAGAATAGCCTACATTCAGGAGCCTATTGCATCGTTATTGTCATACTGGCACCACCTGCACGATCACCGGTATAAACCACCATATCCTTCCAGAACGAGATCAATCCGTGCGAGGAAGAACTTCCAGGAGGAGCGAGTGTGATTCCGCCCTGGGCATCGATGATTTCTGTCCATGGGGTTAGATTCACGGTGGCTCCAGCACTGTTCACGATATTGGTGCCGGTTACGTTCACGCGCGTCACACTTGTGGGACTGGTGGGACTGAATGTCCACGTCCCACGGGCCCATTGATCGCTATTGAACGTGTAGGCGAGGTATACGCCGACCAGGTCCTCTGAGGTGTAGGTCTGTCCCCGCAATTGAATGATCCGGAGCGAATATTTTCCATCGTCATCCGTGGAGGTACCTGCAATTACCTTCTTGTCGACGGACATCATGCCGATGAAATTCGACTCGTTCCCAATCGTGACTATTCCGGCAGAGTCCACGTGGATCTCCGCGAAGTTCGCCGGCGGCGGTGTCAGCACCCCGGACGAATCTTGCTTGGATGTAAGAGTGAGTTGGTTCGAAGCGTTGATCGACCCGCTGGCGATTTCCCAAGTTTTGGATGCCCCCGTGAAGATCCTGTTGTAAGCGATCGTCTTGTTGGCAAGGTCGGCGTCGGTATACGTGGCACCGCTCCGTTTCAAGAATATGTGTTCGGCAAATGTGCCGGGCCCGTAGGTAGAATTCCCGACCATCAGATACTTGTTGGACGACATCTTGGCTTGGAACGTCGTGTTCCTCCCCGTTCCGGTCTCGGTTACCACACCTGTCGTGTTATCAAAGCCGGTCCCGGGAGTGATGGACCATGCCGGAACGGTTGGAATGGGACTGCCGCTGCTGGACGACGGACTCGAGATAGTGACGTTTCCGGCGCCATCGACTACCGCGGTATATCGGTACCACCCGGGCTTGGCGCCGGTGAGAATCACCTGCACGTTCCAGGTCCCCGTGAGGTCCCCCTGGGAGAAAGTGGGGTTCGGAGGATTCGGGGTAGCCGTGACTTCGCTGGATTCCGCGCTCTCCCCGTCGGCACTGGCCGCCGTCACGACAAAATAGTATTGCGTGCCTCTGGTCAGCGAGGGCACGACACTTGGGCTGGTGGCACCGAGGATTTTAATTCCCGTCGCTTTGGTAACCGGGGACGTCGTGGAATAATAGATATGGTACGAGGTAGCGCCTGCCACCGCCGACCAGTTGATCGTAGCCTGAGCGGGACCAGGGGCCGCCGATACTCCCGTCGGAGGGGCCGGCGGAGGATTGGCCGTTGGCGTCGCGAAGACCTCGCTGGAGTCCGCGCTCTCTCCATCCGCATTGGCCGCCGTCACAACGAAATAGTACGTCGTTCCGTTGTCCAGCGGGGTTACCACACCTGGGCTGGTCACAACGGAGACTTTTGTCCCCGTGGCTTTGGAAACCGGGGACGTCGTGGAATGGTAAATATTATAGGAGGTTGCTCCCGTCACGTTGTTCCAGCTGATCGTAACTTGGCCGTTGCCCGCCGCCGCAGAGACACTCGTTGGAACGGCTGGCGGAGGATTGGGAACTGGCGTGGCGGATACCTGGATCGAGTCTTTGCTCTCGCCGATGGCATTAACTGCCGTCACCACGAAATAGGTCGTTACGTTGTTGGCCAACGGGGTGACAACATTCGGGTTGGTAACATCGGGGATTTTTGTCCCCGTGGCTTTGGAAACCGGGGACGTCGTGGAGTGGTAAATGTTATAGGAGGTCGCGCCTGCCACATTGTCCCAGCTGATTCTGGCCTGGCCAGGACCCGCCACCGCCGTGACGCCTGTGGGAGCACCCGGTGCGGCAGGAGAGGAATCTCCTCCACCGCCTCCTCCGCATCCCGAAAGAATGAACGAAATACATATGAAACCCAGCACGAAATGTTTTCCCCAACTCGTCATGGCTTTCTCCTCCCTTGTGAAATAGTTACTCCTGCACGTACATCCATATATCGGCATTACTCCTTGATTTCTTTATTTCTGATAGGAGATGGGGACCAGGCATTTCCTGCAATGGAAATAGGGATAATGAAAAAAATATTCAAGAGGGGTACGAATATAAAAAGATCCAATAAAGAAATACAAATATTTACCTTCCTTACAATACAAGCGATAAGAGATAGACTAGTTGAAATATTTACGAAAATAAATACATTTTTATTATATATTAATTTAATACTTAAATTATAAATTCTTTATTTTGTTAATCTAATTTCTTTATCAGTCCCTTACAATAAATCATAAATTTTTCTTTCATTATTTTTCGAAGCGGCTTTCTTCCTTCGCCGGGGAGCCGAAAAATACATTCATCGCCGAGTAAACGACTGATGCGGTACGGATCATCTCCTGCCCTGTTCGTCGTTCTCCTCTCTTTAATGACGCCCCAGAAGTTCGTCCGATATCCCGCCTTTTTTGAAATTTCGATGGCGAGGTCACTCCCCACCCACCATGGATAACCGAGATGACTCACGATTTTTCGTGGTAATTTTCTTTCAATGGTTTTTTTGGATTCGAGAAGGTCTGTATATAATTTTTCTTCCTTTTCTTGTTCGCTCTCATAGTATCCTGTTGTTACGTGCATTTTTCTATACTCACTCACAATATCATTTAGCTTTTTCCGCCAAAATGGTTTTTTGAAAAAACCGACTCCTCCATTATGTTTAACATGCTCAATACATAATTTTCTTATCCCTGCATCATCAAAATACCTATTTTTACCGGAAAATCTAGGGGCATTCTCATAAATAGGCATACCAAGTTCAGCTTTTCTTGAAATCATCTCCATACCGTTGTCAAGAAATAACGGCACGTTAAAATTCATCTTATGATAATCGAAAGAAGGATTTACGAAATCCTCAATTTCAGGCGATGTATATATTAAGGAATGATACATTGTATGAGATTGAAAATCGATTGTTTTGTTTTCGTGCATTATTTTAATCTCCTGCCATGTGCATAAAGGTTCAATGTTCGTGTGATCGATATCTGTTTCTTTTATCAATCCAGGAATAATAAAACTAACCGCTTGGAATTTGTATTTTTTAAGTAGTGGGTATACAACATCCCAAAGATTTCTCCATCCATCATCGAATGTTAGAACAATTGTCTGTTCCGGTATCGGTTTGATACCAGCGATAAATTCGTAAAGATGATCTGCATCCGTTGTCTGGTATCCGTTTATTGATAAATATTCAAGTTGTTCTTCAAATTGAGCTGGTTCTACGGAATGAAGTGTAAATACAGGGATTTCATTTTTTAGCGGTTTGGGTCGTTGATCATATACAAATTCAGGATATCGTTTGTAACGAAACGCGAGATACTCGGGAAGATTCTTTGAGTACCCCTTGGAAATTTTTCTGTATGCAGTTGTGGAACGAAACATGAATTTTAATTGTTTTTTCCGCGATGCAAAAACGCATTAACTCTGAAATTTACTTGCCAAACTCTTTCCGGATTTTTGAAATAAAATTTTTTCTGCATTCTTATAATATATTTTTTCTAAAACGGTATCCGGAAGATCAATCCCATAAATGTACCATCTTCCTTGATTATGTACTCCCCATAATTGATACTCGAAATATTCGTTGCTTGTTTCCATAAACTCGAAGTAGGTTCTGAATAATCTTTCAGGCGGCCACAACCCTTTTAGATTCAATCCATACCCCCCATCGGAACCAAAAAGGATCCTGTCCTGATATTTCACGAAAAACTTCCTGGCGGTGTATGGCTGCCTTCCAAGCTCAGCAATTACCGCTGCGATATCCACGTAGTAGTTTGGATATGTATCCATGAGATAAGCCACATATGCCAAATCCTCAGGAATGCAACCCATGTGGGCCATAACAAAGATCGTTTTAGGGTGTTTTTTTATCAGATTTTCCGTCTGCTTTAAAATAGTCTTCTTAGGTGGATAGTTTGGATTATAGTAGTAACTCCATTTAGGATAATCTCTAAGCTCTTCATATCTTTCATTAAAACCATCCGTCGGCGTCCAAAATGGAGAAGGATCCGTCGAATGCATCAATACAGGAAGTTTCATCGAGGCTGCCTTCTCCCAAATAGGGTCGAAACGAGGATCATCTACCGGCACCAATTTGCCTGAGTTGTCAATTAAATCTAATCCAAAACCTTTATAAACTTTCAGCCCTTTTGCTCCCATCTTTACTATGTTATCAAGCTCATTTAAATAATTTTCGGGAAAATTTGGTTTATTTAGTTCCCAAAACCTGAACACCGAAAACATTATAAATCGATCCGGGTATTTTTCTTTAAATTCCTTTGTGTATTTATCGAAATAACGAGGCATTCCATCTAAATTAACAATTTTTTCTATTCCACATGCATCCATAGCTTTCACCAACTCATCTGCATTTATGTTTTTCATTGATTTTAGATGAAAATGAAAATCTATGACTGGATACTTAGCCTTCAATATTTTCCGGTTTTTCACGACAAGTGCGGACTTTGGTTTATAATCACTCAGCACTATATCTTTTCCAAGCAATACATTCAAAGGTTTTATAAGCTCAGATGTTTTCATGAAAATATTATTTGGATATAATACGTTTATATGTACCCTGTAAATTAACAGAAATAGTATAACAACTGCCGGAACCATTACATATTTCAAGTATTTTTTATTATAGAAATAAACAGATATAATAAATAAAATACATCCTGCAATAACCGAATACAACTGATAATATAGAACTTTCGTCACGGTGTAATCAGGCAATACATCAACTTTTTTCAAATATTTTGCAACGAAGTCGGGCGTAAAAAACAGACCCAATAATGTTATCGTCACACTAATAATAAAAAGGAGAAGGCCAAGTGACTTTCTTTTTGGATTCATATGCCTCCCTTTGGTATTGATATCCGACATAAAATGCTTTTTCGTTAAAAGGTTTTAATCAAATCATTATATTTCTGCCCAAGTTTTTGCACATGAGCAATATTGTCATGTATTTTACTTTCTTCTTTAGCATTCAACCCCAAACGTCTTGCCTCATTTTTGTTGTTAATTAGAAAATTAATCTTATCTGCCATTATGCTTGGATCTTTTGGAGGAATAAGTAATCCGGTTTCCCCATCTCTTAATATTTCTATTATCCCTCCAACGCTCGTGGCAACAATAGGTTTACCCATTGCCATTGCCTCTAACACCGCAATTCCAAGGCCTTCCGATATAGATGGAACAGCAAAAATATTTATAATGGATAATATTGATGGGATATCCTCACAGAAGCCGGCAAATACAACTTTGTTTTCCAATCCAAGTTTCTTGGTGAGATCAACAAGTTCATTCCGTAAGGGACCATCACCTGCGATCAGGAAGACTGCATCCTGAAAAGCGTCCAATATTTTCACTGCAGATTGTATTAAATATTTCACTCCCTTTTCTTCTCTTAACCTGGCTACCGTTCCAATTACGTTTGATTCCTGCTTGATTCCCAATCGCTTTCTCACTTTTTCGATTCGGCTTTTATCTGGCACAACAAAATCATTTAGCGGAATTCCGTTTAGGAGGACAATTACCTTTTCTTCACGTATATTTCTTTTTTTTATGCAGGATACCCTAACAGCTTCAGATATGGCGATCGCCTGATCGGTAAGATTTCTAAGCAGGTAATCCGCAATTTTTTGAGGGAGTGGATAATTACGATCATCATCATGGGCATGCACGATCACTGGTATTTTGTTAATTATTTTTATTAATCTTCCAAAATTTGCGGATCCATAGCCATGGGCGTGAATAATATTTATATTCTCTTTCCTGATTATTTTATTAATATCGAATAACGTCCTCGGGTCGAACTTATTCCTTCCGAGATGGCAAATATTTATTCCTTTATCCTCAAATTGTTTCGTTAAACTATCCTTTTTACGCAACACACACAATATTGCATTGAAATCGCTTTTATTTAAAAGAGGTATTGTGTTTAAATAATATGTAGCAGCTCCATGTATGGCCCCACCATAACCAAGATGATCCACCAACCAGAGAATGTTCATTTTTCCCTTATAATCAGCCATATTGATTCACTGAATATTTTTTGCCGTCAGAGAATTTCAAGACTGGTGCTTACCTTCGCTGCCTTCGCGCGTTCCGATGACCCGTGCGGGGACACCGGCCGCAATGGAATATTCCGGTAAATCCTTGGTCACGACGGCGCCGGCCCCGATAATGCAGCCGTTCCCGACCCGCACGCCGTCGAGCACGACTACCCCGGCCCCCAGCCACACATCGTCCTGGATGACCACAGGTCCCTTGGAGTACAGGCCCTGCTCCATCATCGGAATATCGAGACGGTCGGATAGGTAACGCCCGCCCCCTATGTAGCAATTG
>Ga0113563_10002124_pt1 | contig 11778 bp, 9 predicted proteins | sample Mud3Dept3metaG_FD_80117 | JGI IMG/M metagenome (GOLD analysis project Ga0113563, IMG submission 80117) | Freshwater wetland microbial communities from Ohio, USA, analyzing the effect of biotic and abiotic controls - Mud 3 Core 4 Depth 3... | ecosystem: Environmental > Aquatic > Freshwater >...
AAATAAAAGCAAATTGCTTTCTTAGCTGCTACGCTCATATCTTAAAACTTATTTTTGCCAAATCACTCTTTCATAAATATCTCTTACATGTCTGGCTGAATTATCCCATTTAAATCTGATTACTTCCTCTTTGCCATTCTTTATGAACATACTGGCCAATGCAGGATAGTTAAGAATGCCATATATAGCATCTGCCATTGCATCAATATCCCAGAAGTCTGTTTTTACTGCATGTGTCAGTATTTCAGACACACCTGACTGTTTACTTATTATAACCGGGACACTCGATTGCATTGCTTCAAGGGGTGAAATACCAAATGGTTCTGATACTGAAGGCATTATATATACATCGCTCATTGCCAGCATAGTAAATACATCTCTTCCTTTGAGAAATCCTGTAAAATGAAAACGATCAGTTATTTTAAGTGAAGCTGCCCTTCTCATCATTCTTTCCATCATATCTCCCGAACCTGCCATAACAAACCTGACGTTATGCATCACTTTCAGTACTTTATAAGCTGCCTCAATAAAATATTCAGGTCCTTTCTGAAGGGTAATCCTGCCAAGGAATGTAACAACCTTATCATCAAATCCCTTATTTACCGTTATATCATTGCAAATATTAACAGGTTCAACAGCATTATACACTGTTTCCACTTTATCAGGATGTATATTGTATTTATTAATTACAATATCTCTTGTAAGGTTGCTGACGGTAATTATTTTAGAGGCTGCATCCATACCGTTTTTCTCAATACGGTAAACATCCGGATTGACATTCCCTCCGCTTCTGTCAAAATCCGTGGCATGAACATGAATGATCAATGGTTTTCCTGAAACCTCCATTGCTGCTATTCCTGCAGGATAAGTAAGCCAGTCGTGGGCATGTATGATATCAAACTCATTTTCTTCAGCTATCACTGATGCCACGATTGAATATTTATATATCTCATCCATAAGGTTTCCGTCGTATCTGCCGGAAAAATCGACCATCCCTTTTTTGTTTGTCTGCACCAGAAGTTTGTACTCTGAAACTTCTGAACGAACAAGTTTCCAGAAATCTTCAGGATCGGTATAAGGCACTATTTTTGAGGATATTTCTATCTTTTCTATCGGTCTTCTTGATCCTTTAAAATAAATCTGTTTAAATACAACAGGGACTTTGTTAGCACCAATCAGCCTTACCACGTTCTGGTCTTCATCACCCCAGGCTTTTGGCACGACAAAGATCACCTCCATGTCATCCATGGAAGCCATACCTTTGGTAAGCCCATAGCTGGCAGTACCTAAGCCACCAGAAATATGAGGTGGAAATTCCCAACCAAACATTAACACACGCATATCCTGCCAGAATTAAACATCTGAATATTCCTTATCAAGAAGGTCAATAATTCTAAGGACTTCCCCGACGCTCCATGCCTGAGAAATTGCTCCACGTGGTGCATGAGGCGGATCCCCGTCGTGTATTTCCGACAGAGTTGTTATTCCGTGTTCGCCCATCACCTCTTCCATGCCATAAATCAGCCGTTTTATTTTCTGAACTCCTTGTATACCATACACTTTCAGCCATCCTTCACAAAATGGACCAAACAGCCAGGGCCAAACAGTTCCCTGATGATAAGCATTGTCTCTTTCCTCCTGGTTACCATAATAGGTGCCTTTGTAGAATTTATTTCCAGGAGACAGAGTTCTCAGACCTCTTGGTGTAACAAGTTCTTTATCTGCAACATCCAATATCTTTTTCATCTGTTCTTTATCAAGCATTGAATAGGGAAGGGAAACTGCAATAACCATATTTGGTCTGACAAAGATGTTTTTTCCTTCTTCATCGTTGATATAATCAGCAAGATAACCTGCTTTTTCATCCCAGAATAATTCAAGGAATGAATTTTTTATTAATCCGGGCAGATGTCCAAATTCTTTAATGAAAGTTTTATCCTTTACTGATTTTGCCATTTCCAGTGTAAAACATATGGCATTGTACCAGAGAGCATTTATTTCCACTGCATAGCCTCTTCTCGGAGTTACGGGATTACCATTGACTACCGCATCCATCCATGTCAGGGATTTCCCGGGAGCATCAGCATAAATAAGACCATTATCTCTCATATGGATGTTGAATGCAGTACCATTTTTAAATGCCTGCAGAACAGATTTGGCAGCAGCATAGTACTTTTCATTACAATCTGACCCGCCATTTTCTTTATATTGCTGCAATGCCCAGAAGAACCATAATGGTGCATCAATGGAATTAAATGCATAATGACCGCCAGATCCCATATTGGGGAATAATCCGTCTTTCATCCTGTTCACCTGAGTATCAAGGACTTCTCTGTAGAGTGTCAGTTTTTGACGTGCCAGTGCAATACCAGGAAGTGAAATAAACGTGTCTCTTCCCCAGGAGCCGAACCATGGATAACCAGCAATAATCAAGGTATCTTCTCCCCGCTTTTCTACAAACTGCTGGGCTGCGTTTTTAAGGCAGTTGATAAAACTGTCGCGTGGGATCTTTCCTGATACTGTTTTTGTGAATTTATTTTTAAATCCTAAAGGACTTTCCTCACGTGTGGAGGCTGAAAAGATAATTACGTCACCTTTCTTTGCTTTCAGTTCAAAGAATCCCGGAGTAAAAAGATCTTCAGAGTAATCATAACCTCTTCTTTGTTCTTCGATATATTCAACTCCAAGATACCAGTCCGGGACATGAATAAATTCAACTTTAGATGATAATTGTAAATGCAGGGATGGGAATCCATCGTACATTTTCGATTTAATTCCGTTCTTTATTGGCTCAATTTTTGTGTTTGCTGTCAGGTTTGCATGAGTCAGTTCATGAATGTTTCTGAATGCAAGAAATGGACGGATCTGCAGCTTCATTGGTTCAGAAGCTTCCATTATGGTATATCGTATCAGTAATTGTTCCTCATAATGGACAAACAGCCTTTCCATTTTCAGCAAAACATTACCTACCCTGAAAAACCGCATCGGAATAATTTCAGTCTCAAAATCCTCGATATATTTATGCCCTTTGGGACTGAAATAGTCTCCTTTGTATTTCCTGATACCTATATTGAAACTTTTATCATTGTTAACCACAGTTACATCGAGAGATGAAAGCAGAACATATCTGCCTCCACCGAGGTTATCAACAGGACATATCAGTAAACCATGATACTTGCGTGTGTTACACTCAACAATAGTAGTTGATGCATAAGATCCAGCTCTGTTCGTTCTGATAATTTCCCGTCCCAGTGAGTACTCAAGATTTACAATCTGTCTCTTTTCGAACTTAATATAACTCATATAATTACCGTATTACCTGACACAAAAAAGTCTTTTAAGTTAACAAATTTTATCGAACATTGCAAACCTGTTTTCCTGAAGCTGGAAAATTAATTATTTTTACCGGGAAGCTCCGTAAAAAAAGAATAACTTTGCAATTCAAAAATTTAAATAAATATCAACTAATATTCAGTTTAATGAATAAATACTTTTTTTGGTTTATTATTTCTGTAATTGCCATTGCAGGGTGCAAAAATAACAATATTGAGATTAACGGCAAACTAATAAATCCAATTAAGGGAAAATACATTTATCTTGATGAACTTAGGTCGACAGAATTGATAACAGTTGATTCAGTCCCTGTTTCAGATGAAGGAACATTTTCACTTACCCGGAAAATAGAATTTCCTTCTTTCTACCTTCTGAAAACGGATCAGTCAAATTTTCTTACCATGCTTCTTGAACCAGGTCAGAAAATAGAATTGAATGCCTACTCTGACTCCTTAAATTATCCAAATAATATTTCTGGTTCCAGAGGGACTGAACTAATGATTGAATACAACAAGAAACTCAGGAAAACAATAAAGGAGCTGTCGGGACTCCGCACTATTTATTTGCAGAATCTGGGTTCTCCCCAGCTGGCTGCTGTGATGGATCAGCTTGACTCTACTGCACAAATCTACCTTAACGATATAAATTCATATACAAAGAGATATATTAAGGATAATCTTACATCGCTTGTCAGTCTTGTTGCATTGTATCAGCAGGTGGCACCCGGTGAATATGTACTACATCCGGAAAAAGATCTTCATTATTTCATAAGTGTTGATTCATCAATGTCTATTCTTTATCCTGACTATGAGCCTGTTAAATCATTACATCAACAGATTCAGAAGCTGGTTTCTGATGCTAAGGCACAGGATCTGGTTTCTCCCGTCGCTATAGAAGGAGGTGAAGCACCTGAGATAACATTGACAAGCCCTGAGGGTGATACCATAAAACTATCATCTACCAGGGGTACAGTAGTATTACTGGACTTCTGGGCCTCATGGTGTTCACCATGCAGAAAGGAAAATCCAAATCTGGTAAAAGCATATAATCTTTATCACAGTAAGGGATTCCAGATATACCAGGTATCCCTTGATAAAACCAGGGATGCCTGGATTAAAGGCATCAAGGATGACCACCTTGAAAAATGGATCCATGTCAGCGACGTTAAATACTGGAATTCCATTGTGGTACCTTTGTATAGAATTGAGTCAATTCCGGCCAATTTTCTGTTAGATAAGGAAGGCCGGATAATTGCTTCAAATCTAAGGGGGGAAATGTTACAATCAAAACTCGCACAATTATTCAGCAATTAAATCTGCTCTTCAGAAAATATTACATACTATTAATGAAAAAATCTATAATACTTCTGATCTCCTTTCTGATAATTTCGGGATGCAGAGACAATAAAGTTTTTACTGTAGAGGGTTCAGGAAAAGAGGTTAAACAGGATTTTATCTACATTCGGAAGGTTGAAATCAATACTACTGTTCTGACTGATTCTGCCAGAATAAACCGTAAGGGTAATTTCAGGTTCAGAGTAAAAGCAGAAGAGCCTGATTTCTACCAGATTAGTTCTTCTCCTGATAATTTTATTACTCTTCTTGCCGAACCAGGTGAAAAGATCAAGCTTAACTTCAAAGGAAGTATCCTCTATAATGATTATACAGTTACCGGTTCAAAAGGTTCTGAACAGGTACAATTACTTGATCTTATGCTATTTAAAACACAGAATAAACTTGATTCCTTAAGAACTCTTTACAATAATTCTTCCAGGGAACCCGGATTCGAATTAAAAAAGCCACTTTTAGAACAGGAGTATGCAAACCTGATAAATGAACAAAGGAAATTCACTATCGGATTTATTTTAAAAAACATGACTTCTCTGGCTGCTGTCAAGGCATTGTACCAGAAGATCGAAGATCAGTCATATGTTCTTAACCAGACCCGTGACCTGCAGTATATGAAAATCGTTTCAGATTCCCTGAAAAAATACTTTCCCAATTCAAAACATACAAAAGCACTGGTGAGTGATTTTACCAACGAGATGAACCAGTTATATTCCAGGCAGCTTTCTCAGCTTTCAAATTCACTGCCTGAAACTAAACTTGATCCCAGTTTAAAAGATATAAACGGAAGGAGAGTAACATTATCTTCACTTAAAGGGAAATATGTGCTTCTTACATTCTGGTCGGCAGGTTCCAGAGAATGTATTGTTGAAAATCTTCAGCTCAAGGAGTTCTATAAGAATTATAAAAAGAAAGGATTTGAAATCTATCAGATAAACCTGGATCAGGATGAATCGACCTGGAAAAATGCAGTGAAGTTCGATGAACTTCCCTGGATAAGTACCAGGGAAGATGATCCTTCCAATCCTAAAAATGCTATGCTTTATAATGTAAAGAGTGTTCCGGTAAATTATCTCTATGATCCGAAAGGGAATATAATAGCCTCAAACCTCCACGGTAAATCCCTGCAATTAAAACTTGACCAGTTATTTAAATAATCAGAAAGAAGCAGTGGTTCATTCAGGTAAAATATTTTTTGCTTCCGATTTTCATCTTGGTCTTGACCAGGGGGCTCTGCCTCTGGAACGTGAAAAAAAAGTGGTAAGATGGTTGAAGAATATTGCACCTGTAGCGGAAGAAATTTACCTGGTTGGGGATGTTTTTGATTTCTGGTGGGAATATAAGCTAGTAGTGCCGCGCGGATTTACACGGTTCCTTGGGACAATTGCAGAATTAACCGATTCTGGTATTCCTGTACATTTCTTTACTGGAAATCATGATATGTGGATTAATGATTATCTATCTAAGGAATGCGGAGTTATTATCCATAAAAATTCACTGACAACCAAATTCAACGGTAAAATATTTCATATTGTACATGGCGAAGGCCTTGGATCAAAAAATATCGGATATAAAATTCTTCTTAAGATATTTCATAATAAACCTCTCAGGATTTTATATTCAGCTCTTCCGCCCTCCATTGGCGTTGGCTTCGGACACTGGTGGTCATTAAATTCAAGACTTGGTAAAGGTATTTCATTGGAATTTCTCGGGGCAGATAAAGAGGACCTTATAAAGTATGCCCTTACTTTTTCCTCAGCCGAAAAACCCGATTATTTTATTTTCGGGCACAGGCATCTGGCAATGACTTACAAACTGGAGAATGATGCTGAGATAATATTTCTTGGTGACTGGATAAAGCACAGCAGCTATGCTGTATGGGATGGGAAGAATCTTGAACTTAAGATGCAGGATTAATTACTTTTTCCTTCTACTCTGACTTCAAGAGTAAAATATGAGTACATATCGTTAATTCTGTCGAACTGATAATTCAGTTTGCTGCCTGATTTTCTTGCCATTTCAATAAGTCCCATATTTCCTGTACTTTCGGAATTTCCGTCCTGCCGTGAAAGAGATTTTTTAAACAACTCATTAAGGCCTGTTTTATCGGATTGATTTATGATGTCCAGCTTCTCTTTAAGATGATCAACTTTATCGTTAGGTATCAGGTTGCCAGTTGACATCAGATATGTATTATTTTCAAACCTGATCATTGCAATCGGCATTCCGTATTTTTCTTCAGGTTCTCGTCCAGGACTGAATTTAGCCACATTTTCAATGATCTCAACAAGTATGCTGAATACCCTGCGTTTGAGATTCGATTTGATGTCCTCTTCGGTCAGTTTTGTTTCGGTAAATGAAAGAACTTCTTTTCCCACATCCGGAGTGATATGTCCCGACCAGATCAGATAAATATTATTTTCTGCCATCATTCTTTCGAGTTGTGCTACTTCTATCCCTCTGAATGGTACTTCCTTATCTCCGTAATGTACACCAATCCCCTCTGAATCAACTGTTTTACTAAGGATAAAATAGGAATTTTCATTATTCAGGTTTAAAAAATCATAATCGAGTTTATTACCTGTCTTTTTTGCCATTTCAATAAGTCCCAGTCCTGCTCCACCTTTACTGCTTAGTTCGGAATTACTTAACATCTGCCGATAAACATTTCTGATCTCACCTGTCTGAAGGCTATTGATCTCATCAAGGCGTCTTTTCAGATCGTTAATATTTGAAGTAGAAATGACATTACCTGTAGTTACAGTATAGCCATTGTCAATCTTGGAATAAACAACCATAGACATATCAGCAAGGTGTTTCTGGTCGCTGTGTCTTGAAACATTCTGGAGGCTCTCAAGAACGAACATAAAGAGTCTTTTCCTGCCTACAAATCCAAATTCCGAGTTCTCCATTTCTTTTTCGAGGAGCATCAGAAGTGGCACGGAATTTTCTTTAGTAATAACGCCTCGATAAACGAACATCAAGCGTTCTAAAGTCATTATATGGCGAATCTTGCTGATAAGATCCATGCAAAGAAAATAGGATAGATACTTAAAATATAAAATTAACAAATTTTAGTGATTCCGCAAAAAAGGGGTACTGCCAGGCTATCAGATTATATCAAGCATCCTACCCTGTCAAAATGTTTAACATTCTGAATTTCAATATTATCCAGCCCAACCTTCCCGATCGAGGTTTCGGTAATTGATTGCTTCGGAAATATGTTCTGCGGTTATGTTTTCTGATTCAGCAAGGTCTGCAATAGTCCTGGCGACTTTTAGTATTCTGTCGTAAGCACGGGCTGACAGCCCTCTGAGTTCCATTGCTGTTTTCAGAAGTCTCCCTCCTGTTTCATCAAGCTGGCAGTATTTTCTTTGCATTGATGAAGACATCTGGGCATTTGAATAAATTCCTTTTACTAATGCGAACCGGCTTGCCTGAATTGCCCTGGCTTTTACAACTCTTTCGCGCACCACAGCCGATTTTTCAATTTTTCCTGAATCAGACAGTTTATCATATTTAACCGGAATCACTTCGATATGAATATCAATGCGGTCCAACAATGGACCCGATATCCTGTTCAGGTATTTCTGCACCATACCGGGTGTGCACATACACTCTTTTTCCGGGTGGTTATGAAATCCGCACGGGCATGGATTCATTGATGCAATGAGCATGAAACTTGCCGGGTAGTCGCATGTTGACTTTGCTCTCGAGATAGTTATTATTCTGTCTTCCAGAGGCTGGCGCATAACTTCCAGCACTGTTCTTTTAAATTCAGGTAGTTCATCGAGGAATAAAACACCGTTATGGCCCAGTGATATCTCACCGGGCTGCGGAAAGGTACCACCACCGACGAGGGCTACATCAGAAATTGTATGGTGAGGCGAACGGAAAGGCCGTTTTGTCATTAGTGCTGTATGGTCGTCGATCTTCCCTGCAACTGAATGTATTTTAGTAGTTTCGAGTGCTTCTTCCAGAGTAAGAGGAGGCATGATCGTTGGTAATCTTTTGGCTAACATTGTTTTACCTGAACCAGGCGGGCCGATCATAATCAGATTATGATGTCCCGCAGCTGCAACTTCCAAAGCTCTCTTAACATTTTCCTGACCGCGAACATCTGAAAAATCAATATCATATTTGTTGGCTTCAGAGGTGAAAATCTCCATCAGATCAACTTTTACAGGATCGAATTTCCTGAGACCGTTAAAGAAATCAATTACATCGCCCAGGTTTCCCATGCCATAGACATCAAGGTTGTCAACTACAGCTGCTTCACGTGCGTTCTTCCCGGGAACAATCACTCCTTTAAAACCTTCTTCCCTTGCTCTTAAAGCTATGGGCAACACTCCCTTTACAGGTTGCAGGGTTCCATCAAGGGATAGCTCTCCCATCATGATATATGACTCAATTTCTCCCTTGATTATTTTTTCATCGGCTGCAAGTACTCCTACAGCCAGCGGCAGGTCATATGACGAGCCTTCTTTACGAATATCGGCAGGAGCCATATTGATGACCACCTGCTTACCCGGCCAGTGGAAACCTAGCGAACGGATGGCTGATTCAATTCTCTGCTGGCTCTCTTTTACGGCAACATCGGGCAATCCGACAAGGAAAAAACGGATACCACGTGATACATTTACTTCTATTGTAACTGTCACGGCATCAATACCAGTCACGGCACTGGCAAAAGTTTTGACTAACATATTTCATTTATTTAGCACTTTAGGAAACACAATACCAAATATAGGAAAATCCAAATCAAAATACAAAAGATTGACGAACGAAGTGAGGAAATTCCGCGAAGCGGAACAAAAGTTAAAAGATAAAAGTTGATGAAAGTTGAAAAGGGTTGAAGGGAGTTGAAAATGGTTCAACGGCGCAATGGCATAACGGTATAATGGTGTAATAGGAAAACAGCATAACAACCCAATGAGTACCCAAAAAGATCCCCTCTTTGGAGGGGTGGGGGTGGGTTTTTATTCAATAAAAAAAATTATTGTGGAATAAATACTTCTTTCATCATACTACAGTTAGGCAGTAATAGAAGGAAATGCCGCTGCATCAAATTTAGCAGATATTAATTTTTTATAATCTTAACTCTCCTGATTTCACCGGATGTTTTGACAAATTCGAGGAAATACAGACCTGATATATAATTTGAAAGATCAAGTTGATGTAATGGTCCAATGGGTTTTTCTTTTGTTATGACTTTACCCTGTGAATTAAAGATACTAATTGTCTCAAATTCTTCATCTTTGCTTTCAATATTAAGAATATCGGTAACAGGATTTGGGTAAATTTCTATTATTGAAGTCGAAGGATTTGTTATATCTGTTGCAATATCATTGATACAGCGAACAGCATAGCCAGCAAGCTTATCGTTACGGGCCCAGTTGCAATAGAAGGAATCATAGAGCAAGTACTGCAAGTAGGCATAGGCAGGTGAGTACTCTGTAGAACTCCACCAGTAAGTGCCGGTGCCAATTTCCTGGAATGTCCCACTTACGTCACGGTTGCCACTCGGAAAAGCTGTAAAACCGCTGTTGTTGTTACTCGCCTGGTCGTTGCCAACACTACCGACGCTTGCGGATGTAGTCCAACCCGATTTAGATGCCATTGATTTTGCTATGTCAGATCCGCTTCCACCATAACCATAAGCATTGTTTGTAAGGTAATTTATTAATACAGTCCATTCATCATAAGCAGGCACATGCCATCCTGTTGGACATAGTTTACCAGTATTGACTGCAAACCAGTTGTATAATGCACCGTAAGTAGCTTTATAAGAACCTGCATCATTATTATACCAGCAGTAACCTGGTGCGGATAATGCTGCCCACTCAGCAGGAACAGTAACAGGAGGAATAGGTGTATTATCGTTAAGTTTTGTTGTTTTCAGGTTTTCTTTAATCCATAATTGTGTGCCAATGGTAACTGTGTTATAAACGTTGCCGTCAATATCTGTAACAGTTTGTGCCTGCACTCTTATCAGTCCAATGACAGACAAAAATACTACACCAATTATCGTTTTTTTAAATAGTCCAATTAAACTTTTTTTAAAATCTGAACTGTTAAACATGTTATTCATTGGTACTGGTTTTAATCAAATTTAGAAATATACTGGCAAATATATAATTAACTAATGAACAGGTTATTTAATAAGCGGCAGATCCCGATTGAACGTCTCATTGCATTGCAAGGATGTGGAAATGAGGACCTGCTGTTAGTATCAAATATCAGAATTATTCTGAATCTAAACAAATGATTTATTACTTACTTCAGAATACGAGATCGTTAGTAGTTAATATGCAGAGTTTTTAATAACCTTATATTTTACAATTCCCCCGTAAATATCTGTTTGTAGTGCTTTACTCTGACAAAATAGATCCCATTTTCTAAACCAGAAACATCAACAGATGCCAACTGCACATTGCCAATTGCCAACCTAAGATTTACGACATAAAAAATATGACTTGACACTATTGTCTTTTTATTGTTTTAAATAAAATTTCCAGAAATCAAGGGTGCTTTTTATTATCATTCTGGTTGTATCATTGTTATTTAAGTAGTCAAATCCATGTAGTCCATTTGGATAATTTATCAAGGTAATTGGCAAATTCTGATTTATTGCTTTATTAACAAAACTTGTAAGGGATTGATTTATAAGGGGATCATCTATACCTGCGTTGACAATCATAATAGGTACATCTTTTCCCCAGGAACTGGGATCAAATAGTACTGGAGCCATAAATCCCATATTTTTTGATAATGAGTCAATCAGCGACAGATATTTAAAATCTTCAGTCAAAAATATACCGTAATAAATAACTGCACATTTAAAAAAACTATTTGAATTATTAAGAATATTTGAAAGAGCAGTAGGTGAATTTGCAGAGCAGGAATAAGCTCCGATATTGTTTCCGTCGATTTTAAGTTTATCCTTATTTGAATTTATATATTTTACAAGTGAGATTAAATCATCTTAAGGATTAACTGTTTCATAGATAACGGCCGCTATTCCTGAAGCCGCAATTATTTTACACCATGAAATGTGCACGGTCCAGTTTCTAAAATTGATCACCAGTAAATTTTATCT
>Ga0113563_10002125_pt1 | contig 11777 bp, 9 predicted proteins | sample Mud3Dept3metaG_FD_80117 | JGI IMG/M metagenome (GOLD analysis project Ga0113563, IMG submission 80117) | Freshwater wetland microbial communities from Ohio, USA, analyzing the effect of biotic and abiotic controls - Mud 3 Core 4 Depth 3... | ecosystem: Environmental > Aquatic > Freshwater >...
AACCGTGGCAAGGAGGGCGTAGGTATCCGGCATCCCAGGCGCGCCCCGGGGGCCGGCATATCGGACTACGATGACTTCTCCTTCTTTCACTTTTCTGGATTTCAAGGCCGCCTTTGCCTCTTCCTGAGAGTTGAAGCAGCGGGCCGGCCCGCGGTGAAAGGGAATGGTGTTGTTCAGCATCCGGGCAAGGGAGCTGATGGGGGCCAGGTTCCCCTTGAGAACCGCGATTCCCCCGTGGGGCAGGAGCGGCTCCTTCAGGGAAAGAATGGAGCGCCTCCCCCTTTTCAGCAGGGGTTCCCCTGCTTTTATCCAGTGCTTCAGATTTCTCCCGTCAACTCCCTTCGTCGAAGTATGGAGAAGGGATTGAAGTTCGGCCAGCATCCCCGGTATCCCCCCATCCTCATGGAGGTCGGGGAGGAAGTACTTCCCTACCGGCGCCACATTGGAGATGCAGGGTGTAGTGCGGCTGAATTCATCCACTTTGTCGATGTGGATACGCTTCTCAAGACCCAGCTCCCGGGCCAGGGCCAGGATATGCAGGACGCCATTGGTCGAGCCTCCCAGGGCCATGCAGACCCGCAGCATGTTTTCCAGGTTTTTCGGCCCCATGATGGACCGGGCCGTCTCTCCCTTGAAGACCATGCGCACGATGGCTTCCCCGGAGGCTTTGCCCAGGCGCAACCTCTCGGCCGAAACGGCCCTGGCGGTAGCGGCAAAAGGAAGAGTCATCCCCACGGCCTCGGCCAGGCACTGCATGGTGTTAGCCGTTCCCATGATCGAGCAGGCCCCGGGTGAGGGACAGACCACATCTTCCAAGAGCTCGATTTTCCGAAGATCGGCCTTTCCCTGGGGAAGTGCCCCGAAGACCATCTCGTCCAGGTCCGAAAGAGTGACCTTCTTCCCCTCGCAGGTTCCAACTTCCATGCATCCGCCAGGAAGGATGATGCAGGGAAGGTTCAGGCGGGCAGCTGCCAGCAGGGCTCCGGGGACCACTTTATCGCAGGATACCAAGATCACCAGGCCATCGAAGATCTGCTGCTCGATAATGGCCTCGATATCAAAGGCCAGGAGGTCTCTCGTGGGAAGATCGTAGCGCATCGAGGGCTCGCCCAGGCTGGCCGTGGGGCACTGGGAGATAGCGGTGAATTCCAGGGGGGTCCCCCCCGCTTTCCAGATGCCGTCCCGCGCGGTGCGGGTCAGGTGGTCCAGATTGTAATGCCCGGGACAGACTTCTCCCCAGGTGTTCACGATGGCGATGAGCGGCCTCTTCATGTCGTCCGTCGTGTACCCCATGGCTTTGTAAACCGCCCGGCGGTGGGCGCCGGAGGGGCCGTGGTAGTACTTTTGCGTTTTCCAGTTAGGCTTTTTAGGCATAGATTTTATCTCCTCAATAGCTTTGAGTTCGGCGGAATTTAGTTCGGAGTTCGGGCGATATCAGTTCGGAGTCATTGAGTTCGGAGTTTGGAGTAAAAAATAGAGGATTTTTTTGCGAATAAACGCCTTCTTTCCGACTCCGAACTACATTTCTCCGAACTATTTTTTCTGTTTTACCAGATGAAGGGCTGCATCCAGCCCCAGAAAGTAGACCTGGATCCCCAGGCCCATGATCACTCCCTGGGCGGCCTCGGCGATGACCGAATGAATATCCCGCACAAAATGGTTCGAAAGATGTACCTCCACATAGGGAATGCTGACCCCCTTTACCGTATCGCCGATGGCTTTGCCGCTGTAGGTAAAGCCCCCAGGGTTCATCACCAGGGCATCCACTTTGTCGCGATAGGCCTTGATGATCCGGTCGATGCATTCTCCTTCGGAATTGGTGTAAAAAATCTCCAGTTCAAAGCCCTTGGCCATGGCATAATCCAGCAGCATCCGGTCTAATTCTGCGGCCGTGGTCTTCCCGTAAATCTCCGGCTGCCGAACGCCTAAAATGCACATATTGGCGCCCTGAATCAGCAGAATTTTGGGCATAAGTCCTCTCCTTGCTTCCTCCGAATTTCTTTGAATTATCCCATGGGAGGGCAAAGACTTCAAGAAATACCATAAATACAAAGTGGCTTAAGTGTCCCTGAGAGTTTCAAGATGATATCTGGGCAAATCATTATTTTTTTATTCATTCCGCAATCCCAATTCCGCATTCCGCAATTTAAAGGGCTCATAGTCGAATCAAGAAATTTGTGTTATAAAAGATCAACTTGTTCCTAAGAAAATCAAGGGGGAACCTCCATCGCCATGCCCGACCTCAGCTTAAAAATAAAAAATGTGACCCTGAAAAACCCTATTATCATCGCTTCCGGTACGCCAACCTACGGCCCGACCAACGTGAAAAAATGCATCAAGAGTGATGCGGCGGCCTTCGTTACCAAGACCCTCTGCTACACCGAGTGGCTGCAGAAGCAGCCCCGCCCCCGGTGGCATGTGGAGCATCCAGGGGCGATTGAAGACGGGGGTTATTTCTCCCTGTATTCCACCGAGCGCCTCAATCCTACCCCTCCCGAAGAATACGCCCGCAAAAAGATGAAAGAATATGTCAAGGAGGCCCATGATTTCGACGTCAGGGTCATCGCCTCCATCGCCGGCACGGACTCGGAAACGTGGGCCAAATTGACGGATCTCGTTACGGAGAACGGGGCGGACATGGTTGAGCTCAACCTCCAATGCCCCCACGTGGAGAAAGGTCAACCCACGGGAATGGTGGCGGGTAGAGACCCGGAACTCTGTTATTCCATCCTGGAGCAGGTCAAGAGAAGGACTCCTCTTCCAGTCATCGGCAAAGTCCTCGGTGAAGGAGTGGACCCCATCAAAGTGGCCGCCAGGATGATCGACGGGGGAGCGGATGCCGTGCTTTTGACCGGGAGATACCAGGGCCTCTACCTGAACATTGAAACCGAAAAACCCATCCACTGGGGAGGCATGGGGGGATACGGCGGGTTTTGGCAGTCTTCGATCACCCGCAAATGGCTGGTGCGGGCCTCGGAGGCGAACTTCAAAGTTCCGGTGATCGGCGGCGCGGGGATCGGCAGCTATGAAGATATCGTTTCCTACCTCCTCTGCGGAGCCTCCTCCGTGCAGGTATGCACGGCCATTATCGTGTATGGGCATAAAGTCGTCAAGCGCTGGCTCCGGCAGATTTCGGCATGGATGGACTCCAAAGGGTATTCATCCATCGCCGACTTCTCCGGAAAAGCGGTGAAGAATATCATCCCTCCAAGCCAGATCCCGGGAGATACGCCTTACGCATCGCGCATCGCCCCGGATTCGTGCCAGAAATGCCTGAGATGCATGGAGGCTTGTCCCTACGACGCCATAGCCGTGAAGGATCAGAACCTGGTAGTGAACCTGGAGAAATGCGACGGCTGCCGTCTGTGTGCGGCTCTTTGCGGGCAAGGCGCGGTTGATTTTTTTAAAAGATGATTGGGACGCAGATATACGTGGGCAAAATTTGTGGTTAGTGTCAGTACCAGTGCCAGTGTGCTTTAATAAAAATTCCTGAAAATCTGCGCTCATCTGCGTCCGATAAAATTGATGAAAGGAAAGCAAGTGCCTACTTCGGTTGCCATCGTCAAAGGGAAGAACGGGAAAGACCTGAATGAAGTCCGGAAGATGATGAGCGAGCTTTTTACCCTTATCGGCCCGGCTCCGAAGCTCATACCGCCTAAAAGTCGCGTGCTGATCAAGCCTAATCTGACCGCCGAAGAGAGCCTCTGGGAGAAGGGGATTCTGACCGGACCGGTCTTCATGCAGGCCTTGGTGGAGGAGGTGCAAAAAGCTAGGCCGGCAGAAGTGATCATCGCCGAAGCCATCGCTGTCGGGTTGAATACCAAGAAAGCTTTCGCGGCCAACGGATATGAAGAAATGGCCCGGGCTACCGGCGCCCGGCTATTGGACCTATACGATTGCGAATTTGAGGAAATCAAGACTCCCGCGGGGAGCCTTCTGCAAAGCGTTCGGGTTTCCAAGGAGGTCCTGCGGGCCGATTTCTTCATCAACGCCCCCGTCCTCAAAACCCACTTCGCCAGCACTCTCACGGCGGCCATGAAGAACCTGAAGGGAACGACCACCTACGATGAAAAGAAGCGGTTCCATTACTTCGGGCTCAACAAGGCCTTTACCGAGTTGAACGCGGTTTTGAAGCCCCACCTCAACGTGGTGGACGGGCTGATTGCCATGGAGGGGGATGGGCCGATCGCCGGGACCCCCGTCGGATTGAATATATTGATGGCCGGGACCGACACCGTGGCCGTGGATACCATTGCGGCACGAATCATGGGAATCGATCCGACGGAAGTTCTGTCCCTCTGTTTGGCCCAGGGTATGGGCCTGGGCGTATGGGATGAAAGAGACATAAAGGTCCTGGGCAGGTCTATCGAGGAGGTCCGCCGTCCCTTTGTCCGCGCCTGCGCTTCGCTCGAGGCGGATGCGGAAAAAGTTCGCTTCCTCAATGGACAGGCATGTAACGCCTGTCCCAACGGCCTGCGAATTGCCCTGGGGCGTTTGGAAGCAGCCGGAATTTCCCTGGGAAAGCTCCCGCGGATGGAAATCAGCATGGGTTCCGAAGCCTGTCTTTCCTTGTCTTCCGATTACATCCAGCTTCCCATCGGAAACTGCCAGAAGCAGTACAAGCATCTCCCCAACTATGTGCCCGGCTGCCCTCCTCCGACTTTTCTCATGGCGGACCAAGTCCGGGAGATCATGGGGATTCCAAGAAGGTACGGGCCGAAGAAAAATTTCATCATGGAATAATCCAATGCGGAATTCGGAATGCGAAATGCGGCAAATATTTCTATGAATTATTTCACTTAATTCCGCATTCGGCATTCCGAATTCCGCTTTTTAAAGAGGCTGGAGGCTTTTTATGGAAGATTACCCCATGGCCATGGTCACTGCCCCAGGGAAGGTGGAGTTCGTGAAACGGGCCCTCCCTCCCATGGGAGAGCATGACGTTCTGCTCCGGGTCAAGGCCTGCAGCATCTGCGGCGGAGACATTCATCTCTACAAGGGGAAACACCCCCTGGCCTCCCTTCCCATGGCCATCGGCCACGAAATCTCCGGAGAAATTATTCAAATCGGCCGTGCGGTAACAAAAGCCGCGGTCGGGGACCGTGTCGCCGTTGAACCCGTGATTACCTGCCGAACCTGTCCCTTCTGCCTCCGGGGGGAGTACCACCTCTGCGAGAACATCCGCTACCAGTACAGCGCCGGACAGGGAGGGTTCACCCCCTTCTTTGTCGCTTCCGAAAACTGGGTCCACCGCTTCCCCGATTCCGTCTCCTATGAAGAGGGGGCTCTCCTGGAGCCTCTGGCCGTTGCCGTCCACGCCGCCCGCAAGGCCGAAGTGGGCCTGGGGCATAGTGCGGCGATCTTCGGCGCCGGGGGAATCGGGCTTTTTCTGCTCCAGGTGGCCCGTGCTGCCGGGTGCGGGTACATATTCATTTCCGATCTTATGGAGCACCGCCTGGAAACAGCGCTGAAGCTTGGGGCTACGGCAGCCATCCACGCAGTCAAAGAAGACCCGGTAAAAAGGATTCTGGAGGAGACCGGCAGCTTCGGGGTGGACCGATCTTTCGAGGCAGTTGGGATCGAAAAAACCCTGCATCAATCCGTGCAATGCCTGAAAAAGGGCGGAATCTGTGCCCTCATCGGCTTATTCGAAGAGCCCCACGGGGTTCATTTTCCGGTCAACCTTTTTGCCCAAAAGGAAATCCAGATCCGCGGATGTCGCGGATATTGTTGGGATTTCCAGGTAGCTTTGGACCTGGTCAAAAGGGGTGCAGTCAGGCTTCAGCCCCTCATATCCCACCAATTCCCCCTGGCCGACTTGCCCCGGGCCTTCGAAACCCTTTTGAGCCCCGAAGGGCGGGCAGGCAAAGTAATCATTCAGGCCTGATTTTAAAGCTTCCTCCCTAACATCGTCCATTCTTTTAAAGTTTTTCTCCACTCTGACGATAACTAATAAAAAACATAGGGTTTTATCTGCGGCCAGTTCCAGTCATTTCGACTGGTGCGGAAGCAGGAAGAAAGTCGGCCTCTCCTGCTGAATACTTTTTTATCCGAACGGGATTGTTCATGGGTAAAGAGCGCCCCAAAACATCTTCGCACCCGCCAGTGTTGCCGAACGCCTCCCGGCAAGAGATTGTGGCTCTCCTTGAACTCCAGAAAAACAAGGGAGAGGAATTGCTGAAAAAAAATCTCATCCAGGTCGGGGATGTCCGGTCCTGGAACCTCTCCACTCAAGAAATCCTCGTCAAGGCTTTCGGCCCCAATTCAGGGTACATCGATTCCATTATCCATCCTGGAGATCACAAGCCTTTACCGGCATTTGAACCCGAATCGAGCCTGGAAAAGCAGCGCCGAAAGAATTTTCAGATGGCGCTGGGCCTGCTCAAGGAATGCATGGAGTACCTCCAGAATTACCCTCCCCAGGCACCCGAACCCCAACCTCCGGTTCAAGAAAAACCCCTGGAGCCCGCGGAGCAATCCAAGATCACCGTCGATTTGGTTGTGGTGGAAAAGAAGAAAGAGCCCGCCCCAGCGGAGAATAAAGATATCCAACCCGAAGTCAGGAAAGAGGAAAAGACGATGGAGAAAACCAGCACTCCCAAAGTTTTCGTCATCACCGGCAAGGATGAGATGAAAAAGGCTGCGGTGGCCTCCTTCTTGGCCAACCTGGGTGTAGAGCCCATCATCCCCCGGGAGGAAAATGGCCATAAGCTCAATCTGGTTGAAAAACTGGAAAAAAGCTCCGAAGCGGCTTTTGCCATCCTTCTTCTCGTCGGGGATGAATTCGGTTACCCCAAAGGAAAGCCGGAAGAAACCAAGCCCCGGGCCGATCAGAAGGTCATTTTTGAGCTCGGGTTCTTAATGGGCCGCTTGCCCCAAAATCAGGTCTGTGCCCTTTATGAAGAAGGATTGGACCTGCCTGCGGAGTACCGGGGGAATGTTTTCATCCCCTTCGACGGCGGCGGAATATGGAAGCTCTTGACCGCTCGGGCCATGAAGATGGCTCATGTGGATATTGATATGAACAAGGCAATTTAGTCCTTCTATAGGCCTGTGGGGGCAACCCTCCCGCCATGGCGGGATTGCCCATCTTGCGGGTGGCCACAGGAGGCCAACCCTATAAATCCCTGTTTGGTTCGGGTTCGGGATAAAATAGATTTATTCCAGTACCTCAATCCTGCTGCTCTCCTTAGTGGTATTTTTAAACCTTCCTTGATCCCTACGGCAAACCCAAAGGTTATGCGGATAATACTTTTTTCCAGGGTCCACTCGGGATCTTGGAAATTCTTCCAAATCACTGCGGTGAATTACCGGAACCTGAGAGAGGCGGCGATTACTTCGCGTAAATCAGATTGGGAAGCCATAAAACAAGGTCAGGGAAGAGGATCATCAGTATGATGAGAAGAAAAGTCGGAATCAGGAAAGGAGCCGTTCCCGCGAAGATGAAGGTAATCTCATATTTCGGGACCACTCCCTTGAGAACAAATAGGTTCAGGCCGAAGGGAGGAGTTACCAGGCCGATTTCGGCCAGGACGATGTAAAGAACCCCAAACCAGATGAAATCGAAACCCAGGTTTTTTATGATAGGAGCCACAAAGGGAAGGGTCAGCACCAGCATGGACAGAGAGTCGAAGAAACAGCCCAGGATGAGATACAAAATGCAGATGATGCCCAGCATCGTATATTTGCTCAAATCCAGATTGTTCATGAATGTGGCGGTCGCTTCGGTAAGCCCGATATACTGAAAGACCTGCCCCAGCATCCGGGCGGTGAACAGGACAAAGGCGATCATGGCGCTTACATTCACCGCCGAGAGCATGCTTTCCTTGAGTGCCTTGTAAGTCATCTGGCGGAAGAGCAGGGCCAGGATGATGCTCAGGAAGGCTCCCAGGGACGCCGACTCCGTGGGGGTCATGATCCCGGAGAAGGTCGTGCCCAAGACCAGGGCAATGACCACCAGGAACGGGAAAATATCCCACAGGGCGGTCATTTTTTCTTTCACCGAATACTGGCGGGTCGCCGTCTTGGGCGCCAGGCTGGGGTTGCGCAACACCAGGATGGTAACGGTGATGATGAAAAATATGGTGAGAATGATGCCCGGCACCACCCCCCCGGCGAAGAGGCGGGCCACGGAAACGTCCTGCCATCCGCCATAGACGATCATGATGAGAGAGGGAGGAATGAGAACGCTCAGCGTTCCGGAAATGGCGATAGCTCCGAGAGACATCTTCGCGTCGTAACCCGCCTTTTCCATCTCGGGAAAGCAGATGCGCCCGAAGGTAGCCGCCGCCGCAAGGCTGGAACCGGAGATGGCCCCGAAGATGGCGTTGGCCACGATCATGGCCGAGGCCAGGCTGCCGGGTATGTTCCCGAATATCTTCTCAGCTCCCCGGAAAAGACCGCCCACAATTCCCGTGGTGGCGTAAATGGTCCCCATGAAAACGAAGAGAGGAATGGCCGTAAAAGTAAAAGAATTCATGATGTCAAAAGCGGCCCGGGCGAAATAGTCCATCGGTTGATTCACGAAAAAGATCAGGCCGAGCCCGGCTACGATCCCCATGGCCGGAGCGATCTCCACGCCGAAGGCCAGCAGAAAAGACATACCGCCCAGTAGAATCAGGGATTGCAGTTCCAGACTCACTTTTTCAGGCCTCCGCTTCTCTGCCCGTCCGGATCTTCATCCCGGTCCGGATGATATCGATTACCAGAAGCAGAGTGAGCAGAACAAAACCAATGAATACCGTCAACTGGGGCCAGAACAGAGGAAACATGAGCCAGGTCGACGACCGCAAATTGATCTGCAGTGCGTAGACGATCATCTTGTAGGCCGCCCGGTCCAATTCAATCATGAAAATAAAGGTCAGGATCAACCCGATCAGCCGGACCCAGTCGTAGAGCCTGCCGCGAAAGCGGCTTACCAGGACCTCGATTCGAACATGCCCCCCTTCCCTCCAGGTATAAGCCAGACCGAGGAAGGAGAGGGCGACAAGCATGTAGGCGCTTAACTCATCGGAAACCATGAGCGGCCGGTGCATTACGTACCTCATGAAGACATCGATGACCACCAGCATCATCATGATCGGCACCAGCCACCCGGACAGGTAGCCCCCCCAATATGCAATTTTCTCGACGAAGGAAACCAAACGGTTCATGGTTAAAAAACCAATGTAGGATATCTGGGGCTGACTCTGGGGGCGGCCCGCCGGGTCGCCCCTATCCTCAATCTCCTCCCGCAAGCGGAGGGGGCATTCTTATAGATCAATGGCTATAGGATGTTGAAAATTGTCCAACCCCGTAGGGGCGGTTCGCGAACCGCCCCTACTTCTTCAAAAGGATCTTGGCCCCGCCGGCGTAATTGGCGGCGATGGCCAGCGCCTCCTTCCCATGGACACCGGAGATTTTCAGCCATTCGTCAACCGTGGGCCGGACGAGTTCCCGCGCCTTGTTGATTTCGGCCTGGCTGGGTTGGGTTACTTTCAGCCGGCTGACCTTCAGCCCCACATCCGCCTCCAGCTCTTCCACCTTGGCGCCGAAAATGGTCTGCCCCTGCATTTCTCTCCCCGTATCCAGAACGATCTTTTTAAGGTCTGCGGGCAGGGCATCAAACTTGGCCTTGTTTACCACCAGCATGCCGCCGAACACCGACTGAAATCTCCAGAAACTCACGTTGGTGCAGACATCCGCGAGACCGAATCCCAAGGCCCAACCGCGGGAGGTCTGGATGGCATCCACCGTTCCCCTCTGCAGGGCTTCCATGATTTCCGCGGTGGGAATGGTCAGGGGGGAGGCGCCCAGGAGCTTCATTGAGAGGGTGGTAATCAACCCGGAGGTCCTGATTTTGAAGCCCTTGAAGTCATCCACCGTGGCCACCGCCTTTTTGGCCCAGATACCGTCCAGGGCTTCCACGGCGATGTCGGCGATTTTTACCAGCCCCTTTTCACCGTAAGATTTCCTTTCGAGTTCGATCAGCTTGGGATCATTGAGAAAGGCTTCATATTCGAAGATATTATCCCAGAAGAAAGGAAGTGCATAATCCCATTGAGGGAAAGTACCGGCCACCCAGGGAATCCTTTCCCACCCGATGTCGGCCCTCCCGGCGATGACTGCGTGCACCACTTCGTTAACCGGGAAGAGTCCCATCTTGGTGTCGAGAACGAGCCGGCCGCCCGAATTCTTCTCCAGGAGTTTCTGAAAGCGCGGATATGGGTAGAAGGACCAGGTATTGGCCGCCGGCCCGGGATTGGTTGCGAACACCCATTTGATCGGCTGGGCCCCCTTCTGGGCCTGCGCCTCGGCGTAACTTCCTGCCAGCAAGAATGATAACGCCACGATGAAGCCGAAACTACCGATAATCATCCAGATTTTTCTTTTTCTCATTTTCCTTTCCCCCCTTGTGAAATGTTATCGCCGTCCCTTTGAAATCTGCTGTTTTTTTGTTTTGCCTCGTCTTCCTAAATCCTATCGAAGTATATTAGCCATTCATCCGCCCTGTCAAGCGTCCAATCTTCTCTCTTTTCAGAGTTTGTAGGGGCGACCCGGTGGGTCGCCCATTTCCAGGTCGGAGCAAGAATCCACCATTCTCCCCTCTTCCCAACGTATCAATTTGGGCTTGGGAATTACCGGCAATCCGGGTTAAAATGTTGCCATTCCACTCGGCGAAGGAGGTTCTCATGAGCGGCAGAGGAGAATGGCCCATTTCTTACTGGCACTACACCCCGGGCTCTTCCAGCCCCATCCAGATGATGCGGGGGGCGCTGAAATGCATGGAATGCGGCGGCGTGAAACCGGGAGAGACCGTTCTGGTCTCCACGGACACCAATAAGCTGCGGATCGCCGAAGCCCTGGCGGGAGCCGCATATGCCGTCGGGGCGACTCCCATCATCGTTATGATTCCCCCGGTCAAGACCCACGGAGCCCAGCTCCCGGAGCCCATTGTCGCTGCTTTCCGGGAGGCCGATGTTTTTCTCCAGCCATCGACTTGGTCCCAGACCCACACCAAAGCGAGGGTGGAAGCGATCAAAGCCGGCAAGCGGGGTTCCACCATGTGTGAAATCACCGAGGATGCCCTCTGCGTGGGAGCCATCGAGGCCGACTATGAGGCCTGTGACCGGATGGGAAGAAAGTTGGGAGCGGTCCTGGCTGAAAGCAAGGAAGTCCGGATCACCTCCCCGCTCGGAACGGATATCCGAGGCGAAGTAAAAGGGCGCCCGGTGCAGTATGAGACGGGTCTTTTCAAAAAGCCCGGCCAATTCGCCGCCTTCCCGGACAGTGAAATCAATATTTCCCCGGTTGAGGGAACGGCGGAAGGGAAAGCGGTCATCGATGTGAGTATCATGAGCGTGGGCGTCACCATGTATGACCCGGTGACTCTCATCATTAAAGGCGGGAAAGTCGTGGATATCCAGGGAGGGCCGGCGGCCCGGAGGTTCCGCGACATCCTCGATGCCCTGGGGGATGAGAAAGCTTTCAACTATGCCGAATTCGGAATCGGCCTGAACCCTTGCGCCCGCCTGGCGGCCACCAATCTGGAAGATCTGGGCCGGCTGGGAAACTGCCACTGCGGCATCGGCAGCAATTTCGCCATCGGCGGCAAAATCCTGGCCCCCAACCACCACGACGCCATGTTCAAGGACGCAAGCGTCTATTTCGACGGGAAACTGGTGTTGGATAATGGAGTTTGCAAGATATGAATGGGGAATTCGGAATGCGGGTTGCGGAATAAAAAGCAAAACAATAGACTGGCCAATATTATGAAGTTCCGAATCGGGTAGGGGCAA
>Ga0113563_10002126_pt1 | contig 11774 bp, 7 predicted proteins | sample Mud3Dept3metaG_FD_80117 | JGI IMG/M metagenome (GOLD analysis project Ga0113563, IMG submission 80117) | Freshwater wetland microbial communities from Ohio, USA, analyzing the effect of biotic and abiotic controls - Mud 3 Core 4 Depth 3... | ecosystem: Environmental > Aquatic > Freshwater >...
CTCGACGTCTGGGTCGCCACCGGCGACGGAGACTGCTGCTCGATCGGCGCCGGGCACTGGCTGCACGCGTCGCGCTACAACATGGACATGGTCGTGATGGTGTTCGACAACAGCGTCTACGGCCTGACCAAGAAGCAGACCTCGCCGACCACGCCGCTCGGCTTCTCGACCAACACCCATCCCGCCGGGGCGTTCCTGCCCCCGCTCGACGTGGCCGCGACCACCCTCGGCTTCCCGAACGTCTCGTTCGTGGCGCGCACCGTGGACTGGAACCCGGTCCACCTCTACCAGACCCTGGTCACCGCCCACGCCCACCGCGGCACCAGCTTCGTCCACATCCTGCAGCGCTGCCCGACCTATTCCGCCGACATCTTCGACGAGTGGCGCAAGGATCCCGACCGCATCCTGCTCCTCCACCACGACGAGGGCGTGCCGGCCGACGACGGCGTGCGGCGCACCTACAAGAACCAGCGCCTCCACGACCCGCGCGACCTGGCCGCGGCGCGCGCCCTGGCGACGCCCGGCGAGCAGCTGGCGATCGGCCTGCTCTATCGCAACCCGGAAGCCCCCCGGCTCGACGAGATCTCGGTGCGCGGACTGGGCACCGCGCGCGAGCGCAAGCTCGCGCTGATCGAGCGCGAGATCGACCGCTTCGCGCTCTGAGGCGAGAGGAGAGCGACGTGAGCGACGCCTGCCCGCTGCCCGACGCCGCTCCGGCCGAGCCGACCCCGGCCGGCCGGATCCTCCTCGAGGAGCTGCGCCGCTTCCACTTCGGCGCGCCCGGCGCGGCCGGAGCGCTTCCGCCGGCGGGCCTGCTGCCGGCGGCGCTGGCGCGCTTCCGGGGCCGCGCGGTGCGCGGCGGCTGGCCGCTCCTGGCCGACCCCGCGGCCGCCGGCGAGGCGCTCGCCCGCCCGGCCGCCGAGTGGCTGGCGGCCGAGCCGGCCACGACGGGCTCGCGCGCCCTCGCCGACAATCTCGCGCGCGTCGAAATCGCGCTCGGCGCCGCCGACCGGGCCGGCGGTGCGCGCCCCGCGCGCGCCGCGCTCGCCGCGGCGCTCGCCGAGGTCGCCACCGAGCTCGAGCTGCCGCCGGGAGAGCGCGCGGCTTGGGACGAGGCCGCCGCGGCGCTGGTCGCCGCGGCGGGGGAGAGCGCGATGCTGGTGCCGCTCTCGCCCGAGGCGCCGAGGGTGCTCGCCGACCTCGCCGCGCGCCGCCGCCTGGCGCGCGCGCGCGCCGCCTTTGCGGCCGAGGCGCAGGAGCTCGCCGCGACGGCCGAGGCGCTGCTCGAAGCGGACCGCGCGCGCCGTCCCGACGGCGAGACGGCCGGCGCGCGCGCTGAGCGCCTGGGCGCGCTCGCCTCGCGCCTGCTCGATGCCGAGCGGCTGTCGGGCGTGGTCGCCCATCGCCGCGCCGGCGCGCCGTTCGCCGAAGAGCGCCGGCTCGGCCTCGAAGTCGCGCGGGCGCGGCTCGCCGCGTTCGGCCGGGAGCCCGGCGAGCCGGTCTGGATCGTGGCCTAGGCGGGCGCGGGCGAGCCGCCGCGCGCCGGCGCGCGGACCGCCGGCGACCCCTTCGCGGCCGCCGCCGAGCGCTTCGACGCGGCCGCCGCCGAGGTCGCCGAGCTGGTGCGCGCGGTGCGGCGGGTGCGCCTGGAGTCGGCCGAGGCCTACGAGCCCGAGCGACACGGGCCGGGTCTGGAGCGGCTCGACTGGCGCGCCTTCTCGCGCGAGGAGCTGGCGCTGGTGCCGCCGGTGCTGGTGCGGGTGGCCGAGCGGGACCTGCTCTCGGGCGCGCTGACGTCGCTGGTGCGGCTGCTGCTCTCGGGGCGCCCGGTCCAGGTCCTGGTCGCGCGCGACTTCGAGAGCGAGGAGCAGGTCGGCTGGCGGCTCGAGCCGGCCTGGCTCGGTGTCGGGCTGCGCGAGGTCTTCGTCCACCAGGGCTCGATCGCACGCCCGGGCGCGCTCGCGGCGGGCTTCTCGCGCGCGCTGGCGGGTACGCGCTCCGGCCTCCACGTGCTCGACGCGCCGGTCGCCCCGGTCGACGGCGTGGATCCCTGGCTCGCGGCCTCGGCGCGGGTGGCCGGGCGCGCGACGCCGCTGTTCCGCTACGACCCGGAGGCGGGCGAGAGCGCGGCGCGCCGCTTCCGTTTCGACGACAACCCGGAGCCGGCCGCGGACTGGCCGAGCGAGGCGGGCGGGGCGGACGCGCCGCCGGCGCCCTTCACCTACGCCGACGCGGCGCTGCTCGATCCGGGCTGGCGCGCGCACTTCGCGGTCGCCGCGCAGGAGTCGGAGGACCTGGTGCCGGTCGCCGACTGGCTGGCGCTCGAGCCCGAGGAGACCGTGCGCCGGCTGCCCTGCGTGGCGGCCGTGGACGGCGACGGCGGGACGCGGCGCCTGGTGGTGTCGCGCGCGCTGGCGCTCGCCACGCGCGACCGGCTCTCGTTCTGGCGCACCCTCGAGGAGCTCGCGGGCGTGCGCAACGAGCACGTCGAGGAGGCCGCGGCGCGCGCGCGCCGCGAGGCCGAGGCGGTGGCGGCGGCCGAGCGCGCGGCGGCGGCGGCGCGCCACGCCGCCGAGCTCGAGCGCGTCGCCGCCGACGCCGACGCCGCGGCGGTGGAACGCCTGGTGTCGGCCCTGTTCGAGGTCGAGCCCGAGGGCGGCGCCGCGCCGGCGGCGCGGGCGCGCCCGGCGCGCGCCGAGGGCGGGCCGGTGGCGAGCGGGATGGGCGCGGCCGCGGAGAGCAAGGCGGCACCCGCCCCCGCGCCCGCCGCCGCGCCGGCCCCCGCCGTGGGCGCGGCCGAGGAGGCCTGGGTGGACACCCCGATGTGCACCTCCTGCGACGAGTGCGTGCGCAAGTACCCGGCCATCTTCGTCTACAACGGCGACAAGCAGGCGATCGTCAAGAACGCGCGCGGCGGCACCTTCCGCGACCTGGTCCTGGCGGCCGAGAAGTGCACGGCCAAGGTGATCCATCCCGGCGCGCCCTGGAACCCCTCCGAGCCCGACCTGGCGGCCTGGGTCGAGCGGGCGAAGCCGTTCGGGTGAGGACCGCAGAGCGATGAGCGCGATCCTGGTCGCGGGCGGCGTGCTGGCCGGGCTGGGGCTGCTGTTCGGCCTCCTGCTCGCCGTCGCCGACCGCTTCTTCAAGGTCGTGGAGGACCCGCGCATCGACGCGGTCGAGAAGCTGCTGCCCGGCTCCAACTGCGGCGCCTGCGGGCAGCCCGGCTGCCGCGGCCTGGCCGAGAAGATCGTCGTCGGCGCCGAGAAGCCGTCGCGCTGCTCGGTCTCCTCGCCGGCCGGGCTCGAGGCGATCGCCGACTTCCTGGGCGTCGAGGTCGGAGACGCCGACCGGCGCGTGGCGCGCGTGCACTGCGGCGGCGGCCTCGGCCGCGCGCGCCAGCTGGCGAGCTACGAGGGCTTCGCGAGCTGCCGCGCCGCGCACCTGACCGGCGGCGGCGGGCTCGAGTGCTCGTGGGGGTGCCTGGGGCTCGCCGACTGCGTGCGCGCCTGCACCTTCGACGCCATGCGCATGAACGCCTGGCGGCTGCCGGTGGTGGACCCGGACAAGTGCACGGCCTGCGGCGACTGCGTCGAGGCCTGCCCGCGCGACCTCATCGACCTGATGCCGGTCTCCCACCACCTGATCGTGCAGTGCCGGGTGCCGCTCGCCGCCGACGAGGCGCGCCGGCTGTGCACCGCCGCCTGCGACGCGTGCGGGCGCTGCGCCGCCGACGCCGCTCCCGGGCTGATCCGGATGGCCCAGAACCTGCCGGTCGTCGACTACGCGGCCGGCGGACCGGCTGCGCCGGCCGCCACGTTCCGCTGTCCGACCGGCGCCATCCGCTGGGTGGTCGGCGAGCAGTTCGCCGGCGAAGAGGCTCCGGCCGAGGCGAGGAGGATCCATGCCTGAGCGGGAGTCTCCCGCGCGCCGTCTGGCGCGGCGCTGGTTCGCGGGCGGCGGCGCGGCGGAGCCCGAGCGCGGCGACGCTTTCGCCGGCACCGGGCTCGCCGCCCTGGCTGCGCTCGAGCGCGCCGCCGGGGCGCGCCTCGTCGCCGGTCCGGGGCTCGCCGCGCGAGCCGAGCTGGCCGCCGCCGAGCGCGGTGGCCTCGCCACCGCGCTCGGGCTCGCGCTGGGTGGCGAGCGGGTGGCGGTCTTCCTGACCGGCGCCGAGCTCGCGGCGGCGGCGCCGGTCCAGGCCGAGGCGCTGCGCCTGCGGGCGCCGCTCGTCGTCTACCTGGTCGGCGCCCTCGAGTGTGCGCGCGGCGCGGCGGTCTCGGGCGCCGCGGTGCTGGTGCCGTTCTCGGTCGCCGAGGCGGTCGACCTGGCGCTCGTGGCGCGCCGGTTCGCGGAGGAGTCGCTGGCGCTGGCGCTGCTGGTGCTCGACGGCCCGCGCCTCGCCTTCGCCGTGCAGGAAGCGTGGCTGCCCACCCCGGACACGCTCGCGCGCCGCCTCGGCGGCCCGGCGGACGACGTGCACCCGGTGACCCCCGCGCAGCAGACCCTGTTCGGGCGTCACCGGCGGCGCGTGCCGCGTCTGCACGACGCCGGCCGCCCGGCGCGGCTGGGCGGGGAGGCCGGGCCGCTCGCCGGCGCGCCCGCGCGCGCCGCCGCCGAGGTGCTGTTCGCGGCCGAGGCCGCGGCGCGCTTCGAGCGCCTCGCCGCGGAGATGGCGGCGGCGACCGGGCGACCGCTGCCCGCGCTCTCGGGCCGCCGCCTGTCGCGCGCCGACGTCGGCGTGGTCGCCTGCGGGCCGCTGGCCGAGACCGCCGCCACGCTCGCCGAGCCGCTGCGCGCCGCGGGCGTGCGCGTCGCGGTGTTCGGCGTGCACCGGCTCTCGCCGTTCCCGGCCGAGGATCTGGCCGAGCTCGCCGGCTCGTGCGCGCGCGTCGCGGTGCTCGAGCGCCTCGACGAGCCGGTGCGGCGCGGCGCGCTCGCCACCGCGGTGCGCGCGGTGCTGGCCGCCTCCGAGCACCGGCCCGAGCTGGTCACCATCGTCGTCCCCGGCGAGGAGGCGCCGCTCGGCGTGCGCGACCTCGCGGCCGCCTTCCGCGCGCTGTCGAAGGGCACCACGCGGCGGGTCGTGCTCGGCCTCGCGCCGGGCGCGGGCGACGACGAGTATCCGAAGCGGCGCGCGCTCCACGACGCGCTGCTGCGCGAGCACCCCGAGATCGAGACGCTCGCCGTCCACGCCGGGGACTTCGAGCCGATCGAGGCGCGTCCGCAGGGCAGCGTCACCGTCGCGCTGGCCGGCTCCGGCCCCGACGCGCTCGGCGGCGACGCCGCGCGGCTGATCCTCGGCGCGCTCGGCGGACATCTCCGCTCGAGGCTGGCCGTGCCGGCCCGGGCCGCGGGCGCGCCCGCGGTCGAGCGCGTCACCTGGTCGCCGGTGCCGCTCGCGGCGCCCGCCGACGACGCTCCGGTCGAGCTCGTGATCGCGCTCGAGGGCGCGCTCCCGGCCGGGCTCGAGCCGGCACCGGGCGGCACGCTGGTGGTGCCGGCGCCGGCGCCGCCGCTCGCGCCGGCGCTGGCGCGACGCGCCGCGGCGGGCGATCTCGAGCTGCTCGAGCTCGACCGCCCGCAGGGTGGCGAAGCGCTCGTGCGCGAGTGCTGGCTGGGCGCTCTCGCCGCGGCGCTCTCGCGCCGGAGCGGCGTCGAGATCAAGCTGCGCCAGCTGCGCGCGGTGCGCGAGGGCGCCCTGATCGAGGTGCCGATCGAGGCGCGCGAGGCGCGGCTCGAGGCGCTGGCCGCGGGCTTCGAGAGCCTGCGCGCGGTGGCGTCTCCCGCCGTCGAGGCGAGCGCGCCGCCGGCGGCGCCGCCGGTCGCGCTGCTGCGCGGCCTGGCGCTGGCGCGCTCCGAGGCCGCGCTGGGCGACGCGGCCCGCTTCCGCGACCTGGCCGGGCTGCTGATCGCGGAGGGGCACGGCGAGCGCATCCTGCCCGACCCGACCCTGGTGTCGCTCGCTCTGCCCGCCTTCTCGGCGCCCGAGCGCGCGCACGCCGCCCGCCTGCCCGGTCTCGATCCGGCGCCGTGCACCGCCTGCGGCGCCTGCTGGAGCGGCTGTCCGCACGGCGCCATCGAGGCGCGGGTGCTGGCTCCCGCCGCGCTCGTCGAGCACGCGATCGGCCGCGCCGCGCGTCGCGAGCGGGGCGCCGAGGCGCTGCGCCGCTTCGCCGGCAAGCTCGGCGCGCGCCTGGCGACCGCGACCGCCGAGGCCCGGGGCGGCGTCGCCGGCGAGCTGCTGGAGAGCGCGGCGGAGACCCTCTTCGCGGAGGCCGGGCTGGCCGGCGATCGGCTGGCGCAGGCGCGCGCGGCGCTCGCCGCCGTGCGCGCCGAGATCGGCGCCCTGCCCCTGGTGGCGAGCGCCGTCTTCCTGGGCGAGCCGGAAGCCGCGGCGCGCGGCACGGGCGAGCTGCTCGCCCTGGCGCTCGATCCGGATCGCTGCACCGGCTGCGGCCTGTGCGTGGCGGCGTGCGCGCCGGGCGCGCTCGCCGACGCCACGGCGACCGGAGGGGCGGTCGCCGCCGGGCGGGCCGCGGCGGCGGCGGTCGCCGCCCTGCCGGCCTCGTCCGCGGCGACGATCGCTCGCGCGCGCGCCGACGCGCGCGTCGGTCCGCTCGCGGGCGCGTTGCTCTCGCCCGTGGCGGAGCGGCCGCTCGCGGGCTTCGACGCCGCGCCGGCGGGCTCGGCGCCGAGGCTCGCCGCGCGCCAGGCGCTCGCGCTCGCCGCCTTCCATCTCGAGGCCGGTCGCGCCGGGGCCGTGGCGCGCGTGGACGAGCTCGCCGGGCGGCTCGGCCGCGAGGTGCACGAGTCGCTCTCGCGCGCGGTGCCCGACGGCGACCTCGCCGCGCTGGCGCGCGGGCTCGACGACGTCGAGCTGCCGAGCGCCGACCTGGCCGAGGTCGCAGGCCGGCTGGCGGGCGCGGTCGAGTCGGCGCGCGTCGACATCCCGCGCCTGCGGCGGCTGGTGGAATCGGCGCGCGCGATGGCCGACCTGGGCGAGCGACTGCGCGGCGCCGAGTCCGGGAGCGAGCGCGCGCCGCTCTCCGTCGTGGTCGGTCCGGGCGCGGCGCTGGCCTGGGCGCGGCGCTTCCCGGACAACCCGTTCGGCGTGCCCGCCACGGTCGCCGACGCGTCGCCGCTCGGCCTGGCGCGCGGCCTGGCGCTGGCCGAGGCCGCGCGCGCGGTGGCCGAGGCGCGCGCGATGCGCCGCGCGGCGCTCGAGCTCGAGCGGCCGGCCGAGGCCGCGCACGCGGCGAACGCGCCGCTCGAGCTCGGTTGGCGCGACCTCGATCCGGAGGAGCGCGCGCTGGCGACGACGGTCGTCGCGCTGGTCGACGAGACGGCGGGCGAGCCCGAGCTCGCCGAAGCGCTCGACATCCTGTCGGCCGGGCTGCCGGTGGCGATCGTCGCGCTCGCGCCCGCGCCGGGCGCGGCGCTCTCGCCCTGGGCCGCGCTCGCCTTCGCGGCGCCGTCGGGCGTGGTGGCCCACGCCACCGTCGCGCAGGCCCAGCCGCTCGACGAGGCGGCGGCCGCGCTCGCCACGTCGCGCGGTGGCGCGCTGGTGCGCGTGCTGGCGCCGATGCCGGCGGTGGCCGGCGAAACGCCGGTCGAGATCCTGATTCGTACCCGGGGGGTGGCGGAGGCCCGTGAGTTCCCCCTCGGCTGCCGCGTCGCGGCAGTCCACCCCGCCAACGCCGCCCCCCGGGTCGATCCTTCCGCCGAGGCCGCCGAGGCCGAGCGCCGCCACGCCGCGGAGCTCGCCGCCGCGGCGGCGAGCCACCGCGAGGAGCTCGCGCAGCTCGAGGCCGAGGTGCGCGCACGCCTCGCCGCGCGTGCCCGGCAGCGCCTGCTCGAGCTGGCGGCGCGCGCGCGTTCCGGCGGCGGCTCCGCGCCGGAGGCGACTTGAGCTTCGCGCGCACGTTCCGGCACGGCGTCCATCCGCACGCGCACAAGGAGGCGACCGAGGCCCTGCCGGTCGAGCGCATGCCGTTCGTCGAACGGCTCGTGCTGCCGCTCTCCCAGCACGCGGGCGCGCCGGCGCGGCCGGTGGTGGCGGTGGGCGAGCGCGTCGAGCGTGGTCAGCTGATCGCCGAGGCCGCCGCCTTCGTCTCCGCTCCCCTCCATGCGCCGGTGGCCGGCCGCGTGGCGGCCATCGCGCCGCGGCCGCACCCGTCGGGCCGGCTGGTGCCGGCGATCGAGCTCGAGACCGACCCGCTCTCTTCGCAGCGGCTGCCGGCCGGGCCGCCGCTCGACGCGGGCGCGCTCGACAACGAGAGCTTCGTGGCCGAGCTCCAGAACGCCGGGCTGGTGGGGATGGGCGGCGCCGGTTTCCCGACCCACGTCAAGTACCGCCTGCCGGAGGGGCGGCGGGTCGAGCGGCTGCTGGTCAACGGCTGCGAGTGCGAGCCGTTCCTGACCTCGGACCACCGCCTGATGGTCGAGCGCGCGGGCGACGTCGTGCGCGGCGCCGAGATCGCCGCCGCGCAGCTGGGCGTGGCCGAGACCGTGTTCGGGGTCGAGCTCAACAAGGCGGACGCGATCGCCGCGCTCGAGCGCGCGGTCGACGGCCGCGCCGCGATGCGCGTCGTGCCGCTGGCGGTCAAGTACCCGCAGGGCGCCGAGAAGATGCTCATCCGCGCCGTCTACGGCGTCGAGGTGCCGAGCGGCAGGCTGCCGCTCGACGTCGGCATGCTGGTCAACAACGTGGCGACGATGACCGCGGTGGCGGACTGGTTCGACCGCCGCCGGCCGCTGGTGGAGCGCGTCGTCACGGTCTCCGGGCCGGGCGTGCGCCGCCCCGCCAACCTGCTGGTGCCGGTCGGCACGCCGGTGCGCGCGGTGCTCGATCACTGCGGCGGCCTCGCCCCCGAGACGCGCGAGGTGGTGATGGGCGGGCCGATGATGGGCTCGCCGCTCGCCAGCCTCGACGTGCCCGTGGTCAAGGGCACCTCGGGCCTGCTCGCCTTCACCGCCGAGGAGGCGCGCCTGCCGACCGAGTACGCCTGCATCAAGTGCGGGCGCTGCGTCGAGGCCTGCCCGCAGTTCCTCAACCCCTCGCGCCTCGGCCGCCTCTCTCGCGCCGGGCGCTTCGAGGAGATGATGGGCTACCACGCCATGGACTGTGTCGAGTGCGGCTCGTGCAGCTTCGCCTGCCCGTCGGGCATCCCGATCGTGCAGCTGATCCGGGTCGCCAAGGGCGCGCTGCGCGAGCGCGCGGTGGCGGAGGCCGCCCGGTGAGCGAGCCGCACCCGCCGCGCCTGCTCGTCCAGCCGGCGCCGTTCCTGCGCCCCACGGTCTCGACGCCGGGCATCATGGGCGACGTGCTGATCGCGCTGGCGCCGACGGTCGTGGCGGCGGTCTGGTTCTTCGGCATCTCCGCCCTGCTCCTGATCGCGGTCTCGGCCGCGGCGGCGGTCGCCACCGAGTGGGGGCTGGGCGGCGAGCGGGGCCGCGCCGCGGTGCGCGACCTCTCGGCGCTGACCACCGGCGTGCTGCTCGGGCTGGTGCTGCCGCCCTCGCTGCCGCTCTGGATGGCGGCGCTCGGCAGCGCGGTCGCGATCGCGCTCGGCAAGCTCGCCTGGGGCGGGCTCGGTCACAATCTGTTCAACCCGGCGCTGGTCGGGCGCGCCTTCCTGCAGGCCGCCTTCCCGGTCGCGATCACCACCTGGGTGGCGCCGGGCGGGCCGCTCGCGCTCTACCGTGGCACGCTCGCCTGGCCCTTCCTGTCGGCCCCACCGGATGCGGTCTCGGCCGCGACCCCGCTCGGCCAGATGAAGTTCCTGGGCGCCGCGACCCCGGCGGGAGCCCTGTTCTGGGGCGACGTCGGCGGCTCGGTGGGGGAGACCAGCGCGGCGGCGATCCTGCTCGGCGCCGCGTGGCTGCTGGCGCGGCGCGCGTGCGACTGGCGCCTGCCGGTGGCGACCCTGGGCAGCGCCGCGCTGTTCGCCGAGATCTGCCACCGGGTGAGCCCGGAGAAGTACCCCGGAGCGCTCTTCACCCTGCTCTCCGGCGGCCTGCTGTTCGGCGCCGTGTTCATGGCCAGCGACCCGGTGACCTCGCCGCTGGCGCCGCGCGGCGCCTGGCTGTTCGGCGCCGGCGTCGGGTCGTTGGTGGTCCTGATCCGGTTCTGGGGCGGCCTGCCCGAGGGCGTGATGTACGCGATCCTGCTCATGAACGCGGTGAGCCCGCTCATCGACCGCGCGCTCCAGCCGCGCGTGTTCGGCGCCCGGCCGGCTCCCTCCGCCGCGCCGGGCGCGAGGACGGGGCCGTGAGCGACGGCGCCTCGGCGGGCGGCGAGAGCCTGCGCCTGGTGGCGACGCTGACCGTCGCCGGCCTCGTCTCCGGCCTCGCCATCGTGCTCGCCTACCGCTGGACCCTGCCCGCGATCCGCGCCCACCAGGCGGCGGCGCTCGAGCGTGCGGTGTTCGAGGTGCTGCCGGGCGCCGAGCGCATGGAGCGGCGGGTCTGGGACGGCTCCGGGCTCGCCGGCGCCGGAGCGGGCGGCGCGGCGGGCGAGTCGGTCTTCGCCGGGTACGCGGCCGACGGCGCGCTCGTCGGCTGGGCGGTGCCGGCCGCCGGCGCCGGCTTCCAGGACACGATCAAGCTCATCTTCGGCCTCGAGCCGTCGGGCGCCCGCACCCTCGGCATGACCGTGCTCGAGAGCCGCGAGACGCCCGGTCTGGGCGACAAGATCTACAAGGACCCGAAGTTCGTGGGCGAGTTCCGCGGCCTCGCCGTGGCGCCGGAGATCAAGCTGATCAAGGGCCACGGCGAGGCGCCCAACGAGGTGGACGCGATCACCGGCGCGACGATCTCGTCGAAGGCGGTGGTGCGCATCGTCAACCAGGCGGCCGCGCTCTGGCGGCCGCGCCTTCCTGCGCCCGGCGCGGAGCCGTCGGCGGCCGCCGGGACGGCCGCGGCGGCGCCTGCGGCGCAGGTCCCCCCCGACGTCGAGCGCGGCGGGCCGGTGCCGGGCGGCAAGCCGGGAGGACGGAGCTGATGGCCGAGCCGGGACGATTCCGCGCCGAGCTGGTCAAGGGCATCGTCGCCGAGAACCCGACCTTCGTCCAGGTGCTCGGCATGTGCCCGCCGCTCGCCATCACCAACTCGGTGCTCAACGGCGTCGTGATGGGGATCGCCACCACTTTCGTGCTCGTGATGTCGAGCACGATGATCTCGGCCCTGCGCAAGCTCATTCCCAATCAGGTGCGCATCTCCACCTACATCGTGGTGATCGCGACCTTCGTCACCGTCGCCGACTTCACCCTCCAGGCGACGCTGCCCGCGGCTCACCACGAGATGGCCGCGTTCATCGCGCTGATCGTGGTCAACTGCATCATCCTCGGCCGCGCCGAGGCGTTCGCGTCGCGCAATCCGGTCGGCCTCTCGATCGCCGACGCGATCGGCATGGGCACCGGCTTCACGCTCGCGCTGGTCCTGATCGGCACGGTGCGCGAGGTCCTCGGCAGCGGCACCTTCTTCGGCATGCCGGTGTTCGGGCCGAGCTTCGAGCCCTGGGTGATCATGGTGCTGCCGCCGGGCGGGTTCCTGGTGCTCGGCGTCCTGCTGCTGCTCTTCGCCGGCATCGCCGAGATGCGCAAACGGGCCGCCGAGAGGGCGCGCGCGCAGGAGGCCGGGCGATGAGCTCCGAACTGGTCTCGATCTTCGTCGGCGCGCTGCTGATCAACAACTTCACGCTCGCCTACTTCCTCGGGCTGTGCCCGTTCTTCGGCGTCTCGGGCCGGCTCGAGACCGCCTTCCGGCTGGGAGTCGCC
>Ga0113563_10002127_pt1 | contig 11773 bp, 11 predicted proteins | sample Mud3Dept3metaG_FD_80117 | JGI IMG/M metagenome (GOLD analysis project Ga0113563, IMG submission 80117) | Freshwater wetland microbial communities from Ohio, USA, analyzing the effect of biotic and abiotic controls - Mud 3 Core 4 Depth 3... | ecosystem: Environmental > Aquatic > Freshwater >...
ACCGTGGTAGTCCAGCGGCAAGTCATTGGGATTCTGAATGCGCAGCTTGACCAGCATACGCAACTCCAATCCCTCACCCTGCAGTGGCTCGACACCCGCGATGATGACCTGCACGGGATCGCGGCCCTGAAGGCTGGCACAGCCGCCAACCAGCAGCGCTCCGAAGACAAGCAGCACGAGCAGCGCGCTCCGACTAATCGACTTCATGATCTCCGTCGCAATGACAACGTATCGAATGGCACGGTTTGAATTCACCCCCGGTGTACTGGACACTTCCGCGATTCAAACGGTGTGTCTACCAAGGCCGACCGGCAGCCCGGCAACGCAACCCGGCACGAAGCGGCGCCGCAGGCTCAGACGTGGCCGTACCTGGCCAGTACCTGCGCCAGCGTCGCACCGGCATCAAGCTCCGCACGAATATTGACCTCCGTCGCCGTCAGCCGCTCGGCTTCGGTCAGCACGCGGCCCACGAGCGCGGCAGGCACCACAATCGCGCCGTCAACGTCGGCCAGTACGAAATCGCCGGGATGCACCGCGACGCGCTTCACGGTTGCCCCCGGCAGGTAGACCGGCGTCTGCCAGGCGATGACCTTCCAGCGGCCTATCGATTGCACCGGCGTGCGGTAACGGGCATACACCGGGAATTTCTGCTTTGCGATCCAGTGGATGTCGCGTATGCCGCCGTCAATCAGCGCCCCGGCACAGCCGCGCATTTTCATGCCGAGCGCGATGAGTTCGCCGAAAAAGCACACGCCCTCGCCTGCACCGCCCCAGACGCTGATCTCACCCGGGCGCAGTCCGTCCACCGCCCGCATCTTGTCGGGATCGCCGCCGCCGGCATAGGGGCGCATCTCGCCACCGATGGTGTAAGCCCAGCCCGCCATTTTGCCGGCGGTGGCGGGATAGGGCGTGAACGCCGGCGCCAGACCGCAATCGGGATGCTCCATGGCATCGAGCACGTCCGCGACCGTCGCCGTATCGACTTTGAGATACCGCTGGCGCAGTGCCTCGGCCGAGGGCGCCGCAGGGTCGAATGATTCGGTCATGTCTCAGGTTCCGTAGCGCACCGGCGATTTCGCCAGCTTGAGCGCGGCGAGCGCGCTGTAACAGGCCAGCCACGCCGTCTTCGGATTCTCGGGGGCGGGCACGTTCTCCAGCTTGATGCTGATGTTGCCGGTCCTGCCCCTGATGTCGATGAAATGCGTGTTGTACCGGAGCGCGGGGTCGGCCACCACCTTGAGCCGGGTGCGGTCGAAGCCGATGCCGGCCATCGCCAGCACTGCGGCAATATTGACGTTGGCGGGAAAGTGCGGCACGCCCTCACGCGCGCTGCCCTCGAACAGCACACAGGCCTCACGCAGGCCGGCGAGATCGATGCCAAGCTCTTCGACATAGGCGATGCCCTTCCAGGCAGCCGGCGGCTTGGTCACGGCGATGGTCACCTCGTCGACCCCCGCAATACATGCGGCCTTGAGTGCATCGAGACCGCCGATACCGCCCGAAGGCACATAGAGCAGCGCCCCGCTCTGCTGCGCCGCAGCTTCCAGCCCTGCGCGCAACGCGTCATCCCCCATCGCGCCGCACGACAGCACAATGAAGGCGATGCCGTTCCGCAGCAGCGGCGCGCCGTACTCGCGCACCGCTTCGTGTGACGCCGCCTCCACCACCACCTCGGGGCGCGCCTCGAGCAGACCGGCGATGCCGGTGACGAAGGCAATGCCATGTTCGGCAGCCAGCGACTTGCCGCGCGACTGCGCGCTGCGCCCGACGATCGCCACCACTTCGGCCGCACCCAGATCGCCGCGCCGGATGTGCTCGATGAACAGGCGGGCGATGGTGCCGCCACCGATGATGCCTACGCGCATGGGAAATGCTCCGAAATTGAGGTGATTCCGCCCGGACTGCAGTAAAGCTAGAAGTCCACGTTGTCTTCAGCGGATGGCGGATGGCGCCTGTGATGCCGGCGGTGCTGCCACAGCGCGAATACGACCGAAGCGACCGACAGCACTAGCAGCCCGCCGGAGATCGGCCGGGTCAAAAACAGCCACGGATTGGAATCGGTCATGATGGCGCGTATCAGGTTGATTTCGATCTGGTCGCCGAGAATGACACCGAGAATAAGGGGGGCGAGCGGCAGCCCGCCCTTGACCATAGCGTAGCCGACGATGCCGAACAGCAACAGGACGTAGACATTGGTCATGGTGTTGCTGAGCGCATAGGCGCCGATCACGCACAGCACGAGGATCACGGGAAACAGGATGGCCTTGGGCACGGTGATCACGCGCATGAACCAGCGCACGCCGACAAACATGATGAGTATCATCAGGAAGTGGGCAACGATGTAAGCCGCGAAAATGCCGTAGGCGAGCGTATGGTGCTGGGAAATGAACAGCGGCCCCGGCTGTATGCCATGTATGGTGAGGGCCCCCAGCATTACCGCCGTCACCGCGTCGCCCGGAATGCCGAATGCCATGATGGTCACCAGCGAACCGCCGACGTTGGAGTTGTTCGACGCTTCTGCCGCGATAATGCCCTCGGGTGTGCCGGTGCCGAATCGCTCTGGGTGGCGCGAGAATTTTTTGGCCTGGTCATAGGCCATGACGTTGGCGGCGCTGCCACCGATCGCCGGCAGCACACCGATCAGCACGCCGATGAATGAAGCCCAAAGCAGCAAGAACGGGCGTGACAGGATTTCCCACACCACTTTGAGATGCGAAACCACCAGTTTTGGTGCGCTGAAGCCTGACGTTGCATCGCTGCGCGTGCCGCCCATTTTCTCGACATCCGACATGATCTGGGCAAACGCGAATACCCCGATCAGCACCGGCAGAAACGGAATACCGCCGTCGAGAAAACCCATGCCCAGAGTCAGACGCGGCGCACCCATCACGGGGTCGTTACCCATGATCGTGACCACCAGCCCGATGGCGCCGGCCAGCAATCCTTTAGTAATGGAGGCGCCGGTCAGCCCGGCCACCATGGACAGCGCGAATATGAAGAGGGCGAAGTATTCCCATGGCCCGAATTCAAGCGCAATTGCGGCCAGCGGCCCGGTGGTGCCGATCAGGAAAATGCCGCCCAGCAGGCCGCCGAAAAAAGATGCCCAGATGCCCAGCCAAAGGGCGCGCCCCGGTTCGCCTTTTTTCGACATCGGAAAGCCATCGAACATGGTGGCTATGGAAGACGGCTTGCCCGGGATGCCGAGCAGCGTGGACGTGATGAGCCCGCCCGATTCGCCGCCGACATAAACGCCGATCATCGCCGCCAGTCCCTGCAGCGGTTCCAGTCCGAAGGTGAACGGCAGCACCATGATCACGGTCATGGTATTGGTGATGCCGGGCAGCGCGCCGCCGAACACGCCCACCAGCGTGCCGATGAACAGCGGCGCCAGATACTTGAATTCCAGGATATTTTCGATACCGGTGAGCAGGAGTTCGTACACGTCGGATCCTAAAAGTCGGTCCAGCGCCCGCGCGGCAGCAGCACCAGCAGGAAGGTCTCGAAGACGTAATAAGTCACAACGGTGGTCGCCAGCGCCACCGTTGCCATCAGCAGCCAGCGCCGTCCGTTGCGCGGCGGATCCAGCAGCGCCTGCATGGCCGCGACAAAGATGAAAGTGGAGATGCGGAAGCCGAGATACGGCAGGATGGCGACGTAGACGCCGAAGACCGAGAACGTCAGCAGAACCAGCGGGTAATTGACGTCCGGCTGCGCCGGTCCGGCAGCCGCACTGCGTCGCCGCGCGACGAGGTCATTGACGACCAGCGCCACGGACAATACCGCCGTAATGCCGAGAACGATGCGCGGATAAAAACCCGGGCCTACCGGAACCAGAAGGGTCGCTTCCGGCAGGCCGATCGTCGCCGCAAACAGTCCCAGGCTCGTGACGAGACAAAAAAGCCCGGCTATCCCGTCACGCCCCATCAACGTCGGCTAGCGCTTGAGCAGTCCGAGTTCTTTGGCGATGTTCCGGTTGTCGTCGTCCGTCTGTTTGAGCCACGCCGCGTAGGCCTTGCGGTCGAGGTAGCGGACAGCGGTTCCCTGCTTCTTCATCGCGTCCGCAAAGGCCGGCTCCTTGACGGCTTGCGCGCATGAGGACTCCAGCTTGGCCAGCACCGCGGCGGGTGTGCCTTTGGGCGCCATCAGGCCGCGGTTGACGTCGTAGACCACGTTGATGCCCAGCTCCTTGAGCGTAGGCACGCTGGGCATTTCGGGATGTCGTTTTTCCGTCGCAATCGCGAGGAACTTGAGCTGGCCGGCTTCAACCTTTCCTTTCTGCGTCAGGTTGGAGTCGGTGAGATCAGTGTGACCGCCGAGAATCGCGTTCATCCGCGGGGCCAGCCCCTCATACGAGACATACTTGAACTTGACGCCGGCGGCCTTCTCGATCAGCGCCGGGAAAAAATGACTGGTCGAGGCCAGCGTCGCGCCAACCGTGATCTGGCCAGGTCGCGCTTTGGCGTCGGCAATCAGGCCTTTCGCGTCTTTCCAGGGCGTTTTCGGGGAAGCCGTCAGCACCGAGGGCGTCGAGGCGATCATGCAGATCGGCTCGAAATCGCTGTACTGGACGTCGGCCACCGCGGTGTAATAGGTCGAGTGTATGTACTCATGCGGCACATAGAGGGTATAGCCGTCCGGCGGCGAATCCTTGACTTCCTTGGCGCCCTTGGTGCCCGACGCCCCACCGACGTTGGCGATGACGACGGTTTGGCCGAGATATTTCTGCAGGGCCGGCGCGAAGGGACGGAAAATGTTGTCCGTGTCGCCACCCGCTGCCCAGGGGACGACCACCTTTACGGGACGCTCGGGATAACCAGCGGCAAGACCTGCAGCCGGAAACAACCCGACGACTGTAATTGCGGCGAGCAGCTTTCTCATGGCATTCCTCCTGGTGGCGGTATGGCGTTGACGGTGCGGCGGGGTCGCGGCCCATCTTAACAATTCAGTTTGACCGGCGCAATTGAGGCCGGGCGGACGGCCACGGGCCTGCCGTGGAGCGCGGAATCCCCCACCCCGCCGGTCGGCGCGCCGCCGCCGCGCGACAACCGTCGTCATTTGTCCCGAAATTCATTGCTTACCGCTCGACGATGCTGAAAAATCGATGCCACAGGAAACCGGTCACCAAGCGATTCTCTTTCGACGAGCAGACTCCCCCCCTCCATGAAACTCTCCACCTACCTGCTTGAGACGCCCGAACGCAACGGCGTGCCGCGCATTTTCGGCAATCCCGGCACCACCGAGATTCCGCTGGTGCGCGCGTGCGAACAGCGGAGGAAGTTGCGCTACATCGTTGCACTGTCCGAAGTGGCGGCGGTGCCGATGGCCGACGGCTACGCGCGCGCGACGCGCACGCTCGGCGTGGTCAATCTGCACGTCGCGCCGGGGCTCGGCAACGGCATGGGCAATCTGTACACCGCCGGCATCGCCGGCACGCCGTTGCTGGTGCTGATCGGCGGGCAGGACCGGCGATTCCTGCACACCAACCCCATCCTGTGGGGCCCGCTCGAAAAAATGGCCGGTTCGGTGTGCAAGGCCGTGTTCGGCCTCAACACGCGCTTTGATGCCGCCGCCAACGTGAAACAGGCACTGCGTACCGCGCTTACGCCACCGTACGCACCGGTCGCACTGATCTGCCCGCCCGACCTGCTGGAACAGGAGATCGACGCCGTGCCGGCGCGCGTCACCGTGCCCGCGCCGTCCGCGCTGTCCGCCGAGGATGCCCGGCGCTACACGCGTTTTCTTGCCACGGCGAAGAAACCCGCGCTGATCGCCGCCGAAGATGTGCATTGGAACAATGCCGGGGCCGAACTGGAGAAACTCGCGATGGCGCTGGGTGCGCCGGTGTACGCAGCCCCGTACACCGGTGTGCTGCCGATCGCCAGCCGGTCACCAAACTATGCCGGCTATCTGCCGCCGAGCCTGAAGCAGATCGCCGACCGCCTCCTGCCGCACGACGTATTGTTTTTCGTCGGCGGCCGTGGTCTGCGCACCACGCTCTACAGCGAAGCGCGGCTGCCGCAGCGCAAAGCCTGGATCGGCAACAGTCCCGACATGCGGTCGGCCGATGGCGAGTTCGAGCTGGCGTGCATCGCCGACACCAATGAAGCACTCAAACAGATAAATGCCCTGGTAAAACCCGGTGCCAAACGCAAGTCCGCATTGTTGCGTCCCGCCGTCGCGTGGCCCGCCAGGCCGGGTGCATCCCTGCATCCATCGCGCGCGATCCACGCCCTGCTCGCCCGTTTTCGCGACGCGATCTGGGTCGACGAGTCGGGGCTGTCCACGTCCGACGTGCGGCAGTGGATGGAACTGCCGGCAGGCGAGTATCTGATCAATGGCAGCGGGGGTATCGGCTGGGGGCTTGCCGCAGCGGTCGGCGTCGCCATCGGCTGCGGCAAGCGCCAGGTCGTCGCGGTGATCGGCGACGGTTCATCGCTCTACGCCTCCGAAGCGCTGTGGACCGCGGCACATCATGGCACGAAGCTGTTGCTGATCGTGCTGTCGAACCGCCGTTACGCGACACTCAACGCCGCGGCCGGGCGTCTTGCCGGCGGGGCACTCGCCGCCTTCACCATCGAACCCCCGGTACTGGACTTCTCGGGGCTGGCGCAACTCTACGGCTGGCGTCACCTGCAGGCCGCCACCGAGCGCGAACTCGAGGCCAGTCTCAAGTCGCTTGGCAACCGGCTGCAGGCCAATACCGTGCTGGAATTGAAACTGGATCCGGCGCTGCAGCCCGTCACCGCGTCACGGCACTTTTAGCGCCACTTGGGTATCATGACGGGACGCTGATGCCTTGTTGCAGTCATGCGCCAACCCGGGAGCATGCCGTCATGGACGAACAACTGTGCCACTACGCGAACAAGCTTGCCTTCGAGACCGACTCCTGGGACCTCAAAGTCGCCCTGCAATCCGGAGGAAAAATTCTGGTGGTCGATGCCCGTTCTGCTGAGGCCTATCAGCAGGAACACATTCCGGGAGCGGTCAATATCCCGCATCGGAACATGACTGTGGAAACAACCAGGCACCTCGACAGGACTGCGTTGGTGGTGACCTACTGCGACGGCATTGGTTGTAACGCCTCGACCAAAGGGGCCATGAACATGACAAAGCTGGGTTTCCGGGTCAAGGAACTCATCGGCGGTCTCGACTGGTGGAAAAGGGACGGTCACCCGACGGCAGGCCGTGTGGCAGCCAACCCGACCGCTGCCTGCGGCTGCGAGTAAACGCGCCGGCAACCCGCCGCAGCGCGGTTGGTCTGTTGCTCTCCACCACAACCAGTCAGCCCGGCCTGCCCGGGCCCGGTCTATTGTTCGCCCAGCAGTGCTTTCGCCGTGCGCTCACAGACCCAGGCCTTCTGGTCATCGGTCAGCCCGGGGATGCCGTCGACCGCCGCCGGCACATCGAGCGGCGCCATGTCGAACGGGTGGTCGGTACCGATGACCACGCGGTCGGCACCGACCTGGTCGATCAGGTACTTTGCCGCCTGCGGGTCGTGGGTCAGACAGTCAAAATAGAAACGTTTGAACAACTCCCGCGGCGGCGTGACATTGTTGACCTTGGGCTCCTTGCGCACCTGGTGGCCGTGGCGAAAGCGCCCGATCTGGTACGGGATGAAGCCGCCACCGTGGGGCAGCACGATGCGCAGCGACGGCATCTCGTCCATCGCACCGCTGAACATCAGGTGCGCCACCATCAGCGTGGTGTCGAGCGGGAAGCCGACGAAGTTCGACAGGTAATACTCCTCCATGCCGCCTTTGGCCAGACACTGGTAGGGATGGGCGAAGATGAAGCAGCCCAACTGCTCTATGGTTTTCAGCACCTTGCGGAATTTCCTGTCGGCCAGCGGCGCGCCCTCGATCGAAGTCGCCAGTTCCACCGCCTTGAAGCCGTGCTCCCTGACCACCCGCTCGAGCTCGGCAATCGACGCATCCGGATCCTGCATCGGCAGGTGCGCCATGCCGCGCAGCCGCGACGGATGTTTCGCGACCATCTGGGCGATGCCGTCATTGGCGAGTTTCGCCGCGGCAAGGCCGGCATCCGGCGACAGCCAGTAGAAATAGATCGGCGGGCCGACCGAGATCACCGACACGTCGAGCTTGTTGCGGTCCATCCACGCGACCTTGACATCGGCATCGTAGAACTCGGGGCTCAGCACGGCCGGGCGGCCGTGCACATCGAAATAGCGCTTGCCGTCCTTCTCGGTGATGCTGGTTTCGAAACGCCGGGGGTCTTTTTCCATTGCCGCGATGATGGTCGGCGGAATGACGTGGCTGTGCAGGTCGTAGCGCATGATTTTCAGTTCCGGTTGATGATAAAAACAATTGTCATTGTACGGCCAGCAACGGCCGCAACGCGCGCGCATCCCGCACGCGTTCGATGTGCCAGACGGTGTCGATCAGCCGTGCGCTGCGCCGCGGACCGATGACCGGCAGCAGCAGGTCGCGGGCCTTCGCGGCCACTTCTTCGCGCGGCATCGGATTGGCCGCGGTGCCGCGAACGGCCTTTGTATGATGGCGCAGACGGCGCCCGTCACGGGTGACGATTTCGACAATGGCCTGGGTGGTCCGGGCGCGGCCCAGCGCGGCGCTGCCCTGCAATGCGATGCGCGCCTGCAGCGACTTTACCCGTGGATCGCGCACGCGCCGCTCATCGTGTGCCGACGCAAACGTGATATCGCCGTCGAGCAGCATCACCGCCGTCAGGTGCTGGATGTTGATGCTGGCCATGGTGCGCTGGTTGACCGTGCGCGCGCCCTGGTCGTCGATGGTGATGATCACGCGCTCGACGTCACCGGCGGTGATGCGGTGTGTGCCGATCAGATTCATCACCGCGTCGATGGGCGCCTGGATCGGATAACCGATGGCCCAGCGCTTGATCGACGTATTCATGATCTCGAACGTGTGTCCGAGGCCGCGCACCAGTTTTCCCGGTTCTGCGGTAAGGCCGTGGGCATGAAAAAAACTGCGGTCGCCGAAGAAGATGTCGTCGACGCCGGTAAAGCGCATCGAGGCCATCAGCGCGGCAGTAACGCCATTGCGCGCCGGCATGCCGCCAAAATCGAAGGCCTTTTCGATGTGCTCGATGTCGCGCGCCCAGCACGACAGGCCGGAGGCCTGCTGCGCGGCGTACGACAGCACATGGCGCGACTGGTCGGCATCCAGCTTCAGGATCGCCGCGGCGGCTGCGGCAGCACCGAAGATATTGCCGAAACTGTGGGTCGAATGGCCGCGACTGCGGAAACGTTCGATGCCCAGCGCCTGTGACATGCGCACGCAGACGTCATAACCCAGCACCATCGCCCGCAGCAATGCGGTACCGCCGGCGCGTTCGCGCTCGGCCAGCGCCAGCGCCGCGGGCACAATGCCGCAGCCCGGGTGCACCAGCGCCAGGTAATAGGTATCGTCGGTCTCGTCGGCATGGCCGTGCATGCCGTTGACGAGTGCGGCGTTGATCGCCGTGGTGACGATGGGCGTGCCGATCACCGTGGCTTCCGACACCCCGCCCTGCGTCTTGATGAACTCGATCGCCCGCCGTCCCGGCAGCAACCGCGAACCCGACAGCATCGCCGCCAGCGTGTCGAGCAGATGGTGTTTGGCGCGCTCGATAACGCCTGCCGGTAACGCGCGGCGCGGCGCCGCAGCGATGTAGTCTGCCAGTGTCCGTGTCAGCGGCGACACCGCCGCGCGGTGTCTGGTCATGCCGGCCTCGCCATCAATTCGGCACGATGCCGGCAGCCTTGATGACCTTGGCCCATTTTTCCGTTTCGGCACGGATATAGGTCGCAAACTGCTCCGGGCTGCTGCCCACCGGCTCGGCGCCGTCGTTCATCAGCCGCTTGCGCACATCGGAATTCTGCAGTGCGCGCACCACGCCGGCATGCAGTTTGGCGATGATGTCGCGGGGCGTGCCCGCCGGCGCCAGCACGCCATACCATTGCACGGCTTCGTAGCCCGGCACCCCGGCCTCGGCAATGGTCGGAATATTCTCGGCACCGGGCGCCCGTTTGGTGCCGGTGACGCCCAGGGCACGCAGCCGGCCTGACTTGATGTGCGGCTGCGCGGACAGCATGTTGGGCATCATCACCGGCACGTGACCGGCAATCAGGTCGGTGACGCCGGGACCGGAGCCCTTGTACGGCACGTGCAGCATGTTCAGTTTGGCGAGGACGAGGAACAGTTCCATCGACAGGTGCGGACTGGTGCCCTTCCCCGCAGATGCAAAATTGAGCTGTCCCGGTCGTGCCTTCACAAACGCGATGAATTCCCTGAGATTGCGCGGCGGCAGCGACGGATGGATGACCAGGACGTTCGACAATGCGACGGCCTGGGAAATCGGCGCAAGATCCTTCAGCGCGTCATAAGGTACTTTTTTGTACATCGCCGGATTGATCGCCAGCGTGCTGATGCCCATCAGCAGCGTATAACCGTCGGCGGCCGCGCGTGCCACCGCTTCGCCGCCGATCATCGTGCCCGCACCCGGGCGGTTCTCGACGATCACCTGCTGGCCGAGGAACTGCGTCAGTTGCGGCGCAAGGATGCGCGCCGAGATGTCGGTGCCGCCACCCGGTGACGACGGCACGATCAGGCGCACCGTGCGTGTCGGGTATGCGACCTGCGCCTGCACCAGCGACGTGACGCCGGCCAGCGCGACGAGAATTATTAACTTATTGATTTTATTCATTATTTTATTTCTCCTCAAAGATGGGAATACAGCACCTTGCCGGCCACCGGCATCGGCGCAGTCAATATTTCACCGCGATAGGAATCAACCACGTACAGCGTTTTGCGGTCCGTGCCGCCGTATGCCATGTTGGTCATGCGGTTGCCCGGATGGCGGCTTTGCACGCGGCACAACGGTTCACCGAGCGGACTGAACAACCACACGATGCCGGGCCGTGCATGCGCTGCGGAAAGATTGCCGGCCTCATCCATCGCCAGGCCGTCGGGACCATGAATGCCCGGCAACACCGCAAACACACCGGCCTTGGAGATGCCGCTGCCCTTCAACGGACAGTGCCACATGCAGTTGGCCCGCGTCATCGCGACATACAGCACCTTGTCCTGCGGGTCGAGCACGATGCCGTTGGGACTGGGCCCGTTGCCGATCAGGCAATCAAGGCGCCCGTCGGTGCCGTGCCGGTAGACACGGCCGGTCGGATCATGGATGCCGGTCTGGCCCTGGTCGGTGAAATACAGATCGCCGTTGCGGGCAAAGGTCAGGTCGTTGACCCCTTTGAATCCTTCGGACTGGTTGTGCGTCAGGAAATCCTCGACGCGACCCGATTGCGGATCGCAGCGCAGGATGCCGCGCCGGTAATCGGCAATGTAAATGGAGCCGTCGCGATGAATAGCGATGCCGTTGGGCCAGCCGTCATATTCGGCGGCGACATCAAACTCGCCCCCGGGCGACATCCTCAGGATGCGGCCGTAGGGGATGTCGACCATGTAGAGGTTGCCTGCACGGTCGAAGGCGGGCCCCTCGAGAAAACAATCGAGCTTCGATCCCGGATGATTCGCATCGATCCAGCTCGACGGTGCCCCGCCCTTGCGCAGGCGGTCGGGCACTGCGGCAAACACATCCGCTTCGATCAGTCGCGGCGGCTCAAAAAATGACATTGCAGATGCTCCGGCAGTCTACTGTGCAATGACGCGCGCCGACCTGATGATGCCGGCATAGAGCGGGATTTCCTCCCGCACGATTTTGGCGAGTCCCTCGGGACCGCCGACCACCACTTCGGCGCCGCGTTTGCCAAATCGGTCGCGGAAATCCG
>Ga0113563_10002128_pt1 | contig 11772 bp, 5 predicted proteins | sample Mud3Dept3metaG_FD_80117 | JGI IMG/M metagenome (GOLD analysis project Ga0113563, IMG submission 80117) | Freshwater wetland microbial communities from Ohio, USA, analyzing the effect of biotic and abiotic controls - Mud 3 Core 4 Depth 3... | ecosystem: Environmental > Aquatic > Freshwater >...
ACCCTTGGTACCGGCATGATTCATCGCCGCCGGGGTAAAGACGGTGGTGTTCTTATGGCAAGTATCGCACTGCGCCGTGGTCGGGATATGCGCCGACGACTTGGCCTTGACCCCGGCGGTGACGCCATGGCAGGAATCGCAGCGCCCGGCCACCGGCGGCGTGGCGGTGGCGTGGTTGAAAATCGCGCCCTTGAAACTCGTGGTCGAGCTGTGGCAGGTATCGCACTGCGCCGTGGTGGCGATGTGGTTGGTCGGCTTGGCCAGGGCATTGATCGAAACATACGATCCGCTATGACAAGTGGCGCAATTGCCGGCGGCCAGCGGCCCACTGGTGGCGCCATGATTCATCGCGGCCGGCTTAAAGGCGGTGGTGCTCTTATGGCAGGTGTCGCACTGCGCGCTGGTCGGGATATGGCTGGTGGGCTTGGCCTTCACCCCGGTGACTGCACCATGGCAGGAAGCGCAATTGCCGGCGGCGACCGGGCCCTTGGTACCGGCGTGATTCATCGCGGCCGGGGCAAAGGCGATGGTGTTTTTATGGCAGGTATCGCACTGCGCCGTGGTCGGGATATGGCTGGTGGATTTAGCCTTGACCCCGGCTGTCACGCCATGACAGGAATCACAACGACCGGCCACCGGTGGGTTGGCGGATGCATGATCGAACGCCGCGCCCTTAAAGGTGGTGGTGGATTTATGGCAGACATCACATTGCGCCGTGGTGGACACATGATTGACCGGCTTAGCCAAGGCATTGATGGCTACATAAGAGCCGCTGTGGCAAGTGATGCAGTTACCCGCGGCGAGCGGCCCCTTGGTTCCGCTATGGCTCATCACGGCCGGCACGAAATTCGAAGTGTTCTTATGGCAAGTATCGCACTGCGCGGTGGTTGGAATATGGGTTGATGACTTGGCTTTCACGCCCGGCGTCACGCCATGACAGGTATCGCAACGGCCGGCCACCGGTGGGCTGGCTGAGGCATGATCGAACACCGCGCCCTTAAAGGTGGTAGTGCTCTTATGGCAGACATCGCACTGCGCCGTGGTGGACACATGATTGACCGGCTTCGCCAGGGCATTAATGGCAACGTAAGAGCCGCTGTGGCAAGCGATGCAATTACCCGCGGCGACCGGCCCCTTGGTAGCGCTATGGCTCATCACGGCCGGCACGAAATTCGAAGTGTTCTTATGGCAGGTATCGCACTGCGCGGTGGTTGGAATATGGGTTGACGACTTGGCTTTCACGCCCGGCGTCACGCCATGACAGGTATCGCAACGACCGGCCACCGGTGGGCTGGCTGAGGCATGATCGAACACCGCGCCGGCAAAGGTGGTGGTGCTCTTGTGGCAATCGTCGCACTGTGCGGTGGTAGATATATGGTTGGCGGGTTTGGCCCGCGCACCTACAGCCACAAACGAACCGCTATGGCAGGTAATACAATTAGCTGCGGCCACTGGACCAGTGGTCCCGGCATGGTTAAATTTGGCGGGAGAGAAAGCTGTCGTGCCCTTATGACAGACATCGCATTGTGCCGTGGTGGGGGTATGTTTGCTTGGTTTGCCGGTGGCAGTGACGCCATGACAGCTTGAGCAACGGCCAGCAACTGGCGGGGTTATGGTCGAATGGTCAAATAAGGCGCCTTTGAAAGTGGTTGTGTTTGTATGACAGACATCGCACTGCGCCTGGGTGGTAATGTGGTTTGCAGATTTCCCTTGGGCCTGACTTCCGTTATGGCAAGTAATGCAATTGCCTGCGGCTATCGGCCCCTTTGTTGCCGCATGATTCATCGTTGCGGGAGTAAAGTTGGCGGTGTTTTTGTGGCAGGTATCGCATTGCGCCGAGGTTGGGATATGGTTTGCGCCCTTACCTTTCACGCCCAACTTCACCCCATGGCAACTTGAACAGCGCCCGGCAGTCGGCGGAATTACTGTGGAGTGCTCAAAAACAGCGCCGGCGAAGGTTACGGTGTTTCTGTGGCAGGTATCGCATTGTGCGGATGTGGAGAAGTGCGTAGTGGGTTTGCCAGGTGCTTTGCCACCCGTAATGTGGCAACTGGCGCAATCTTTGGGCGTGCCAAGAAATACGCCCTGGGTATGACAAGTTTCGCAACTGGCGCGGATGTGTGCGCCAGATAGTTGAAAACCCGTGGTGCTATGGTTGAAGGTGGTCGCACCGGGCGCCGCCGATGCGGCACCGCAAAGCATCAGCGCAAGCAGCGCCAAAATGGCTGCAAAAAAACGCTGCACCGACTTCGGTGCTGACATGCCGCAAGTCTTCATTCTTGCTTTCTTTCAGGCTAGGTGCCGCTTGTATCAGAGACAGGATGCTTGTTAATTAGCTTTTATAATATTTCTTGTGCTTTTATTTTGCTGTTATGTTTTTATCATGAATATAAATTTATTAAGCATTTTGTCATTTTACGAACACTTTATGCAATATAAATTAACCTGTTTATCTTAAATTAATATTAATGCCACCCTTAATCGTTTTAAATGAAGTGGTTACGTGACATCTTTCGCACTGCCGGCCAAAGTTGTTTTCGTGCACATCATCCTTGGAATGACATCCATAGCAGCTGGTCGGAGCCTTTACTTGCTTTTCCATGGGCTTGTTATGGCAGGCCATGCATTCCAGCGGCTTATGGGCACCATCCAGCTTGAATTTGGTGTCCTTGTCGTGATTGAAATCCCAAATCTTCCAGTCCCGGCTGTTATGGCAGCGCGCGCATTCCGTTCCTAAATTGCGTTTGTGCACGTCTTCCATTTTGTGGCAGGTGTAACAATCCGACGGTGCATCCTTGAATTGCAGGCTTAAGTGGCATTTCTTGCATTCAACTTTGTAATGCTTGCCGAGCAGGGGAAATTTCGATTTTGCATGATCGAAATTCGTCTCTTTCCAATCCTTTTCTGTGTGGCATTGTTCGCATTTTTTACCTTCCTGGCCCTTATGCTTATCGTCAGCCTGATGGCAGTCATAACAAGTCGACGTTAGTTTCTCCTTGTACAAAATACCCTTATGGCAGGACTCGCATTTCACCTTGAAATGCTTGCCGCGCAAGCTGTACTTGGTGTCGCGATCATGGTTGAAAGTCGAAGGCTTCCAGGCTTTTTCGCCATGGCAGGTTTCGCACTTCTCGCCATACTTACCCTTATGCTCGTCTTGTTTTTTGTGGCAGCCAAAGCAGTTCAAGGGGAGTTTTTCCTTGTAATTTCCAGCGCTATGGCAGCTTTGGCACTTGGCGCTCTTGTGCGCTTCGCGTAGCGCAAACTTTGTGTCCTTGTCGTGGTCGAATGAGGTGCTGGTCCAAGAGCGCTCGTTATGGCAGGTCTCGCACTTTTCGCCCAGGCTACCTTTATGCACGTCATCGGGGCGATGGCAGGCAATACAGGTAGTCCGTAGTTTTTCCTTATAGAGGGGCGCCTTGTGGCAGCTTTCGCAGTCGGCGGCGCGGTGCTTACCGTGCAAGGCAAATTTGGTGCTCTTGTCGTGATTGAATAGGATGGTTTTCCAATCGCGTTCGGTATGGCAGGTTTGGCACTTCTCGCCGAAACGGCCTTTATGTTCGTCATCTTTGCGATGGCAACCGATACAGGTTTTAGGGGTTTCTTTGTAGTTGGTGTCTTTGTGGCAGTCCTTGCATTTCACGTCATCGTGCTTGCCTAACAGCGGAAATTTGGTCTTGCCATGATCGAAGGTTGCATCCTTCCAGTCTTTTTCGTTATGGCAGGTTTCGCACTTGGCCCCAAGCGCGCCTTTGTGCGTGTCATCCTTTTTGTGGCAGCCGATGCACTCGTGGGGCGCCTTGCGATATGCAATGCCCGGTTTGTGGCATTCCTTGCAGGCGATTTTTGGCCCTTTATGCGCACCTTTCAGGGTGAAATCGGTTTGATTGTGGTTGAAGCTTTTCTCATCGACGAAGGAAATATTGGCCTTGCGGCCCTTGTGCTCGGTGTGGCACATACGGCAATCGTTCTCTTTAAGCCGGCCATGAAAGCCGGTTTTCTGCTGGATGTCTGCCGCAGTTTCCTTGTGGCAGTCCAGGCACAGCTTGGACTGCCCGGCTTTATTGAACTTAGCGTGGCATTTGCCGCAATCCGTTTCAAGCTTTGCATGGCCGGTAATGACATTGCCCGGCATCAGCATGCCTTCGAGACTGTCGGCATGGGCGAATGGATTCATTAAAAGTAATAGCGCCAGGAGGAAGAGGGGGCGTAGCATCAATACATGTGGACCGCAACGACATGGAAGATGCTGCTCAGGACGAGCATATAAACGAGCGGGATATGCAGCACATGCCACAGCGCGAAGATGCGCTCATAAGTGGCGAACTGGGCCACGGCCTGCGCTTCTTTCAAATAGGCCATAGCCATTTTGTCCGCCGAGGCCAAGCGACGCGCATACTTGATCTCATCCCATCGCTGCGTCTGGGCTCGTTGTGACAATAACTGTGTTATTTCTTGCATGGATTTTCGGTGCATCCACTCGGCCTTGAAGCCGATGCTGAAAAAGCGCCAGGTCCGGGCCAAAATCGGCAGTGCGTCATTGAGCGCATAGGCTTCGAATTCATGCATCCATTGCTCTACGTGCGGCGCAAAATGAAACTTGGTCTTGACGTCCTCGCTCTGTGCAATGAAGTGCGCCTTGATTTCTTTTAGGTTCGCGCTGCGGCCATACAGGCCATGGTGAATCTTGGTGTACACGAAGCGGCCCATGATGCCGCTACCCGCCACTAACAGCATGCTGAATAGGGCAACACCGGCATTGATCGATCCAAAACGAAAATTGGAATGAAATAGGATCAATAGCGGGCCGGTAATCCCCAGCATCATGTGTATACGGAACCAATTTGGGAGCCTGCCCCAATTTTGCATGAAGCGTATGCGCTTTCGTAGCGGAAAAAGCAGCAGGGATAGCATCATCAGCGCGCCGACCAGGCCGAGGTAGTAGCCGAAGTCATCGCCGGAGCTGTAGAACTGTTGCCGGGCGACATACAGCCCAAGGGCGAGAATGCCGATCAGCAGGATGAAAAACAAAAGCCAGCCGTGTTGCTTGGCCATGGCCAGTAGGCTAGGGCCGCGATCCATGGGAAGCGGTGTGCTGAGTGTTTTCATTTTTGCGCGAAGCGTGCCAACATCTATACGAGAGATGTTTTATATATTATTTTTGACAAGGTTATTTTTAATAATTTTTCATATTCCAGCATCTGTAATAAATAAAACATTATCTTTTTGAAAATTAGATTTAGTGCAGTTTAACAAAGTCATGTCTTTGATTCAATATTGTTTGTTGCTCATGCTGTAGAATGATGAAAGATTGAAACTTAGAAAATACTATTATGTGGATTTTTATTCTTTATATTCTGCCTTTATTGCTTGTGTTGGTGCTTTATTTACGCCGTTATCGACGTAAAGAAAATCAACATGCGGAAGAATTGCAATCCGCCGTAGCTGCTGGCTTAACCGAGCCGCCGTCCATGCATCCCCTATTTCATCCCAGCAAATGCATCGGCTCGGGATCTTGTGCTTATGCCTGTCCGGAAGGCGCCATTGGCATTATTCGCGGCAAGGGGCATTTGGTTAATCCGACTTTATGCATCGGCCATGGCGCTTGCCTGGCCGCGTGTCCGCATGATGCGATTACGCTGGTGTTTGGCACCGAAAAGCGCGGCATGGATATCCCTAAGTTGAAGCCGAATTTCGAGACCAATGTAAATGGGATTTATATTGCGGGCGAATTGGGTGGGATGGGCTTGATCCGCAAAGCTGTGGAGCAGGGCAAGCAGGCATTGGATTCGATCGCCAAGGCGCGCGGTTCTGGCAAGCAATTGGATGTAGTGATTGTCGGCGCCGGTCCGGCCGGGCTTTCGGCCTCGCTCGGCGCAATGGAACAAAAGCTGAAATCCGTTACCGTGGAGCAAGAGGAATCGCTGGGCGGGACGGTCTATCACTATCCACGCAACAAGATTGTCATGACGGCGCCGGTCAAGCTGCCCATTATCGGCCAGGTCAAAATGGGGGAGATCAGCAAGGAGTCCCTGCTTGAATTTTGGCAAGGTGTGGTCAGCAAGACTGGCCTGAAGATCAATTTCAACGAGCGTATGGAGAAAATTTCGTCGCACGATAAAGGCTTTATTGTGACGACCAACAAGGCCACATATGAAACGAAAAATGTGCTGCTAGCAATTGGCCGGCGCGGTACTCCGCGCAAGCTGGGGGTGCCCGGGGAAGAGCAGTCCAAGGTAGTGTATCGCTTGGTGGATCCAGAACAATACCGCCATCAGAGCGTATTGGTCGTCGGCGGGGGTGACAGTGCGCTGGAGGCGGCCCTGGCCATCGCCGATGAGCCGGGGACTTCGGTTACGCTATCCTACCGCAGTGAGGCGTTCGGCCGTGTAAAACAGAAAAATCGCGAGCGTTTGCAACAAGCGGAAGCGAACGGTCGTGTCAAAGTGGTGCTGAAATCGGGCGTGAAGGAAATTTCGTCGGAAGGCGTCACCCTGGTGCAGGAGGATGACATTATGGAATTAAACAACGATGCCGTGATCGTCTGCGCCGGCGGGATTTTGCCCACCCCATTTTTGAAGGAAATTGGGATTTTAATCGAGACCAAGCACGGCACTGCCTAAGTTTTGCCTGGAGAATCTTTCTCGCGCTGCCCATCGCTGATCGGTATACTGCGGACTTTGCCGCGAATTTCCCTATTTTCCGCGCTTTCGTAGCCCCCCATGAAACCCACCATCGTCATCGTCGGCCGCCCCAATGTGGGCAAATCCACCTTGTTCAATCGCCTCACCAAGACGCGCAATGCCTTGGTGGCCGACTTGCCGGGCCTGACGCGCGACCGCCATTACGGCCACGGCGTGGTCGGCGGCAAGCCCTATCTGGTGGTGGATACGGGCGGTTTCGAGCCGGTGGCGAAAGACGGCATTTTGCATGAAATGGCGCGCCAGACCTTGTTGGCGATCGATGAGGCCGATGCCATCGTGTATTTGGTGGATGCGCGCCAAGGCTTGACCGCACAAGACAAGAGCATTGCCGACACCCTGCGCAAATCGGGACGCCCCTTGTGGCTGGTGGTGAATAAGGCCGAAGGCATGCGGCGCGATGTCGTCTCAGCCGAATTTCACGAATTGGGCCTGGGCGATCCGCTGCCGATTTCCTCCAGCCACGGCGAAGGCGTGCGCGAATTGATGGATCTGGTGCTGGAAGGCTTTCCCGAGGAGGCGGGCGCAGGGCCGGAACCGGATCATCCTAAAATCGCCATTGTCGGCCGCCCCAATGTGGGCAAAAGCACCTTGTTGAACAGCTTGATGGGCGAGGAGCGCGTAATCGCCTTCGACCAGCCCGGCACGACGCGCGATAGCATTCACGTCGAATTCGAGCGCGATGGCAAGGCCTATACCCTGATCGATACCGCCGGCGTGCGGCGCCGCGGCAAGGTCTTCGAGTCGGTGGAAAAATTTTCCGTGATCAAGACCTTGCAGGCCATCGAGGACGCTAATGTAGTGATCCTGGTGGTCGATGCCAAGCTGGATATTTCCGAGCAGGATGCGCATATCGCCGGTTTTATCCTGGAAGCAGGGCGCGCGCTGGTGGTGGCGGTGAATAAGTGGGATGGACTCGATCAATACGGGCGCGACCGGGTTAAAAGCGATTTGCTGCGCAAGCTCGATTTTCTTTCGTTTGCCAAATTCCACTTCATTTCGGCCTTGAAAGGCACGGGGTTGACGCCCTTGTTGAAGTCGGTGGATATGGCCTATAAAGCGGCCATGGCCAAATTGCCGACGCCGCGCCTGACGCGTGTGCTGCAAGAAGCGGTGAGTGCGCATCAGCCGCCGAAAAACGGGCCATTCCGACCCAAACCGCGCTTTGCGCATCAAGGCGGCAGCAATCCGCCGATCATCGTCGTGCATGGCACCAGCGTGACCGCCATTTCCGACTCCTACAAGCGCTATTTGGAAAACACCTTCCGCGAGGCCTTCAAGCTACAAGGCACGCCGTTGCGCGTGCAATTCAAGCAGGGCGCAAACCCCTTCGAAGGGAGAAAGCCTGCTGCGCCTACCGAGGGCGATGAAAATCGGCGGCGGCGCGCCAAGCGCGCCTCGGTACGCAAATACGGCCGATAATTCCCCTTTAATTACAGTTAGTTGCGGCATTTCGCCGGATCTGGCAGTGCCTTGCTACCGGGCTGATAATATTTTTCAGCACGCCGCACATTAATATTTTGAATATTCAGTCGATAAACAACAGATCGATTAAATCTCTCTGTTTTTTATGACCAAGAAGCTGCATCCGGAATCCGCAACCAAAAGCCCTTCCCTGATTCAATTGGGCCGCCGTACCGTGCTGGTATTGGGCCTGTTGTCGCTGGTTCTCATCGGCTTATGGATGTGGTTGTCCTGGAAAAATCTTCGTCAAATACAACTACAACGCATGACGATTGCGGCCACGCTTGCCGCGCACCATTCGCAAAGTTATTTCGAAACCGTGGGCAGTCATTTGGAGGGCCTGGCGACCTTTATCGTCCAGCGTGATGCGCTGAATCAACCCAAGATCGCTAACGAACTGCTCCAGGAATTTAAATCCAAGCATCCCGATCTGGGGGGGGTGACGCTGATTGCGCCTTCTGGCCAGATGCTGGTCTCGACGGCGCTGAAACCTGGCGTGCGCTTGCCAAATGCGATGGAAAATCCGGAATGGCGCGCCGATTTCCAGCAAAATTTGCAGACGACTGGGTTGTCGCTGAATAAACCGCAGCGCGGTTATCTGCTGGATGCCTGGTTGATTCCGTTGCGCTATACCGTGCGCGATGCGCAGGGGCAGGTCCAATTCTTACTGCAAACCTCGATTTTATTGGAGCGCCAACAAGCCTTGTGGGCCAATCTCGGTTTGCAGCCCGGCGCGCAAATCGGCTTGCTGCGCGAGGATGGCGTGATGCTTTCCATGTGGCCCTTGCCGAGCAGCGCCCAGTTCGATCCGAAGAGCTTGCGCAATCAGCCCTTGCTCGATGCGATTGGCACTAATTTAACCAATGGATTTTTCACGTTGCCCAATGAACATTGGAGCAGCCAGCGCGAGGGCGTTTATCAGCGTTTGCGCGCCTATCCGGCCTATACGTTCCTGTCGGTGCCGAATCGGTTTTTATTGGGCCTTTGGTGGAAAACGGTTCAAGTCCCCATTTATATGTTTTTGCTGTTATTCGTGCTGGCTGTTTCGATTTATGGCTTGTTGGCACGGCGCTTTAGTCAGCGCATGCAAGTGATCCAGTCGGCGCTAGGGCAAGGGGGCTTGAGCGACCCCGCGCGCCTACCGAGCAGCGGCGTGCTGGAAATCGACGACTTGTGCCGGGCACTTGCCGATACGCAGCAGAAACTCGAGGCCTCGGCCAAGACCCGCGAGCATCAATTATTGTCGGCGGCGGATGCCGGCACTTATACACTGCGTTTACGGGATGGTATGGTGCTACAGGCGAACGATGCGTTTTTAGGCATGCTCGGTCGTAGCCGCGACGAAGTCGTCAACCGCCCTTGGGCCACGTTGTTTGATAATGGCGACGGTACGGACGGCGCACTTTCCGGTCAATATCCGAGCCAGGAATTGTCGCTGCGCGTGTTGCGCTTCAAGCATAAACAGGGACGGCCGGTTTGGCTGTCCTTGGCCGAGTACATCGACACGGCGCAAGGCGAACCCTTGCGCCAGGGTCTGGCAATCAATGTCAGCCAGCGCGAAGAACTGCTGGCCAAGGTGCAATTGCACTCCGATCGGTTGCGCGCGCTATGGCAATTGGCCACCGACCGCGAAACGCCCGACATAGACAAGCTGCGGCAAATGCTGCGCCTGGGATTGGATACGCTGGGCATGGAAACCAGCGCGCTCACCGAGCATGAAAACGGCACGCTGCATGTGCGCTTCAAGGTGGGCATGGCGATGCTGTTCGAGGAGGGACAGACAGCGCCCTTGAGCGATAGCTTGTGCGCGGAGACCTTGCGCAACCGGCGCAGCCAATTCATCGACGATATCAGTGCCCACCAGGAATATTCAATCAGCGGTATGGTCAAGGCATGGCAATTGCGCGCCTTCGTGAGCGCGCCGATCTGGGTTGGTTCTGAAATTTACGGCACCTTGACCTTTTACGATCGACGCTTGCGCCATCATTCGTTTAGCGAAGAGGATAAGGTGTTTGTGGAACTGCTTGCCGCCTGGTTTGGCAAAGTGTTGTTCGAGCAGCATCAGCACAAAATCCTTGAAACCATGGCGATGACCGATAGCTTGACCGGCTTGCCGAATCGCCGTGCGGCTGAGGCCCTGCTGGCCAGCGAAGCGGCGCGCGCCAAACGCACCGCAGAAGAGTGTGTCGTGGTGATCTGCGACTTGGATCGCTTTAAATTGATCAACGATCACTTCGGCCATGGCGTCGGCGATAAGGTATTGCAACACGTCAGCGCCATCATGCGCGGCGCGCTGCGCGAGGGCGACTGGGTGGCGCGTTGGGGCGGCGAGGAGTTCATCGTGTTCTTGCATCACTCCAGCGGCCAAGAGGCGTTCAATGTCATGGAGCGCCTGCGCGAAGAAATCAAGGCGCGCCCCTTGGCGACGCCGCATGGCCAGCTGGGCTTGACCGCCAGCTTTGGCATCGGCGTATTGCATAGCGAGTCCAGCGATCTTCTGCATGTGCTATCAGAGGCCGATGGTTGTCTGTATGAGGCCAAGCGCTGCGGCCGCGATCGGGTGGTGCTGAGCGAATCGGTCAGCAAAGGGCGCTTATGGCAGGCGGGCATGCTGCAACATGCCTTGCAGGAAAAGCGCATTGTCGCCGCGTATCAAGTGATGGTGAACTTAAGCACCGGAAAAGTGGTGGCCGACGAAGCCTTGGCGCGCTTGATTCAGCCCGACGGAAAAGTCTTTCCAGCGGCCGAATTCGTCGAGGCGGCAGAAGGGATCAACTTGATTCATCAAGTGGACGAAATCATCGCGCGCAACGCCATCACCCGCTATGGGCAACGGATTGTCGAGGGAGTGCCTGGCGAGCTCACGCACTTCATCAACCTTTCGCCGCAATTTCTGGCGCGGCGCGACCTGCTGGATGCGCTGTTGCGGGATGCCAAGCAATTGACCGAGCGCTCGGGACAAAATTTGATTCGGCAACGGCCGGTGGTGTTCGAGATTACCGAGCGCCAGTTGATGGAAGATTTTGGCTCCATGCGCGAGAATTTGAAGCATTTGCTGGACTATGGCTTTCAGCTCGCGCTGGACGATTTCGGCAGCGGTTATTCCTCCTTCCTCTATCTTGCCGAGTTGCCGATCAGCTACCTCAAGATCGAGGGCTGGATGGTGCGCAATATGCAGCACAACGACCGCATCCTGAGTATGGTCAAAAGCGTGGTCATGCTGGCCCAGACCCTGGGCATGACCACCATCGCCGAATGCGTGGAAGACGCGCGCACCGCGGAAATTCTGCGCGACATGGGCGTGGATTGGGGTCAAGGCTACTATTTCGGTTATCCCACCTTGGAAACGGCAGAAAATAATAGTAGCGTACTGCTGGCATAGCTCTTGTTTTTGAATAAATCACCTATATTTCAATTAAGATTGCCAAGCGGTAAGGTTTGAGCGCTGGCAGCGGACTTGCCAATGGAATATACTGGGCCGGTTATTTTTACTACCACAACAATATGGAGATGCCATGAGCGGGAAAGGGCAATTACTACAAGACCCGTTTTTGAATACCCTGCGTAAAGAGCACATTCCCGTGTCGATTTACCTGGTCAACGGGAT
>Ga0113563_10002130_pt1 | contig 11768 bp, 9 predicted proteins | sample Mud3Dept3metaG_FD_80117 | JGI IMG/M metagenome (GOLD analysis project Ga0113563, IMG submission 80117) | Freshwater wetland microbial communities from Ohio, USA, analyzing the effect of biotic and abiotic controls - Mud 3 Core 4 Depth 3... | ecosystem: Environmental > Aquatic > Freshwater >...
AAAGTGATGGATGACAAATCACTGGAACAGGCGGTTAATTCAGCTACTCTACCGGGTTTAGTAGGTCATGTTTTAGTCATGCCGGATATGCACCAGGGTTATGGTTTTCCTATCGGCGGTGTTGCAGCCACCCGTTACCCGGATGGCGTGATCTCACCAGGGGGCATCGGCTATGACATCAATTGCGGCGTACGTTTACTGGCGACACAGATTTCCTATGATCAAGCAAAACCATACCTAAACGATTTGGCTTCAGCTTTGAATCATTATTGTCCAAGCGGAGTCGGAACAAAAGGTTCATTAAGGTTGAGTGAAAAAACTCTTGACCAGGTTTGCAGGGAGGGCTCACGCTGGGCGTTGAAAGAAGGTTATGCCAATGAGATGGATGTGCAGCGTACGGAAGAGTCGGGCTGCCTGGATGGGGCGGACCCCACCAAGGTTAGCGCGCATGCCAAAGAGCGAGGCCGGCCGCAGTTGGGCACCCTGGGAGCTGGAAACCATTTCATCGAGGTGGACGTTGTTGACCAAGTATTCGATGCGCAGGCGGCGCAGGTCATGGGGTTAGAAGAGGGGAATCTCGTTGTGCAGATACACTGTGGCTCACGCGGTTTTGGACACCAGATTTGTACCGATTATGTAGAAGAATTTCAGAAAGCAGTCAGGCGCTATAATATCCAACTCCCAGATAGGGAACTGGTTTGTGCTCCATTAAGCTCGCCGGAGGGTCAGTCTTATTTGGGCGCCATGCGCAGTGCGGCAAATTATGCATTTGCGAACCGACAAGTGCTGGCGTACAGCGCTCGCCAGGCTTTTGAGCAAGTGTTCGCTGGTAAAGTGAAGAATTGGCATCTTAACCAGGTCTATGACATCGCTCACAATATGGGCAAGATCGAAACGCATATTATAGATGGCAAACCGATGAAGGTTTGTGTGCATCGTAAAGGGGCGACCCGCGCCTTTGGACCAGGTGCACCAGGTTTACCACCTGAGTATCAGGATATAGGCCAACCGGTATTGGTACCGGGCAGTATGGGAACCGCTTCCTGGGTATTGGTTGGAACTGATACCAGTATGCAACACTCGTTTGGTTCCACTTGTCACGGCGCTGGTCGGGTAATGAGCCGCCACAAAGCCAAGGCTTTGGTGCGCGGCGATAAACTACGACAAGATTTAGAAGCAGACGGCATCCACGTGTGTGCTGGTTCGATGGCGGGTTTAGCCGAGGAAGCTCCCCAAGCATATAAAGATGTTGATGCTGTAGTCGAAACAGTTGTTGGGGCGCAGATAGCCCGTAAGGTGGTGCGCTTGCGACCGGTGGTGGTTATTAAAGGATAATCAAATGGAACTAAATCAAGTTAGTATACGTCTTGCTGTGTGAATAGAACGGAGGTAGATATGAAGCACGGTTTCCATGGCTCACCCCTGATAATTATTCTCTTGACTGTTCTCTTGTTGGCGGGATGTAGTGATATTGAAAGTATCTTTTCGGAGACATACCCTCCATCTGAAACGGAAGAGGCAATTTCACCAGAGAGCCCGAAAGGCGAAGTGCCAGATTTATCTACTTATCCAGAACCCATATCCCAAGAACCCCCCGATTGGCAACCGCAGCCGAGCGATGCGATCTTGAGCCAGAGTGAGGCATTTATCGAGAATAGCGCATTGCTTGTGCTGGAAAGCTATCCTCCGCAGTACATGTTAAATCTGAAGGGTAACCTGCCAACGCCGTGTCACCAATTACGCGTCCATGTTCCGGATCCAGACGAAAAGGGACAAATAATGGTCCAGGTTTATTCAGTGGTGAACCCGAATGAGATTTGCATCCAGGTGTTAGAGCCATTTGAAGTTACAGTTCCCCTGGAGGTTGCCTCAGGGAATAATTAATCAATATGGGTGAATTCTGAGCTAGTTGGGGAAATTGTTCCTTGACGAATAACTTATTGGAGTGGATGCGAGATATCTGCCAAACTTGCATTCGTTAGAGAGATGAACGCAGTGACTGGCAGACAGATGTTCAGGCCACGTTGCCCACCAGAAATGTGAATTTCCTGGTATCGGATTGCGGATGCATCAATTACGACCTGGAAGCCTCGCTTGAGCAAAGCTAAAGGCGAGATGCCACCAGCCTGCAATCCGGTGAGGTGTTCGGCTTCACGTTCAGTTGCAAGATTGAGTTTCTTTTCGTTCAATACCTTTGCCAGGGCTTTGAGATCAACTTCCTTGTCGCCTGGGACCACTGCCAGGATTGGCTTGCCACTTTCCAGACGGGTGACAACAATGGTTTTGAATACTTGCTCCAAGGGTACATCCAGTAAGCGGGCAGTTTCCAGAGCGCCTAATTTCGCTTTGGGGAGCTCATAGGCAGTATAAGGGATTTGGCGTGAATCGAGCAGGCGGGTGACGTTATTGCGGGTATTCATTTTAGATCGGTAAGGACATTGTGAATATTGCACCCCCTTGAGGGTGGTTGGCAGCGGTGAGCGTTCCACCATGCGCCTCCACAAGCTGGCGAGCGATTGCCAGCCCCAATCCAGTGCCTCCTTCCGAGCGGCTGCGTGAACGATCAACGCGGTAGAAACGCTCGAATATATGAGGTAGAGCCTCAGGTGGGATACCAGAGCCGCTATCATGGATTATAAGATTTACCGTTTTACGTGTACGATCAATAGCTATGTGAATTGAACCACCATCCGGAGTATAGCGGAGGGCATTAGATAGCAGATTGTTCAGGATTTGCTCCACTCGCATCGTGTCGATTGATACGGGGGGAACCGGTGAAGAATTCAATTGTATGGTAATCTGACGGTTATTGGCTTGAGGTTTAAACCTCTCTACAAATCTTTCAACGAGAGCGGGTAAGTCTGCCTCTGTGCGCTCCAATTTTAGCTCACCCGATTCAGCCAATGCCAGGGTGCGTAAATCTTCCACCAGATGGGTTAATAGTATGTTCTGATCCAGGACAGGAGTCAGGCTATCGGAGTTGAGTGGGTAAATACCGTCCTGGAGTGCTTCCAGGTTTGCCCGCTGGACAGCGAGTGGATTACGCAGCTCGTGAGCGATGTCGGCAGTCATTGCCCGGCGGCTAGTTTCAGCAGTTTGTAGCGAGACAGCCATGTAGTTGAATGCTTCGCCAAGAGTTGCCAGCTCGTCATCTCCTTGCACTGGAACGCGTTGTGTAAGGTCTCCACTGCCCAGTTTTCTTGCAGCTTTAGTCATCTCGCGCACCGGTTTGATCAACCGGTCGGTCAATACAAATGCCAGGACAACCGCCAACCCACAAGCAATCAACGCTGCTATCAGGGCAGCACGCGTCAGTCGATTCAACAAGAAACGCTCATCATTGATGGTTAATCCCATCCCCCCTTGCCCCAGGAGGTATCCAACCGTGTTACCGTTAACCTGGATGGGGATGGCTTGGTTTCGCTCCGCTATTCCGAACTGTCCTGATGGTTGGTCACTGGCAGTGTCGGCGATAATATTCCCATTTGCATCAGATAGACGAAGGCGTTGGTTCATCATCATCCCACTGCCCATACCGGTCATCGAACCCCATCCTCTGCCCTGCCTTGATGCACTTCGATATCCTAAGAGGGTTTCGACGCCCGCCCATGAGCCGTTTACCTGGTAATACTTGGCAAGACTATCTGCAAATTGTTTTTGGGCAACCATGCTGCCACGAACCATAAAAGCACGAACTTCGGTTGAAGCGCCTCGCCGGGCGATAATTACCACGCTGATTATGGAGACCAGGGCAACTAATATAAAAGAGAGAATTAATCGGAGACGCATATTCATTCTGGTGAAGGGTGATAAGTGATTAGGGACAATTGATTAGGAATGAGGAAGAAGTAAATTCCATTTCACTTATCGTCTACTCCCCATGTCCTTTATAAATCTATACCCAACTCCGAATACCGTCTCAATATATCGGGGGTTTTTCGGGTCGGGCTCGATTTTGGCTCGTAAATTCTTAATATGGGCATCGATAGTGCGTTCGTACCCCTCGTAGGCGATGCCCTGGCTGGCTTCAAGCAATTGCAGGCGCGAAAAGGCGCGACCAGGTTGGCTTGCCATAGTTGCCAGCAGGTTAAATTCGGTTGGCGTGAGGTCAATCCATTTTCCGCCGCGTACTACAGTGTGACCTTCCAGGTCAATTTCTAGATCAGAAATATGCAGGATGTCTGGCTGACCGGGTGTTATATCAGAGCGTCTGAGCAAAGCCCGCACCCGGGCAACCACAATGCGAGGTGAAAAAGGCTTCGGGATGTAGTCGTCTGCGCCGAGCTCCAGTCCGATCAATTGGTCAGTTTCTTCTACGCGTGCGGTGAGCATAATAATTGGCGTGTTAGCTTTCCGGCGAATTTCACGCGCCACATCAAGCCCATCCATCCCGGGTAGATTTAGATCGAGGATGACCAGATCGGGTTTTTTGTGCTCCCAGGTTGAAAGACCTGTGTCTCCGCGCGTTGCTGTCAACACAGTAAATCCGGACTGTTCAAGGTAAGAACGCAGGACTTTTACTAATTCTGGTTCATCTTCGATAATGAGAATAGCTGCCATAGCTTTTATTATAAATTGAAGTGAAGCGGTGTGTGCAGTCTTACTGACAAAGGACACACCCCAAATTCCATACTGGGGTGTGTCCTGTATCCAAACCTGTCAAACTAGCGTCAATTAGCCATAACTAATACGATGGTTGTGCTGGTTGCGTGGGTTGAGTATACCAACGACCGCCGCCCATCGGGCAACCGCCAAAACCGGGGCGCATGTTTTGGCGATACTCCCAGTTCTGGTTCATGCGGTTGATCATCCAATCTGCCTGCTCCTGGGTGAGGACGCCATCAGCAACCATCTTATTCAAAGCTTCTGTTCGAGCTTGAAGCATTAATTTACCGAAATTTTCTTGCGTAATACCTTGAGCTTGTGCAATTGACCATAGGGTCTCGCCGGCATCAAGACGCTGCTCTAATTCGTCATGGCTCAGACCGAGCGTTTTAGCCCAGGCTTCTTCCATGTACTCGTGCATGGGTGGATAATCATTGTCCGGGGAATTGAGAAAGCGTCTCATCATCCCACTGAAGCGCGCCCAAGGTCCCATCATTCCTGGACCTCTACCGCCCCAGCGTCCCATCATACCAGGAGCATATGATGGAGTTTGAGGATTTGCGGGTTGGGTGGGTTGTGGGGATTGAGCGAGAGCTAGGCCGACTGTGCTAAGTGCCAGTAGTACCACTGCAGCGATTGAACTGATTACCAAATACTTTTTCATGATTAACACTCCTTTGCGATTCTGTTTTAACTTTCAATTGAATTTAATTTAACAAATAGATGTGAAGAAGTTATGAAGATGAGACGAAGGAGTTATGAATGTTTATTGATTCCCGTCTCCTGCCAGTATTTTAATTCTCTCCCAGGCTGGAAGGTTGCTTTCCTCAGCGAGCATAAGGCGAAGCTCATACATCTGGTCACGTAGAGCTGCAGCTTTCTCGAATTCCAGGTTGCGCGCAGCCTGGCGCATTTCCTTTTCGATCTCGTTGATTACACGCTGTAAATCGGCTTTGGGCATGCTGGCTACCCCTCGCGTGCGGTATTCTGCACGTGGCTCAGCGACTGATTTAACTGAAAGCTGGTCGGTCAGGTCGCGCACTGATTTGAAAATACTGACGGGGATGATGCCATTCTGTTCGTTATAAGCGACTTGTTTGGCGCGACGGCGATTGGTCTCGTCGATAGCGCGGCGCATTGAGTCGGTGAGATGGTCGGCGTACATGATGACCTTGCCATCCACATGGCGGGCGGCACGACCTATCGTCTGGATGAGGGCAGTTTCAGAGCGGAGGAAGCCTTCTTTATCAGCATCCAGGATCGCCACCAATGATACTTCCGGTAAGTCCAGGCCTTCACGCAGAAGATTGATGCCTACGACCACGTCAAAGACACCCAAACGCAGGTCACGCAGGATACCTACTCGCTCCAGAGTATCAATTTCTGAGTGCAGGTAATGAACTTTGGTGCCAAGCTCCATCAGATAGTCGGAAAGCTTCTCCGCCATGCGTTTGGTCAGGGTGGTAACTAGAGTGCGTTGGCCATTCTCTACTCGCTGTCGAATCTCTTTCACCAGATCATCTACCTGACCTTCGATAGGACGCACTTCCACTTGCGGATCGACAAGACCAGTGGGGCGGATGATTTGCTCCACAATCTGATCAGCACGCTTCAATTCGTATGGTCCAGGAGTGGCAGAAGTGTAGATGGTGTGCCCCATGCGCGACTCAAATTCTTCGAAAGTTAACGGGCGATTGTCCAGCGCGGATGGCAAGCGGAAGCCATAATCCACAAGAACTTGTTTACGACTCCGGTCACCATTATACATACCGTGGATTTGTGGGACGGTCATGTGTGATTCATCGATCACTAGCAGGTAGTCGCTGGGAAGATAATCCATTAACGTCCAGGGTGCTGTGCCTTCGAGGCGCTGATCCAAGTGGCGGGAGTAGTTCTCGATGCCAGAGCAATAGCCCACTTCCCGCAACATTTCCAGATCATAAATGGTGCGGCTCTCCAGACGTTGTGCTTCTAGAAGTTTTTCCGAAGCTTTGAAATATTCAAGGCGATTAACCAGCTCGGATTCTATGTCCGTAATGGCTTGCTTTAGCTTCTCGTCTTCGGTGATATAGTGTTTGGCTGGATAAATGGCGACAGCTTGCAGCTCGCGGCGTAGCTCACCGGTCAAGCTATCGAATTCGATGACACGTTCCACTTCGTCTCCAAAGAAGGTAATACGGTACCCAATGCGATCCTGGTAAGCCGGAATAATATCCAGGCTATCGCCGCGCACGCGGAATGTGCCTGGTTTTAGCTCAAGATCGTTGCGCTGGTAATGACTTTCAACCAACTGACGCAGCAGAGCGTTGCGACGATAAATATTTCCGGTTTCCAGGTTAATCACCACACGACCATAGGCTTCAGGATTGCCGATGCCATAAATACATGATACGGAGGCGACGATGATCACATCGCGGCGCGACATGAGTGCGGTGGTAGCAGCCAGGCGCAGCCGTTCGATCTCTTCGTTGATATCAGCATCTTTCTCGATATACAGATCATGGCGTGGGACGTATGCTTCTGGTTGGTAGTAGTCGTAATAGGAAACGAAGTATTCAACTGCGTTTTCTGGAAAAAACTCACGGAATTCAGCGTATAACTGCGCGGCCAGAGTCTTATTATGCGCCATCACCAAAGCTGGTTTCTGAACCTTCTGGATGACGGAAGCGATGGAAAATGTTTTGCCTGTGCCAGTCGCACCTAACAAAACCTGATGCTGGTAACCGTTTTCAACGCCTTTTACCAGTTGGCGTATCGCATCTGGCTGGTCGCCGGTGGGTTGGTATGGAGCATGAAGTTTGAAATCCATTTTACATTTTCTTAATCAGAAAAACAATCAGGCGAATGGGGATATGGATTATACACCTACTTAATGACATAAATTGGATTACTGAAAATCCACCCCCTCCGCTGTCCTAGAAATTGGATATATGCTTCCACGCGGTAAATGCCAGGTTCAGAGGTGATATGAGTACAGTTCGTGCGCTTATTCCAGGTTCTAACGATCTTTCCATTACGAAGCAGGTTGCACTCAGTAACGATGGGCAATCGAATTTGTAAAGTTACACCGCTTTTTGCTGAGATAGTTTCACCCATCTGTGCTGTACGGTCTATTCCCTGTGCAAAGAACCGGAAACCGAACGTAGGTGACGGCAGGTCGTAGCCCACAAACCCCCGTCCCTGGCGCATAGCCTCCAAGATCAATCCGCGATCTATTTCCAGCTTACCAGTTAGCAGGCCAGGGAGTATCAGATGCGTATTTATCGCCTTGAAGTGAAATTCAAAGGGAAACAGCGTACGCTTCAGAGGCCCCATCTTGCCAGGCAGGGCATGAGCATCTGAGCCACCAATAGCGACTGGATGCATCCCTTTAGCTAAGAGCTCATCCCAGCGTTGGATGACCTGTGGAAATGGTCCTTGACCGATTTTCTGTGGATTGAAGGCATAATATGCTCCGTGAAATTTGGATTTCAATCTTGACTTGAACTCAGATAAACCATTCCACAATTCGAGACCGGTAAATCCCTCCACCTGCCAATCCTCCCAAGATATGTCGGGTTCGTGAAAGGTTTCCGAGGCTGGATCAAGGGGGTGGGCGATGAAGGATAAGCCTCCTTCGGCGTGTGCCAGATCAATTAAGCGTTGCGGATCATCGGCGTAAATAGCCATTTCTCGCCGGACGCCAAAAACCAACAGATGGTTCTTTTGCGGCAAACGAGCCTGGTTGTGGATCTCCTCGCCGATCAACATCACCAGTCGGCGGTCGCCTTGCTGGTATACCTGCTCCATACCCTGGACATAAACGTTGTGGTCGGTGACAATCACAGCGTCTATTCCGGCTCGTAATCCGGCATCGGCAATCTGCGCATGGATTAGATGCCCATCGGAATAAGTGGTATGCATGTGTAGATTGACGATTATTTCGTGCATTGAATCGGTTATGTATTTGACGTTTTTTGAGTCGGAAGGTATAATCGCACCTGCTTAATCGAAGGTTTAGAATCAAAGCAGGAGGCTTTTGTGAAGTTCTATCTCGACATTGCGCTCATTATAACGTCGATTGCTCTAATTGCCAGCATTATCCTTCAGAGTAAAGGCGCCGGTCTGGGCGGTTTAACTGGCGCTGACATGGGAGGTTTTCTGACTGCTCGGAGAGGTATTGAAAAGGTTCTCTTCCGGGTAACAGTGGTACTTAGTTTTTTGTTCTTTTTCTTGTGTATCGGAATTGTAATAGTATCAGGTTAATTAATCTGACCCTATCGGTAAACCGTGGGTGAGCTGATGAAAGGGTGTCTCACGGGCGCATCGTCGAGCGCCCTTTTTTGTTGCCTTAGATGAAAAGATTGCGCTGGCAGTTGTTAATTGTTGTTTTGGCTTTAATCGCCATTGGCGTATTGCTTTTAGCTCAACGGCCAACTGCCTTACCTGGCATTGAGCCTGTGCTGCAGCCAACCAAGGGGGGAGTATACACGGAAGGATTGATCGGTTCTTTTAGCCGCTTGAATCCAGTCCTGGATTATTACAATTCTGCCGACCAGGATGTCAACCGGTTGATATATAGCAGCCTGATACGATTCGACTCGCGAGGTTTACCCTATGGCGACCTGGCGGATCGTTGGGGTATTTCCCGTGATGGGAAGATTTATTCGATTTCGATTCGCCCAGATGCCGTCTGGCATGATGGCGAACCTGTCACCAGCCAGGATGTTGCTTTTACGACCAGTCTTTTCTCTTCTGAAGCTATCCCATTGCCAGATGACTTGCGCGCATTCTGGAAAGAGATTGAAGTGGTCGAGCAAGATGAACACACCATACAATTCAACTTGCCCGAATCCTTTGCTCCGTTCATGGATTATCTGACTTTCGGCATCCTCCCGAAGCATATTTGGGGAGAAATGACTCCACAGGAGATGGTCGATTCCAAGCTTAATCTGCAACCCGTGGGCAGCGGTCCATACCAGTTCAGCAAACTGAACGTCGAAAACGAGCGGATTACGGGTGTTGAGCTGGAACTCTTCGAGGATTATTTCGGTGACAAACCATTTATCGAGCAGGTGAAGTTCAGATATTACCCGGATGCCTTAACAGCTTTCAGTGCTTATCGGTCTGGTGATGTACAGGGGGTAAGTGAAATCACCCCTGAGATACTAACCGATGCATTAAAAGAACCTGATCTAAGTGTTTACACTGGACGGTTGTTTCGCACCGGGTTGGTCTTACTCAACCTCAATAATCCTTCAGCACCCTTTTTCCAGGATGCTAATATCCGCAAAGCGTTACTTATGGGGATCAACCGGCAATGGATTATTGATCGCATCCTTGGCGGGCAGGCGGTGCTCGCCCATAGCCCAATCTTCCCGGAGAGCTGGGCATATTATGATGGTGTAGAACAAGTGCCCTTCGATACGCAAGTGGCAGAGAAAATCCTCAAAGAGGCGGGGTATACTTATCCAGCGGAGGGGGGCACGGTGCGTGAAAAAGAAGGCACACCACTTTCTTTTGAATTTCTATATCCTGACCTTGAACCCTATCCTTCGATTGCTCAAGCCATTGCTAAAGATTGGGAAAAACTTGGAGTGCGCGCGGAATTACAGCCTGTCCCCTATGATGAGCTGGTAGAAGGCAGGCTAGAAACACGTAATTATGAAGCTGCATTGGTGGAACTTAATTTCTCGCATTCCCCCGATCCAGATCCTTATCCTTTTTGGCACCAGGCACAGGCTGCCACAGGTCAGAATTATTCTCGTTGGGACGATCGCCAGGCCAGCGAATACCTGGAGCAGGGGCGCGTCATTGTGGATTTGCCAGACCGTACCCGTCGTTATCGAAACTTCCAGGTGCGTTTCGCCCAAGAAGTTCCCGCCTTGTTACTGTATTACCCGGTCTATAGCTATGGAGTGGATGCGGAGGTGCAAGGGATTAGCATCGGTCCGATTGGTGTGCCCGCTGACCGCTTTAATAACATTGCCCGCTGGTTCCTGGTGACAAAAACCACTACCAATATAACACCTTCACCAACACCTTAATAGAAATCCCCCAAAAATGCGGGAGCCCAATTCCCTTATCGCTTAGGGTGAGCGATCGTATAGCCAACGGTAGATATTGAAAACCTCATAGATAGAGCGAATGTATTTACGCGTCTCTTCGTAATTAATTATCTCAAGAAACAGATCGGGATCGCCTTGGGCGAGCTCGCGCCACGCGAGAGCGTTACCAGGCCCACCGTTGTATGCAGCCAGTGCCATATATAAGTCCCCATCGAAGAGGTTAAGCTGTTTGACGAGATAATCTGCGCCGAAAGTTATACTCACTAAAGGCCGGTTAAGATCTTCGCTGGAGTAATTCTCCGGCCAACCCAAGTCCTGATGGATGTCATCACCAGTGGTGGGCATAATCTGCATCAGACCGCTGGCCGAGGCTGCAGAGCGGATAAAACCTTCGAAAAGGCTCTCCTGTCGGACGACGCTGAACAGGAATAATGGATGGAACCCGTTTGTTTCCGCAGTGGGGATAATCAGGTCAGAGAAATAAGGACCAAAGCGTACATGATTGAAATAGGCAGGCGCGCCCATAGTCTCTGCGTCGTTCATCAGAGCCAATTCCAGAATTTGCCGGGCAGCTAATATGCTGCTACGATATAGTCCCAGCTCGAGCATATAGTTAGTCAGGCGGTACAACCCTGCCGCATCTGTAGAAAGCGATTGGCGCAACGCTTCGAATTCGTTGCGCGCTTCTTCGTACAAACCTAGCTGCCAAAGCTCTGAACCTCGTTGGAGATGGGGATCGCCTCCCAATGGTCCTAAACCGGAAAGGTCCAGGTTTTGATCCAATCCGAAAGCTGATTTAATCCATTCTTCCGCTTTGAGACGTTCTGATGCCAGGTCGAAGCCAATGTCATAAGCCACTGGAGGATCGAATGGAGGGCGGTCATGCAACAGGTCGCGAGCACGCTCGCTGTAATACCCGGTTGGATCAATGCTGGCAGCTTGTTGTAATGCATTTTGCTCGGCTTCTGTATCGCCTAAGCCAGCCTGGGTTTTTGCTATCCACAAGTACGCACGGGCTTTATCCTCTAATGTGCCAGTTTGCTCCTGGTAGCGGATGAAGGAAGTGAGAGCCCCAGAGTAGTCTTGCATACGATAGCGAGAGATGCCGGAAAGGAA
>Ga0113563_10002132_pt1 | contig 11767 bp, 9 predicted proteins | sample Mud3Dept3metaG_FD_80117 | JGI IMG/M metagenome (GOLD analysis project Ga0113563, IMG submission 80117) | Freshwater wetland microbial communities from Ohio, USA, analyzing the effect of biotic and abiotic controls - Mud 3 Core 4 Depth 3... | ecosystem: Environmental > Aquatic > Freshwater >...
GCCGGCATCAACGCGCTGGGCATCGACGAGCCTCGGCTCGTGCAGATGGCGACGGAGATCGCCGCCAGCGGGTTCCCGGTCCTCACGCCCGAGCTGCCCGACCTCGGCGACTACCGGATCACCACCCGGCTGCCCGACCTCGTGGAAGACGTGGCTCTCTGGGCCGCCTCGGATCGAAGCCTCGCGCCCGATCGCAAGGTCGCGCTCGTCGGCGTCAGCTTCTCTGGCGGCCTCTCCATCGTCGCGGCCGGTCGGCCCGCCCTGCGCGACCGTGTCGTGTTCACGCTGTCGTTCGGCGGACACGGCGATCTCGCGCGCACGCTGACATATCTCTGCACCGGCACCCACCCTGGCAACCCACGGCACCCGCCGCACGACTACGGCGTGGTGATCATCCTCATGAACGTCGCCGAGGACGTCGTGCCGGACGAGCAGGTCGAGGCCCTGCGCGACGCCGTGCGGACGTTCCTCGGCGCATCGCACCTCGCGATGTTCGATACCAGCCGCTCGGAGGAGGCGTTTGCGCGCGCACGCGCCGCGGAGGCCGCCTTGCCGGAACCCGCGCGCACGGTGATGCACTATGTGAACACCCGCGACGTGGCGGCGCTCGGGGCACGACTGGCGCCGTCGGCGGAACGTTTCCCTGCCTCTCCAGCACTCTCGCCCGAGCGCATGCCGGCCCCTCCGACCCCCGTGTACCTCCTGCACGGCGAAAGCGACAGCGTCATCCCGGCGGCCGAGACCCTGATGCTGGCACGGTCGTTGCGCGCCCGTGGCACGCCGGTCGAGGCGTTGCTGACGCGACTGATCACCCACGCCGAGGTGAGTCCCGACGTGACCGTCGGCGAGACCCTGGCGGTGGTACGGTTCTGGGCGGGGATGCTGGGGCGCTGGCCGCACGCTGCAGCGCCTCGACCTCTCGCGGAGTGAGCGCCCGCCACTCGCCGGGCCTGAGCTTGGCGTCGCCGATGGGGCCGAAACGCACCCGCGTGAGCCGTTCCACGGGGTGGCCCACGACCTCGCACATCCTGCGCACCTGGCGATTGCGCCCCTCGTGGAGCACGATCTCGAGCAGCGCCCCCTCGCGCCCCTGGCGCGTGAAGTGCTTGACGAGCCGCACGCGAGCGGGCGCGGTCCGTCTGCCGTCGAGGATCACGCCCCGTTCGAGCCGCGAGATCGCCTGGTCGTCTGGCCGCCCGCTCACGGCCGCGTGGTAGACCTTCTCCACGCCATAGCGCGGGTGCGTCAGGCGCGCGGCGAGATCGCCGTCGTTGGTGAGAAGCAGCAGGCCCTCCGAGTCGTAGTCGAGCCGTCCTACCGGGAAGAGGTATTCGCTGGTCGCCCCGACCAACTGGACGACCGTGGGGCGACCCTGCGGGTCGGAGCGGGTTGAGACGACGCCGGCCGGCTTGTTGAGCAGCACGTAGCGTCGTTCGACGGGCGGCTTGAGCCGGCGCCCGTCCACGCGGATGTCGTCGGTCGCAGGGTCGGCCTTCGTCCCCAGTATCTGGACGACGGCGCCGTTCACCGAGACCCGGCCTTCGGCAATGAGCCGTTCGGCGGCTCGGCGGGACGCCACGCCCGCCGCCGCCAGGATCTTCTGGAGGCGCTCGGCGCTCATGCTGCTGGTCGCCCGCTACGCGTTCGAGGTGTCGTCGCCGGCCGCGACGGGCTCGGGGACGCCTTCGGCCGTGGTGGGCGCCCCGTTCGCGGCGAGCGCCCCGACGTCGACCGACTCGGGATCGAACGGGAGGACGGCCGTGGTCGCCTCGGTGAGCCTGGACGGCGGTTCGAAACCGAGCGCGTCGGCCATGTCCTCGATCTTCGGCAGGTCGTTCAGGTCCTTCAGTCCGAACCGCTCGAGGAAGTTCCGCGTGGTGGCGTACATGAAGGGGCGCCCCACCACGGGCTTGCGTCCCGCGATCTTGATCAGCTTGCGATCGATGAGCGTTCCCAGCACGCCGGAGGTGTTGACGCCTCGGATCTCGGAGATCTCCGCCGCCGTGATGGGCTGCTTGTAGGCGATGACCGCCAGGGTCTCGAGCGCCTGCACCGAGAGCCGCTGCGTCGTCCGCTCGTGAAACAGCCGCCTGACCCAGTCGTGGATCTCGGGCCGGGTGACGATCTCGAATCCGCCGGCCACCTCGACGAGCTGCAGTCCTCCCCCGTCCTCGTACTTCGCCTTGAGCGCGCCGAGTGCCGCGTCCACCGTCTCCCGAGGTTCGTCCTCGAGGAGCTTGTAGAGCGCTTTCAGGCTCAGCGGCTCCGGCGACGCGAAGATCAGGGCCTCGACGATGGCCTGGAGCGAATCGGACACGGGCATCTGCCTCCGATCTACGGGTGGCGCGCCGCCGTCGGGGCGGCGGCCACGTCACCGATGGGCCTGGGCGCGTCGGCGGGCCGCGCCCGACGATACACCCTGATCTCGCCGAACGGGCCACTCTGGAACACGCGCACGAGCTTGAGGCGGATCATCTCGAGCAACGCGAGGAAGGTGACGATCATGTCGCCCTTCGTCATCGTATCTGCGAAGAGCTGCTCGAACCCGCACGCCTCCGTCTCGGACAGCCGGGCGAACAGCTGCTCGATGCGCGACTCGATGGAGATCTGTTCGGTCGGCAGCGGCACCACGGGCCGCGACCGGGCCCGCTCGATGACGGCACGGAACGCCGTGAGCAGACTGAAGAGATCGACCTCGACCTCGGGCTCTCCCTGCTCGCCCGCAATCTCGCTGATGCGCCCGTCGGGCCGCGCCCATTGAGCGCTGCGCACCGTCTCCCGCTCGTGGAGCAGCTCGGCCGCCGCCTTGAATCGCTGGTGCTCCAGCAGGCGCTGCACGAGCAGCTCGCGCGGGTCTTCGAAGGGGTCGTCCTGCTCGGGCGACGGGCGCGGCAACAGCATGCGCGACTTGATGTGGATGAGCGTTGCCGCCATCACGAGGAACTCGCCGGCCACTTCGAGGTCCAGCTCGCGCATCAGGTCCAGGTAACCGAGATACTGCTGGGTCACGAGCGCGATGGGGATGTCGTAGACGTTCACCTCGTTCGTCTTGATGAGGTGCAGAAGCAGGTCGAGGGGGCCCTCGAAGTTCTCGAGGCGCACCGGGTACTCGCTGAGGATCGACTCGAACTCGGGTTCTGGATTCACGGGATCTCGACGTTCGGCACTCGGCATTCGGCTCCCGGCTGCTGGTCGCGCGCCGGTCAGTACTTGATCCTCATCGCCTCGCGGACACGCGCCATCGTCTCGGCGGCCACCTTCTGCGCCCGCGCCGAGCTGGCAAACAGCATGTCCCGCAGCTGGCCGGGCTTCTCGAGAGCCCGGGCACGCCGCTCGCGCATCGGGTCGAGCAGGGTATTGAGGGCACGGGCCAGCTTCTGCTTCACCTCCACGTCCCCCACCTTGCCCTGCCGGTAACGCACCTTCAGCTCGTTGACTTCCTCCACGTCGGGATTGAAGGCATCGTGATACATGAACACCGGGTTCCCCTCGACGGTGCCGGGAATGTCGGCTCTCACCCGCTTCGGGTCGGTGTACATCTGCATCACCTTCTTGCGAACGGTCTCCGCATCGTCCGAGAGGTTGATCGCATTTCCGTAGCTCTTGCTCATCTTCCGGTTGTCGAGCCCGGGCAGGCGCGGAAACGAGGTGAGCAGCGGCTGCGGCTCGACGAAGACCTGGCCGTAGAAGTTGTTGAAGCGGCGCACGATCTCGCGTGACAGCTCGAGGTGCGGCACCTGGTCCTCGCCCACCGGCACGTATTGCGCGTTGTAGATGATGATGTCCGCCGTCTGCAGCACCGGGTACCCGAGGAACCCGTAATTCGACAGATCCTTGTCGGTGATCTGCTCCTGCTGCTCCTTGTAGGTCGGCACGCGCTCGAGCCACGCCACCGGAACGATCATCGACAGCAGCAAGTGCAACTCGGCATGTTCGGGCACCAGCGACTGGATGAAGATGGTCGATCGCTCAGGGTCGACGCCCGCGGCAATCCAGTCGGCGACGTTGTCGACCACGTACTCCGTGAGCCCGGCCGTGTCGGCGTAGTCGCTCGTCAGCGCGTGCCAGTCGGCGACGAAATAGAAGCACTCGTACTGGTCCTGGAGCCTCGCCCAGTTCTGCAGGGCGCCCACCAGGTGACCGAGGTGCACCTTCCCGGTCGGGCGCAGGCCCGACAACACCCGTGATTTCACAGCGTTCTGACCTTCGCGCACGATGTTCCTGCCCTGCAAACGCTTCAGGGTACGTGAGAAGCGGCGTGCGGGGCAAGGGTTGGCAGGCGGGACGGCGCCAGGGCCACCCCTGGCGCAGCTCCGGCCGACTACGGGACCCGGCGCTCGAGGATCGCGACGTACTCGTTTCCCAGCCAGTTCACGAACACCGTCTGCCCGACGAAACGGTAGCCGTTGGCCACCTCGGCAAGCAACTCCTTCTCCATGGTGCCGATCTTCGTCGTCGCCAGCAGCTTCTGCTCGTGGGTGCGGGCCGTCACTGCCCGACGGCGCTCCATGCAGATGACGACTTCTGGGCCGATGCCGAGGACACTCGCGAAGCGATAGCCCTTGGAGGCCGCCTCGTTCATCTCTTTCTGCATCGTGCCGCTCTTCGACGTGGCGAGGAGGAGGTAGTCGATCGGCGGCGGCTCTTCGGCCGGCTTCTCCATGATGGCGCTGAGGAGCCACGACCCCTGGCCAGGCACGAGCCGATAGCCGCGGTCGGCCGCCTCCTGCAGCTCCCGCTGCATCGTCGACGTCTTCGCGGTATCGAGCACCAGGTAGTCAGGCGGCGTGACCTGGGCCCGGGCCACGCCGGCGCCAACGGTCAGCAGTGCCGCCAGCAGGGCGAGGCGGGCGCCAGTTGGCATCGTTTCATCCATCGTCTGGGGCAAGACCGCGACGCCAGGGCTGCCGATGCCGAGCGCCGCGTGCCGCTCCTCGCCTTAGGCCTGGTGGCGCTTCGTGTGGTGCATCAGGAACCGGGCGAGCGCCGGAAGAAGGATCAGGGCGCCGATCATGTTCATCAGGAACAGGAACGCTAGCAGCACGCCCATGTCGGCCTGGAACTTCAACGGCGAGAAGATCCACGTCGAGACGCCAATCGCCAGCGTGATGCCGGTGAAGAGGACGCCATTGCCGGTGACCCTGAGCGTCTTCAAGTACGCCTCGTGCAGCGAGTCGCCCTCCCGATAGAAGGTGCGGAACCGGCTGTAGAGGTAGATGCCGTAGTCCACGCCGACGCCGACCCCGAGCGCCGCCACCGGCAGGGTGCTCACCTTGAGGCCGATTTCGAGCATCGCCATCAGGGCGTAGGCCAGCAGCGACACGAGGCCGAGCGGCAGCAGGATGCAGAGGGTCCCACGCACCGACCGGAACGAGATCAGGCACAGCAGGATGACCGACGCGAACACACAGGCCATGATCGGCCACTGCGCCGCGGCCACTGCCTCGTTGGTGGCCGCCATGACGCCCACGTTCCCGGTGGCGAGCTTGAAGGACACGTCCTCGTTGCCGTGCTCGGCCTCGAACTGCTTCACCGCCGAGACGATACTCTCGATCGTCTGCGCCTTGTGGTCGCGCGTGAAAATCATCACCGGCATCACGCTGCAGTCGGAGTTGAGGAGACCGGTCGTGGTCGGCACGTAGGTCACCGACTGGGTGAGCACCGAGGTGTTTCGCGACAGCACCCGCCACTTCGGGCTGCCCTCGTTCCAGCCGGCGTTCAGCATCTTGGCGACCCCCGGCAGGTCGATGGTCGACTGCACGCCGCCGAGATTGGCCATGCGCCACGCGAACTCGTCGATCGTGTTCATCACGCCATAGTCGACACACCCCTCCGGCTTCGTCTCGGCAATCACGTTGAGGATGTCGACGCCGATCGAGAACTTCGACGTGATGACCGCCGTGTCGTGGTTGTAGCGCGAGTCGGCACGCAGCTCGGGGACGCCGCGGTGCAGGTCGCCGATCTGCACCTGCAGGCCCTTCCAGAACCCGAAGACCGCGAGGAGCACGCTCACTCCCACGATGATCGTCGCCGGGGTTCGGTCGGTCACCCGGGCCACCACCTGCCACAGGTGGTCCAGGTGGCGGGCCCGAACGACCAGGCGCTCGCGGTAGTGCTCGTCGAACCGGAAGTACGTGAGGAGGACCGGCAGCAGGACGAGGTTCATCAGGATGATCGCCGCGACCCCGATGCTCGCGGCAATCGCAATCTCCTGGATCACCTGGATCTGGATGAACAGGATGGTGAAGAAACCAATCAGATCAGTGGCCAGCGCGATCCCGCCTGGCACCAGCAGCCGACGGAAGCTGGTGCGTGCCGCCGTCAGGCTGTCGGCCCCGGCGAAGATCTCCGACCGGGTCCAGCTGACCATCTGCACGCCGTGACTCACCGCGATGGCGAAGATCAGGAAGGGCACCAGGATGGACATGGGGTCCATGCCAAAGCCCAGGAGCGTCATGGTGCCGAGCTGCCAGACGACCGCGAGAGACGCGCAGGCCAGGACGAGAAGCGCCAGCCGGGACGACTGTGCGTACAGGAAGACCAGCAGGCCGGTGATGAGCAAGGTGACGAGGAAGAACAACACGACCCGCGTCGCCCCGGCCGCGATGTCACCGACGACCTTGGCGAACCCGATGACGTGCACGTCAACCGGTGTGCGGTCGACGATCACGTCGACCGCAGAGCCCGCCACGGAGTCGTGATCGAACTTCTCACGGACCCGACTCTCGATCTCCTCGGCCACCGAGATGAAGTCGAGGCGCTGGCCACTCGTCGGCTCGAACTCCATCAACTCGGCGCTCACGATCGCGCCGGAGAAGTCGTTGGCGACCAGCCGGCCGACGATCCCGGCCTTGAGGATGTTGCGCCGCACCTGCTCGAGCCCCTCGGGCGTGGGCTCGAAATCGTCGGGGATCACGTTGCCTGCCGCGATCCCGTCCTCCACCACCTCGGTGTAGCGGACGTTGGGCGTGAACAGTGACTGCACCCGCCCTCGGTCAACCCCGGGAATGAAGAACACCTCGTCGGTGACGTTCTTCAGCACCTCGAAGAACTCGGGCGTGAACATGTTGCCGTCGCGCGCGACGACCGCCACCAGCACCCGGTTGGCCCCGCCGAACTCCTGCTGGTGCTTCGTGAAGGTCTGCATGTACGGGTGCTTGAGCGGCAGCAGCTTCGCAAACCCCGCATCGATGCGCAGACTCGAGGCCGACCAGCCCAGGAGGACCGTGGCCAGCACGAACAGACCAATCACGTGGGGCCGATGGCCGAAGATGAGATGCTCGAGGCGTTCCGCGAGTGTGAGCCTTGCCATGATTCCCTTGCGTCCTGCGCCCGGTCCCGCGTCAGCGGGGGATATCCACGCGCTGCACGCCGCCCTCACCAAAAAGCAGCAGTTGCTGGTTGGCAATCGCGAGTGCGGCAATGGCCTTGCGACTGGGAAGCTCCTGCTTGCGCACGGCCCCGCTGGCGTCACCCCAGATCAGCGTCCCGGCCATGCCGCCCAGGACGAAGCGACCCGCGCCCAACTCGAGGCCGCACGTCAAGGTCTCCTCGCTGCCCGTCTCGATCCGCTCCCAGGTCGTCCCGCGATCTCGCGAGCGGAACGCGTGCCCCCGCAGGCCGTACGCGAGGACCGATCCGTCCGAAAACGGCAGCACCCCGAAGAACGACCCCGCGTACGGTGACGACACCGGGGCGAACGTACTGCCGCCGTCATCCGACCGATAGATCCGTCCTGCCTCGGCCGCCAGGTACACGGTGCCGCCGCCGCCCGGGACGATGTGGTTCAGGTGGAAGTCGTCGCCTCCATTGACAGGTCGCGGCTCCCAGCTGTCGCCGCCATTGCTCGTGACGAGCAGTTCGCCGTAGGCGCCAACGGCGAGGCCCCGCTGCGCGTCGGCGAACCACACGTCGAGCAGTGGCTTCTCTCGCTCCGGCTCGTAATGGACCCGCTCCCAGGTCTGGCCGCCGTCACGGGTGCGGAGCGCCACCGCGTCGTGGCCCACGGCCCACCCGAGTTGCGCGTCACGCATGAACACGCCGGTCAGCAGCGTCCGCGTCGGCACCTCCGCCTGGATCCACGAAGCGCCGCCGTCGCGCGACACCAGGACGTGGCCGCGTTCGCCGACCGCGACCATCAAACCGTCGGTCACCGACACGTCGAGCAGGAGCGATTGAGGCGCCAGCGGCGCTTTGACGGCCCGCTCCTCGACGGGAGCCGATCGATCCTGGCCGGCCCCCACGAGACCGGCCAAGACGACCATCGTCAACCCGCAGAGCAGGCGCGGGACGAGCCGGCACGACACGAGCGAGCCAGAGAACACGTTCGGCCTCCTGTGCCTAACGCACACCTTCCTGCCGCAGGGCATCCGGCGTGAAGTCGGCCTCGCCGCGCTTCAGGCCGTAATCGTGCACGCGCCCCTCGTTGAACAGTCCCATCACGAGGTACCGACCTGCCTGCAGGTCGGTGTGGGTCTCGGCCGATGTCCAGGTGGTCGGCACGTTGTAGAAGTTCATCGCGTGCCCTTCGGATACGCGCCAGAGTTGGTCGCGGTTGTCGTACTGGTCCATCGCGAGGATCTGCCAGCTGTCCTCGTCCACGTAGAACACGCGCCGCTTGTAGATGTGCCGTTCCCCCGGCCGCAACGTCGCGTCGACCACCCAGACACGGTGCAACTCGTAGCGGCAGTGGTCGGGATTGATGTGCAGGGGGGTGATGATGTCCCGGTACTTCAGCTTGGGATCCTGCAGGCGGTAGCCATTGTACGGAACGTACATCTCGCGCTTCCCCACGAGCTTCCACTCGTACTTGTCCGGGGCGCCGTTGAACAGGTCGAGTTGATCGCTCGTGCGCAGGTTGTCGGCCGCCGTGCCCGGGTTGTCATAGGCCACCTGGGGTGCGCGCCGCACGCGACGCTGCCCCGGATTGTAGAGCCACGCATCGCGGGGCTTCTTCACCTGGTCCATGGACTCGTGCACGAGCAGGATGCCACCGGCCAGTCGCGCCGGCGCGGTCACCGTCTGCTTGAAGAGGAGAATCCGGTTGCCGAGCTTCTCCGGCGTCATGTCCGGGAGGGAATAGAGGAACTGCGTCTCTTCGTCGAACTGGATCAGCGTGTACTGACCACCACGGGTCGGCGTGGCCTGGATGACCCACCGGCCGGCCGTGTCGCCACGGTAGCGCAGCAGGTGATTCCAGATGACCTCCGCCCCGCTCTTCGGCATCGGAAACGGCGGCCCCCCGATGGCGCCCTCGACGCCGTTGCCGCCGTTCACGAGCTTGGCGCGGCCAACGTTGCGGGCGGTGGCCTCGTAGATCCGCTGCGGAACCGCCGCGCTGCGCCGTGTCGGGTAGACGTTCATCTTGAACGACGCGTAGGTCTTCAGCATCGCCTTGTGCCCATCAGACAACTGGGCCGCGTACTTCTCGGCGTTCTGCTGCGTGATGGTGAAGAGCGGCTTGTCACCCGCGTACGGATCGACGTAGTGCTTGCCGACAACGTAGCCCGCCGGGGGCTTGGTGAGTCCGCCGTCCCAGGCGGGAATCGTGCCCGCGGCGTTGCCCGCCTTCTCCCCCCCGAGCGGCGTCAGGTTGGCAGGGAGGCGACCGGCCTCTTGAGCCGAGGGCGAGGGAAGGGCTGCGAAAACAGCCAGCGAAACCAGGGAGATGACTGCGACGAAGCGTAGCGTGCTGCGCATGACGTCTGCCTCAGAAGGAGTATTTGATGGTGGCCGCAAAGAAGTCGCGATCGCCCAGCGGGTTGTATCGCCCGGCGGTGGCGGCCGCGGAGTCGCCATCGATGGCGGCGCCAAAGTAGTCGGTGTAGCTCAGGTCGAGCTCCCAGTTGAACTGGTATTGGAACGCGAGCCCGACCGTCAGGGCCTTGCGCCCTTCAATGAAGTTCCCGCCGGGTCCGGGCGAGGTCCCGTCGACGTCCTGGCCGAAGGAGATCCTGGGGATCAGGTTCACCGCCCCGATCGCGTTGTTGTACTCGAACCGTCCCGCCACGACGTAGCCCCACGCGCTTTCCGTCGGGAACGTCGAGGCCAGCTGCGTCGCCGGCTGCACGCGAGCCTGGGTGAAGATCGGGTTGCCGCTGGTGTACGTGCCGGGCGCTTCGAGCCGCAGCTCGTCCGGGTCCGGGAAGTCGTGCACCATGCCCCAGCCCACTTCGCCCACGAGCGTGACCTGGTCGGCACCGAACAGCTGGCTGAAGATCTTGGTGCCGGTCACCTGCACCTGCGTCGTGTCGAAGCGCTTGTAGCCGCTGATCTCTTCCGAGAACCCGTAGGCGCCGATCTGGTTGTTGGCGGCGAGCAGTCGACCCAGACCGATCAGCGGAGCCAGGGGCGGCAGCGGAGGCAGCAGACGCAGGGGGCTGAGCGCCGCGTAGAGCAGCTCGACGTCGTCCATCTGCAGGGGCAGGTCCCAGCGATGCGACACCTCGCCCTGCAGCGCGATGCCCGTACGCCCCAGCTGGCTGTTGAAGCTGAAACCGAGCAGCTTGATGTCCTCCGGGTACTCCAGGAAGTACCGTGCAGACCCGGCGTAGTTGCCACCGAGCAGGCCCGCTTGCGTCCCGGTCTGCGCCATGATGACCGGCACGCGGCTGTGGTAGTTGAGGAAGTACGCCCCGAATTCGGTCCCGCCGAGCCCGTCGGCCAGGAACCGGAAGGCTGCGCCCCACTGGCCGTCGTCGCGCGCCTCGTTGTCTTCCCCGCGCTTTGGCACGGCCACGCCGACCGGGTTGCCCGGAACGGGCCCGCGGTAGTCCACCCACTCGTCGCCGACCTTGACGTAGTCGGGCGCCGAGCCGAAGCCGAGCATGACCTTCTGCGCGCCCGCTCCGGCGAGGTCGGTCGTGCTGAAGTAGCTGCCCACCGGGTCGATCTTCGTTTCCTCCCACGCGAACTGGTAGAAGCCCTCGAGGGACGTGTTGGAGGTCGGCTTGATGCTCAGCTTCACCGCAGCCACCGGGAGCAGCGCGTCGCGCAACTCGGAGCCAGGCACGCGCAGCACGCTCACGTCCACCGGGTTGATGGCGTTGATGCCGCCCTGGATGAACGTGCTCTCACCCCAGTTGATGACCTGCCACCCGACGCGAACCTCGGCCGGGCTCGACGCGAGCCCGAAGCGGTAGTACAGGAAGGCGTCGCGGAACTCCGCTCGGCCACCCACCCGGTCTTTCGCATCGTCGGAGAGCGGCGTGCGGGCGCGGTCGCCGTTCGCGTTCTCGAAATCGTAGAAGGCGAACCCGCGCACGAACCCGCCGAAGTTCTTGTAGCTGAACTGGAACTCGCTCGTGATCTTCACGGCATTCGTGAAGATCCCCGTGTTGTAGTTCTGGTTGCCGTCATCGCCGTTGACCGAGTAGGCCGTGCCCCCGGCGGTGAGACCGATGATGCGCTTGTCCTGGTTCCGCAACCGGAAGCCGATTCCGTACGAAACCGTGTTGTCCCAGTCCCACTTGAAGTGGCTCGGCGTGCTCTCGGCGGCCGGCGCCGCGTCCTGCGGTTCGCCGGTCGTGCTCGCGGCAGCCGTGCTCACCGCCACCTTCTTGCCGTCGGACGCCGACGCGCCCGTGGCGGCATTCGCGTCCTCCTGGCCCGCCGCGCCCGCCGGCGTCGTGAGGACCAACGCAAGCCCGCACGCCATGAGGAGCGTCGGCCCGCCCTCGTTCGAACCCGTTCGCACGGACAATCTCATGATGCCCCCTTGTGAAGACGAGTCGACCCGCTGCTCCACTGTAAGAAAAAAGCCAGCGCC
>Ga0113563_10002134_pt1 | contig 11762 bp, 8 predicted proteins | sample Mud3Dept3metaG_FD_80117 | JGI IMG/M metagenome (GOLD analysis project Ga0113563, IMG submission 80117) | Freshwater wetland microbial communities from Ohio, USA, analyzing the effect of biotic and abiotic controls - Mud 3 Core 4 Depth 3... | ecosystem: Environmental > Aquatic > Freshwater >...
TAAGTTGCGGCCTGTGCCTACCAAAAACTTCATCTGGAGATCCCTGACCGTTTGGAGCGGCTTCGGAATGCACAAATCATCAGAAGTGATAGGAAATTCTTCTGCATTGGGGAAAGGCTGGCAGCCTTCCTGTGGACGGAGAAGCATCGGAAACTTCCGGCGCGCAACATGGCTTAGGGTGCAATCTCCCGCCGGAATTTGAAGATCGGGTAAACGACGGGAAAGCGGTCCACGCCGCGTGCGCGCAGCGTTGCATCGAGCACGCCCCAGCCGACGAGTCCGTCTGCCGTCTGGGGTTCAAGATAATAGAAAATGGCATTGGCCATCGGCTGCGCCATATCGACGAAAAAGGTTCCGGCCGGAAATTCCCGGGTAGTCGGGGTCGAAAAGGATCCCTCGAGAGTCGTCATGTCATAGCCCCCGCGAGGCGCTTTCACCAGCCGATCGACCACGAACTGCTCACCCACAGCCTTCATGGGCCTGGCAAGCGTTTCCACTCTGATATTGTGGTTGCGGAGTTTGGCTGCCAGCCAGTCGAGGTCGGCCGGAAACAGATAGCCGCGCGGGACCGAGGCATCCCGGATGCCCACCGGCCTGGTGAAGTCCTCGATGCCGCGAATCAGTTCGGGCGGGCCGCTGACCGGTCTGGGGGCGCGCACGCTGGTGCCCGGCAAATAAACCGACTCACCGGGCGGATAACCCAGCACGTCGATTTTCCCGCGTGATTCGTACTTGCCTTCGACCCAGTTTCTGAGCTTCCCTGATTCGGCTTCCGCCTTCACCCTGGCAACCGTGTCCGCATCGGCATCCTCGCAGACCTTCTGCATTTCTCGGCCGTGCGAACTGGTGTATTCAAGGAGCGAGGCAATGTAAGCATACTGTCCGTAGATCTGCCGTTCGAAACTGGCTCGTCCCGGGGTTTCACAGAGAATGGACATCCTGTTCCGGAGGCCATAGTTGCTGACGACGAACTTGGCCTCGGTGCTCCAGATGGTGTTGTCGTGGCTGTAGAGGGTGGGAGGCCGCTTGTCGTCGAACATCGCGTGCGTGTAGGTTTCGACGCCGAAATCGCGGCGGGTCATGTCGCGAACGGCCGGGAAGAGAGTATCCCAGACGTAGCCGCGCGGGCCGGCATGCGCAGCCGGCACGGTGGACGTCGCGTACGCGTTGCCGTAAGCATAGTTGCCGGAGCCCATGCGGTGCGAGTCGTACAGCAGAACCGGATCCCAGGCATTCAGGATATTGCGATAGAGGCCGATGACCTCGGCGGTCTCGAGCTTCACGCCGTCTCGATTGAGGTCGAAATCGGCGGCATTGGTGCGCGTGCCGGCGAGGTGGGGATTGCCGTCGCGGGTGCTGATCGTCATCGTGCCGTCGACGTTGAAGATCGGTATGAAAATCAGGATCTGGCTGTCGAGCAGATGCTTGCGGTTGCCGAGCAGAATGTCCCGCATCAGCATCTGCAGCGCTTCCGACCCTTCGGATTCAGGCGGGTGGATGTTGCCCATCAGCAGAACCACCGGTTTGCCGGAACTTCTGGCGGCCGCCGGCGTGGTCACGCGGGGATTCGCCAGGACCACGGCAGGCGCGACATATCGCAGAGCGCTGGTAAAGACCGTCAGCACGTGAACGTGCTCGCTGTTCCATTTGAGCGCGTCGATGAACTCATGCAACTGCGGCACGTTTGTTGTTCTGGTGAAATTCGTCTTCTCGGGCACCGTCGACAGGTGCGCCGGCCATTTGCCGTTCCAGCCGGTCGGTACTTCGTCGGCCCAGTAGATCTTGGCCGGCTTCTGTTGGGCGCTGACACCGAGCGAAAGGGCAAGCACGGCGCCGAGGGTCAGAATGAATCGGATTCGTTGCATCGAGCGCCTCCGAGCAGAGGAAGTTTGTATGGGGAAAGCACTGCGAACAGGCGTCCCTACCTTAACCATCATGTCAAACATAATCATGTGTTTCCGTTGCTGTCGTCAATCCCTGATCTTCCCGATCTCGGCAACGCGCGCGAGCGCCCGGGCAACCTCGTTGCGGACGTTCCTGTCTGGGTCGCTGAGCGCCGTCTTGAGCGGTTCCGCCGCCCGGGCATCGGCCAGATCCGCGAGTGCACTCGCGGCCTGCCACCGGACTCCGCTATCGGGATCTCCGAGAGCCCGGACGAGATGGGGGACCGCGTCTGTTCCCCCCACTGCACGAAGCGCTGCCGCCACTGTGCGCCGGACATCGCTCGATTCGTCTCCCATCATTCGAACGAGGGGCTCGAATGACGCCCGGTCTCCGATGGATGCGAGGGCCTCTGCGGCGCAGTCCCGCAGGTACTCGTCCTCGTCTGTGAACATCCCTACGAGGGGTTCGACCGCCCGGGGATCGCGAAGCTCCCCGAGGGAGCGTACAGCCTGGCTGCGGACCTCCCGCGTTTCGTCGGCGAGCGCTCGGATGAGCGGCTCAACCGCCGCAGGGTCGCCAATCGCGGCCAGGGCGCGGGCGGCGTGCTCCCGCACGATGTCGCTCGGATCGCAGAGGGCCGTCAGGAGAGGCTCTACGGCGCGCCGATCGGCGATTTCCCCCAGGAATTTCGCGGCATCGCTGCGGATGCCCGGATACCCGGGATCGGCGAGAGCGCGGACCAGCACCGGGACTGCCGCCGCCCCGAGTCCCTGCAGCGCTCTGACAACCGACCACCGGACGTCGGCATCGGCGTCCTCGTACGCCGGAGTTAGCAATTCGAGGGCACGCCCGCCCCCCACTTTCCCAAGGGCGGCTGCCGCGTGCTCCCGGACGGCGGAGTCGGCGTCCCTGAGTGCCGGCCCAATTCGTTCGGCCAGTCCCGGATCACCCAGGCTGCCGAGTGCCCTCAGGGCGGCACAGCGCACCTTGGGCTCCCCGTCAGCGAGGACGCGGATCAGGGGCTCTCTGGCCCGGGGGTTGCGGATCCACCCCAGGACCTCCGCTGCCGATTCGCGGACGCTGCTCTGCCCGTCCTGAAGGATGCCGATGAGCGGATCCACTGCCGGCCCTCCCAATTCGCGGAGCGCCACCATCGCAGCCCGTTGTGTGTCATATTCTTCGTCCGCCAGGGCCGCGACCAGGCAACCGATTGCCCTGGAATCGCGGATACAGCCCAACGCCTCGGCCGCCCACGCCCGGATGCCACGACTGTGTATTCCGAGGTACCGCACGAACGGATCGAGCCGCCCGGAATCGTCCAGACCAGCCACCGCCTCGGCGGACGCAGCCCATTCGCCATCAGAAGACTTGGGTTGGAGCACCTGGAGGAGGACGTCCACGGCAGGAGGGCCGATCTTGGCGAGGGCGGCGACGACTCTCTTGCCGGTCGCGGAAAAGGCATCGCGCATATGGCGGCCGAGGCGGAGGCTGACCATGCGCTCTTCGCGTTTCGCGTATAAGAGGTCCAGGAATGCTTCGGAACCGCAGCGGCTCATTCGGCGCGCCTGTTCCGGATCGATCAGCCCAAGCTCGTCGGTGGCCGCGCGCAAACGGGCGTCGAGAGCCTCAGCCTCCCCGGCGAAAACCGTGCGCCGGGAAGGATCTTCGAACGCCGCAACGGCCATCTCCTGCGCCCGATGGCCGATCGAGCCGATCGTCCGGGCGAGTTCTTCAGAACGCGACGGTGTCTCGCTCCCCATAGTCCATCCCTCCAAGATGACGCGTCCGAGAGTGCTTGAGCGGAATACCGTCCCCGGCGCTGCGGATCGGAAGTGCAAGCCGGACGTTTCGGGCGCGATCCTCGCCGGGGCAGTTCCGGCTCCGCCTCCTGATGACATGTATTCTGCCAGCCTGTGCCCATCTCCAGCCTCTGAATGCTATCACATCTCAAAACGATGCTTGGGGCTTGCGCATCAATAACTTCACATTCTGCTGCGGAGTCGGACCGATTCAACTCATTTGATTACAAGTTATTAACCGGAAAGGCGATGCCAAAACCGGCCTCAGTCTTGATTTCGGGCCACCATTATCGTATTTAAGCGACTTTCGAGGAATTGCTGAAGGGTTGAACAAGGCTTAGTCAACAAGAACCGAGCCGAAAATTGAGATTGGGGCGGCTACAGAGCCGTGTTTTTTTCGTATGTGTATGCGGATAATACATTTCGGCTGGTCCGGCCCCAATCTGGCTCACGGCTCGCGGACACAGTAGAGGCGCGTCTTGCTGCGCAGAAAGATCTCGCCGCCCGTGATGGCCGGTGTGGCAATGAACACCTGATCCGTCAGGGTATTCGTCGCCAGGACTTCATACCTCTCTCCCATGCGCAACACGTAAACGTCCTCATTTTCGCTCGCCAGGTACAGCCTGCCGTTGGCGCCGACGGGAGATGATTTGAAGCTGTTGGCTTTCGGCAGCCGGGCCTGTTGATAATAAGCCTCGCCGGTACGGGCATTGTAGCAGCTGATCATTCCGCTATCGGTCAACACGTACAGCTTGTTGTCGAAGATCACGGGCGACGGCGTGTAGGAATTCCCTTTGACCTTGCTCCAGACGACGGCATCGGTATCTGTCAAATCGCCTTCCCGGCCGAGTCGTATCGCCATAAGCTTGGGATTCTGGTGCCCGCTCATGATAAAGATAAGATCATCCTGGCGCACGGGATGCGGAATGACATTCGATCCCAGCCCGCTGCATTCCCAGATCAGCGTGCCGGTCTCCAGGTCATAGCTGCGCACCCGCCTGGTAGCGCTGACAACCACCTGTTTCCGTCCGCCGGCCTCCACGACCAGGGGTGCTGCCCAACTGCTTATTTCATCCCGGGCAGCCCGCCAGATTTCCTTCCCGGTCGTGTTGTCGAGCACAACCATGAAGGAATCCCCCTCGTGATCGAAAACCAGGATGAGCCGGTCGCCGGACAGCACCGGCCCCCTCCCTTCGCCGAATGCACTCCTCATGCGCATCTGGACCCCGAAGTCCTTCTGCCAGACCAAGTTCCCCTTCATGTCGTAACAGTACATGCCGCGCGAACCGAAGAAGGCATACACGTGCCTGCCATCCGTGACCGGGGAATTCGAGGCAAAGCTGCCATAGGTCTGGTGGGCCCCCTCATGCGGGACAGCGGTCTTGGCGGTGCGCTGCCAGAGCAACCTGCCCGTCTTCCTGTCCAGGCAGAGGACATCGAAATTGTGCTCGGCCTGCGGCCCGGAAGGAGCGCGTCCTCGCGCACCGGCCTCAGGAGCGGCGGCAGCCGGCGCGCCTGTCCTGATAGCGGTAGTCAGGAAGACCTGATCACCCCAAACAACCGGGCTGGAGTTGCCGAGCCCAGGAATATCCGTCTGCCAGCGGATATTCTGCGTGTCACTCCAGTTCAACGGAGCATTGCCGACGGCCATGCCATCTGCCGCGGGTCCCCGCCAGTATGGCCAATAGGTTTCTTCAGGCGCCAGACCGGACGCCAGAGTCCAATACAGCAAAGCGACGACGGTCACCGCCATTGAGATTCGGATAGTAGCAACCAATTTCATATTGTGCGTCCTTGCATGTACCTAAGCTTGTTTAATATCGGCACGAGGGTCAAGGCAAATCGCACTTGGCAGCGGACAAATGCCGAAAAGCCGGACATGGCATGACCTTGGCATGCATAGTTGAATCCGCTCCAAAGCATCCAAAAAGCAAGCGGCTGCCAAGAAGATTGTGTGTCCAGAATTCCTTCCCGACTATTGCTCCGGCGACCACTGGTGGCTGTCCCTCCTGCACCGCAAAGCGTGGCTGGTATCTTCGGCTGCTCATCCTTAATTCTTGACCCTTCACATCCTTCGATCTTAAGATTGCAGCAGCCATGGACGACAACTCAAATTCCAGCGGAGCTCCCGAAACCGGATCCGTCATTGATTCGTCGGACGGAAGCGTGTCCGGGACTCACCCGGAAGCGGCCGCACCCGTGTTCCGGGCCGCTCCCACGACCACGGACGAGAAAAACACAATCCGTCCGGGACTGTTTCCCATCGCGTGCTGGCGGCTCGAGGACATCCGTTTCGATTTCGACTCTTCGTTCATCAGGCCCGATGCCGCACCGGACGTAAAGAAGCTCCACGACTTGGTCAAGGCGCATAAAAAAGCGCCGCTGTCCGTCTTCGGGCACGCGGATCCGGTGGGGCAGGAAACCTACAACAAGATGCTCAGCGGAAGGCGGGCCATGGCCGTCTACGGCATGTTGATCCGCGACGCGGATATCTGGGAGAGGCTCTATTCCAAACCCTATTCCGGCGACAACTGGGGCCTGCCCCGCATCCAGTCGATGCTGGAGGCGCTCGGTTACACCCTGGCAGATAACGATGGCCTCCTGCGGGGCGGAGTCAGTGAAGCGTTGAAGCAATTCCAGTCGGACTCCGGGGAATTGACCGCGCACGGCTACCTGAATGCTCCCACTCGAAAGAAACTCTACGTGGCCTATATGGATTGGCTGTGCGGCACGGACTTCAAGCTGGAAAAGTCGGCATTCCTTGCGCAGGGCACCGACAAGGACGGCCGGGGGGACTACCAGGGATGCAGCGAGTTCAACCCGGTGCTGATTTTTTCGAAAGCGGAAAACAAGGAATTTTCCAAACCCGAAAACCACAAGCAGCGCAATGCCGTAAATGCCCCCAGCCGGCGCGTCATGGTGTTTTTGTTCCGGCGCGGGACGAAGGTCAACCCTGAAAAGTGGCCCTGCCCGAAAGCGGAGACGGAGAAGGTTCAGGAGTGCCGGGATCGCTTCCATTCCGACGGCGACAAACGGCTTGAGAACAGAGATAAGCGCCGCACTTTCAGCCAGGACCACGACACCTTTGCCTGCCGGTTTTATGAACTCCTTGCGACCGGTTCCCCGTGTGAGGAAATCCAGGATAACTGGGTGCTCCGGGTCCTGATCTCCGGCAGCGGGCCGCTGCCGGGACGCAAACCGCTCGCCAACGAGCCGTACATATTGACGGGCGTGGGGCCGAAACGGCCGGAGATTCGAGGCAAGACCGACCCGAACGGCGTCCTGCGCGCCGCGGTGGAGGATGACACCTGCAAGATGATGCTCACGATCGCAGGGCTGAAAATCACGCTCGACGGCGGAGCTTTACAGGCCATGGATAGCGGCGATCCTGCGGTCAAAGAGCGCCTGTGCAACCTGGGCTACGGGGACGCCGATGTCGATTCCTGGACCGACGATACGTATGAGAAGGCGTTGAAGAAATTTCAGAAAGACCACAAGCTCAGCGAAACGGGAACCGCCGATGCGGACACGAAACAAAGGCTGAAGGAAATCCACGGAAGTTGACCGGATTGGGGGGTGTGTCTTTCCAGGGCCTTTGTTTTCCAACGTACCCAGATTGCCTTGCAGCGGGAATCGGGGTGGAAGCGCCTCTCGACCTTCGCGAGGCTGATGGGATCCTGCAATGCTGGTTTTGTTAACTGTCACATTCGCGACCGTGTTCACGGCAGAACTGATCGCTGACAAGCTGTTCTACACCATCGGCATGCTGGCGACACGCTACCGATACTCCCCCGTGCTCTGCGGAATCGGCTTGGCCTTCATGGCCAAGATGGCGGCGGCCGTTCTTTTGGGAGGGTGGATCGCGCAACTGCCGGCGAACCTGATTGCGGTTCTGAGCGCTGCCACTTTTATCACCACAGGCCTTGTGCTCTGGTGCAAAGTGCCCGAAAGGGAGCCTCTGGAGCGCGAGCAGTCTGCAGGCTGGTTCCGGGTCGCCTCGATTTCATTCGCCGCGGTCTTCTTTTCGGAGTGGGGCGACATAGGCCAGGTAACCGCGGCAACCCTGACGGCGCGTTTTGGAATGCCGATGGTAGTCTGGATCGGCGCGACTGGCGCCATGATGACCAAAGCCCTGGTGGCGCTGACGGTGGGCAGGAGCCTGCGGCGCCGCGTTCCCGAAAGGATCCTGCGCTATTGCGGTGTGTGCCTCCTGTTGAGCCTGGGAGTGTTCTCGCTTTTCAGGATCTGATCACGCCCATGATTCCGGGCATCGGCCCGCAGGGCGCCCGGGGCATGCAACTTTTCTGAGCCTATGGACGACGATTCACCCGAGAGACACCTGCCCTTTGATGCCGTTCTGAAGCCCCTGCTGCTTTTTTTTCATTTTGCGGGTTTCAGCATCATCGTGGGGGCGTTTTATTTCGACGAGGAACCCCTCCTGTTCTATTCATTCCTGGCAGTGGCTTCCGGCTGCCTGCTGATCGTCCGCGAGCTATATGAGGAAGGATTCGTCTGGTTTCTCAAGACAGAGGGATTGCTGACGATCGCAAAAGCAGTGCTGCTCTCGGCGTCCGCAGTATCGGGCGCATTCCAGTTACCGGCTCTGGTCCTGGCGATCCTGCTCGGTACGGCGACCTCTCACTTGCCGAAACACATCAAAAAGAGGATTTGGATCACCACCGGGCCCGGATGATCTTTCGCGTGCCCGGCGGGGACGCCACCCCTGGAAGGCGAATATCCCGGGGACTGCATTCACAGCCGGAACAGCGGCAGGAACATCAGGAAGGCCGCCGCCACGACCTGAACCGCCCAATAGAGGACGGGGTTTCGGGAAACCGCGCCGCCCGCCACTACCCCCAATATGATGCCCACGGCAATCCCGACAATAAATCCGCCGAGCGGCACGCCGCCCTCGACCGGGCGCCTGTTGTAGTGCGTGTCAATCTTGCCGAAGACGAGCGCGCAGATGTGAACGAAGGCCAGCACGGAACCGGAATAGGCCAAAAACCGGCGCACTCCCGGGGAGTCGCGGAAGACGAAGGCGACCAGAATCCACAAGCCTGCAATCAGGTATTTCACGCCCGCTCCCAGATCGGAATGTCTTTGAGGCGTTCGACCCCGAGCCTTGCGATCTCGCGATTCACGGGGTCTGCGTCCGTTTTCGATGCGGTATGGAGCTGCGCCGAGTCGGCCTTGGTTCCGAAGGTGGCCAGCAGGAGCAGCGCGTCGCGTCGCGCTTCGGTGAGGGAACTGTCGAGGTATGGAGCGATCGCGGCAGCCTGATACCCGCGGCTGAGCTGGAGAGAGTCGGATACGAATACGGCATCCGCGATTTCGCGCGGCTGATAGGTTTTCAGCGGCTCGAGCAGCGCATCCACTCCGGAGGTTGTGCGGAGCCGATATGAGGCCAGCTGCAACCGGCCAAGCAGTGCGGCGTCCGCTGCTTCCCAGCAGGCGAGCAGGGGCTCCAACGCACGCGGATCGCCGATCCGTCCCAGGGCAAGAATGCTCGCTTCACGCATGGCGGGCTCGCTGTCGGCCAGCAGTGCGATAAGCTGCGGGACGGAACTGCGTGTCCGGGTCAGCCCCAATGCCCAGACGGCGCACAGCCGGAGATCATACGGCTCCTTGGGATCCGCCAGGATCTCGCGTATGTGCAATCCCGCCCTCTTGATCCTCGCCAGAGCCAGCACGCGCATGGCCCGCTCGCGTGTCTTCGGTTCGCGCGACCTGTCGGAGAGGATCTCCAGCAGGCGAAGCCGCGTGACGATGATGAGCCCGACCAGGTCTTCGTATTCGGCGGTGTCGATCACGGCGTCGGCGAGATCGTCGTAGCGGGTGGTGCGGAATCCCATGGCCGTGGCCATGATGCGCGCCCGAGCTTCGCCAGCCAGCTTGCTGAGCCTGGGGTCGCCGCTCGTGGCCGCTTCGATTTTCGGGATCTGATCGGGCTCGCCGAATTTGCCCAGGGCGATGATGGCTTCGCGGCGCTCCTCGCGGTTGAGGCTGCGGAGAAACGGCTCGAGGAGCGGGATCGCGTCGAAATGTCCCATCTGGCCGAGGGTCCGGATCACGGTGAGCCGGACGTAGAGGTCTGAAAGGTGGAGGTGCCGCGCGACGATCTCGAATCCCTGCGGCCGCCCCAGAAATCCCATCGCCCGGATGGGCGGCACCATGGCAGCGGGCCTGTCGCCGGCGCTTTCCAGGATTTTGGACAGGATCGCCACGGCGTCTCCGGAACCGTAATCCAGCAGTTCGCCCTTGCGGGAGGCATAATCTTGAAGGATTTCCCGCACATGCGCTTCCGGAGTCGGCACACGCTCCGGTGGCGAGCCGAAATCCAAAGCCGCCAGTTGTCCGCCCGGATATACGATGAGTGCCAGCACCAGTGTTCTCCTTTAGACCAATTGCGGGATAACGGAAAACTCAAAATGCAGGACGTAGTCGACGCGCGTCCGGCGCTCAATGAGTTCGGCGCTTTCTCCCGTCTCCTGGGCGTAGTAGGCCACCAGGGTGGCCGGGACCGAAACCATGTCCAGGGTTTTCACCGCGAGCGGGTTATCCGCCCGGTGGTCGGGATGCCCCTCCGGCATCGGATCGATCATGCCCAGCGGATTGTTTGCCCGGCCGTCCTCGATGCCCAGCCAATGGAGCAACGAATCGCCGCCGGGCAGCAGGCCGGCAAACTCGTAGACCATGTCCCAGAGCCGGCGCCGGTTGGCTGCATTGTGTTCCGGGTCGGCGGTCCCTGCGACCACATCTCTCTTCCAATCGACGATCTGGCCGTGCAGCCGGAGTTTCCGGTCATCGATCTCCTCCTGGAATACGTCGTCCATCTGATCCATTTCCGCCCCGTGCGACGAAATGCAGATGCCGTCGGTGTCGGCGAGGAAGAACTCGGGCACCGTCACGTTGAGCGGGTAGTCGGTGTCATTGTGGACGTCCCCGAAATACCGCGAGTACCAGCGCCCGTTGACGGCGAACTTGACCAGCCACTCTTCCGCACCCACATCGTGGTTGACGTCGGCTTTGTGGAGGTGGTCGAACCGGATCCTGCAGTGCTTCACGCGGCGCGCCTGTGATTGATCCGGGTCGAACCAGCCGAAATTAATGATCACGCCATAGTAGGTAGTTTCCTTCGGCAGTTGGGTGAGCGGAATCTTGACTTTGACCTGTTCCGGCAACTTGTCGGGCGCGGCAGGTGGAATCGGTTCCCAGACGGGCTGCACCGTACCTTGGGTTCCCTCGCCGACATTGAGAAATTGAACGCTGTGCAGCACGTGCGGCGCCCGGAGCACCGCCGTATTCAGCGGGAATTCAGGCGTATGCCCGATGCGCCAGCCAGAGGCAGCGCCCTCGTTTTTCGGCAGATCGACAATGAACTCGTAATCGCGGTCGTTGATGGTATCGAACGGCCAGTAGCCTCCGTTCCTGCTGGCGAAGAACAGGAAGCGGATGCCGGGAACGTGCAGGTTGCCGTTTTCCGCGAATTTCACCCCTTCCCATTGCGCGGTGGCCATCGCCTTGACAGGATGAATTTCGCTGCGCATCAGGCCGATGCTCTTGTCCGGGCTGCTGGCATGGCCGCAATCGTAAATCCAGCGTCCGGCCGTCCAGCAGTACTGGCCGGTCATCGGCCAGATCCACTGGCTGTTGTTGAACATAGCTCCGGGGCTCCTCCGGTTTTTTGTCTCGATGGAACTGGGGCCGAAGGCGCCGCAGTCCCACTCGCATTCCATGCTCTCAGTGGTCATGCGCCGGTCCTTCGCGCCCAGTATTGCCTCGGGAGGCTCCCGGTTCCCTTTGCCGCGCACATAGTCATACCCGCGTGCCGGAATGATGTGGAAGTTCCAATCATAGTAGCGATGCCACTGGTAGACCGGGACATCGGTCCAGGTTTGAAAGCTGCGCTCGAGGATTCCTTCCAACTCCTGTTCCCGGTCCGCGGCTTCCACGGATACCCAGCCCGGGATTGCCCGTGCTATCCCCTTGATGATCGTTCCGTATACGGTATCGGTGGGCCCGTCGGACTCAGCATGGCAGCCGCGCGCATATCCCTTTCCGTCCACCGGCGGGCGA
>Ga0113563_10002135_pt1 | contig 11760 bp, 5 predicted proteins | sample Mud3Dept3metaG_FD_80117 | JGI IMG/M metagenome (GOLD analysis project Ga0113563, IMG submission 80117) | Freshwater wetland microbial communities from Ohio, USA, analyzing the effect of biotic and abiotic controls - Mud 3 Core 4 Depth 3... | ecosystem: Environmental > Aquatic > Freshwater >...
CGCATCGCCGACGCCCGCAGGCAGCGGCAGGGGCGCGACGTCTACCTGGCATCCGACCGGTGGCTGCTGCCGCCGTACGACAGGGTGGAAGAGGAGGTGGATTGCAGGATGGGGGTGGTGCGGCAACTGCCGGGCTCAGCGGATGTCGAGCGCTTCGCGTTCGAGGACATGTCGATCAGCGAGTTCGATTTCAGGGCGCTGCAGGCCCACCTCGCGCGGACGTTCGGCGCGTCGGCGGTGTACTTCCGGACCGGCCTGCAGGCGCTCGACGATGACCATGCGCCGGAGTGGTGTTTCCGGGTGCGCTGGCTGCCCGAGCCGACGGCCGACGAAGAGGCGGCCAGGGCAGAGCCCTTCCACGGGAAGGTCGATGCCGTTCTTCTGGCCAGAAGCGGGGTGCTCGAGCGGGTGCGGCGGGAAGTCGAGGCGCTGTTCTACGCGGACGGAAGCCCCTTCGCCTCGCGCAGGCCTGTCGCCGCCCGGCGTGAGCCGACCACACTCGACTTGGGCCACGAGTACTTCCGCGGACTGAGGCCCGACGACTACGACGTTGCGGTGTCGAGCAGCGGAGCCGACGCGACCGATGCGCAGGCGATGATCGACGCGCTGAAGGGGGTCGGGTACGGGGTCAACTGGTATCGGATCCCCGGTTGCCGGAGCGATGACCGCGCGCGCGTGCTCGACTTCATGAAAAGCCTGCGCCGGCAGCCGTGCATCATCCTCCTGCTGTCGGAGGGCTACCTCCGCTACGACCCCGACACCAACTGGTACTGCTACTGGGAACTGGCCGACGCGATACGGGCGGTTGCAGACGGGCGCCGGGACGTGCTGCGGACGATCCTGCTCTTCAAGTCGGGCGGCAGCTTCGCCTTTGGCGGGTTCGACGAGATCGTGGCGAAGGCCCTGAGGGACCTGGCCGTCCATTTCCTCAGGGCGTACGGCGATCACCTGAAGGCTGGGGACCAGGAGCAGTTCGCGTACTACGAGGAGTTCTCGAAGCACTTCGAGGCGGCTACCAGCGCGCCGGCCTGGAAAGAGTTCGCCCGCGCGCGCGGTTCGCTGGGGGCGGCGGTGAAGTACCCGGCCGAATCGAATGGCGCCAGGGACTTCTCGGAAATCATCGCAGCGGTGGAAAAGGCCGTCGGCCGAAAGGCGCGTGGGTGATTCGCAACCCTCCGGCTCACCCTCCCACGATCCCCACATCCCGGCGCTTCGCGCGCGGGTAGGGCCCCCGCCCCGAAGCCCCGCGCCTCTGTGCGCCGTGGCTCACGCGCCGGCGCTGCGCCGCAGGAGTCGCCGCAGGAAGGTCGCCGTCACCGCAACGACCGTCACGGGCCACTAGAGCACGGCCAGGAACACGCCCGCCATCGAGGTGCCGAGGTTTCCGGGGGCGATCAGTGAGACCCAGAGCGACGCGAACGGGTTGTCGTTGACGAGATGGATCCAGGTGCTCGCCGGCTCCCGCAGGCGGATGCGGTCGAGGTCGATGCGCCCGTGCTCGGCGCGCGGCCTGCCGAATGGTGGAAGACGCGCAGCAGATCCGCCAGGGTTTCGACGCGTCGGGCGGCCAACGCCGACACCAACGGGCTAGACCTGAAAGCCCAGCCCTGAAAGTGCGCTGAAACAGCCGCGCGCGGCACCGGAAGTCGACTAGAATACGCCTGTCTCGCATCAGGCCACCGGAACCGATCACCTGGGCGGGTTGCCATGATCGTGTATCTGTCGTCGACGCTGGACGATCTGAGGCCGGAGCGCGCCGCCGTCAAGGAAGTCCTCGCGGGCGAGGCCGTCGTCAAGGAGAGTTACGGCGCCAGCGAGCAGGACCTCGTCGGAAGCCTTCGCGAAGAGGTCGCGCTCTGCGATCTCTACATCGGCATCCTCGCCCTCCGCTATGGCTTCATCCCTCCGCGTGAGCGCCAGTCGGTCACCCACATCGAGTACGACGCGGCGAAAGCGAAAGGCATTCCCCGATTCGTGTTCCTGAAGGACCCCGCGGCCATCAGCTTCACCCAGACCGACTCGGCGGGCCACAAGCCGCTGGACTCCATCGAGCAGTTCCGAGCGCTGGTGTCGAGCGGCGACCCGGAAGAGCCCCGCCCGGCGGTGTTCAAGACCCCCGACGAACTCAAGGTCGCAGTCCAGAAGGCCGTGTCCGACTACCGCAGCCGGCGGTCGGGCACGCGCTCGCTGATGACGGGAGGCCGCGTCCACGGGTGGGAAATCAAGTACAACTTCTCGATCGGCGGCGTGCCCGGCTCGGACGATGCCCTGATCGAGGCCTTCAGGTCCTGCGCTCGGGCGGACTCGCGGATGCGCGCGTTCGAGGTGAGCCCGTCGATCGACAGCTACCTCCAGGCCCTCGATGACGAGGCGCGTCGGTCGCGTTTCGTCCTGCTGCTCGTGACGCCTCGATCCCTTTCGCGGATCGCCGATGCGCCGGCCGGCGTCTCCGCCGCGATTGCCCTCGTCCGGGACCGGCGCGCGGCGCGCCTCGGCGTCCTGGCCGTCGGGCTCGGGGCAGGGGCGCTCGCCGCCTCGCCGCTCGCGGCCATCGGCGACGTCATCGAGAGCACGGACGACGAATGGGCGGGCCCCGGCGCGGAAGCCGCGATCGGCAGGCTCCGGCGCTGGTGCCGTGAACGCGTGCCGGAGAGGCAGGCCGGAGGGCAAGTCGGGATCCCGTACCTCACGCTCGCGCTCTCGCAGGCCGAGGCGGAGCAACTCCGTGACGCCGCCGGTCCGATCTTCGCGAAGTTCGGCGACGCCGCGACGACGCGACGCTCGGGATTCAGCCGGTTGAGCCAGGGCCTGGCGAACGTCGGCCTCAAGTGGCCGGAGGCCTTCTACGGCGTCCGGCGGGAGGACTGGCGCCCGTTCGGGGCGAACAACCCCACAATCGAGGAGTTCGTCGACAAGAGCATCCGAAAGGTGAACGCCGCGCCCGTGGGCAGCCGGGAGCGCCGCCTGCTCGGGGAGTTCCGCCTGGTCCCGCACCGCTATCGCTTCGACGAGTACCTGAACGATGCGGCCGGCTCGCGCGACAACCTGCGGCGGGTCTGTGACGCGGGGTGCCTGGTGCTGGTGGACGAATTCGCGTTGCTGCACCCGGACCTCCGGCCCGCCATCGACGCCCTCCTGGCCTCCAACAACGCGGCTGTGGTGTCCTTGAGCGCCTGCGACCCATTGCCGATCCCGTTGCGCGACCTGCTCGGCGACGTGTCGTACCTGCGCGTGGGGAACCTGCTCGCCCGCTTCCAGCAGGCCGAGGACGTCCGGTGCGAACTCGCGCTCAACTGCATCGAGCGCCTCCAGCGCTGGCTCCGCCTCGTGCTCCCCGAGGTGATGGCGACGCTGGCTGAGGCGCAGGGCAGTCCGGAACTCGTGAGCAGGGTGGACGAACTCCTCGGCCCGGGGGCGCCGTGATGATCGTCACCTTCTACTCCTTCAAGGGCGGCGTGGGCCGGTCGATGGCCATAGCGGCCGTCGGCTACCTGCTCGCGCAGCGCGGGCTCAAGGTGCTCGTGGTGGACTTCGATCTCGAGGCGCCTGGCCTGGAGCGCTACTTCTTCGAAGACCCGGACATGCTCGCCACGGTCCGCAGCAACCCGGGGCTGATGGACCTCGTGCTCGACTACAAGCGCGCGCTCACGAGCGAGACCGAGTTCAAGCGTCCCGCCTTCAAGTCGTGGCTGCGGTATGTGGCCGACGCGATCCCGCAGACGCCATCGGGCGGGTCCGTGGGGCTGATGACGTCGGGCCGCCGGCACCCGCACGAGCGCTACGCCGAGTACGCGCTGTTCGTGCGCAGCTTCGACTGGCAGGACTTCTTCCAGAACTGGCGTGGCGACCGGTTCTTCGAGTGGCTGCGCGGCGCGTTGACCGCGCCCCCGGACGGTTACGACGTCGTCCTCGTGGACTCGCGCACCGGCGTCACGGAGATGGGAGGCGTGTGCGCCTACCAGCTCGCCGACGCCGCCGTGCTGCTCTGCGCGCCGAACTACCAGAACCTCGACGGCACCAGGGCGGTGCTCGACGACTTCCGGTCGGATGCGGTCACGGCGTTGCGGCAGGGAAGGCCGCTCGAGCTGATGGTCGTGCCCGCCCGCATCGAGCAGGAGGGAGAGCCCGTCGCCAGGCGCGAGCAGTTCTTCGCCGATCTCGAGCGCATCTTCGGCAGCGACGGCCTGCCGAAGATCCTCGCGGACGCCGGGCTGGACTACCGGCGGCTGACCATTCCGTACGAGCGGGAACTGGCGATCATCGAGCGTCTCGTGGGCGATGCCAGCGTGAGAACCGGCCCGCTCGCCACCGAGAGCGCGGCGCGCGCCAGCTTCGAGGTGCTGGCGGATGCCGTCACGCTGCTCGGGCCGGCAGACGAGCGGTGGGCGGAACTGCGGCAGCAGGCGTTCGGTCGCCTGTGCGGAGGGCGCGCGGTGCCGGAGTCGCTGCCGATCGCCGATCTGAGCAGGCGGGGGGCGGGGTTCGACGTGTTCGTCGAACACGGGTCCGCCGACTCGACCGAGGCGCAGCGCCTCAGCGAAGCGCTCGCCGCGCGCGGCCTGACGGTGTCGATGCCCGAGGCGGCAGAATCCGGTGAGGACCTCGGCGCGGCGCCGCTGCGCGCCCTGCAATACTCCCAGGCCGTGCTTTTCTGCATCGGCCGTTCGGCGCCGGCGACGACCTTCTGGAACACGCTGAGGGTTGCCCAGGAACGGCGGAAGCGTATCGTGCTCGTGCTGCTTCCCGGCGGCCCCCCGGCTGAGATGCTGGCCCAGCGCGGTCTTGCCGGGTTTGCCTCCGTCGACCTGCGCGGCGGCGTCGAGGACGGGGCGGCCCTCGACAGCCTGATGGCGTCGGTCAGAGACCGAGGAAATGCTGCTGAGGCGACCTCTGCCGTGGCCGCGCGCAGCCCGTATCCGGGCGTCTCTCCATTCGGCGAAGACGACTCGGCGCTGTTCTGCGGCCGCGACCAGGATGTCACCCGCGTCCTGGAGGCGCTCGCCGCTCACGACGTCGTGCTCCTCAGCGGCCCCTCCTGCGTCGGCAAGACCTCGCTGGTCTGCGCGGGCCTGCTGCCCCGCTGCAGGGCTGGCCAGCTGCCGTGGATCGCGGACGGCGGGGACGCGCCGCCGATCATCGTCGTGGACTGCGCCAGTGAGCGGGCTGCGTCCGACCTCGAGCGGGTGAAGGCCCTCCCCGGCGGGCGTCCCGCGCTCGTCGTCATCGACAACATCGACACGTCGCCGCAAGGTGGCAGCAGCGAGTTCCAGGACAGACTCGTGCGCGAGGCGCCCACGCTCCTTGAGCGCGCCGGGCCGTGGCGGATCCTGCTCGTGTGGCGCGGAGTGTGGCCTCGCGACCGCCGTGAGGCAGTCCTTGGCGCGCGGTCGCGCCGGGGCGCGCCGCACGAATGCGCGCTCGAGCCGCTCTCTTCCGAAGGCATGCGCCAGGCCATGGAGAAGCCGGCGGCGAAGCGCGGCCACCTGTTCGAGCCCGGCCTCGTTGATCGCGTGCTTCAGGATGCCGGCACGCAGCCTGGCGCGATCGCGCAGGTGCAGCTCGTGCTGGCCGACCTGTGGGACGCCCGGCAGCGCGGGTGGCTGGTCAACAGGGCCTACGACGCGAAGAAGGGCGTTGCCGGGCGATTCACCGATCGGCTTGCGGCGTTCCTCGACCCGATGAGCGAGGAGAACCGCCTGGCCGTGGAGGCGATGCTCCGGGCGATCGTGCGGTTCGACCCGCAGCTGGCCTGCGTGCCCCGTTCTCAGGCCTGGGAGACGATCGCGTCCATCCCTCGCGTGCAGCGTGTCGATGCGGTGGCCCTGCGGGACCGCATGGTGGCCGCGCGACTCATCGACGTCTGGCTGGCACAAGACGGCGAGGCGGTCTGCGCCCTTGCACAGCCCGCCGCCGGCACCCTGGTGGATCGCATCGCGCGGGCCGATCCGGAATTCCTGCTCTGGCGTCAGCGGTTCGACAGCTACGTGGCGGGCTACCGTCAGGCCGGCTGCCCAGCCGGGTACACCGTGCCAGCCGAAGTGCTGGAGGAGGCCCAGGGTTGGCTGAAGTCTCACCGCGACGACCTGTCGAGCGACGAGCAGGCCGTCATCGAGTCGTCGGCGGGCGTGCTCCGGGCGCGGGAGGCCGAGGAGCACCGGCGGGAACGCGAGCGCCTCGAGACGGAGCGCGTCATCGAAGAGCGCGACCGCGCGAATGCGGAGCGCGCGCGCGCCGAGCGTGAGAGCGCGCGCGCCCAGGCACTGGCGCGCCGGATCTTCGTCTTCTCGCTGGCCATGGCTGCGCTCGCCGTCGCGACGGGCGGGCTCCTCTACACGACGTGGAGCAACTGGAGGAGCGAGCAAAACCGGCTGAGAGACGAAAGGACGCTGCTGGCCGCCGAGCGGGTGCAGGAGGCTGCGTCGCGCCTCGACAAGAGGCAGACCGCCGAGGCGCTCGCCTTTGCCGCCGACGCGCTCCGGTTGGACGGCGCCAGCGAGTCGGCCCGATCCCTTGCGCTGCACCTCCTGCTCAACGGTCGGCGGCCGCGCGACGTGATCCCGATCAGCGATCCTGTCCTGGACCTTGCGTGGGACGCCGGCTCCAGCAGGCTGCTGTTGGCCACAGCGAGGAGCCTGCAGGTCAGCGAGACCTCCGGGCGCGGTGCGCCTGCGCGGCCGTTCGACGCACAGCTCTCGCAGGCCGACTGGAGCCCCGATGGGCGGCACGTGGCCATGCTGATGGACAGCGGGACGGTGCGGGTGAGCGGCGCAGGAGCGAACCAACCGGCAGGCAAGCCGCTGGCGCACGACACGTCGATCGTCCTCATGGCGTGGAGGCCCGACAGCCGCGCGATCGTCACGGCCTCCGGCGACGGTGAACTTCGGCTGTGGACACTCGGCGGAGAGGAGATCGCCCGCCGCGGAGCGGTGGCCGGCGCGGAAGCGACCATCGTCGCCTGGAATCCGCGCGGCGACCAGCTCGCAGTCGGGCAGTGGTTCGCCGGCACGGGCCTCAGCCGCATCGACGTCTGGAATCCCGGTCGCACCGTGCGGCGACCGGCGGCGGGCGGGGCCCCCTTGCTGCAGTTCGGATGGCCGGTGGCGGCGCTCGGGTGGTCGGCCGACGGCAATCACATCGCGGCCCTCGACTCGAACGGGTTCGCGGCCACGCTGGATCTGTCGTCCCGGCGTGGCCCCGAGACGTTTCAGCTGGCGTTCGGGGAAATCAGCCTCGCGGTCTGGCACGTCCCGTCCGGCGCCTTCGCGGTGCGTTTTCGAAGCGGAGAGGTTGCCGCCTGGAGACCCGGTGCCAAACCGGTGCGGATTCAGCTCCGATCCGAACCGCCGGCCGGGCCGAATGTCCAGGGACTGGTGTGGAGCCCGTCGGGCGCCCTGCTCGCCGTGGCCACCGACAGGCTCGTGGAGCTGGCGAACCCGGACACCGGCCAGCCTGTGGGGGACGCACTGTCGCACGGTTCACCCGTCGAGGCCGTCGCGTGGAGCGGCGATGGCCGCCTCCTGGCGACGGCGGACGCGCAAGCCGCGTACGCGTGGGATGCGGGGCTGACGAGACCGGCGGGACTGCTGCTTCCACACGCCGACCGAGTGACCAGGGCCGCCTGGGACCCGTCCGGGACGCTGGTCGCCACGTCGTCGTGGGACGGAGGCGCCTACGTGTGGCGGACGGACACGGGCGAGCGCTTGAAGGAGATCATGCGCGGCGGATCGGTGCGGGACGTGAGCTGGTCCCGCGACGGGGGTCTCGTGGCGGCCGCCTCGAGCGACGGCCGGGCCGTGGTCTGGATCCGTGCTCGCGATGCGCGGCAGGACCTGTGGCACCCGGGCGATGGCGCCTCGAAGCCCGCGAAGCCGGCAGGCGTGACGACGGTCGAGTGGAGCCCGTCAGCTGACGTCCTGGCGACGGCCGCCGACGACAACCAGGTTCGTATCTGGGGGCGCACGAACGGCACCTGGCAGATCGAACGCACCTTACCCCACTCCAGCGCTGTCCTCGTGACGGCCTGGAGCCCGGACGGCCAGCAGCTCGCCGCCGGCCTCGAAGACGGCCAGGTGCTCGTGTGGAACCCGAGCGGGGCCGGCCCTCCGCTCACGATCCGGAAAGAGGGCCCTCCCGTCACCGGCCTCGCATGGAGCCCTGGACCCCGGGCGGGCGGAGAGCAGTCGCGCCGCCTGGCCGTGTGGTCGGATCAGCCGCTGGTGTCGGTCTGGAGGGTGGCGCAGGCGCCGGCCGAGGGACCGGTGCAGTTGGCTGCCGGGGGCGTCGTGCGCGCACTGGCCTGGAGTCCCGACGGCAGGTCGCTCGCCACGGGGTCCACCGAAGGGACCGCCCAGGTTTGGAGCGCCGATGACTGGGAGCCGCTCGGCGATCCCCTGCGCCATGACTTCGAAGTGACCTCGCTTGCATGGACCGGTGACGGACTGAGGCTGGCGACCGGCTCGTCGGATTCCACGGCGCGAGTCTGGGACCCGCGCTCCGGCCGCGCGCTGGGCGGGGCGCTGCGGCATCCCGTCCCGGTCGTGGATGTGCGCTGGAGCGCCGACGGCGAGCGGTTGCTCACGACGGCCTGGGACAGCGCGGCGCGAGTGTGGGACATCCCGAGGGGGCGGGCCGTGGCGGCCGGGGATCTGGCCGACCTCGCGCGGGCGGTCGGAGGCCTCCGCCTAAGGCCGCTCGACGAGCGGGCGACTGGACAGCGGAGGAGCCCAAAACCCGACGCGATGACGCTGGCCGAGCGGGCCGAGACGATGGCGAGGCTCAGGAACAGCTACCGTGGGCAGCCGCCGGCGGCGGTCTCCACCGACCGGTTGTTGCGCTGGTACTTCGAGGATCCCTACGCAGGTACCATCTCGCCCCTGACCTCGGTTCGGGTGCCCGAGTACGTCAAGCGGCTTCTCTCGGCCTGCGGCGATTCCCTGGGGGAGGTCCGGACGTCGTTTCCCGCCTTCTGGTCGCCGAGTGCCTGTCCCCCCGAACCCGGCGGCCGAGACGCCGCGGGAAGGTGAAGGTGCGTGATGCAGACGGGCAAGGTCGCTGTGTTCCTCGCGTCGGTGATGTGGCTGGGCGCCGGGCAGGTGCGGCAGCAGGCAGCACCCTGGCAGGAGCAGAAGATGAAGCAGATGAGGCCGATGTACGAGAAGGTGACGGACGCCGTCGTCCGGCTCCGGCCCTACATGAAGGTCTACACCGAGAGTCCGCCGTGCGGTGACCTGCGGCTGGATGGCGTGCGGATTCCCGATGAGGTCAGGAAGCAGGCGGACCTGGAGATCCAGAGCAAGGGCGCCCGTGCGCCGTTCGGCTTTCCGTGGAGGCCGCTGGAGCAGAAACGCGCGGCGAAGGAGAAGCGTCGGGACCTCTCCGCCTGCGCGCGCCTCGTGGTCGTGATCCCCAGGAGCGCGCGGATCACGCGGATCGAGAAGGAGAGCAAGTGTCCGGCCGGCGGGTGGTGCGGATTCGCCGGCGAGCCGGTGACCGAGGAGTTGGACAGCGCGTTCCTCCTCGTCTCGGTCGTCTTCAAGAACTGGTCGGAGAAGGATGACGCGGAGGGGAGGCTCCTGGTGTTCTACCGGCCCTGACGTAGCGCCCGTCCCCCCACGGCGCCCCGTTTGCCCGCCGGCCGGCGGGCGCGGCGCTCCCGCTGTCAGTACCGCAGCCGAACCAGCACCGCTCCGGTGCCGCTCCCGCGCACGACCCCGAACAGGTTGTCGTGCTCGGTCCTGGCGATCGTGACGCGCAGTTGCTCCACCAGTCGCAGGCACACGCCGAGCATGAGCACCGCGAAGCCCAACCGGGCGAGGCGATTGTAGAACGCCTTGTACTCCACATGAACGCCGTTCTGGTCATTGAGCGCGCGGAGCACATCGGCGAGCGATTCGACCTTCGCGCCCGCGGGCGTGGAGACCATCGCGAGACACAACCGGCGCGGCGTCACCGTCCGCAACCGTTCGGCTTGCGCGGTGGTCCGACCCAGGTCGTTGACGTCCTCGCCGGACAGGGCACTGGCCAGGGTGCTTCGGACGTTGACAGGCTCAGTGGTCGACAAGCTGGACCATGGCCGTCTCCTCTGCTGTTGGTCTCGCAACCCCGGCATGAGCCTGTCGTTGTCCCTTGTCGATTCCCAACCTGCGCGAACTCATCGTCCGGAGCGGTCGCTAAGATCCTACGTATGAGGACGCATTCGCGCCGTCCGCGTTGACGTAACGCCCGTTATCGGACGGCCCGGAGCCCGGAACCGGATGCCCAGCGTACCCGGATGGCTCAGACACAGCCCGTTCATCCTGTACACGACGGCGCTCCACACGAGCGGCGACCTGATGCTGGTGGACGGGTTCCGCTGACGCAGGGGCCTCGCCCGGTTGCGCCGGCCCCCGGCACCCGGCGCCGCCACTCCTGGGGCGGCGCATGATGGCGGAGCTTCCTCAGCGCCGGCCTGGTTGTTCGGGAACTAGCCCAAGTTCGTCACGAAACCCGCGATTGAGCGCAGAATCAGGTTGGCCGGCGCCGTAAGTCCTGTGTCCCCAACGGCGAGTTCTTCCGAGGTCTTCACTGAGGCGGGCGGGCGACACCAATTGAAGTTGTTCCCCGCGGACACCCCGCCACCCCCGGACGCGAGCGACGTCGCCCAGGTCCTGGTCCAGCGCGTGCGCGTCGAGCGGTTGCGCCAACTGGGGCCGTGCTTGGTGGGCTGGACGCTGTGGCAGCAGTTGCACCTGGACCACTTCTTCGAAACGCGCGTGGATCAGGTGCCGGCCGACGTCCCGTGGTCGCGCGTCGCCGCGCTGCTCGCCATCAATCGGCTCTGCGCGCCGGGGAGCGAGTTGGCGATCGAGGAACGCTGGTACCCGACGACCGCGCTCGACGACCTGTTGCACCTCCCCGAGGGCACCATCAACGACAGCCGGTTGTATCGGACCCTGGATCATGTCCTGCCGCACAAGACGGCGCTCGAGCGTCATCTCGCCAGCCGCTTCGGGGAATTGTTTGCGGCCGAGTTCGACGTGTTGCTCTATGACCTCACGAGCAGCTATGTCGAAGGGGCGGCGTCCAAGGACCCGATGCTGCAGCGCGGCTACAGCCGCGATCATCGGGGTGACTGCAAGCAGGTCGTGCTCGCGCTCATCGTGAATGTGGACGGGTTTCCGCTCAGTGACGAAACGTTCGACGGCGACCGCACCGACGTGACCACGCTGGACACCGTGATCCGGATGGTCGAGCGCAAGTACGGGCAGGCGCGCCGGGTCTGGGTCTTTGACCGCGGCATCGTCAGCGAAGCGAACCTGGCGGCCCTGCGCCGACGCGGGGGCCAGTACCTCGTCGGCACGCCACGGACGAAGCTGCGCACCGTCGAGCGGGCCTTGCTCGAGGGCACGTGGACGCAGGTGCGCGACGAGGTGGAAGCCCAACTGGTCCCGATGCCGGGCGGCCACGAAACCTACGTGCTCTGTCGCTCGACGGCGCGGCGCCAGAAAGAACTCGCCATCCGGCGTCGGTTTTCGACGCGGCTCGAAGCCGCGCTCCGCCGGCTCGAACGGCGCGTGGCCGCGGGGCACCTGATGGACCGCGACAAGATCGAACGAGCGCTCGGCCGCCTCCAGGCTCGCTATCCCATGGTCGCCGATCTCTATGCGATGGCCGTCCGGGAGCAGGCCGGAATCCTGGAGGTCGCCTGGCACCTCATCGAGGAACGCCGGGCCTGGCGCGACGCGCGCGAAGGCGCCTATCTCCTACGCACCAATCTGGAAG